>Ga0307508_10000185_pt1 | contig 75407 bp, 66 predicted proteins | sample 9_EM_MG_FD_203089 | JGI IMG/M metagenome (GOLD analysis project Ga0307508, IMG submission 203089) | Populus trichocarpa ectomycorrhiza microbial communities from riparian zone in the Pacific Northwest, United States - 9_EM | ecosystem: Host-associated > Plants > Roots > Unclassified | place... | reverse complement strand
GTGAGCGTCACCGATGAGACCGACTACGCGGCGAGCTTCGTCGTGGTCGAACAGCACGAGACCCCGCCACCATGACTGCCCACGCTCCCGTCGTCCTCGACATCGCCGGCAAGACGCTGTCTGCCGACGACCGCCGCCGCCTCCAGCACCCGCTGACCGGCGGCCTGATCCTGTTCTCGCGCAACTGGGCCGATCGCCGCCAGCTCACCGAGCTGACGAGCGAGATCAAGACGATCCGCCCCGACATGCTGATCTGCGTCGACCACGAAGGCGGCCGCGTGCAGCGCTTTCGCACCGACGGTTTCACGCACCTGCCGCCGATGCGCGTGCTCGGCGAGATGTGGATGAACGACGGCACCCTTGGCGCCGGCGCCGGTGCGCTCACCGCCACCGATGCCGCGACCGCGACCGGCTTCGTGCTCGGCGCCGAGCTGCGCGCCTGCGGTGTCGATCTGGCGTTCGCGCCGGTGCTCGACCTCGACCACGGCCACAGCGCCATCATCGGCGACCGCGCGTTCCACCGCGACCCGCGCGTCGCCACGCTGCTCGCGAAGAGCTTGATGCACGGTCTGCTGCTCGCCGGCATGCACAACTGCGGCAAGCATTTCCCCGGCCACGGTTTTGTCGAGGCCGACAGCCATGTCGCGATGCCGATCGATCGGCGCAGCCTGAAGGCGATCCTGGCCGACGATGCGCGGCCCTATGAATGGCTCAGCACCAGCCTCGCCGGCGTGATGCCCGCGCATGTGATCTACCCGAAGGTCGATGCGCTGCCCGCGGGCTTCTCGGCGCGCTGGCTCAAGGACATCCTGCGCCTGCAGCTCGGCTTCACCGGCGCGATCTTCAGCGACGACTTGAGCATGGAAGGCGCGCGCCGCATCAACGGCGCTCCGGTCAGCTTCAGCGACGCGGCTGCGGTCGCGTTGAACGCCGGCTGCGATCTCGTGCTGCTGTGCAACCAGTCGCTGAACGGCGGCCGTGCCGTCGACGACTTGCTCGACGGCCTGGCCGAGGCCGAGCAGCAAGGCCACTGGCAGCGCGACCCGGACAGCGAGGCGCACCGCCTCGACCTGCTGCCGCAGACCGCGCCGTTCACGTGGGACGAGCTGATGCACTTGCCCACATATCAGCGCGCCCTCGAACGGCTGCCTTGATCAATCAATGAAAAACGCCGCCGGGGCGTGAGCCGCGGCGGCGTGTCGAGCGGACGACCGCTCAGCTCGTCACGCTTGCGGCTGCGAGCCCTGCGTCTCGAACGGCAGCTTGATCTGCGACAGATCCTTGCGCGTTTCGACCAGCACCAGCGGGCCTGCGTCGTCGACCTGAACCGGCTTGCGTTCGCGCGGCACATGCACCGGCGCCGGCTCTGCCGCCATCTCGGCCTGCGCCGCGCGGATCTTCTCGGCGTCGGAGTTCACCCATTGCAGACCAGCCGCTTCGGCGACGGCTTGCAGCGAGTCGGTCGGCAGCACGAACGGCGCGACTGTCGCCACCGGCGGCGCGACGGGTGCGACGGGCGCCACCACCGGCGCTACGGCCACGGTGACCGGGGCCGGCGCAACGAGCGCGGCGGGCGCTTCGACGGCGGGCTCCTCGGCCACCTCTGCCGCCATGACAGCCGAGGCAAGCGACGGCGCGATTTCGGCGACCGGCGCTTCGACGACCGCTTCAGCCTGCGGCGGCGTGAACTCGGCGGCTGCCGGCGTCCCTTCGGTCGGCGTCACGCCATCGGCGGCCACGCCTTCAGGGCTGCGCTCGCGGCGATTGCGGTCGCGACCGCGGCCACGGCGCCGGCCTTCGCCGGCTTCGCCCGCGTCGCCGCGCGGGGCTGCGTCGTCGGCGGGCTGCTCGGCGTCGCCAACGGCAGGCTGTGCCGACTCGGCTGCGATGCCTGGAGTCACTTCACCGGCGCTTGCCGCTGCGGCCTGGCCGCTGTTGTCGACACCGGCCTCGTCACGGTCCCGGCCACCACGCCCGCCGCGGCGGTTGCGGCGGCGACCGCCCTGGCGTTCGCCTTGCGCTTCGCCGCCCTCGGGCGCATCGACGGCACCGGGCAGCGTGTCGATGAACGCGTCCTGCTGCACGGCCTCTTCGGCTGCGCCTTCGGCGACCGGCTGCGGGCGACGCGGTTCGCGCTCGGGGCGCGGGCCACGGCGGCCTTCGCCGCGCGCTTCGCCACGCGGTTCACCGCGGTTGTCGTCGCGTTGACGCGGTGCGCGTTCTTCGCCGCGGGTTGCCTCGAGGTTCTCGGTGCGAGGGGCGTCGTCGCCGGCTGGGCGCTCGGCGCGTTCCGGGCGACGGCCGCGGCCTTCACCACGTTCGCCGCGGTCATTGCGTTCGCCACCGCGACCTTCGCCACCGCGGCCTTCGCCGCGCTTGCCGTCACGACCGCCTTCGCGACCGCCATCCCGGCCACCGCGACCGCCTCGGCCGCCGCGCTCGCCGCGTTCACCACGGCCTTCGCGGGCTTCGCCCGACTTGGGTGCGACAACGGCGGGCGCCGCCACCACCGGCGCTGCGGCGGCCGGTGCGGCGCTCTCGCCGCCGAACAGGCTCTTGACCCAGCCGAAGAAACCGCCGCCAGCCGGCGCCGGTGCAGGCGCTGCCGCGACCGGCGCAGGCGCCGGCACGACGATGGGCTCGGGCTTCGGTGCCGCGATGGGCGCCGGCGTCTCGGGCAGGATGCCCTTGATGACCGGCTCCTGCTTGGCCTTGCCCTTCTCGCGCCGCGTGATGCCGACTTCCTCTTCGGGCTCGTCGATCATCGTGTAGCTGGCTTGCAGGTTCTCGAGGCGCGGGTCGTCGTGGCGCAGCCGCTCGAGGCGGTAGTTCGGCGTCTCGAGCGCCTTGTTCGGCACCAGCAGCACGGTGACGCGCTGCTTCAGCTCGATCTTCGTGATCTCGGTGCGCTTCTCGTTCAGCAGGAACGAGGTCACTTCGACCGGCACCTGCACGTGCACGGCGGCGGTGTTGTCCTTCATCGACTCTTCCTGGACCATGCGCAGGATCTGCAGCGCCGACGATTCGGTGTCGCGGATGTGGCCGGTGCCGTTGCAGCGCGGGCAGGTGATGTGGCTGCCTTCGCTGAGCGCCGGGCGCAGGCGCTGGCGGCTGAGTTCGAGCAGGCCGAACTTGCTGATCGAGCTGAACTGCACGCGCGCGCGGTCTTGGCGCAGCGCGTCGCGCAGCCGGGTCTCGACCTCGCGGCGGTTCTTCGACTCTTCCATGTCGATGAAGTCGACGACGATCAGGCCGCCGAGGTCGCGCAAGCGCATCTGGCGCGCGATCTCATCCGCGGCTTCGAGGTTGGTGCGGGTGGCAGTCTCTTCGATGTCGGAGCCGCGCGTCGAGCGCGCCGAGTTGACGTCGACCGAGACCAGCGCCTCGGTGTGGTCGATCACGATCGCGCCGCCCGAGGGCAGGTTCACGGTGCGCGAGAACGCGGTCTCGATCTGGTGTTCGATCTGGAAGCGGCTGAACAGCGGCGCATCGTCGCGGTAGCGCTTGACCTTGTGCGCCGTCTCCGGCATCACGTGGGCCATGAACTGCTGGGCCTGGTCGAAGATGTCGTCGGTGTCGATCAGGATCTCGCCGACATCGGCGGTGAAGTAGTCGCGGATCGCGCGGATCACCAGCGACGATTCCTGGTAGATCAGGAACGCGCCCTTGCCGGCCTTGGATGCGCCGTCGATGGCCGTCCAGAGCTTGAGCATGTAGTTCAGGTCCCACTGCAGCTCGGGCGCGGTGCGGCCGATGCCCGCGGTGCGCGCGATCAGGCTCATGCCCTTCGGGTACTCGAGCTGGTCGAGGTTTTCCTTCAGCTCTTCGCGGTCTTCGCCCTCGATGCGGCGCGACACGCCGCCGCCGCGCGGGTTGTTCGGCATCAGCACCAGGTAGCGGCCGGCCAGGCTCACGAAGGTGGTCAGCGCCGCGCCCTTGTTGCCGCGCTCTTCCTTCTCGACCTGGACCAGCAGTTCCTGGCCGTTGCTGATGCAATCCTGGATGCGCGCGTCGCGGACGCTGGCGCCTTCGCGGAAGTAGTTCTTCGAGATTTCCTTGAACGGCAGGAAGCCGTGGCGGTCTTCGCCGTAGTCGACGAAGCAGGCTTCGAGCGAGGGCTCGACGCGCGTCACGACGGCCTTGTAGATGTTGCCCTTGCGTTGCTCGCGGCCTTCGATCTCGGTCTCGAAGTCCATCAGCTTCTGGCCATCGACGATCGCCAGGCGACGCTCTTCGGGCTGCGTCGCGTTGATCAGCATGCGTTTCATTCGTGCACTCCTTCGCGCGGCGTCATTGAATGCGCCGCGCACATCACACAGTCACCTCGGCGGATGCCGGTGGCGACGACTCGATGCACGAGAAAACTGCGAACGTTGCTAAAGGGTGTCGCCCTGGACTGCGGGGGTGCGGTAGCGGTCAGCAGACCGGCCGAACTGGCAGCGTTGGCGCGTGCGCGACAGCAGGTTCAACGCATGCCGGCCACCGGCGACCCGTGCCGGGCGCAGTCGCCGCACCGCAGGCTCTTGGCCTGGGCAGCAAACGCGCGGAGCGTCGTGGTTCGGGGGTGGGGATCGACATCAGCTGAAATCCGCTGGGCGCAAGCAGGAGCAACGGGGGTCGACGCTGTCATCAGCGCGAGTCGGTCTCCTGCCCGGAAAAACCTTTGAATGGGCTCGTTCTTTGTTTGCTCTGCCGCCTCGGGCTGTTCGGCTGCGCCGTCACTTGGGGACGGCGCCCACCGCCTGCATCGAGGCGTTGCATCACCTTGTGGCCAGGGCGCTCCAAACAATGCGCCCCTGACCGCCACGGACTGCGGGTGCCGATCCCGAGACTAAACTCAGAAGAATCAAACACTTATCGCATTGACGTGGTGCAACGCATTATAGGGGCCAAACCCAAGCCCGCCGGCTCGCCGGCCGCGCATCGCGTGCTGATCGACGAAGCGTCCGAGGGCCAGCGGCTCGACAACTTCCTCGTCAAGCTGCTCAAGGGTGTGCCCAAGACGCATGTGTACCGCGTGATCCGCTCCGGCGAAGTGCGCGTCAACAAGGGCCGGGCCGGCGCCGACACGCGGCTGGCGTTGGGCGATGAGGTCCGCATCCCGCCGGTGCGCGTGGCCGAGAAGGTCGACGCGCGGCCGGCGCCGGCGCGCGAGTTCGCGGTCGTGTTCGAGGACGAGCACCTGCTGGCGATCGACAAGCCCGCTGGCGTCGCGGTGCACGGCGGCAGCGGCGTGAGCTTCGGCGTGATCGAGCAGCTGCGCCAGGCGCGGCCCACCGCCAAGTTTCTGGAGCTGGTGCACCGGCTCGACAAGGAGACCTCGGGCCTGCTGCTGATCGCGAAGAAGCGTTCGGCGCTGGTCGCGCTGCAGGACCAGCTGCGCGTGCACTCGGGCGACAAGGCCATCGGCAAGACCTACGCGGCGCTGGTGATCGGCGACTGGCCGGCGGGCCGCAAGGTCATCGACGTGGCGCTGCACAAGTACCTGACCGGCGACGGCGAGCGCCGTGTGCGCGCCGTCGACGCCGATCACGACGCGGGCAAGCGCTCGATCACGCTGGTGCGGGTGGCGCAGCAGCTGAAGGGTTTCACGCTGCTCGACGTGACGATCAAGACCGGCCGCACGCACCAGATCCGCGTGCACCTGACGCATGAAGGCCACGCGATCGTCGGCGACGAGAAGTACGGCGACTTCGCGCTCAACAAGACCATCGCGCGCAGCACCGGCTTCGATCGCATGTTCCTGCACGCCGGCCATCTGCGCTTCACGCACCCTGCCAGCGGCGAGGTGATCCAGCTCGCTGCGCCCTTGCCGGCAGAATGCGAAGCCTTGATCCACACGCTTGCGTCCTCATGACCTCCCCGCGTAATTTTGATCTGGTCGTCTTCGACTGGGACGGCACGCTGTTCGACTCGACGGCGCTGATCACGCGCTGCATCCAGGCCGCCTGCGTCGACGTCGGCGTGCCGAGGCCGAGCGACGAGCAGGCCAGCTACGTGATCGGCATGGGCCTGATCGAGGCGCTGCAGCACGCCGCGCCGGGTCTGGCGCGCGAGCGCTACCCCGAGCTCGGGGCGCGCTACCGGCATCACTACACGGCGCGCCAGCACGAGGTCATGTTCTTCGACGGTGCCCTCGCGATGCTCGAGGCGCTGAAGTCACGCGGCCACTTGCTCGCGGTCGCGACCGGCAAGTCGCGTCGCGGGCTCGACGATGCGCTGAACAGCTCGGCGCTGCGCGGCCTCTTCGACGCGACCCGCACCGCCGACGAGACCGCGTCCAAGCCCGACCCGCGCATGCTGCATGAGCTGATGAACGACCTGGTCGTCGACCCCGAACGCACGCTGATGATCGGCGACACGACGCACGACCTGCAGCTTGCGCTGAACGCCGGCGTGGCCAGCATCGGCGTGAGCTACGGTGCGCACGACCACAGCGCGTTCGAATCGTTCCCGACCCGGCACGTCGCGCACTCGATGGCCGATCTGCACGACTGGCTGGCACGCCATGGATGACCCGACCCAACCCGCAGCGCTGCCGCTGTGCGCGTCGAGCGAGCTGGTCGAGAAGGGCAACGCCTTCGTGTTCGACGTGCTGCAGTTTCGCGAGCCGGCGCGCGCGTTCGTGATGCGCTTCGACGGCCGGGTCGTCGCGTACCTGAACCGCTGCCTGCATGTGCCGACCGAGATGGACTGGCAACCCGGCGAGTTCCTCGACAGCGGCAAGGAATTCATCATGTGCTCGATCCACGGCGCCGTGTACGAGCCGCAGACCGGCCGCTGCGCCGGCGGCCCGTGCGGGCGCGGCAAGCTCACGGCGATCGACGCGTTCGAACGCGACGGCCAGGTCTATTGGTATCCTTCCCGCGACACGAAACCTGCCTTCGCCGAGTGACTCGGCTCATCGATGACCTCTTCTGAAGACCAATTGCCGGCCGCCGCCTCGCCGGCGTGGAGCGCCACGGCCGAGAAGCTCGCGCGCGACCTGCTCGATGAGCGGCGCAGCGAGCGCCGCTGGCGCATCTTTTTCCGCCTCGCGTGGCTGGTGTTGTTCGCGATCGCGGTGTTGGCGACGATCACGACGCGCAACCACAGCGCCGCGCCGATCGGCCCGCACACCGCGCTGATCGAGGTGCACGGCGAGATCGCGGCCGACGCCGAGGCGAGCGCCGAGAACCTCGTGCCCGGCATCAAGAACGCGTTCGAGAACGCCGACGCGCAGGCCGTCGTGCTGCGCATCAACTCGCCCGGCGGCAGCCCGGTGCAGGCCGGCATCATCAACGACGAGATCCGGCGTTTGAAGAAGCTGCACCACAAGAAGGTCTACGCCGTCGTCGAAGAGAGCTGCGCGTCCGGCGCCTACTACATCGCGGTCGCGGCCGACGAGATCTATGCCGACAAGGCTTCGGTCGTCGGCTCGATCGGCGTGCTGATGGACAGCTTCGGCGCGACCGGCCTGATGGACAAGCTCGGCGTCGAGCGACGCCTGCTCACCGCGGGCGAGAACAAGGGCATCGGCGATCCGTTCTCGCCGCTCAACGACAAGCAGCGCAGCTACCTGCAGATGACCTTGAACCAGATCCACCAGCAGTTCATCGCCGTCGTCAAGCAAGGCCGCGGCCAGCGCCTGAAAGAAACGCCGGAGATGTTCAGCGGCCTGTTCTGGAGCGGCGAGCAGGCGCTGACGATGGGCCTGATCGATCACCTCGGCAACCTCGACTTCGTCGCGCGCGAGGTCGTCAAGGCCGAAGAGGTGGTCGACTACACGCCGAAGGAAAACGTCGCCGAGCGGCTTGCGAAGCGCTTCGGCGCAGCGATCGGCGCGGGCGCGGTGAAGGCGGTTCAAAGCGCGGCGACGACCCTGCGCTAACACAGCGGCCCACCCGGCGGCGGCTTGGCCGCCCGAAGGCACAATCGCCCTTTTTCGAGAAGAGCCGCCTTGTTCAAGAACCTGATCGTGTATCGCATCGCTGCCGGCTGGTCGGTCAGCGCCGCGCAAATGGAAGAGAGCCTCGCGAAGGCGCGTTTTGTCGAATGCGGCGCGACGCAGCCGCTCTCGGTCGGCTGGGTCGAGCCGCGCGGCGTCGCGCACGGCCCGCTCGCCGAGGTCGTCGCCGGCCAGCTGCTGCTGCGGCTCGCGACCGAGCAGAAGGTCTTGCCCGGCCCGGTCGTGAAGCGCCGTGTCGACGAGATGGCGGCGCAGATCGAGAAGACCACCGGCCGCAAACCCGGCAAGAAGCAGAAGAAGGAACTGAAGGAAGACGCAGTGCTGGAGCTGCTGCCGCAGGCCTTCACGAAGCAGGCCGCGATCAACGTCTGGATCGATGCGCAGCACATGCTGCTGCTGATCGACGCGAGCAGCCCGGCACGCGCCGACGAGGTCGTGACCCTGCTCGTCAAATCGTTCGATGGCCTGGTCATCAACCATGTCGCCACGGTCGAGTCCGCCGCGGTCGCGATGACGCGCTGGCTGGCCACCGGCGAGCCGCCGCGCGCCTTCACGGTCGACCGCGAATGCGAGCTCAAGTCGGCCGACGAGATGAAGTCGGTGGTGCGCTACGCACGCCACCCGCTCGACACCGACGAGGTGCGCCGCTACGTCAACCAGGGCAAGCTCCCGACCAAGCTCGCGCTGACCTGGCAGGGCCGCGTGTCCTTCCTGCTGACCGACACGATGCAGATCAAGAAGCTCGCGTTCCTCGACGGCGTGTTCGAAGGCAGCAAGCCGGGCAAGGACGAAGCCTTCGATGCCGATGCGGCAATCGCGACCGGCGAGCTGCGCAAGATGATCCCGGATCTGATCGAAGCGCTCGGCGGCGAGCAGCCGCTGCCGGCCTAGGGGCGAAGATCCGCGCGAGGCGTACCGGTGGATGTCAGGTGCTCGTCCACGGCCGCAATTCCTCCGGCCGCTGGCGCACATAACCCATCACCTGCCGGCGCTTCTCGGGGCCGCGCTTGCCGTCGTCTTCGGCCGCCGTATCGCCGAAGAAGTCGGGTGAGACGTCCTCGATGCGCTCGTAGATGCCGCGCCAGAGCTTCTTCAGTCCGTGCGTCGAGACGCCGAGCAGCGGCAGCAGCGCGTCGTCGCGGTCCTCGAACAGCGCGTTCCACAGCAGCCGGCGCTGGCTGGCGTTGAAGCGAAAGCGCGGCGGCTGGTGCTCGAAGCTGTTGCGGGCCGGTGCGCCCGGCACGCGGCGGCGCGCGTCCTCGCGGGTCAGCGCATACAGGGCCGGACGCGCCTCGGGCGCGAGGCCTTGCAGTTGCTCGGCATCGACCACCGGCCGCACGTCGAAGCCGCTGCTGAGCGCGACCAACTCGGCCGCGGCGCTGTTCTCGTAGTACAGCGCGCGCAATTGGTAGCCGTCGTGAAAGACACGGAAGGTGTCGTTCGCGACCGCCACGACCTTGTGGACATACGGGTCGCCGAGGTCGCTGCTGCGCATCGAGAAATGCAGCACCATCAGCACGAGCTCGCCGCGCGCGTTGTCGATGCCGATCTCGCGGTCGGTCATGGGCTCGATGCTGCCGTCCAGCAGGCCTTCGTAGATGCGCCGCGCGAGGTAGGGGCGCGGCGCGGTATCGAGTTCGAACGCAGCGACCACCGACTGGCGCAGCGCCATCGTCACGCCCCAGGCCTGGATGCGCTGGCCGGCCGGCAGCGCGCTGTCTTCCATCACGCCGCTGATGATCGACGGCTCGCACGCCAACCGTTGCCACAGCGCGGGCAGCGCGGCGAGCTGCCCGGCCGACAGGCCCAGGTGTTCCGGCAGAAGCGTCATGCATTCGGCGAGATCGCGCTGATGCAGCGTGCGAAAGCGCAGGCGCGGCGCGTGGCCAGGCGGCAGCGGCGTCATCGTCCGGCCACGGCCACCCAGGGCCGCAATTCTTCGGGCCGCTGGCGCACATAGGCCAGCACCTGGCGGCGCTTCTCGCGGCCGCGCTTGCCGTCGTCGTCATCGGCGGCGTCACCGAAGAAATCGGGCTGCTGATCCTGCACGCGCTCGTAGATGCCGCGCCAGAGCTTCTTCAGGCCGTGCATCGAAACGCCGAGCCGCTCCTCGAGTGCGTCGTCGTTGTCGTCGAACAGCGAGAGCCACAGCAAGCGCCGCTGCGAGGAAGAGAGGCGGAACAGCGGCGGATGGTGATTGAAGATGTGGCCGATGCTGCTGCCAGGCACGTTGACGACGGCCTCCTCGCGCGTGACGCGAAAGTAGCTCAGGCGATCGCCGGGCGACGCGGTCTGCGGTGCCGGGCTGGCGTGCGGCCGCTGGCGAAAGCCGGTGGTCAGCGTCCACACCTCGTTGGCCTGACTGTTCTCGAAGTAGAACGCGCGCAGGTTGTAGCCCGAGAGGCCGATGCGAAAGCTCTCGGCACCCATCACCACCAGGCTCTGCGCGAGCCGCTCGCTGAAGTCGTGGCTGACCATGTCGAAGTGCATGCCCAGCAGGCGCAGGTCGGCGTTGGCACTTGCCAGGCCGATCTCGCGTTCGGTCATCGGCGTGTGGCGCCCGTCGAGAAGGGCACGGTAGACGCGGCGCACGACCTGCGGCTGCGGCGCGGCGTCGAGCTGGAGCTCGTCCACCAGCGCGTTGCCCACGCTCATCGCGACCGCGAACGACAGGATGCGCGAACCGGCGGGCAGGGTCAGGTCTTCGGTGACGCTGGCCATCACCGAGGGCTCGTCGACGAGACCCTCCCACAGCGCCGGCAAGGCGGCGCGGGTCTCGCCATCGAGCGCGAGCCAGGCCGGGATCAGCGGCATGCATTCAGGCAGATCGTCACGCACCGCGGGCCGATGGCGCAGGCGTGGGGCCGAACGAAGAGGTGGCGCGGATTCAGGCATGGGCAAGAGCGTGGGCCGGAACCTGGCCCGGCCGATGCCGGCGGGAATTGTTGCATGAACGTCAACCATTGCGGCAGGTCGCCGCGGTGGCTAACGGCGCGCCACGGCCGCACTGCAGGTAGCGCCGAGCGTGATCACGTCGATGTCGGCAAAGCCGGCGGCCACACACCAGCTTTGGAGGTCGGCACTGCTGAAGCCGAAGCCGCCCTCGGGTTCGAGCATCGCGTCGAGCGAGGCGAGCAGTGCGAACAGGCTGTGGCGGCGCGCATCGTCGATCAGCGCCTCGACCACGACCAGGCGTGCGCCCGCGGGCAAGGCCTCGTGCGCGCGGCGGATCAGCGCCGGCCGGGCCTCGGGCCGGCACGCGCCCAGCGCGCCGACGAGCACGATCACGTCTGCCGCCGGCAGGGCCTCGTTCGCGCCGATGCGGCTGATCTGCCATTGCGGATAGCAGCGCGCGAGCACCCCGCCGAGTCGCTCGCCGGCCGCATCGACGTACGCCAGCACGCCGCGCGGGCCGAGCGCCAGCACCTCGGCGAGCGCATCGAAGGCGTGCGCAAACGGGCTGACAGCGGGGGTTGCAGACTGCGCCGGCGCGGGTGCCGCCGAGCTCGCCTTCACCGCTGCACCCAGGTCGCCCCAGCGGCCGTAGCCGCGCATGCTGGCGGCTTCGAGCAGGCCGCCGAGGTAGTCGGGGCTGTGACGATCGAGGTAGCGCTCGGCGTTGCGCGTGTTGAGGTAGACGGCCTGCGCATCGTCGCCTTCGCGGTCGAGCACGCCCATCGCGACCAGGGCATCCAGCAGGTCAGGCGCCGCGCGTTCGCTCAAGCCGAGCGCGCGGCGCAATTGCCGGCCGGTTCGCGGACCACGCGCGAGCTCGCTGAACAGGCCGAGCTCGACTGCGCAGAGCAGCGTCTTCGCGCTGCGAAAGCTCAGCGCGGCCTGCAGCAGCTGATCGGGCGTATGCGAGTTCATACGCCAGGCTCAGCGGCGCGCTTGCCACCAGGCCGCGGCTTGGCCGCGCGAGTCGGCGCCGAGCTTGTCGAGGATGTTCGCGACGTGGCGCTTGACCGTGTGCAGGCTCAGGCCGAGCGCGCGGGCGATCAGCTTGTTGCTGTCGCCGCCGGCAATGCACTGCAGCACTTGCTCTTCGCGGGCGCTCAGCGGCACATGCGCGGGCATCGGCATCGGGATGGGCGCCGCGGGCAGCCGCACCTGGGCCCGCGCCAGTGTCTCGGTCAGCGCCTGCCACAGCGCAGCCTGCAGCGCGGGGTCGAGCTGTGGGTGGCGGCTGGGTGCGCTGCGGTAGTGGCTGCCGAGATCCGGCGCCGACTCGATGAGCAAATCGTCCACGGTGTTTTCTCCTGAAGCCGGGGGCGTTCGATGCGCGCCTTTCCCGACGTGGGGCGGATGGTAGGCAGCCGCATCCGGCGCGTCGATGCTCAAAAAGAGACTGCTCTAAAAGAGCCCCCTCGAAAGCGGGAACCCGCATGGCTCCTCGCCGGCGAGCGATTGGCTCCTTCGGCCGATGTGGCGTCGAGTCGCGATTCCTAGAGTTCACCCCAGTCGTTTTTCAGACCCGGTGAACGACACCCACTCCACTTTGCGACACCGGGCGCCCCACCTTCTCGAGGACCCGAACCATGAACCTGATCCACCCGATTCGCCGCTCGCTGCGCGGCATCACGCTCGTGCTGCTGACGGCACTGGCCGCCTGCGGCGGCGGCGGTGACGACACCTCCACGGGCAGCAGCCCCACCGGCACCACGCCCCCGCCGCCGCCTGCGGCCTCGTTCACGCTGGCACTCTCGACGCCGAAGGCGCTGATCCTGCAAGGCACGACGCTGACGCTCGATGCGACGGTGACGCGCAGCAGCGGCTTCGATGCGGCGGTCGATGTCGCCGTCACGGGCCTGCCCGCTGGCGTCACCGCGACACCGGTTCAGATCGCGCAAGGCGCGACGACAGCGACGCTTACGCTGAGCGCCGAGGCCGCCGCGCCGCACTCGCTGCCGACTGACGCGAGCGTGACCGGCAGCGCCGGCGCGTTGACGGCACAGCAGCAGGTCACTGTGACCGTGCGTGGCGTCGCAGGGTCGCTCGACACCAGCTTCGGCAGCAACGGCAAGGCCGTCACCGACGTCGGCACGACCGATGACTACGCGACGGCGATGGTCGTGCAGGCCGACGGCAAGCTCGTTGTCGCCGGCTGGGGCAACGGCCCGCTCGGCTACGCGTTCGAGCTGGTGCGCTACCAGCGCGACGGCGCGATCGACACCACCTTCGGCATCGCCGGCAAGGTCGTCACCGCCGTCGGCCACGGCGCCGACCAGGCCAACGCGATGGCGTTGCAGGCTGACGGCAAGATCGTCGTCGCCGGCTCGGTGGACGAGTCGCCCAAGGGCAAGAGCTTCGCGCTCGCCCGCTACAACGCCGACGGCAGCCTCGACGCCGGATTCGGCACCGGCGGCAAGGTGATCACCTCGTTCGGCAGCGCGGTCGACGAAGCCTTTGCGGTCGTCGTGCAGCCCGACGGCAAGATCGTCGCCGGCGGCCACACGCTGAGCGCGACGCGCGGCCTGGACTTCGCGTTCGCCCGCTACAACGCCGACGGCTCGGCCGATGCGAGCTTCGGCAGCAACGGTCAGGTGGCGCTGCCGATCACTGTCGGCAACAGCCGCGACTCGATCTACGCCATGGCGTTGCAGACGCACGCCGGCGAAGTGAAGATCGTCGCCGTCGGCGGCGAGGGTGACTTCCAGATGGCGCGCCTGCATGCCGACGGATCGATCGACACCAGCTTCACCGGCGGCCAATTCGGCTCGGTGATCGGCGCGGCGCGGGCCGTCGCGCTGACGCCGGACAACAAGATCGTCATCGTCGGACACGCCGGTCACGACTTCGCGATCCTGCAGCTGACTGCCGAGGGCCAGGTCGATCCGGGCTTCGGCGGCAGCGGTCGCGCCATCACGGCCGTGAGCACGACGAACTGGGACGAAGCGCATGCGGTGGCGGTGCAGGCCGACGGCCGGATCGTCGTCGGCGGCTGGGTCTACAGCGGCAACGGATCGGCCGGCGACTACGTCGTTGCCCGCTACCTGGCCGACGGCACGCTGGACGCCGGCTTCGGCAACGCCGGCCTGACGATCACGCCCGTCGCCCCCGGCACCAAGGCCGATGAGGGCCGCGCGCTGTTGCTGCAGACCGACGACCGCGTGCCCGCCGTGCGCAGCCTCCTGGCCGGTTCGGCCAACGACTCGAACTACGACTTCGCGGTGACCCGCTACTGGCACTGAGCCTTTCGCGCACGCAGCTGCACCTCATTCAAGGAACACAACATGAACACCGCCCTCAACTCCACACTTCCACAACCGCAAACGCAGGCCGCAAGCGTCCCCGAGCGCTTCGGCCTGTACACCGGCATCCACAAGGCGCTGCGCAGCTTCATGAGCGACACGCTGTGCCGCGTCGGCCGGCTCGATGTGGACGATGCCGACGAAATGATCGCCACCCTGGCGCAACTCGAGACTCTGCTGACCCTGTGCACCAGGCACATCGAGCACGAGAACGACTTCGTGCACTCCGCCATCGAGGCGCGCCTGCCGGACGGCGCGACGCGCACCGCGGCGGACCACCTCGAGCACTTCGCGAGCATCGTCGCGCTGGGTGACGAAGCCGCCGCACTCGCCGCGGCCCGTCTCGACGAACGCCCGGTGCTTGCGCTGCGCCTGTATCGCCATCTCGCGCTGTTCGTGGCCGAGAACTTCCAGCACATGCACATCGAGGAGACCGTCAACGCGGCCGCGCTCTGGGCCCACTACAGCGACGCCGAACTGCACGCGATCCATGCGCGCCTGCTCGCCACGTTGGCGCCGCAGGAGCACCTGCTGGTCGCGCGCTGGATGGTGCCGGCGAGCAACCCGGGCGAGCGCGCCGGGATGCTCGGCGCGATGAAGATGCAGACGCCGCCCGAGGCCTTCCTCGGCGTGCTCCGACATGTGTCGCCACACCTCGACGCGAGCGGCTGGGCCAAGCTGGCGCGCGCCGTCGGCGTGCCGCAGGTGCCGGGTGGCCCCGGACCGGTGCCGCTGTCATGAACGCCGCGAACGAGCACCGCGGCTTTGTGGGAACGACCGTGGAGACGCTGCTCGCGATCTTCGCCTTCTGCTGCCTCATGGCCGGCCCGCCTGCCGCCGATGCGGCCGACGGGTTCGGCACCGTGGGGCTTCATTCGGGAGAACAGAAATGAACAAGTGGATCAAGCGCGGCGGCCTCGTCGCACTCGGTGCGGTCGGCCTCGCGGTGGCCGCGCTGCTGATCGGCGCCGGCCTCGGCGAACGCAAGATGCAGCGCCACATCGACGTGAAGCTGTCCGCCGTTGGCTACCGCAGCGACGCGGCAAGCATCGAGCGCGGCCGCTACCTGTTCAAGTCGCGCAACTGCGCCGAGTGCCACGGCGCCGACGGTGCCGGCAAGGACGTGATCAACGACGGCAAGGGGCTGCGCATCCATGCGCCTGACATCACGCCCGCCGCCGGCTCGCCGGTGGCCCGCTACAGCGCGCTCGACTGGACGCGCACGATCCGCCACGGCGTCAAGCCCGACGGCCGGCCCGCGATCGTGATGCCCAGCGAAGACTACGCGCGGCTCACCGATGACGACGTTGCTGCGATCGTGGGCTACGTGCGCCAACTGCCCTCAGGCGCGGGCGGCACGGCGGTGATCGAGTTCCCGCTGCTGGTCCGAGCACTGTACGCGGCGGGCCTGGTGATGGACGCGGCCGAGCGCATCGACCATGCATTGCCGCCGGCCCGGCCGGTGCCCGAGGCGGTGACGGCGGAGCACGGCGCGTACGTGGCGAACACCTGCATCGGCTGCCACGGTGAGCGCCTTTCGGGCGGCAAGATTCCGGGCTCGCCGCCGGACTGGCCGCCGGCGTCGAACCTGACGCCGGGCGACGGCTCGGCGCTTGCGCGCTACCCGAGCGCGGAGTCGTTCATCGCGATGTTCCGAAGCGGCCGGCGGCCGGACGGCAGCGCGGTCAGCCCGGTGATGCCGTTCGGCGGGCTGAAGGAGATGAGCGAGACCGATGTGCGTGCACTCTATCTGCACCTGAAAGGCGTGCCGCCCCGGCCGAGCGGGCAGCGCTGAGCGCCGGCGTGGTTTCGGCATTGCGGCGCGCCCGCCGCGCGCCGCACAGGAGGCCCGCCATGAACGCGACCGAGGTGATCCTCGGAAGGGCTCGATCCTCGCCTACCGCCCCCGAGCGAATTTGTCCGGCGCAGGCCGAACCGTGATCAAGCGAGCAGCATCCCTTTGGTCTCGATGTAGCGCACCACCTCGGCCAGCCCGTCGTGCGTCTTCAGGTTGCTCATCACGAACGGCCGCGCGCCGCGCATGCGTTTCGTGTCGGCGGCCATCACGCCGAGGTCCGCGCCGACATAAGGTGCGAGGTCGGTCTTGTTGATCACGAAGAGGTCGCTCTTCGTGATGCCGGGCCCGCCCTTGCGCGGGATCTTCTCGCCCGCGGCGACGTCGATCACGTAGATCGTCAGGTCGCTGAGCTCGGGGCTGAAGGTGGCGGCGAGGTTGTCGCCGCCGCTCTCGATGAAGACGATGTCGGCGTTCGGGAATTTCTCGAGCATGCGGTCGACCGCCTCGAGGTTGATCGACGCGTCTTCGCGGATCGCGGTGTGCGGGCAGCCTCCGGTCTCGACGCCCATGATGCGCTCGGCCTCGAGCGCGCCGGCGACCGTCAGCAGGCGCTGGTCTTCCTTGGTGTAGATGTCGTTCGTGACGACGACGAGGTCGTAGCGCTCGCGCATCGCCTTGCACAGCATCTCGACCAGCGTCGTCTTGCCCGAGCCGACCGGGCCGCCGACGCCGACACGCAGCGGCGGGAGTTTGCGGGTGCGGTTCGCGATGTGGTGCAGTGCAGTGCTCATCGCGCCGATTATCGGCGCGATGCTCAGCGCGCGGGCGGCGGCCCGCCGTTGCCGCTGGGCCGTGCCGCGAGCACGCCGTTGGTCAGCTGGCACACGCCGCTGAACGACTCGCCATTGCGGCCGCTGAAGCTCACCTGCGTGCCGGCGGTCTTGCCCTTGCAGGCCGCGATGGCCTCGGGTGGCGGGCCGGGCGGTTGGCCGCCGGCACCGCTGGCCGGTGCGGCGGGCGGTGTCGCCGCGTTGCTTTCGGCAGGCACCATGCTCGAAAGCAGGGCCATTGCGAACGTCAAAAAAACCAGCAGGGCGTAGCGTCGTGCCATGGTGTGCTCCGGTTATGCGGCGATGCCGACGGTCAACGCGATGGCATAGCCCGCGCTGACGCTGCCGGTGATCGTCGGGGTTTCGAGTGTCGCGCCGTCGCTGAACACGTTGTCGGTGGCGAGCGAGATCTGGCTGAAGTTGGTCACGCTCGCGCTGTAGCCGCTGGTCGCGAACACGGTGTTGCAGGCGGCCTCGGGCATCGCGATCTGCGAGGTCTTGACCATGTGCGACGCGCTCGTCGCGGTGGCCAGGCTCGGGTAGACCTCGAAGTGGATGTGCGGCCAGCGGCCCGAATAGCAGGCCGGGAAGATCGTCGTGAACGTGACCTGGCCGTTGCTGTCGGTCGCCTGCACGCCGCGCAGGTAGTTCTCGGCGGTGACGCCGGTGGAGTACAGCGAGTACAGCCCTGACTGGTTGCAATGCCAGATGTAGATCGCGTAGCCCGCCAGGTCGGCGCAGCTCGAGTTGGTGTTGACGAGGGTCAGCGTCACGGTCAGCGGCACGCCGGTCGCGGTGGTCGTGCTGCTGCCGAAGCTCGAACGAATGTCGCTGCGCACGATGCCGCTGAGCGCGAGCACGTTCAGCGAGGTCGTGCCGTCGGCCGGGTAGGGGCCGTTGGTCTCGGTCGGGATCACCGAGCAGCTGCCGGTGCTGCTGGTCGTCGTGGTTGTCGTCGTCGTCGTGGTTGTGTCGTACACCGACGTCCCTGCGTCGCCGCTACCACCGCAGCCGATCAGCGGCAGCGCGCCGGCGGCACTTGCGCCGGCCAGCCACGCGAGCGCGCGGCGGCGCTTCAGCAGCGTGGCATTCAGGGTTTGCAAGTCATGGGCAAGGCCGTGGGGGTGGTCGTCGTGCATGGTCGTCTGTCCGTTTGGAATGGCTGGCATCGAGCTGCGGGGCAGCGCAGCGAATGACGCTGCAGCAACAATGCTAAGGACCGGGTGTGTCGACGCTTGCGCGCCTGTGTGTCGGCCTTGACATGGTTGTCAGCGCCGGTCAGGCCCGGTCTGGCGCGGCGCGTTCGATGCCCGGCGGCGCCGGGAACGGCGGCGGCCAACCGGGCGGCGGGCCGCCCATGCCGCCGGGGCCGGGGCCCCGTGGGCCGCCGCCCGCGTCAAAGGATTCAGGCGAGCTGCCGGTGCTCGACAAGCCGATGACGATGCCCGCGTGGTAGCCCGTCTTCGCGCTGCCGCTCACCGTCAGCAGCTCGGTGCCGATGCCGTTGCCGAAGACCTGATCGGTGGCGTAGGTCGGCGTGACGCGGTTCTGGCCTTTGGGGTACAGCGTCGCGTTGTCGTAGGCCGCGGCCGTGACGGCGTCGGGGAAGCACAGCTGCGTCGTGGCGGCGGCAACGGTGCCGGGCGACAAGACCGTGCCGGCCATGAAGATCTGCACATGGATGTGCGTAAGGCGCGGCATGTACCAGCCGGGGAAGATCGTCGTGAACGTGACCTGGCCGTCGGCGTCGGTCAGCTGAACGCCGCGCAGAAAGGTCTCGCGTGCGTGCGCGCCGTTCTCGCGCGCCGAGTAGCCCGAGTATTCGCCGTTGGCATCGCAGTGCCAGATGTAGACGGCCGCACCGTTGAGCGCGGCGCAGGCCTGGTCGTGGTCCACGATCGTCAGCGCCAGCGTCAGCGGGATGCCGGCCTTGCCTTCGGTGATGTCCCTGCGCACCAGCGCCGGGTTGCCCAGCACCGACAGCAGCGGGAACGGGCCGGCCGTTTCGGTGGCCGTGATCACGCAGCGCGCGTTCGTCGGGGCGCTTGCCGGTGCACCGCTGCCACGCGGCGCCGTGACGCTCGACCCCGTGCCGCGGCACGAAGCCAAGGACGCGGCGCCGACCGCGCCGAGCGCGCGCAGTGCGCTGCGCCGTTCGCGAACAGGGTCGTCGGTCGGGTGTCGATCGGCGCTGGGGCGCTGCGTCATGTGGTTCTCTTTCACTTGGCCCGCGCCGCGACGCGGAACCCCACCGAGTGGTACGCGCCGCCGGCGGACCGGCCTTCGCCACGACCGCTGGATTTGCCGCTGGCCGCGGTCGAATACCACGAGCCGCCCTTCACGCAATTGACCTGCGTCCCGGCTTCGGCGCCGTTCGTCGCGGTGTTCAGCGTCGACGTCCATTCGAAGGCATTGCCGGCCATGTCGAAGCAGCCGCACCAGCTCTTGCCATCGTCGTACGCGCCGACCGCGGTGGAGTAGCCGCCATAGACCTTGACGAGCACGCGGAACTGGTCCGAGTTCGCGAGGTCGGCCCAGCTCTCGTTCGTGTCGCTGTCGTACTGCCAGCCGGTGACTGCGCCGCTGCTGCTGATGCTCAGCACACTGGCGAGCGCTGCCGAGTCGTCGGTCAGTGCCGTCACGCCGCCGGCGAGTGCGGTGACGACGCTGTCGTTGACGTAGGTCAGCGTCGTCAACCCGGAGCTGTTGAGCAGGTACTGCGCGCACAGCGCATTGCAGTTGAACGGCGTGCTCAGCGTGCCGGTCGTGGTGTTGTAGCTGACGCCCGCGGCGCTGCCCCACGGGTAGCTGTAGCTGGTGTTGCTGCCCAGCGCGGCGTATTCCCATTCGCCTTCGGTCGGCACGTAGAACTCGTAGCCGCTGATCTGCGTCGCCAGCCAGGCGCAGTAGTCCGCGGCGGCTTCGTACGAGACGAAGAAGACCGGGTGATTCTCTTTGCCGGCTGGGTAGCTGCCGCCGTTCCAGTACTGGCCCGCGACCTGGGCGGTGCTCGGGTAGTAGCTGCTGCCGAGCGCGTTGCAGAAGGCCTTCCAGTTTGCGTTCGTGACGAGGAACTTGCCGATGAAATAGGGCGCGAGCGTCGCGCTCGCGGAGGTGTCGCTGGTCACGCCGGTGACGGGGTCGGTGGTCGAGCTGATGGCGCTGTCGTGAAAGGCGTAGCTCACGCTGCCGGATGCGATCACCTGCACGAAGTCGGCGATGCTCGGCACGCTGGCGGTCGTGCTGGTGCCTGCGTTGGCCCAGATCCACGGGTCGGTCGTGGCGGTGCTGGCGATCGCGCTGCTCGAGTCGGTGGTCGCGCTGCTGCTGCCGTCCGACCCGCCGCCGCCGCATCCGAACAGCGTGGTGATGCCGAAGCCTGCGAACGCGCCGAGCACGGCGCGCCGGAGCGGTGCGGCGGCACGTGCTGCGGCTTCATCGTGGGATTCGGTCAAGGCGTCGTCCTGCGCATCATCGCGTGTCGAATCAACCGGACGACGCGAGCTGCTCGTCCAGCACGGCGATCCGCTCGCGGGCCGTCGCCTCGCCATGCGAGTGCGAGATCGTGTCGAACAGCGCGCCGCGCAGCTGCCACAGGTCGTCGGCACGACGCATCTGGCGCAGGCGCTTGAGCATGCGGCTGCGCTCGAAGGTCGGCACATCGGCGAGCAGCACGAGGCAGAGCTCGCGCAGCTTGTCGATGTCGATCGGGAACTGGGTCGAGTCGAAGCTCGACACGACGCCGCCGCGCGGCGATTGAAACGTGACCATGGTGCTTCGTCCGGCGCGCATGAGCTTGTCAAGCGGAGATGTTGATCGTCATCGAGGCCGCATACCCGCTGCTTGTGTCGCCGCTGATGGCCAGCATTTCGGTGCTGGTGCCGTCGCTGAACACGTTGTCGGCAGAGAAGCTCGTCACCGACGTGTTCTGGCCGTGCGCCGAGTACAGGCTGGAGTTGTAGACCGCTGTCGTGATGGCCGTCGGAAAGGCCAGCTGCGTGGTGGCGGTGGCCGTGACCGCGAGGTTGTCGTTCAGGTAGACCTGCGCATGGATGTGCGTGATGCGGCCGCTGTACCAGCCCGGGTAGATGGTCGTGAACGTGACCTGGCCGTTGGCATCGGTGACCTGGATGCCGCGCAGATAGGTCAGGCCCGCCTGGCCGGCGTTGCCGCTGGTGCTGTAGCCCGAATAGAGGCCGTCCTTGTCGCAGTGCCAGATGTAGATCGCTGCGCCCGCGATCGGCGTGCAGCTGCTGTCCTGGATCGTCAGCGTCAGCGTCAGCGGAACGCCGGTCTTGCTTTCGGTCATGTTCGATCGAACGATGGCCGTGTTCGACAGGATCGCCAGCAGCGGATACGGCCCGGCCGTTTCGGTGGCCGTCAGCGTGCAGGTGCCGGCCGTGGCGGCGGCGCGCGTGACCACGACGGTGTAGGTGCGCGTCGTGCTGCCGTCCTCGGCCGTCACCACGACCGACAGCGTGTTGCTGCCCACGCTCAGGGCCAGTGCCGCCGAGGCGCTGCCGCTCGCCACCGTGCTGCCGTTGACCTTGATGGTGGCGGCGCTGCTGGTGGCGGTCGGGGTCAGCGTCATCGAGGCGATGCTGTTGACCTCGGTCGCGGTGTAGCTGGTCGTGGCGGCGGCGAAGGTGGGCGAGAGCGTGCCCGACGACAGGCTCAGGCCGGCCAGGCTCGCATCGCTCGACGTGCCCGCCGCGGCCCGCGTGACGACGATGCTGGTGCTGATCTGGGTCGTGCCGTCGGCGGCTGTCACCACCACGTGCAGCGTGTTGCTGCCCACGCTCAGCGCGACCGCGCTCGAGGCGCTGCCGCTGGCCACGCTCAGGCCGTTGACCGTGACGCTGGCAGCGCTGTTGGTGGTGCTCGGCGTGACCGTGACCGAGCTCGTCGCGTTCGCCACCGCGGCCGTGTAGCTGGTCGTGCCCGAGGCGAACACCGGCGACAGCGTGCCCGTGGACAGGTACAGGCCGCTCAAGGTGGCGTCGGTCGAGACGCTCGCGGCGGCCCGCGTCACGGTCACGGTGTAGGTCAGCGTCGCGCTGCCGTCGGGCGCGGTGACGATCAGCGTCAACACCGTGCTGCCCACGCTCACCGCCAGCGCGCTCGACGCGCTGCCGCTGGCGACGCTCACGCCGTTGATCGTGATGACCGCGCCCGAGGCCGTGGCCGACGGCGTGAGCGTCAGCGTGCTGATCGCATTCGCGACCGACAGCGTGTAGCTCGTCGTGCCCGACGCGAAGCTGGGCGAGAGGCTGCCGGACGAGGGGACGAGGCCGCTCAGCGTCGCGTCGGTCGACGCGCCGGCCGATGCCCGCGTGACGCTGACGGTGTAGGTGCTCGTGGTGCTGCCGTCGCCCGCGGTGACGACGATCGACAGCGTGTTGCTGCCCACGCTCAGCGCGATCGCGGCCGAGCTGCCGCCGCTGGCCACGACGCTGCCGTTGACCTTGATCGTCGCCGCGTCGTCCGCGGCGGTCGGGGTGAGCGTGAGTGAACTCGTGCTGTACGCCACCACCGCGGTGTAGCTCAGCGTCGCGCCGGTGAAGCTCGGCGACAGGCTGCCCGCCGACAGGCTCAGGCCGCTCAGCAGCGCATTGCTCGACGTGCTGGTGCTGCTCGTGCCGCCTCCGCCGCAGGCGATCAGGCCGAGAGCGCTCAGGGCACTGAGCGCGCCCAGTGCATTGCGGCGGCGGGCGGCGACCTGGGCGGGCTGAGAAGAGGGCATGCGAGGGTTCCCGGGCAAGAATGAAGACGACGAGTCCAGGCACCTGCTGCGACGGCAGGCGGGGCGAGGCAGGTCACATCGTGCTCGCCGCGCGTGTCAGGTGTTCAGCATGCTTGTGTCGAGGCTGACAAGGTTGTCACCTCGGACAACCGCCGCGCGCCGCGGCTATGCCAGCGGCAGCACCAGCTCGGCCCGCAAGCCGCCGCCGCTGCGGTTCGACAGCGCCAGCCGGCCGCCTTCGCGCTGCGCGAGGTCGCGCGCGATGTACAGCCCGAGGCCGGTGCCGCCGGTGCTGCGGCTGCGCGACGATTCGAGGCGATAGAACGGCTGGAACACCGCCTCGAGCTGGTCCGCGGCGATGCCCGGGCCGGTGTCGTCGACGCACACCTGCACCTCGTGCGCCTGCATCGACACCGACACCGCGGCCGAGCCGCCGTAGCGCAGCGCGTTGCCGATCAGGTTGCCGAGCACGCGCTTAAGCGCGGCGGGTTGGGCGAGCACGATGGCCGTCGGCGCGTCGCCCGACAGCTGCACCGGCTGGTCCTGCTCGGCCAGGTCGTCGACCATCGATTGCGCCAGCGCGGCCAGGTCGATGCGCTGGCGTTCGCCGCGCGAGTGGCTCTCGCGCATCATCTCGAGCACGCTGCCGATCAGTGTGTCCATCTCGTGCACATCGTCGACGCAGCGCTGCGCCTGCTTGTGTTCGTCCATCATCTCCAGGCGCATGCGCAGCCGCGCCAGCGGCGTGCGCAGGTCGTGCGAGATCGCGGCCATCAGCAGCGACTGCGCGTCGAACTGCGCGCGCAGGCGCTGTGCCATCGCGTTGAAGACGTGCGCGGTCTGGCGCACTTCGAGCGTGCCGCGGTGTTCGTCGACCAGCGGTGTCGGGCGGCCGTCGGCGAGCGCGTTGCTCAGGCCTTCGGAGGCGTCGGCGAGCCCACGCATCGGCGCCGACAGCCAGCGCGCCCCGAACCACGCGGCCACGCCGATGGCGACGAAGCGCACGAAGTAGTCGAGCCAGAGCGCACTGGCGGGCAGGCCGCCACCTTGGTCGGGCGCGCCGGGGCCTGCTGGTCCGGCCGGGCCGCCAGGACCACCCGGACCGCCTGGGCCACTGGGGCCGCCGGGACCACCGGAGCCGAAGCTGTCGCCGGGCGGCGGCCCCGGCGGCGGTCCGTTGCCTCGCGCGCCGCCGTCCTGCGGCGGCGGCCCGCCGGGCTGCGCCCGCGACGACGACGGCAACGCACCCATCGGCGGCAGCGACGGCATCACCGGCAACTGACCGACCCCCGGCGCGCTGTTCCCCGGCGGCGCGTTGAACTGACGCATGACCGTGAACGCCAGCAGGTGGCTCGCCACCAACGCGAACCACATCAGCAGGAACAAGCGCCTGAACAGCGTGTCGCCGAACCAGCGCCGAAACCAGGACCCGCGCGTCACGCGGCTGCTGTCTGGTCCGGTGCGTGGGTTCGGGCCGGCTGAAGCACGGCCCGACGCGCTACTCACGTTCACGACACGGCTTCCACATCCGCATCGAACGCATAGCCTTCGCCGCGCACGGTGCGGATCAGCCCCGGCTCGCGCGGCGCGTCGGCCAGCTTCTGGCGCAGCCGCGAGACCGCGAGGTCGATCGCGCGGTCGGTCACGTCGACGCCGGGTGCGCGCGACAGATCGAGCAGGCGGTCGCGGCTGAGCACGCGCCGCGGGTTGTCGATGAAGGCGCTGAGCAGGCGGAACTCGGCGCTCGACAAGGCCACGACCACGTCCATCGGCGAGCGCAGTTCGCGGCTCAGGCGATCGAACACCCAGCCCTTGAACTGCACCCGCGTGGCCGGCTCGTTCGTGGCCGCGCCGGCGCCGCGGTTCGGCCCGCAGCGGCGCAGCACGGCGCTGATGCGCGCCACCAGTTCGCGCGGCTCGAAGGGCTTGGGCAGGTAGTCGTCGGCACCGAGCTCGAGGCCGATGATGCGGCTCGCCGGGTCGCCCTGCGCGGTCAGCATGATGACCGGCAACGCGGAGGTGCTGCGCACCCAGCGGCACAGGTCCAGGCCGTTGGCATCGGGCAGCATCAGGTCCAGCAGCAGCACGTCGAAGGTGTCGCCGGCCGGGCCGGGGGCGAGCGTGCGCCGCAGTTCGGCACCGCTGGCGAGCGCAGTCACGCGCATGCCGTAGCGCTGCAGATAGTCGGCCACCAACATGCGAAGTTCGGCGTCGTCGTCGACGAGGAGGGCGTGAGTCATGGGCCGCATCATCCCTGAAATTGAACGGCCGGGGGAGCGTGCAGAATCCGGTGCTTGCTTCCGATCCGTCATTTCAAGGCCGCCTCATGAACCTGCGCCGCTCTGTCCTGCTCGCTTCCGCACTCGCGCTGCTGCCTGTTGCCGCGGTGCGGGCCGAGGAGGTGCTGCGGGTCGTGACCGACGCTACCTTCCCGCCGATGGAGTTCGTCAAGGACGGCAAGCGCACCGGCTTCGACATCGAGCTCACCGAGGCGCTGGCCGCGGCGATGGGCCGCCGGATCGAATGGATCGATGCCGACTTCAAGGGCCTGATCGAATCGCTCGTGACCAAGCGCGCCGATCTGGCGATGTCGGCGATCTACATCACCGACGAGCGCAAGAAGCTCGTCGACTTCAGCGACTCGTATTTCGCGGGCGGCCTGGTCGTGCTGACCGCCAAGGCCGGCCCGATCAAGAGCCTGAAGGACCTGGCCGGCAAACGCGTCAGCGTGCAGGTCGGCACCCGCTCGGTCGGGTTCCTGCGGGACAACTATCCGAAGATCGAGCGCATCGAGGTCGAGAAGAACCAGGAGATGTTCAACCTCGTCGAGACCGGCCGCGCCGATGCGGCGGTGACGGGCAAGCCCGCGGCGATGATCTATGCGCAGGCCAAGCCGTCGCTGCACGTGCTCGCCGAGCAGCTCACGGTCGAGAACTACGGCATCGCGGTGCGCAAGGACGCACCCGGTATTCGCGAGGCGGTCAACGCGGCACTGAAGAAGATCAAGTCCGACGGCACCCACGACAAGCTCGTGCAGAAGTGGTTCGAGCCCGCGAGATGAAGCCCCTCGGCGAACGGGTACGTTCGCCGACCAGACTCGTGGCGACGCTCAGGAGCGGAACAGCCGCGAATACTGCGACTCGTGCTGCGCCGACAGGATCGCGAGCATCGGCGTGAACGCCTGGCGCTGGCTGTCCATCAGGCCGGCGGCGAGATCGACGGCCGCCGGGAGCTCGTCAACAAGTGCTGCGAGCACGCGCTGGCCGGCGCTCTGGCCGAGCGGCACGGCCTTGAGCGCGGCCTGCACCATGTTCTCGCTCCAGCCGAAGCCGAAGCTCAGCAGTGCCTCGCGCAGCGGCGCGCCGGTCTGCGCCGCGGCGAGCGCGAAGGCCACCGGCCAAGTCGGCGCCGGTGCCAGCGCTTTCAGTGCGTCGACGCGCGCGTCGGTACCGGCGCGGTTGCGCAGCCACTCGACCAGCGAGCGGCCCATCTGCTGCGTCTGCTGACGCAGCTCGGCGGTCTCGCGCGTGGTCGTGACCCAGTCGTTGAGTTCGGCGATGTGCGCGGTGTCGCCGCGCTGCCAGGCCTTGAAGGCCTTGGCGCAGACGGCGAGATCGCTGCGCGCCATGCTCAGATGCAGCTGGTCGTGCAACCACGCGGCGGCATCGGTCTCGCCGGTGATGCGGCCGGCCTCGACCGCGGCCTCCAGCCCTTCGGAATAGCTGAAGCCGCCGACCGGCAAGGCCGGCGACGCGAGCCACATCAGCTGCAGCAGCGCACTCGCGGCGACGGGCTCGGGCCGCGCGCGCATCATCAATGCTCGTGCTTGCAGTCCGGGCCGTGCACGTGGCCGGCGTGGCCGTGGTCGTGCGTCGCGTGATCGTCGTGACCCTGCGCGTGCTCATGTCCATGATCATGACCGGTGTGACCGGCATGCGCCGAATACGCGCCGCCCTCGGGCTCGAACGGCGCGAGCAGTTCGACCACGTCCAGGTGCATCTTCACGAGCATCTCGGCGAGCACGTGGTCGGGTTCGATCTGCAGGTGCTCGGGCCTTAGCTCGATCTGCACGTGCCGGTTGCCGAGGTGATAGGCCGCGCGCACCAGGTCGAAGGGCGCGCCGTGTTCGGCGCACGGCGTGATGCGCATCACCGGCTGCGGCTGCGCGACGACCTTGATCAGCGAGCCGTCTTCGGCGACCAGCACGTCGCCGCCGCGCACCGCGGTGCCGCGCGGCAGGAACACGCCGAGCTGGCGGCCTTGCGAATCGTCGCTGTCGAAGCGGCTCTTCTGGCGCGTGTCCCAGTCGAGCACGACGGTGGCCGCACGCTTGAGCAGGACCGCGCTCAGGCCCTGGCCCTGGGGGAGGATTTTGTTGACGGTGAGCATGGGGCGCAGGCTACCAGAGCGCGCAAGCACGAGCGATGAAAGCGAATCTCAGTCAGAACTGAAATACGTACCTTCGAGCCGTAAAGTGTGCGTGTGACTGCCCGACTGTACGAGGGGAAATCGGCGACAAATCGAGGTGACAGCAACAAGCGCAGTCGAAATCTGTAAAGAAGAGCGGCATGGGAGTGGCTCCAGGGAGAGTTTGGCGCATCGGCGTAAACAAAGGCCGCCCACGCTGCGTAGCAATCGTACCGCTGGTGGGACCAAGCCAGCTCCTCAGATTTGGCCTGAATAAGGTGCCCCAAGCGCCCTTTTTCAGGGCAACCTCGGCAAGTCGGAAAAGGCGCTCAACTACCTACCGTATACAGTTGATTCGTGTCATCCCCCGCGATGCCATGCAGGATCTTGACGGGTTGGCGTACCGCTCGCCGAAGCGAGCCTGAGACGACAAGTATGTTCACTGTGACCTTGATGGGCCTGCCGGACCTGTCGCCGGAGTTGGTCGAAGACGTCGAGATTCGCTATCGGGACATGCTGGTGCTCGTTCTGGGCGACGATGGGAAAGTTGTCGCCGCCTGCACCGCCCATGACGAGGTCGCCGCCAGGTATCCAGACGAGCCGCTTCCACTAGGGAAGACTGAAGCAGAGAAAACCGCTGTAAAGCGCTGGTGGGAGGCCGATCGCGCCGCCGAGATGGCGGCGTTCGTTACGTGGCCTTTCCATCCGCACGATGCGTTCTTTGAAGTCACTGTCTGAATGCGGCGATTGAAGGTGCAGTGGCGAGTCGACACAAGTGGGAGCGCTCCGTCGGCGCACATCACTCACCCTCTGTGCGGGACAAGACCCGACGTTTGCCCTTGGCGCTCGGCGCGAGGTGATCCTCTTGACCCAGTCTTTGCTGCACGAGCGGCGGCAGTTCAACGTTGAGCTGACGCTCTCGATCGTCAGATGGCCGTCACTGGACGGCCACGAGCAGGCAGTCGCGACGGTCCACTTTCAGGCAACGTCGTCCTGTTCATCGCTCAAGCATGTCGACGCTGGGGGTGCTTCATTCAAAAAGTGATCTCGGTATCGCCGGGCCGCCAGGCGGCGAACTTCGGCATGACCGCCTCGAACAACTTGGAATAGACGATTCGTTTCGTCCAAGCTTGCAGCGGCTCGAACGGCGCGCTGTCGAACCAGACGGGGTCGACAGCCGCGAACTGCCGGATGAACGGCGCGATTGCCATGTCAGCCAGCGACGGCGTGTCACGCAGTAGAAAAAGACGATCCACCAGACGCCTGTTCAATGGTGCCAGCATCAGGTCGACAGCGTCGTCGCGCCAGGCTTGCACCGGGCGCTCGGGATGGCGCGACGCGTACTTGTAGCGGTCGAGCGCATGCTTGAAGGGCCCGTCATTGAGAGCGATCAACGCGAGTGCTTCCTCCTGCTCGCGAAGACAAAGCCATCCTTGCGGGTCATGCTGCTCGAGCGCCCAGCGCATGATTTCCAGGCTTTGCTCCAGCACGTGGCCGTTGGGCAGTTGCAGCACTGGCACCGTTGCCTTGACCGATGCCAGCAGGAGCGCGGCAGGCTTGTCGCGCAGCACCACCTCGCGCAAAGCCACCCGTACGCCCGAAACCTTGATGGCAAGCCTGGCGCGGATGGCGTAGGGGCAGCGGCGAAACGAGTACAGGATCGGCGCGCCGCTCAGGGGGGAACTGGAGAGCATCGCGCACGATTCTGAACCAGGCATTCGGGTAGGGAGAGAATCACTGTCTGGACTGCCCCCTGATCGGCAAGACAGCCCGTCCCTGTCTAAAGCTGGTGCCGTCAGACTGCCCATGACCGACGCTCAATACACGACCTTGCCGAAGTGGCCCAACGCTTATCCGGTCAGCGGCGCCAGCGCCACCCTGAAACTCCTCAACGAGGATTTCATCGTGACCGAACTGCCGCTGCAGCTGCCCTCCGGTGAGGGCGAACACATCTGGCTGGACATCGAAAAGAACGGTGCCAACACCGCCTTCGTCGCCCAGCAACTGGCCGAGGCCGCCGGCGTGCAGGAAAGGGACGTGGGCTATGCCGGCCTCAAGGACCGCTACGCCATCACCCGTCAATGGTTCAGCATCTATCTGCCGAAGGGCGAGACGCCCGACCTGACCCTGCTTCACCACCCAGAATTCAACGTACTGAGTCAGAGCCGCCACGTGAAAAAGCTGCGCCCCGGCGATCTGCAGGGCAACCGATTCCGCATCGTGCTGCGTGATTTGACCGGCGACCGCGACGCCGTTGAGGCCAATCTTCAGGCCGTTGCGTCGCATGGCGTGCCCAACTACTTCGGTGCTCAGCGTTTCGGCTTTGAGGGTGGGAACGTCGAGCAGGGCCGCGCCATGCTGGCGCGCGAAATCCGCGTGCGCAACCCGAAGAAGAAGGGCATCTACCTGTCGGCGGTGCGCTCCTTCGTCTTCAATGAAGTGCTGGCGCTGCGAATTCAGCAGGGACTCTGGGGCAAGACCCTGCCCGGTGACGTGATGGACGAGGTGGGCCGGCCCACCGGACCGCTCTGGAGACGGGGCCGTGTGATCGCCACCGATCAAGCGCAGGCCCTGGAAAACGGAGTGGCTGCACGTCACGCCGCCTTGTGCGACGGCATGGAACACGCCGGGCTGGATCAGGAGCGCCGCGCCCTGGTGGCGAGCCCGGTGGACATGTCATGGGAATGGCCGCAAGCCAATCAATTGGTGCTCACGTTCTCTTTGCCCGCCGGGAATTACGCCACTTCCGTTCTGAACGAAATCCTCCGCACCACGGAGCCTGACCGGCACACGGAGAACGATTCTGCGGCTGTCGAATGACGGTGTGCTCACCTCGGGTTGAAGGGTGCAGACCCTGTTGCTGGCACACCGTTTCCCGTCCTGCCGCTTCGGCGGCGCCCACTTTTGGGTCGCGGATGTCGGTGCAGGGTCGAGTCGTTGAGTTCGCGGCATCGGAGACCTGCCGTTCGGACCTCGTCACATCGAAACACCGCTGTTGAACACGACTGCGAAATGGAAGTCCCCCCACCAGCGGTCGTTCACGCAGGTCAGGATCATGGCAAGCGATCTCGCACGATGCGGCAACGCTTGCCGATCATTGGAAGACGCCCACGGCGTCCGCCAGACGGGTCATCTGCACCTTGAGGCTCTCGGAGGCGGCGGTGCTTTGCTCGACGAGCGCCGCATTCTGTTGTGTCACCTGGTCAAGGTGACCGATCGCTTGGGACACCTGGGAGATGCCGTCGCTCTGCTCACTTGTCGCGGTCGCGATTTCCGAGATCATGCTGGAGACTCGATTCACCTGGGAGACGATCTCGTCCATCGTCTTGCCGGCGTCATCGACCAGCTTGACGCCCGAAGCGACCTTCTCGACCGAGGTGTTGATAAGCACCTTGATCTCCTTCGCAGCATCGGCGCTGCGATGGGCGAGCGAACGCACCTCCGACGCAACGACCGCAAATCCGCGCCCTTGCTCACCGGCGCGCGCTGCTTCGACGGCCGCGTTCAGCGCCAAGATGTTCGTCTGGAAGGCGATGCTGTCAATGACGCCAATGATTTCGGCGATCTTCCTCGAGCTGTCGGTGATGTCGTTCATCGTTGTGACGACATTCGCGACAGCTGTGCCACCCTTTTGAGCGACTGAGCTGGCAGTCCCGGAGAGCTGGGTCGCCTGCTGCGCCGTGCTGGCGTTGTTCCTGACGGTGGCCGTCATCTCCTCCATCGAAGATGCGGTCTCCTCGACACTCGCCGCGGCCTGCTCGGTTCGGGAACTGAGGTCGACATTGCCCTGGGCAATTTCCGCGGTGGCCACCTTCGCGCTGTTCACCTGCCCGCTCACATCGTCAATGACCCAGCGGAACATGAGACCCAACTGACCGATGGTGCGCATGGTCATGCCGATCTCGTCGGTGCGATTCATGTGCAGGGCGCTCTTCACGTCACCGTTCGCGACGCGCAGCGCCTGGTCACGCATCTGCTCGAGAGGCTTGGAGATCTGCGCCTGCAGCCACCACGAGGTGACGAGCAGGCAGGCGCCGGTCGACGCAGCGAACTCCAGCAACGCCGTGCCCTTCACGTCGAAGAGCCAAGCGCAGGCCACCACTGCCGAACACGCAGCGAGCAAGGCCGTCCGGATGCGCCATCGCACGGGCATCGTCTGCATGCCCGAGGTCCACGCCATCAGCCCGGTACGCTCGATCAGTCCTTTGTTGAAGCGCAGATGGTTTGCCTTGCCGTTGCGGAAGTCGGCGTAGAGCGCCTCAGCGGCGTCGATTTCGGTGCGGGTTGCTTTTGTCCGGACCGACATGAAGCCGGTGATGCGGCCGTCACGGGCAACGGGCGTCGCGTTGGCGCGGACCCAGTAGTGATCGCCGTTCTTGCGGCGATTCTTCACCAGCGCCGTCCACGGCTCGCCCGACTTGAGGGTCGCCCACATGTCTGCGAAGGCCTCAGGTGGCATGTCCGGGTGGCGCACTATGTTGTGCGGGCTGCCCTGGATCTCTTCACGGCTGAAGCCGCTGACCGAGACGAACGCATCGTTCGCGTAAGTGATGTGGCTCTGGGCGTCGGTGGTGGACATCAGTGTCGCGTCGGCCGGGAAGTCGTATTCACGATTCGTGACCGGTAGGTTCTGGCGCATCTCGGGTTCCTTCTGTGTGTATTCAGGCAGACGCGCTTCACGACGTACAACCAGGCTCGATGCATGGCGAGTTTTTCGGCCACCACCCAGATCATCGGCACGACAGGCCCACCTTGGAGGTCAAGCAAACGCAATGGATTGATGTAGATCAATGGGTCGTCACCTTTGTTTGCCCACGAGGGCACCCGGAGACGAGGTCGCCATCGAAGATGCCGAAATCCGGCCCCCAGCATTGCTGGCGGCATAGCGCACGAAGCCCGTAAGTACGTCCGGCGCATGATGCAGATATGTCGATAAGTCTTCAGCCGACGACGTTAAAGTCGAAAACCCAGGGCCGTCGATTGCGTTGTGGCGCAACGTAAAACTCCTGGATCAACTTCCTCCTCGCAAATGATCCAGTCAATCACCGCTCGGACGAGGCGTTTTCGTGTCGAACGACTGGCCGTCGGTGGCTTGCTGGTGGTGCTTGGCGTTGTCCTGTCCGGCGCGCTCTACCGCGAACGCAACGCGCTCGGAGCGCAAGAGAGTGACCGCCTCCAGACCCAGGCTCGTGTCGTCGATGAGAACCTGACCCGGCAACTCGAAGGCGCGAACAACGCGCTCGCGGGTGTCCGTGACGAGGTCGAACACCTGGGGCTTGGCGGTGTCAAGGCGGCTACCTCGGGCCGGCTCAGGTGGTTGAGCGATGCGATGCCCGGTGTCCGCACCCTGGCCATCCTGGACGCCAACGGAACGATCGTGGCATCGAGTCGCTCTGAACTGATCGGCACGAACTCCAGCCAACGCGACTTCTTCATTGCACCACGCCAGCGGCCGAACCGGGGCATGCTCTACGTCTCTGCGCCGTTCAAGTCTCCCTTGGGTCCACTCGTGGTTGTCATTGGCCGGGTGCTGACGGGAACCCAGGGCGAATTCGCGGGTGTGGTCGTGGCGACGTTGAACCCTGAGTATTTCCAGGTGGTCCTGGGATCCGTGCTCTACGCGACAGACATGCGCGCTGCGCTTGCACATGGTGATGGCCAGGTGTTCGTGAACATGCCGGTCAACGAACAAACACTCGGGACGAACTTGGCAAGGCCTGGCTCCCTGTTCACGCAGCATCAACAGAGTGGGCTGACCGCAACCCTGGTGACCGGAAGAGTCTTGGCTACCGGCGACGATCGCATGATGGCGATACGCACGCTCCACCGCGCCGATCTGCAGATGGACAAGCCCCTTGTCGCTGCGATCAGCCGTGAATTGTCGACCGTCTACCTGCCTTGGCGCGATAAGGCGCTGCGGTTCGGCGTCTTCTATGCGGTTGTCGTATTCGGGTCGGGTTTGGGCCTGCACTTCAGCCAGCGGCGGCGGGTGGTGCTCGACGGGCTTGCAGCGGAGGCCGCGAAGGAGCGACAACATGGTGCCGAGCGACTCGAGCTCGCGCTCCGAGGTGCCGACCTCGGGCTTTGGGACCTGCATGTTCCGAGCGGCAACTTCGTCACCAACCCGCGCGAGCGGGCGTTGCTCGGCTTTGCACACGACGACGGTTTGCCGCAGGGCGGCGCGTGGCGGGACCTGATTCATCCCGATGATCGTGCGCTCGTCGATGCCGCCATCCTGCCGCACCTGCGCGGCGAGACCGCGACGTACGACTGCGAGCATCGAATGCTGCACAAGGACGGCCACTATGTCTGGCTGTCGAGCCGAGCCATGATCGTGGAGCGCGATGCAAGCGATCGCCCCCTCCGGATCGTCGGTACGCACTTGGACATCAGTGAGCGCAAACGACTCGACGCCGAGCTTCAAGGCGCGGTCGAGCAGCTGCGCGACAGTGAAGAACAACTGCGGCAGGTGACTGACAGTCTGCCGGTGCTGATCTCCCGCTGGGACCTGGACCAGCGTTTCCGCTTTGCCAATCATGCTTACCGGGACTGGCTGGGCATTGAGCCCGCTTCGCTTCTCGGGCGAAGCTTGCGGGAGGTCTACGGTGACAAGGCCTACAGCGGCTTTCGACACCACGTCGACGCGGCACTGGCCGGCTCGCGGGTCGTGTATGAACGCGAGATGGCGACACCCCACGGTCCGCGCCAGGTCGAAGTCACGCTCGTTCCTCAGCGTGCGAACGACGAGTCCATCAAGGGGGTGTATGGGCTGATCAGCGACCTCACTGCGCGCCACGAAGCCGAACTGCAGCGCGCGCGCAGCGAGGAGCGACTAAGTCTGGCGCTGGAGGGCTCCGGCCTGGCCCTGTTCGATTGGGACATCGCGGGCGACCGCATCTTCCACAGCGCGCGGGCGTCTGCCATGCGAGACGAGCCTGCAGTCGAGGCCACGGCATCGACCACGGAGTGGCGGTCCTTCGTGCATCCGGATGACTTGGATGCGATGCGGTCCAGCCTGGTAGCTGCTTTGAAGGGTGCGGTGCCCGTGTACCACGCCGAGTTCCGGCTCCGCAGACGCTCTGGAGATTGGTTGTGGGTGCACGCCCGCGGCCGTGTAGTGGAACGCAGCATCAGTGGACAGGCACTTCGGTTGGCTGGTACCTATGCCGACATCAACGCTCGCAAGGTGGCCGAGCAGCGGCTGCGGCATCGTGCCGAGTTCGACACGCTCACCGACCTGCCGAATCGCGCGTTGTTTGTCGAGCGGCTCCAGCAGGCGATGGCGCGAGCCACCCGCAGCAGCCCGATGGCGCTGCTGTTCCTGGACATCGATCACTTCAAGACGGTCAACGACACGCTCGGGCATGAGGCAGGCGATCAGTTGCTGAAGGTGTTCGCGACAAGGATGCGGGACTGTGTGCGGCAATCCGATACGGTCGCACGGCTGGCCGGCGACGAGTTCACGATCATCCTGGAGGGCATGCGCGACGTGACCGACGCGAAGACGCTGGCGAGCAAGCTGGTGGAGTCGCTTCGAGCCCCGACGGCGCTGGCGGGCCAGCTCTACGAGATCACGGTCAGCGTCGGTGTGGCCTTGCGGAACACGGGCGATACTGACGACACAGAGTTGCTTCGGCGCGCGGATGCAGCACTGTACGAGGCCAAACGACGCGGCCGCAATGGTTATTTCTGCGAGGAGCCTGATACGCTCGCTACGTCCTTCCCGGTGCTCGGTGAGCCCCCGAACTCTGTCAGGCACTGAAATGGCACACGCCGAGCTCGCAAGCCCCTCATGACCAACGAAGCACCGGCGTCCGTCAACCCGCATTACCTTGACCGCGTCGTCGAGACCTCGCAATCACAGGAGGTCGCCGCGAGCGAGGACATCGTCACCGGCAACGGCATCAAATTGCTCGCCAAGGGTGCCCGTATCGACGCTGGCGTTCGCGATCGATTGCTCGAACACAAGCTTCGCAAGCCACTTGAGAATTGTGTTCAGGTCGTTGGCGGAGTGACCGTCGAACGCCTTGAGGCGACCGGCGAAGCCTTGTTGGAAAGGCACCCGTTACTGCACGCGCTGTGCTCGACCGAGCGTGCGCGTGGCGCTCCAGCTTCGCTTGCCGCGCTGTCGCTTTCGATACCCTTGCAGTCTCTCCTGAGCGTCTATGCGACCCCGGAGGGGCGACTGGAGCATGCAGTAGGCGTCGCGATGCTCGCACTGTCGCTGGCGCGCAAGCTGCTGCCCGGCGACATCGACCGCCACCGTTTGCTTGCAACCGCGGGATTGGTCCATGACGTGGGCGAACTGTATCTGGACCCGGCCTTCCTGCAAAAGGGGATGCGACTCGATGCCGAGAAGTGGCGCCACATCGTGACGCACCCGCTGGTCGGACACCGCGTGCTGCTGGATTTGGCGGGCGCGGGCCCAGTCGTTGCCAATGCGGTCTTGTTGCACCACGAGAGACTGGATGGTTTCGGATATCCGCGAAATGTCAGCGGCGAAATGTTCGCGCTCGACGGCCAGATCGTCGCGGCCGCGGAGTGGCTGATGGCGTTGGTCGAATCGGACCCCTCACCACTCGCTCGGGCGCGCATGGCCGACCGGCTGGTTCCCGGCGAATTCAGCGCGCAATTGCTGGCGGCAGTTTCGGCCGCGGCCTGCGAGGCGCAGGACGCTTCCATTGAGTTGTCTTCGGCTTCGCCCCTTGTGGATGCCGTGCCGCGCATCGTCCGGCTGGCCGAAACGCTGCGCCGGTTCGATGACTCGCGCGCCTGGATCGATGAGCGCATCGCCGAATCGGGTCTGGCGCTTCGCTCGGTGCTCGAAGCCGGACTGCAGCGCATGCTGCGCATTCAAGCTTCGTTCTCGAGCACGGGGCTCTCTGCACACAACGCCGAGCAACTGCTTCGCGACACGGCCGCACTTCAGGATGCCCACGTGTACGTCGAGATCATGACGCTTGTCGGCGAACTGGAGTGGCGCATGCGCGAGCTGGAGCGCAGCCAGCGCTTGAGGGCGAGCCTGCTTTCGGTGTCGGAGCGTGCCGTCGTTACGGCCTTGATCGACCGCGTGCGAGATTCGACAGTCTGACAAGTTGCTAGTCTCGCCTGACGCGCGAGCAGGCCTGCCCGTCAACTCTCTCGACCGCCACGCTGAGCCGCGAGCCTTGCGGCTTGAACGTCAGCTCCCGGGCGTTTCACCTGGAGATCTGAATGTCGCTTATGGGTCGTCCACGACCAGTCGGGCGGCGAACGCCACAGGCTGGTCAACGCGCCATAGCGGTCATCCAGTGCGACCTCACCCGAACCAACGGCCGAAGTCATGCTTTGATGCACTGCCTGTGCCTCGACTTGGGTGAAGGGTCCGCTTAGGGGATCCTGCGTGGCAACGGCTTCGCCCTTCGCGTTCCCCCGCAGCTTGACTTCGTCGAACCATCGTGCGGCACCATCATCGATACCGGGGTGGTGTTGTTCATGCCACCGTGAAAAAAAGGAGCGCAGGGAGCCCAGTCGGTGTTCGCGCCGCTTGCCGAGGAGGTTTCTGCAGCGGATCAGGTGCGACTCGGTCAGTAGGCCTAGTGGCATTGCCTTCGTGATGCCGAGCGTGTCAATGAAGTTCAGAATGCCGAGGTAGAGATTGCGCGTACGTGAAAGGGAGCGGTTCTGTACATACCAGCTAAGGGTGGCCTTTGCACCGTCCAAGAACTGTGGGGTCAATCGGCCCTTTAGGCGGTCCCATTCAAAATCGAACTCGGTGGCCGCGTCCCGCAGGCTCCATACGTCTGCGGAGGGGTCAAATGACAGACCCTCGAACGACTTCGGCAGGCTGGCCGCCGCGTCGTCTGGTTGACGATCGTCTGAAGCCACGGTCATTGCTTGCCAAAAATTCGCCGCTGAGTGGCTTTCGAGTGCTCGTTTGCCCGACGCCGCGTAGACCTGTTCGTGTACCGGGCCGCGCTGCCTGAAGTCTCACGCCAGCCCATGAGGTAGGACCGGGTCCTGGTCTCGTTCGCTGGATCGACTTTGTTCTTGTCCATCGTGACCGAGTAGTTGTCGTTCCAGGTGTGCCGCAGCAGGTGGGCTGACAGGTTCTGAGGAAGCTCGGGTGTTGCCTCCCGCAGTGTTCTAAACACCTTGTGCACGGCTTCCGCACTCATCGGCTTGCCATCGACGGTCAGGAACAGGTAGTCGGTCTTCTCGGACCTTGGCACATTGCTGCGCCACAACGTGATGAAGTCGCTCAACAGGTCGCTCAACGACGCTTCCATGGGGAGAATTCGCCCTACGCGCTTCACGTTAGGTTCGATGCGACGGTCATCGTCGATGGCATCAGGGTTCCGCACGATGGAGACCTGCTGCATGTACATGTCGACGTGTGCGACCTGCTGCTTCTGTGTCTCCCCCTTCCTCGGCCCCAGGCCGACGAAGAAACAGATGAGCACCTGGTTGCGGGCACGCACGTACGGGTTGTTCCAAGGATTCCGGGGGGAGTCAGGGCGAACCACATCAAGGAGCAATGTCTGCTGATCCTCGGTGAGGCCGTTCTTCGGCGAGCCGCTGCCTCTCGGATGCCCTGGTTCGTACGACTTGAGTCTTCGAAGCATCTCGTCCTTGCGGTCGAATCGAGCCTTGAGCGCGGACTCGCTGACTGCCGCCGTCGGCGTTGTCTTGTCAGCGAGCCAGCCCAGGTATTCGCGCGCCGTACGAATCCGGTGGTCCTCGAGCGACATCCCCACGGTCGGTTCGGCGGTGGGGCTTGCGACGCGGAATGCTTCCCGCCCTCTCTTCAGCAGGGCGGATGGCTCGGCTACGAGGCGACCTTGGCCGGAGGACCTGCTTCGCAGGCGACGATGGTCCTCTTTGGCGGCGCGGGCATACGACGCGATCTCGGAATCAACGAGGAGCTCGCCCGTCTCGAACCTGGCGTCTAGGTCGATCTTCGCGGTGTGCGCCCAGACCAGCAGATGCTTGAGCGCTTCCTCGTCGTTCCAGATGGTGCTTGACGCCAGCCCTCGGGACCGCCGTTGCTCCACCTCGTACACCGTTGGGTAGAACAGGGGAATCGCAGGCTCGCCCGCCATGAGGAGGGAAAAGCGCTCCCCATCCTCTGCCTTGAACCGGCGATGATGAATTAACCAAGTCATTGTTTACACCGTGAGGGCGGTACCAAGATGTGATGGCACCAGCGTACCGCCTTCCATGGCGGTGTAAACAGATCGCGAGCGGTCTACCTAGGGAAAATTGACTGAAGGTTTACAAAATAGGCCGCGGTACAAATCATAAAGAGAAAATCCGTTGAGAAGCAATCGTTGCTTAGTCGACCTGTGCGGCATATATTGAAACGATGATTGATCCGCAAGAAGAGTTGTCGATTCGTGTTGCGACATGGACGAAGGGTGGCGGCGAAAGCGGCTGCGAGGAACTTCTATGTCGAGAGCAAGTAGGCCGTGGGGGACCTACAAAGCCGGTCTTCCTTCGACCCAGGAACATTGGACGAGGCTGAGCTGCCGGCCCTGCAGTGGGGTGAGTCATATGCCGTCAACTGACCCTTCAAATCGTCCTCGAACTCGATGACAGTTCGCATGACAGCGCCAAGGACGGCAAGCGAGATCCTGCCGCAACGGCGGCTATGGGCGCCTATACGGCGGGCGGCGTCATGGGAACGCAGTCCTCGAATCCAAGGTAGGCGCGCTCCGTCTCTGCGGCTGAGGCACCGTCGATGCGCGTCGAAAGCCGCATCAATAGCCGGCAGGCGATGTGCGAAATGCCGTTGGAGTTGCGCACGACCTGGGCGGCGAGTTCCACCGGGAAGGCGTCAACGCGCTGCAGCGGATGGATCCCACCGTGGACGAATGAGTTCATAGCCTTCCACTGATTCCCTCGGATCTCGTCAAGCGGGATCACCAGGCCCATGAGCTGCGGGTTGAAGCCGGCACGTGCCTTGAGCGCGTCTAGCATCTTCTCAGGGCCGTCCAGGTTCTTGGCCGCCTGCTCACTGTCCAGATCGAGCGGTCGATTCAGCTTGTCGACCTTCTCGTTGGAGGCCGCGTAGAGCGCCCACGCGCCGCGTAGCGCGGCCTCGTACTGCGAGCGTAGTAGTGCGCAGGCCGCATTCGGTGCGCCCGCGCCAAACAGGAGGCGCACCGCGGCGCCGTGCTCGAGCGCGAGGTGCGCCGCGCGCCGCCCGGCCAGCCCTCGTGCGTCGTCGCGTAGGTCGGAAACACGTTGCAGCAGTGAGACGAGGTGCCCCGTGAACGCATCCGAGCGTTCAAGTAGCTTCGCAAACTCTCGGGCGGAATCCATGGCAGATGGATCATCGCCCAGGAGAACGGGCCGCGGATCTGCCATCGTCGACGCGTGTCGAACGAGCAACAGGACGCTGGCTTGCCTGTCGCTTCCCGTTCAGGACGATGTCCACGGGATAGGGACGAACGTCCTTGGCAAGCAACTGAACTGTGGTCAGCCTTGGGAGATGCACCCCACTCGCCTTGCGTGAACCTGCCGCTTTGGCTGTTGCCGTTTGACGGCCGCTCGGTTGTCTCAATCGCGTCGAACGCCGCATCGGGATCGAAAAGTTGCTGAAGGCGTATGGACACTCGTCGCCATCAATCACGATGGCGTAAATCTGCATTCAGGACGACGAGATGCGCAAGTTTTAGCGCCGCGTTGTGATTCGGTTCAGGTAGCCGGCTTTCTCCACGAAATTTCTTCAGCACACCTACTTTCTAACCGCATCGGCAGCCTTTCCGGCCGCGTCTTTCGCAGCATCTGCGGCCTTTTGAGCAGCGTCTTTCCCCGTATCGGAAGTCTGCCCGCTTTCATCTCTTCTCGGCGCATCCTTTGCCGCATCGGCAGCCCTTCCGGCCGCCTCTTTTGCCGCATCGGCAGCTTTGCCAGCCGCGTCCTTTATCGCTTCCGCTGTCGCACCTGAGGCAATGGAGGGATTGACGCGAGTATCCTGCGCGTTCGACGTCGTATTGCCATCCCTGAATGGGGCTGTCCTGTCTGCCTGCCTTAACGAATGGATGTTCCAGTAGATCCCAGCTCCAAAGACGGCGGTAAGCAGGACGATCAACATCGGCCAGCGCCAAAGCATGTTCGTGCGCGGGACAACGGGACCACCGAGCGAGTTCTTCCCTAGTGCTCGCTTGATCGCCTGAACAAGCAATTCAACATCTGAGTCCCACTTGGCATGCGTTAGCTCGATTCCGTTCCGGTAGACAAGTGGCCTAAGGTTTTCGGGAAGGTCCTCCTCGCTGGGCATCGTTGCCCCTTGGACGAAGACTGGCACCACCGGAATGTCGCGCTTAAGGGCAGCGGCAATCTCCAGTCGGACGAAGTCACTGGGCGAGTCGACCCGACGTTTCCCGTTCTTGTCCTTGGACAGGAGCCAGTTCTTGCCGATCACCGCGATCAACAGATCGCAGGACGAGACCTTTCGATCAATTTCGACTCGGAAATCGATTCCTGTCCCTATGCCAACGACGTCCAGGAATACCTTGTCTCGACCAAACCGATCCGAAAGCTTCTCAAACAGCCGCCCCGCCTGCCCTTCTGAGTCGTCCCTACGGTAGCTGATGAAGATTGAGGCCATGGCGGTCGTCTGCGCCCTTACCAGTATTTGACTTGCAGGAGCGCCCGAACCGCTTTATCGCGTCCGGTGTCCTCGGTTAGCCAGGCGCTTGCCCACGAAAGGCAGCAGTCGTGCCAATCCAATAGGTTTTCCGGAGTCGTGATCGGCACGTCTGCGAAGTAGAACGGGTTCTCGTGGAACGACAGACCCGCACGGTGCGATTCACTGCCGCGTCGATGGATGCCAGCGAGGTCGGATGCTTGCATGGTCTACCTTCATCTCATTGGCCGAAGTACGCTTCAACGAGTTTCGCTTAGCCCTTGCGCGGCGGCAATCCCTGAGATTCGATCCTAGCCAGTTCGGCCGAAACCCTGCGCGCCTCAGCCTTGCATCTCAACGCCCAGGCTGTGTCGCCATGCAGTACGGCCCACGTTTCGGTCGACTCCAAGTCCTGAAGCTTCTCTCTGAGGTAGGACTCGTGATCCAGTTTATGCGGGTTGGCTTTTCGCATGGTCAACCACTATGCCTCAAGCGTCTCGACTGGCTCGACCGGCCGTCAACCTGGATCAGCCACGTCTCGTTCCATTGGCACGATTCGTCCCGCGCGCTTTACGTTGGGTTCAAGGCGGCGATCGCCATCAGGATCGTCGGGCCTTCGAACGACGGATATTTCGAGTCGGCCCGTGTCGACGTGCGAGATCTTTTGCTTCAGGGCCTCGCCCTTTCGGGGACCGATCCCGAGCCGAAAGGTGATGAGACATTGAATGCGCACTCGCACGTATGGCTGAACCCAAGGGTTCGCTAAGGGGGCAGGCAGATCATCGAACGGGCTGCACGCGTCTCCGAGCCTGCAACTAGGGGCAAGACGATGCTGCTGCGCCCGCCCGAGCGAGTGCCTCGCCGCACGCCACCGGAACGACCTTACCGACCCGGTCCGGCGATATAACGAACGCATCTGCGCCTACGGTGCCGCCGGCCTGAGCTCTTCGAAGGAGTTCATACGCAAGGTCCGCGCGACGAGACTGGCCGATGGTCACGCTGTAGTTGCCCGATGTGCCCAACAAGATCTTGGGAACTTCACCCGCCGCCTTGTACTGCTGGGCCTGAAGCAAAGCTTCTTTCAGGTCGTCCGTCGAATACGCGACCACGTAGAACAGGGAAGGCGAATAGGAGGACTCCGGAAGAGCCATCCCGTCAGGGGCACTCTGCGAGAGGGCATTGGGCGGAGGGGCGGACGATACAAGTGACGCGAGTCGATCCCAGATGCTGCCTTGAGCTTGCGGCTGGCCATACACGAAGTCGACCTCAGTCGCTCCGGCTCGGGCCAGAACTATCGGTGCACCACGCGGGCGAACTCTCTCGAGAAGGCGCTTGAAGAAGTCTTCCGCCGAGAATGCGGAACCGTACCGCTTGCTGCGATCACTGAGCACGCCTTCGATTGATTCGCCAAGCGATCCCACACCTTGGCTGCAGGGAACAACGCTGACAATCGTCTTCTCCGCAGAATTGAGAACGGCTGCGAGAAGCACCAAGGTTCCCTTCACGTCACGTTCGTCCGCGCAGAGGTCTAGAGCCAGTACGCGCTCCGCGTACTGCTCGCTGCGAGGTAAATCCTCGACCCTGAGAAGACTCCCTCGTTGCGAGGCGGCATCGTAGTCGCTGAGAGCCAGAAAGACGCTACTCCCGACGAGAACGGCTCGGCCAGCGTAGTAGAAGATCGAGTCATCCCCTGAAGCCAGCTGGCGGCCGTTTGCTTCGACGAGTTGATACATCGCACTCGTCGTGACCTTCTCGTTGATCAGCACCGGGCCAACGATTGCAGCAATGTCCCTCGACGCCGAGGCCACTCCGTTCGCTGCCCGCGCAGCACCAGGGACTGACGAGAAAGACTGGTAGTCCCCGACCGCCACACTCTGGACGAGCAGCCCTCTCTCAGCGGTCGATGTGACACCGAACTCGCGCGACGTCGTTGTGCGTTTCGGATCCGTCGAGCGAGACGTGATGTTGATCTTGTTGGCACCTTTCGCCAACGGAACCATCAATTGCGATCCGAGAAAGATTGGGGATTCCTCAGCGGCATTCTTCGCGCCAATGAGCCTCCACCTGAACTTGGACGACTTGTTCTCGACGAGGATATCCGCAATTCCCTCGTCGTCAATGGTCGTCATCGCTAGGGCAAGTGTCTTGGCCCCCGTGACGATGTCGCCCGTCCCAGAGCCCAGTGATCTGTCAGGTGACAGGTAGGTCAACAAAGGGCCAGTTAGATCCCCGTTCTTGGTGAACCAGGGAGCGACCCGATTCGGCGCGAGCGCAAACCTGAGATCAAGAAGTAGGAGGGGTAGTCCTCTTCGGATCTCTTCCGGGAGCTTGTCGGTAGAACGGGCTGACCAAGTCCCTGACACGATCCACTCTTTGGATGAATCCGCGATGTCCGCGAAGGTGATGATCAAGTCAATCTGGGCGTCACCTTCGCCGTACGGGCCGTGTTTTATGGATTCCTTGGTCCAGGCGGCCACGGAAATTCCGACCAGGGCGCGGCTGCCGATCACTTTCCCCTTCGCGAGCAAGCGCTTCGGGGTCAGCGGAAAGCCTGTGCCGCTTCCAGGTTCGGGATCGGTCACTCTTTGCAGGGTGAAGCTGCCACCTTCCGGCGCCGCAAGCGCGTCAATCACAGCCCTCTCGATTGCAGTCGTTGGAAGGCCATCCTGAGCAAACTGCGGATTGACGGAGAGTGGGAGCACGCCGATCGTCACACTTTCGTATTGCCGCCAGCGCATCGTCGTGCCCGCAATCCAACCGCGCTCCGGCAGCGCGCAGCCCGTGAGGAGAAGCAGCAACGCGCAGCACAGCAGCCCCAATCGATTGCAGAGCGGCTTCATTGCGTCGACGCCCCGACCGTTACCGGCGAGATTCTCCAAGGGATGCCGGTTCCGCCATCGCCCCACGCATCCTTGGGCGTTTGGCTGAGCGGTTTTGTCCATCCTTGCGGCTTGAACGCACTCATCGCCAGCTTCGCCTCCATGAATGCGTCGAGCAAGGTGACCTGCGGGTTGTTCTTTCCCGCATTGATCATGTAGTACGTGAACACGCCATGTTGGATCTCATCGAATTCCCAACTCGGACTGGATCCGTCACTCGATGTCAGGCGCGCCCCTCGAGGGGTGCGGTCCTCCTCGACAATGGGCTGCAACAGCTGACCTGCGGCCTTCGGGCCGGTGGGATACCGTAGCGAGTCGCTTGCATAGGCCGTGCGAACGGTTCCCGAATAGCATGCATCCATGATCAAGACGATGCTAGCCAAAGGCAAAGACTGAATCGACTCCATCAGATCGGCGCGCTTGAGAGCCGAGTACGGATTGGCGATGTCTGAGTCGGGCAGCATCAGGTAGGCTGCAGATTTCGCGAACAACCCATCGGACGTACCTTGTTGAACGAAGATGTGTCCGGAAAAGTAGATGAACAGTCGCGACTGGTTATCTGCCTTTCTTAGGATCTGGGCAAGTGCCTCACCGATGGACTGAGGGCCGTCAACCTTTGGACGATTAACGCCGATGGACACTGATGTAGCCGGGGGGGAAGAAAGATCGGTGAGGAGCCAAACATTCTCCGGCCGCACTTTCAGCTGATTGACCAGATGCGAGACCACCGCCTCTGCATCCGATCCTGCGTACTTCAAGGAATGCTGCGACGTCGAGTAGTTGAAGCCCAGCACCAGCGCATACGTGTCGATCGCTCCCATTTTCAAGGCGACTTCGTTGGAGCCGCATCCGCCGGTGGTATCGCGCAGGACAAACGCGACCTTGGAAGCTGCAGCTTGTTTGACCTGCAGGGAGTAGGTCTGGTTGTCCTGCAGTGGTCGATTGGGGTCTCTTGTGATCGACAAGGTGAAGGGCACATTGATGACAGCCCCTTCTACGGGGAAGCTCTGCAACTCCAGGCCGCCGATCGTGAACTGAAGCGTCGTATCCACCCACACCTCGAGACCAGCGAGTTTTGCCCCTATGGGCCTCGGTATGGCGACCCTGAGCGCTTGGCCGAAGCTCAGCGGGCGCACGCCTTGCGAAGGTAGTCCTTGCACGGCAAAGTCGACACCGTGAGGCGCGATGTCGCACGACGCGGTCGGAGAAGCGGCGACGCCTTCCGCGTTCGCCAGGCTCGGCCCGCAGGCGAGCACAAGAGCCACTAGAGTTCCACGCATGATCATGCGGATCCTGTCCATAAAATCGCTACGGTCGGCAATGCGTTGCAGGTGCAGAGGTGGCATCCTTCAGCCCGCAGATTGCAGCGCCGTTCCACGTCGCAAGCCATCCTGTCGCAAATGCTTGGAAGTCACCATCGCTGAGCGGGGCGATCCCCGAGCGCACTTTGGAGTTGCTGGTCTTGTAGGGGCCAACCCAGGAATTGACCCCCGCGACGCGGCGTGTTCCCTTGGGCTCGGCGAGCGTCACCCCGCGGATCATGGGGCCCCCTGAGTCACCCTTGCAAAGAGCCGGCTCTTCGGTCGAGTCAACAATATTGGATACGACAGAGAGGAATCGGTCTTCGAACGGACCGGCCATATTGGGCACCGTGGTGATTTTTGCGTCGGCGATCGTGAGGGATGGGTTCCCCGTCAGCGGTTTTGCAACCCACCTCCCGTCCGTGTACGTAAGCGTTCGGCAACCCCATCCCGTCAGGACTATTCGATCCTGCGCTTCAAACTTGGACGCCACATCAACGATTTCGTATGGCGGCAATAACTGAGGATCAAGATCCGAGGCGTCATAGAAACACAGGGCGTAGTCCTGTGCTACGCGCGGAACTTCGCCTACGTTGGTGGCAAGACGATACTGTGGTGACGCCGCGCAGGTCAGTTTGCGCGCGCCTTTCGGCCGAAGGTCGATGCTCAGTTCCGTACGCAGAGGATGGTCGCCGCCAGTGTCCAGGCAGTGCGCGGCAGTCAGCAGCACCCCCGGACCGATCAGCGCGCCCGAACAGCGGATAGGCACTTCTTCTCCGGCAACGAGTTCGAAGCCCACCACGGCCGTGACCAGCGCAGGCCAGTCATCTGGCTTCACGACGTGACCATTGACGAGCTTGCTGGCTCCCTTGTCGGCGACTGAGGTAATCAACTCAAAGGTAGGCAAGGCCGCGACAGGAGCCGCAGCGCTCAGCTCGCTGACCAGTACGGCGGCCATGAAAGCCGATCGTCCGCCGCCCCAGTGGCGGCCTGAGGAACCTCGGGCGGTGGGCCATTGGCTCATGGTTTTCATCGCAATCGCCTACTTCTTGGCCGCCGCTGACGCCGGTGACGACACGGATTTGACCAACTTTTGGATCGCGGCGACGTTGTTCACGACGTCGGACGTCGGATCGGCAGAGGTGGCTCCATTCGTGCTGGAGCTGCAAATGTCACCGAGGTCGATGCGACCGCTGATGGGCAGCGGTTCGAGGCGAACATGCGACGGACTCGAGACGGTGACGTAGAAGGAATACTTGTCTCGATTGCGACTCAACATCAGTGTCGCGGAGCGACAAGCGGGCACTGGCCAATACCCGACCGTGTTTCCCCGCGTCAAGCGCATGAAGTCCTGAATGCTGATGGTGCCGGCGAGAGACTCGTCCTCGTCATATTTGAACTCGTACATCCAACCTTCCTGGAGATTGAGCTTCTTCGTGGAGACGAGTGGGATCTCGAGCTTGAACGGTTGGAGCGGATACTCCGCGCTGTCAACTGCGGCGACACCGGCGGCTACGCTCGAGAGGATGGCCGTGAACTGTTCGAGTCGCTTCGGAAAGAGGTTTTCGGCCGTGCTGTTGACCGCGTACGGTCGATCCGAGTTGGCATAGCGGCTCAGCGTCAGCGTCGTCGACTTCCAGAAGCCCGACTTGCCACGCACGGCCAAGGGGAGCGAGTTGTCGGCTGTCGGCACTACCACTGCGGCCCAAGGAACTCCGTCGATCTTCGCGCGTGCCAGACGGGTGTCCGATTCCGCTTTCTCAGGGACCTTTGTATCCGCACCGGATGCTGCCTTGGCGGCAGCCTGCGCTGCCGTGCCGGTGGACGCCGTTTGCTTGCTTGCAGGGGCAGATGCTTTTGGCGCGTCGGAGCTCGTTGTGACTGAAGGCTTCGACGATGCCGCATCCTGCTGACCAGTCGGGGCGACTCCCAAGTCACTTGCGGGGGCCACCAGCAGGACCATTTTGCTGAGCACAAAATACTGATACCCGTCCTTGGCCTGGGTCTCTATCGTGTTCACTTGTCCCGCCGGTGCCGGTTCGACGTACTGGACCTCGACGGACGTGCAGCCGGACAGGGCGGCGAGAACAACCAGTGGCGAGCGTCGCATGCAGTCACTCCTATGGTCTTCTCGGCGGCCAAGGTGACCGCGTCGTGGTGAGCACGGAGATTATTTCTGTGGGGTCGACTTCGGCATCCACTGAATGTTGGATGCCGCCGAAGGACTTATGTGCGAATACCGACCAACGCGGAGTTCAGAGGCGCGCGCGACGGAGTCGCACACTGGCGCCATGGCCCAGCACTTCCACTCGATTGCACCGGGCTAACACTCGGAAGCCGGCTGCCTGTTGCCGGCGGTGCCACGTACCGAGGGTGGGCGCAGGGTGTGCGGCACTGCGACTTTTCGACGGCTCAGCTTCATTCGGCGCTGCCGGGACTTCGGCTTCTTCATCGAGCAAGTACGCGAGCTGGTGGGACTGGTTGACGAGCCCAGCCGGCCCTGTGTTGAAGTGCGTGAGGTGGCCGCCAAGCACTTGGCTCAGGTTCGAGACAAGCTGGCTGAGCTGCAAGCGCTCGAACGAAATATGGCGGCCTCCGTTGGGAGCTGTGACACGGCCTGCGCCGGGGGTAGGGCTGTCGATTGCACCATTCTTGAAGACCTGGCCTCGCCGGGCGACACCCCCCTGCTTTCTGTATCGGCGGCATCGAACACGCAGGCAAGCTCGTGCTGCCGTTGACGTCGACCTCCGTCTTGGTGAGAACCAGGGGAAGGCGTTTCGGGTGTTTAGCGCGCACGACGCCATCGAGCCGTGGAAGCTTCGTCTCCAACATCTCCTTGTAGGCGCCTTTGGGCGCCGTCGGGTGCCACGCGAATCGGCGCGCCGAGGTGGCTGCGTGACCTGCGCTTCGCGAGCTAGGGTTGAGGATCCTCGTGGGATGAACCGTCGACATTGAAATGGTCGCGAAGCTTGTAGATGGAGCTTGGAGAGGAGTCAGCTCCAATGCCGGGCGGCAGGGACGGATTGAAGCGGGAGGCCGAGATCTTGGTAATGACGAGCGGCGTGAATGTCTCGGACTCACCTATTACCTCGTCGCCTAAATGGCACTCTATATCTGCTTCAACGCAGAGACCGGCGGCAGCTTGGAAAGGAGCTCGCGAAAGCGCGGCAAGAAAGTCGTTTCGCAGTGGCACCGGTAGGCCGGCCAAGAGCTGTGGGAGTTGCGAGGCCAAAAAGTCAAAACTGGTTGCATACTTCTTCTCGGCTAGCACCATTGCTGTGCTCGCTGTGTATTCCGTGTCGGACATCTTTGCGAACAGGTTTAGGCGGGCGCCAAGGAAAACCATCGTGGTCGATGGCTGTATGCCTAACCGTCGCATCATCGTGCCAGCATCGGGATCGAAGCGGCGCAGGTGCGGCTGAAGTAGAAACCTCGGCGATAGAAGCGACTGGATGGTGTCCCACTCCGAGTCGAATTTCTGGAACGGCAGTCGCAGTAGTGGCCCGGACTCGAGTGTGGAAAAGACAACGAGTTCTTTGCCGTTGCAAAGCCCAAAGTGAACAGATCGAATCTCGGGATGAATCGCATAGCTATAGGCCTGCTGAACGTTCGCAGCGGCCATCAGGTCTTCAGTCGGAGCCTTAGCATCGAGGATGAAGATGGGCTGCTCGTCGTGCAGAAGCGTGTAGTCCGGAATGATCGTCACCGGACGTTTTGTCGTCCCAATGAAGATAAATGGATGCACCAGCGACTTGCTGCGCACCACCCTTGACTTGCCAGATGCGTGATAACCGAGCCGAGTGAGGATCGGCGTAATGATTACCTCTCGAACCGAGTCCTCCTTGAAGCCAGGCTCGTCGAGCAGTTTGGGATCAAAGTTTGGGAACATCGTGTCGTCCTAGCCTCAGCACTTATGCTACCCGCGGACCTAGGGCGACTCGCAGCCGCCTGGCGAGCTTCTTCACACTGGGAGGATCATGACAACCCGTAAGACCCCGGACACCTGGCGCGAACTCCAGCAAGCGGTTGCCGACGTCTTTGCTGCCGATGGCTACGCAGTTGAGGTTGAGAAGTCGATTCGCACCACTCGTAGCACCGTGAACTTTGACGTCTACGCCGAAAGGTCCGTGGGCGGCCACAGGACCACAGTCGTGGTCGAGTGCAAGCACTGGAAGGAGAACGTCCCACAGATGGTCGTTCACGCGTTTCGGGCCCAGGTCGACGACCTCGGTGCGGGCGGCGGGTACATCGTTTCGTCCTCGGGCTTTCAGTCAGGCGCGTTCGAGGCCTCACGCAATACCAGCGTGCGGCTTGTCACGTGGACCGACTTCTTGGCCCAGTTTGAGCCAGACGGGCTGCCATTGGCACCTGGACTGCGGGGCTCGGCCGAGTTGCTGACAGGGACCATCAGCTTCTTCGATCGCTCGGGCGCCCTCATGCCGTTCACGGAATCGAAAATCACAGGTGGGACGCTCCGGCAAAACCCGGCAGGAGGGCTCTTGCTGTGGATCGAGACGCGAGCCCCGCTTCCGGCGCTCCAGCAATCCAATGACGAGATCGGCTGGAAGGGCTTCGAGCTCACCACAGCATCTGAGACGCTCTCGACCGATGGCGCCTCGCCTACGGCGTTCACAGGCAAAATCGAGTTCACGAAGCCGTTCGCGACATCGGGATTGAACCCTATGACCGGTCTCTGTGCGCTTGGAAGCAAACGTGTTAGCTCACTACGACAACGGAACCGTGAAGGGATCGTGGGTTGTCGCAGCGCGTACAAGCCTTGCAGCGCAAGTCATTCCAATGCGCGGAGTGTTCTCGGCTCGGGTTCAATAGCGGCACGTGCGCGCTTCAAACGACGGCGAACTCTCCCATCCAGCGGATCGAACGTTTTGGGCAAGGATGCGGACACTGAGCCGCGCGTAGCGCAACCTACCTCAGCGTCGCTCGACACATTGAAGGAGAAAGCGCTTGGCTATTACATCGCTCACCCTAGACCAGGAGACGTATGAGCGACTGGGTATCGGCATCGCGCAACTGCCTCTTACCCCACCTTTGCGCCTCCGTGGACTCGGCAACCTGGTCGTATTGGCGGGCGCCAATGGCTCGGGAAAGAGCCGATTTCTCAATCTACTACAAGACCTCATGCGCAAGCATCTGCCCCGTGACAGTCAGCGAGAACTGGCGCGGCAGTTGCGCGCAGCGCAAGCTCAAATCGCTCACCTGGAAGGTTATGTTGAAGGAATCAAGGTCAAACTGGATCCGAATATCACAGAACTCACACTAGCTGATTCGATCACCGCGCACGAGCAGACGATTACTCAGGTCCGCCAAGAAGTTGTTCGGCTAATGTCAGCGATCCAGGCGACAAAAGTGTTGCAGACGTCGTCTGAGAACGTTCCGCAGATCGTCTCGTTTGTCCCCAAGTTGGCGCGCCTTCAGGATCCCGTCCATGTCGTCGAAAGCGAGGCAGATTCGCGAGCAACTCGGCTCCGCAATCTGGGGACAGACAGCGCAGAGCAGAACGCTCCAGCATATGCACGGAGTATTCTGCGAGCAGCCCTGCGGGGCAGGGATGAACGGCGCAGTAAAGGTCTCGTAGAGATTTCGAGCCAAGAGAGCGCTGAGTTGGAACTGTCTCAACTCGTGCAAAGCTTGATCGGTGACGATGTAGTCCTTCGACTGGACGACTCGCTCAATCTCACCATCGGTCGCTGGAGAACCTACGAGACGGCGCTATCTGCTGGCCAGCAGGTGCTCTTTCAATTCGCATGTCTTCTGCACGCGCAAGGGGCGGCCTTGGATGACTGTATCGTCCTCCTAGACGAGCCGGAGAATCACCTACATCCCGCCGTGTTGAATCAAGTCATCGACAAACTGCGCGAAAAGCTGACCAAGGGTCAATTGTGGATCGCGACACACTCTGTTCCGCTTGTCGCGCACGCAGTCGCTAAAGAGCCAGAGTGTCTTTGGTACGTGGAAGGAGGCCGTGTCCAGCACGCAGGCCGTTCGCCAGAAGCTGTTCTTGAGGGATTGATGGGTGGGCCGGCTAGCGCCAAACACCTCCACGACTTCACGTTGCTTCCTGCCCAATTCGCTGCGCTGCGCTTTCTCTCCGAATGTTTGACGCCGCCTGGCGTTGTGGGACCAGACGTCAAGGATCCTCAGACGAATCAGATTGCCTCACTACTGCATCGGCGAAGAGCTGCCAATGGGAAGCTCAGAGTACTAGACTTCGGCGCCGGGAAGGCACGCTTGCTTGCCACTCTCGCAGCATTGGGTTCGCCTGCCAGCGAGTGGCTTGACTACATCGCTTTCGACCCTTCGGCTGAAAACGATGCCGAACGCCAAATGGAACTCAATGCTGTGTACGGTTCGAAAGGTGAGGGGCGAAACTTTGCGGATCTGTCCAGCCTACGAACGAAGGTCGACGCAGCCTCAGTTGACGTTGTCGTGATGTGCAACGTCCTCCACGAAATTGAGCCTACTCATTGGGACGTCTTGTTCGGTTCGGGTGGCGTTCTTACCACCCTTCTAGGCGCGGATGGAAATCTGCTGGTCGTTGAGGACTATGGAATGCCGGTAGGTGAGCTTGCCCATAGATATGGATTTCTACTGTTGGATGAGCCGGAATTGCTTACGCTTTTCGCAGTCCTTGAGAGTGATCGAGACGGCAAGCGGTATCTGCGAGAGACGCCGTCGGCGGAGCGCTATCGAGATCGGCTTGTCGCGCATGCCGTCGGGTCGGAGTTTCTGGGCAGATACTCAGCGCAGACCCAACGGAGCGCGATCAAGGTGCTGCATGATCGGATGTCTGCCGCGCTCGACACTATGTTGAGCGCTGGAGCTATCTCGAAGGGCAATGAGGGTCGCTACTATGCACGGACTGCTCAACTCATGGCTAATGCGGCAATCTGGCTCCAACATCACAAGGCATAAATGAAGTGCGTGGCTTTGTTGCCGGTCGGCACCCTACAGCCACAGGCTGATAGCTGTTGTTCTTGGCTGCGGGGGCGAACGACGGCTTCGTCTGACAACTGTTGATCCACAGCAACTTGACGATCTACCTCGCGCTCTCAGGTTGAACTGCCCAGTACCATGCGCGATGGACATCAACACCATCCTGCCTTTGGTACTGCAGTACGCCGGCCTCTTCGGCATCTCCGTGGTTGGCTTGGCCGCTGCCGCCTATGGCCTGTTCAAGTGGTTTGGTGGCAAGTGGCTTGAGAACAAGTTTGCGGAACGCCTGCAGAGCCTGAAGACTGAGCAGGACAAAGCCACTCGGCACGTTCAATCGACGATCGACCGAGAGATCCACCGAGCCAAGAAGCTCTACGACAACGAATTCACCGCGCTGACTGAATCATGGCGGTTGCTTCGTGCCGCCTACGATCTCTCGGCGTCGAGCATCGGCTCGATGACCCCGAACGTTCAACGGATGAGTAACGAGGAGCTTGAGCGGCACCTCGCAAAGCGGGGTATGGAGGAATGGCAGCGCAACGAGTTCATGGGGTTCACTGGCGATGTGCGCGAAGACGAGTACTGGAAGTGGTCGGAGTGGCAGAAGGCGGTGGAGTGCGACAAGCTGTGGCGCGAGTGCCGTAAACAAATCGACTCTACGAGCATCTTCTTTCCGACTGGCTTCACGGAGAAGTTTCGATCCATCAACGACATGATCTGTGCCAGCAATGTTGAGTTCGAGGATCGCATCAGACAGCACAAAGTGCTTCAATACGGACAAGGCTACGACCGGTTCGAGTGCACGAAGAAGCTACGCGATGCGGGCAAAGAACAGATGGACGAACTTGAGGCGATGGTTCGCGATAGGCTGTGGTCAGTCGCTAGGGAAGCATAGGGCGCGCAACGCCCAGGCGGACTTAGCGCCGCGGTCAGTGCTTAGCAGCCTCTGCTTTCCGAGTTTGGTGTCGCGTCGAGAGACGTCTTCCAAGCCGCAAGCGTCTCGTCCACCCATCGTTCGGCATCGTCCATAGTTAACTCTTTCATCCGGGCCTCAGCGCCTAGAGGTAGGCCTCGAGTTCGCTGGGTGGGTAGCCAGCTTCGTCCTCCTTCAGGAGGTGGATGGTGTGTGCGATCTTGGCCGTGCGTTGTTCGGCCAATAGGGACTGTAGATATTGAGCGAGTGGCGCGTTCGGCTGGACGAGGACGCGATGTCTGCCGAGGAAGAGATACGGCTTCGCGTCCGTCGTATGGAATTTTCGCAAGTAGATCGCGCCTGCCCACGGGCCGGAGATATCGGCAATGACGTCGGAAGGCGCTGCCTTGTAGTCAACGGATTGCAGGTGCACTCGCAGAAGATGGGCCGTCGTGCCCGACAGTGGCAAGGAAACCACCGTCGCGCGGGGGTCGCAATCAAACAGCATCGAGAACGTTCGGTCCGGTTCGACGACATAGATTGGCACACAAGGTTCGACGTGCTCGGCGACTGACTGCGCGCATGCGTAGACGAATGCCACAACGTTCGCAGATTCAGGATCCACGTAGGTGGTTGGGCCATATCGCATGGGCGACCGAACGCTTTGCAGGCAATGCAGATCACCAGGGGTGGTCGCGAGCGTATCGAGGTTCACCACCGCTGCGTTTCTCCTAGCCTCTTCAAACGGCACGTTCGCAACTACAGGAATCAGCTTCACACAGACGAGATCTGGCATGGACGCTTTCGAACGGGCTAGCTCACCACCGGTAAACACGTCGTAGACGTTTCCTCCATGCATCGCCGCCTCTCGTTGCAGCGACAGAATTGCATCTGGTCTATAGGAGCCAGTCTGCTTCAGAAACTGTCGGTACCCATCGTGGAAGATGTCCGCAGCCTCGGAGGAGAACTTTTCAGTGGCGGCGTTGTCGACGACGGTGTGGCGGTCAATTGAAAATTCGAATCCCGACGGCGTTCGAGCGTTCGCGAAATACGTGCCGACGCGCTGCAAGTCGATACACAGATGAGCAGGTCTTATGGGCACTGAGAATCCGCACACCGATGTTCGCGGCTGCTTTATCCCCCCGAGAAAGCTCATGACAGAGCTGTCTGGGGATCCCAAGAAAGTTGCCCTGTTGTCCTGACTCCTATAAGCCAGCCCGAACGCGAGTTCCGTATTGGGCGTACGGCCTTGGAAACGAAACACGTGGAGGTTGTTGGCGTCCTTCGCCGGCAACCGCGTTCCGAGAAGATCCGCGTCGGAGACGTCCGGTAAAGTGGTCTGCAGTATCTCTCGCTGACCGTCGAAGATGAGCGTCAGCGGGATGACTGAGCAGAGCAAGTTGTGCCTTGTCGCGGCATAGACCTCGTCTACAACGATCCCAGGCTTGAGCTTCAGCGTGATCGCGGTCCCACACGGTCGCTCGATTGGGGCAAACACTGTGTAGTCCCTGAGTTCATCCAGTTCGACACTGAACTGAACTCCCACAGCCCGCTGCGCTTCCTCGGGTTTGCCTCTGTATGGCTCGAATGGAGCGGTACAGACTTCTCCGACGCTCGCGATTGTGAATATCGACCAGAAGCCAATCCCAAAACGAGCGATGGGATCGTAATCAGCCTCGGCGTAAGCGGCTTCTTTGGATCTACTGCTTCCGATCGTCAGAAGGTTGTTGAGCACAGTTCGTTCCGACATGCCGCATCCGTTATCAGCGACGACCACGGTTCGACTCGTCCTGTCGAACGTGACAGTCACCGCAGGGAGGTACTTGTCTGCGGGCGCGGAGTGATGGGCACGGAAGCGACAGGCTTCGACTGCGTTCTGTACCAGTTCGCGCAGTGCAATTCCTTGGCTGTTACGCCAAACTGCGTTTGAAGCGATCAGATCCACTACATTGCGCTTGTTCAAGCGAACGCCTAGACGCTCGAAACGCCGGCCTGAGAGCACGAGGTTGCGCATGAATGGTTCGCCAATCACCCGGAGGCGAGGCACGGCGCAGCTCCTGTCGATGTCGGCGTACCCGCGAATCCACTCCTCCATTTGGTCGAAGGTTCTATGAGCGAGCGCCAGGACGACGGCATCTGAGAAGGTGCCATGCACGACGATGCGTCCATCCTGCGTGATGGCCAGACTGTCCCCGGTGCACACATGCTTCATATTCTCAAGGTATGAGACTCGCGCGGCCGGTCGGTCGTCCAGCTTGAGGCTGTCGAGGACGCCGTCAACTACACGACCGTCACTGAACTCGATGGCATCTGCGACGCACACGATCGCCGCGAGTTGGCGGAGATCTACGTGCCGCTGACCCGCGGCAAAGGGGATTCCGAGGTCGTTTTCCAGCTGAGGAATCGAGAAGTTATGCGATCTCATCAGAAGGTCTAACGCAGTCACCAAATTCTGTGGAACCCCTAGAGCTTCCGCGTTCGACTCGACGTACTTGCCGCCTCTGGACGAGTGGTGGAGGCGAAGATGAGCCTGAAGGGTTCCTTGCGTCTGCCACGTGTCGTCAGTGGCGAGTCCCAACCTAGTAGTTAGTTCGTCACGCTCGCCAGGAAAGACAGTCATGCCGAGGTCATGTGCATACGCCGCGGCGATCAGGAGAAACAACTCGGGAGCCCCCAATGACTCCCGCTGCCCAAGTTCAAAGGCACCGGGCCGAAGGCACTCGCTCATTCGCCGAACGACTTCGAAGCCGTGATGAGCATCGTGACGAGTGAAGTAGGGGAAGTGACTCTTAATAGTGGCCAGGAGTGGTGTCACACCACGAACAAATATCGAAGCGCGCTCCGCGTAGTCTGCGTCGATCCGAGCGAGCGCCTTGTAGAGCAATGTGTCGTGTAGTTCCTCAACGGCATCTCTGATCTGCATTTCCTACTCCATGGGGATGTGCTCGAACCGAAGGGGCGGGGCGGGTCAAATCACTCTAAGCGAGCGCCGGCCGCGACTCATCATCACTGCGCACCCTTGGCTGGTGACGCAGGAATGTGTCCCCTACCCAATGAGAGCATCCGACTGCCGCCAAGCGGTGTTGTTCAAGACGGCTGCGAGGTCATAGGGAAGGCGTCACACGTACTTCATCGACAAGTTCCGGCCACCCGTGGGACGGCAGTGATTGATCCCCGGGCGCGTCAAGTCCTCTTCCCCATAAGTGTCAAGCCGTCGTACATGACGAGCCTACGCTTGGTGTTCGCGTCGAGGTCGATCTCGTACAAGATCTCCCAGCCATGCACGTCTTGCTTGGTCGCGATGTCTTTCGCGTTTACCAGCCCCACCTCAAAGCCCGCCTCCTTGGCCTTCTCTTTGAAAGGCGTCTTGTCGAGCCACTCGAACGTGATGACCTTCGGCTCGATTTCCTTGGGTGGCTCGGGCGGCTTGTCCTTGAAGTACTCCTTCAAGTCCTTGCCTGCCTTCCATACGGCTTTGCCACTGTCGATCAGCGTTTTGGCGTGCTTCGCCCATTCGGCTGCCTCTCTTGCGCCCGCGATCCACGAGTCATCAAACTGGAACACGGTCAGCCTCCTGGTCCCACGTCACAAGGATCGGTGCTAGGCCGAGCCCGTGCCAAAATGTAACCTTGGAGGGCGGGTTATGCCAGGGATCATGCGCATTCGCGTCGAGGACGTGGAGCACGGCTGCTGCGTGATGATCCAGCACGTCACCAAGTCTGGCCTTGGGCAAGACGTTGGTGGTCGCCTCGCGATGATCGACTCAGGCTCGTCGGCAACGTTCAAGCCAAGCAAGGTCATCAAGGACCTCGGTCGCGACAAGCTGGACTACCTGTTCATCACGAACGCTGATCAGGACCACATGTCTGATTTGAAAGGCCTCGAAGACGCGGGCATCGAGGTCCAGACCTTGATCCGCAATCCGTCGTACACGGGTGAAGAACTGCGGCAGATCAAGCTGGGCAGCGGTCCGCTCACGACCGACGCGCAGTGGTACGTGAACGCGTGCGGTGTCTTCACGGGCGGCGCTCCCGCCGTGCCCTTCGATCAAGGCATGGGCGGCATCACCTACAAGGGCTTCTGGAACCAGTACGGGAACGGCATCGGTCAGTTTAAGGACACGAACAACCTCAGCCTCGCAGTGTTCATCAAGTACGGCAGCTTCAAGATGCTGTTCCCAGGTGACCTCGAGCGTTCTGGCTGGCTGAACATATTGCAGAACACCGACTTCCGTGCAGAGCTGGCGAACACCGACGTGCTGATGGCGTCGCACCATGGCCGCGACAGCGGGTACTGCGAGGACATCTTCAAGTACTTCACACCGCAGGCCGTTGTGATCTCGGACAAGCCCATCGCACACGAGACTCAGAAGACGGTGCCCGACTACCGCAAGGTGATCACTGCGAACGGCGTCAAGGTCCGCACGACGATGAAGAACCGGCACGTGCTGACCACCCGACGCGATGGGTACATTGTCTTCGACGTGGACGACAAAGGCACCTTCACCGTCGACACGGAGTATGCTGGATGAACGACAAGACGGCAAAGCTAGAACGCTCGCTGAAGTCGCTGAGCCTCAAGTGGCTGGTCGCCCTTGCATCGGCCGATGCCGTCGTCTTGGCGCTGTTCGTAGCGCCGGAACTGATCACCAGCGCATCGGCTACTCAGCTCGGCGTGTACCGAGCCATCGGCACCGCTGTGATCCCCGTGCTGGTCCTTCTGCTGGTGAACGTGCTGTCGTCAAACGTGAAAGCAATGCTCGTTTACTGGAAGTCGCTAGGCTGGCTGCCAGGGTCCGAGGCGTTCACGAAGTACGGACCGGCTGATCCTCGTGTGGACATGGTCGCGCTCAGAAAGAACGTCGGTGCCTGGACAAACGACCCCAAGGAACAGAACGCGAAGTGGTTCAAACTGTACAAGCTGGTCGAGAACGTCACCGAGGTCGCTGCATCGCAGAAGGACTTCCTGATGTACCGAGACATGGCCGTGCTATCGCTGCCCTTGATCATGCTCGCACCGCTCGGTCTGTACTTCGCTGACGCGAGCGGCAAAGCGATGGCGACTGCCGCTGGCATGTTCTTCGTGCAGTACGTGCTAACGGCCGTGAGTGCACGACACGCTGGCGAGCGGTTCGTTTGCAACGTCCTGGCTCTGCACTCGGCGAAGAAGATCACCGACAAAGCACCGGCCGCGAAAGCGGGGTAGATAACCTTGAAGTGCCGCAGCGACATTGCCCCCGTGAGCACAAGGAGGCGCTCCAGCCAAGACCGACACAGCACCACCGCTGTACGAGATCGCGTTCGTCGCAGCGGAGGCGCCTGTCCCTCCCCGTGGACCGGCTGCCCTCTGCCCCTCGGTCGAGTCTTGCTTGAGTGGCTCGCGCTGGGCAGCAGCATCGTTGTCGCTCGAACAGATCGCCACCGTGCTCAGCAAGCGCAGCTTGGCATGGCGGTGCCTGAGCAGATCTGAACTGCAGCCTAGGGGACTGATGGAGCCCGCCCAATCATTGCGAGCGGCTACAGGATCACGGTCCACATGAGGATGTCGACTCGACAGTCAACGTGCGAGGCGAGAGGACTCGATTTGAGGGTTCGCTGATGACGCTCGATTGGACGGCGAAGGTGAAACGCTTTTCTGCATTTTTGAAACGATTTTTGTCAGTTTCGGGACGATTTCGACCTAGAATGATCCAATAATCGGTCACTTCGAAACGCCGCCTTGGAACACCTCTCGGAAGTTCTGAAGATCCTTGATGGGGCCCTCAGGGCAAATGCATCTATGGCCGCCAGCTACGCTGGACTGCTTGCAGACAAGCTGGAGGCCGCGGGTGAGCGCGAACAGTCGCGCCGAATCCGTGAGCGATTGGTAAGGGCCCCAGTGGCAGTTGCTACGGCACAAGACTCGTCGCGGGGCCATTCCGCCGGAAGGCTTCCCATTGATAGTGAGAGCCGGCTAAACACGGTCGATGTCAGCCAACCAGACGCTGAGACTGTGCATCTCGTTCTTCCAAGCGCAATTCGCAGGCGAGTCGAGGAATTCCTAGAGACGGTCCGACATCATGACGAACTCGCGCGGGTGGGAGCGGCGCTCCCGAATCGTATGCTCGTCTGCGGACCGCCTGGCACCGGCAAGACGCAAACGGCACGTTGGATCGCCGGCAATCTAGGACTGCCGTTGCTTACGGTTCGCTGCGACACTTTGATTAGTAGCCTATTGGGTCAAACCAGCAAGAATCTGCGGCGGGTGTTTGATCACGCCGAACAGATCCCGTGCGTATTGTTTCTCGACGAGTTCGATGCGTTGGCTGGTGCTCGAGGCAATGAGCGGGATATAGGCGAACTGCAGAGGGTCGTCATTTCGCTTCTCCAGAACATTGATGCACTTCCCGACAGCACGATACTTTTGGCCGCAACAAATCATCAGCAACTTCTTGATGCCGCGGTGTGGCGCCGCTTTGCCTTTCAACTAGCCATGCCACTGCCAGACTCGCAATTGCGTGCTTTGTTGTGGCGTCAGTTCTTATCGGACTTTGCGCCCCCCAATCTACATTGGGACGCTTTGGTCGTCGGGTCGGATGGTGCGTCGGGAGCGCTAATGGAACAAGTTGCCCTAGACGCAAAGAGAACTGCGGTGCTTTCGAAGTCTGCCGTCATTGACGAATCGGAATTGTTTCGTCGCATGGGTCTTTCGCTTGCACTGTCTCGAGGCGAATCACTATCTTCCATCGAAGAGGAAGTCCGATGGTTACGCGTTTGGGACGAGAAGCGCTTTTCGCTTAGAGAGCTGGCTCGCCTCTATGGGGTCACCACGCGAAGCATCAACAACATGATCAAGGGCGGGGGAGACGATGGCGACGAAGGAACCACAACCGAATAGCGGACCGGCTCGAGCAAGCAATCCGTTCATTCACATCCCGTTCCAGGCACAAGACCTTGCCGGCGTGGAAGTCACTGGCGGCGGCGCGACGGAGCTGACGCCGGTAACACCTGAGTTTCGCGCCCAACTCGCGGCGACCCTCGATACAACTTGGCAGTCACTACAGCAAGGCTTCGAGCAGTACCCCGATATACCTGCCGTGGTCGTTCTCGCGTTAAGGGATGATGGGATAGCAAAGAGCCATCGCCCTCTTGAGCTGGCGATCGAGGCAGGTATGCCATCAGCTGGGCATGGCGAGATGAACGAGATGCTGGTGGCGGCGAACCACTTGAGTCTGCCGAACCTGAAGAACATCGTACTGAACCGCAATACAAAGAAGATTCGGGCGAATCTCAGTGCCGTCGCCAGCATTCGGCCCTGGGACGCGGTTCGCCGTCTTCCTGCCACGTTGCGGGCTGTGTCTGTGCGGTCACGAGATGCATCCTTGCGTCAATCCGGGCGAATTTTGGTTCGACTTTTCCGTCATCGCGACGACAACATCAACCTAAGGATTGAAGAACGCCTACAGGGCTTATTAGCTCAATCGGGAGCCGTGTGGGCCCGCCTAGAACAGCGCGTTGGTCCTCCGCTTTTCGTTGTAGAAGCTGACGAATCGTTGTCGCACGAGGCCATTGAGTCGCTCATGACGTTCCCTGGTATACGGTCCGTAACGGCAGAACCAACTATGGCTGTGACACCGGCTTCGGGTGAGCCAATCGAAATCCCGGTTAGTACTTGCCAATTGCCTGCCGGACCGACCGTTGGCTCCCCCACTGTGGCCGTTTTTGACACTGGCGTGCATCCTGGCGCGACACTGTTGGCCCCTTGGGTTTCCAGCAGTGAGACCTTCGTTACCAACATCGACACCGACTATGTGCACGGCACCCAGGTCGCGTCGCTGATAGCCGACGCGCGCGGTTTGAATGGCAATCACGAGTGGCTGTCGCCTACGCCTTGCAACGTTCACGACGTTTGCGGGCTCGAATCGACTAGCGGTTACATAAGCGATCTGATTCAACGCTTACGCGATGCGGTTAGCAACCGTCCAGACATTCACATCTGGAATCTTTCTCTGGGCCTTCGCAGCGGAATTGAGGTCGAGGTGTTCTCCGAGTTTGCAAAAGAGCTCGATGTCTTGTCCGATCAGCATGGCGTGCTGTTTGTCGTTGCAGCCGGCAACTATCTTGAGGAGCCGCGGCGAGGGTGGCCGGCGCACGCGGCGCTAGCGGATCGAATATCAAGCCCGTCCGATTCGGTTCGCGCGCTTACCGTGGGGGCCATTGCACATCTCGCGAACGAAAACTCATTCGTTTCCGTTGGGGAGCCTGCGGGCTATTCGCGACGCGGGCCCGGCCCGGTCTTCACCCCGAAGCCTGATCTCGTGCATATCGGCGGTGGCATGGACAACCCTTGGACGGCGAGCGAGACAGGCATGACTGTTCTCTGTCCAGGAAACGTTGTTTCGCGCGGCGCGGGAACGAGCTTCGCAGCGCCTGTTGCGTCAGCCATGGCGGCACACGCGTGGGCGGCGCTCGATGGCGGTGACCGGGAACATGGTCTCGAGGTCTCTCCGACCCTTGTAAAGGCTCTGATGATTCACAGCGCAGAGCTAGCGTCGCCGGACAGAGGCCCGTTTGAACGAAGGTATTACGGCGCGGGAATGCCCGCAGATCCGCTTGGGGTTCTATACGACAGTGATGACAGCTTCACACTCGTATTCGAAGCGGATCTTGCGGGAGGCACCAAGTGGCGCAAGTCACCGTATCCCATTCCGACGCCATTGCTCATGGACGGAAAACTCAGGGCCGAGGTGATCATTACCGCAGTCTACGCGCCGCCACTTGACCCAAATGCGGGGGCTGAGTACGTCCGTGCGAACGTCGAGCTTGGTTTCGGTGTCTTGATTCCGGATGCCTCGGGAAAGATTCAATTCAAGGGTCGGGTGCCCATGGAAGGAGAGCTTGGAACCACGGGCTACGAGAAGGCGCAGATCGAACATGGAGGCAAGTGGTCGCCGGTAAAGGTATTGCGCCGAACCTTCAAGAATGGCGTACAGGGTACAGATTGGGCCCTCCAAGCAAGCGTGCTCCGACGCGCGCTTGAGCCTGCCATGGCGGAGCCGCTCCGCGTGATAATCATCGTGACGTTGCGGTCAATTGGTGGGCAGCAGGACATTCACCAAGAAGGGCTGAATGCACTTGCCACAAAGAACTGGATCAGCCAGCCCCTGCCATTGCAGGTGCCTATTCAAGTGGGCGCGTGATCTACTCTCGTGGCTTCTCTAGCCAGCAAGCGGTGCGATAGCAGTCGATCTCTCTGCGCAAACCTGGGTGTTGCCAGAGGATCTGTGGACTACCCTCGGTTTCCGGGGGGTCATCGCTTGCATGTCCTTCTGGGAGGTCTGCCATTCGACGAGAGAAACGGGAGGAGGAACCATGGCGTCTTCGGAAATCTCGCGCGTGCGAGAGAGATTCAAATCTCGAAAGCGTCTAAATGAAATCTACGACGAGGCCATTAACGCGTATTTGATTCACTATTCGTGTGAGTCCTTCTATGCCCCCGATGGTCAATCCCCGCTGGCAAACTCGACACGAGTGACATCCATTGCGGTGAGGAATCTGAAGTCAGGCCAAACAAAAACCTGGTCGATTCACAAGTCGGCCGAGTTGTGTAGCCAGCTTGACAATCTCACCGCGATGATTACAGCGAACGCGCCCCTCGCCTCTCAGCCGCAGGACCTAGGCGCGGCGGAAGCAACTTCTACTGCGCAAGTCTCTGAGATTCTGAGCCCGCTTGAGTTCGACATGCTCAAGGGCTATTTCTCGTTCCTGGAGAATCACACCGACAGCACCTTTGTCCACTGGAACATGCGAGATGACAACTACGGCTTCTCCGCCCTGGAGCACCGTTTTAGGGTGCTGAAAGGAGTCCCGGTCATCCTTCAGGACAACAAGAAGTTCGATTTGGCGCGCGAACTCATCACCCTCTACGGAAAGCGCTACGCCTCCCATACCTCGCCGAGCGGTAGGAAGGGGCGTCTAATGACGGTGATCGAACTCAACAAAATATCCGACACTGACGCCCTTCAAGGTGCTGAGGAGGCCGCCGCGTTCGTGAACGGTGAGTTCATCAAACTCCAACAGTCAACGCTCCGCAAGGCGGATGTCCTGTCGAACGTCTTCGACCGTGCGCATGACAAGAGTCTGAAGACGAACGCGTCGTTCATGGATAAATACGGCATCCACCCCGTGGCGTTGTTGGAGATTGCCAGGAACAATCCGGTGGTGACTGCCCTCATATTTCTTGGTGGCGTACTCACCGCAATCGTTCGCTACAAGGAAAGCATCTTGTCGATTGCCTCTTGGTTCTGACGTTTTGCCCTAATCCCACGGTGCATGCGGGCGCATGGCGGCGCCGCCTAAGTCAAAAATTGAACAAGAGCGTTCTGCCTGCGAAAATCGATATGCGATCATGAGCGCTTGCGACTAGCGCTATCGACGCGCCGAACTTGCTGCATCGCGGTCTGCCAGCACGATAATCGCTTGATGAATCGGCACGTGTTCTTCACGAAGGAGTCGCTCGACCCGAAGGTGTTGAGGACCGCCAAAGCTATCGCTGAGGACCTTGGGGTGACAGTAGTGAAGACGGGGCCAGGGACGATGCTGGTGGAAGCAGAACCGGCACTTGTGCGGAAGCTAGCCAAATTGCTACCCGAGTGGAGCAACAGCGTCGAGAACAAGACATACCGCCTCCCTGAACGGACGCCGCTACAGCGCGTGCGAAGTACAGTCGGCAAGGGGAAATAGGATTCGCTTGACACCGCGGACCTGGGTTCGACGAAAGCAGCGCCTGTTCGAGCAACGTCCAGAGGAATCGGTTTCGCGCCGATGAAGCTGGCTGGCTCAGCCGCACCCGTTTTCATTCTTTGCGCCTGGGCTCGTACTTCGAAGGTCCGCCAACCTCGATTGCACACGCCGCGCCATCTACTTGCGTATCCCCCTCTGCATGATCCGCTTGAAGAGCTCTTCAACCGCGACTGACACGTTTTCTTGTGGGTGAAGCTCGCAGTAGCGGAACACGAACTGGTCGAGATCGGTAAGGAACAATTTGCTGTGAATGTCTTCTCCCGTCGTGACCTCGTGCGCTCGAATGATGCCGGCCAAGTATCCTCTCGCAAAGTTCCGGGTCTCTCGATACATGCTCTCAACCTTGAAGAGCTTGCACTCAGAATCGGCAAGGACGTCCTGCGCCTGGCTTGACGAAGCCGCTTGCAGCATCACGAGCAGACAGACGATCCATCTCAAAATCATGGCTCCTCCCATTGTGGTTGGTCGACCTACATCGGCACCTACGAGTACGCGCCGCTTTGCATTCTCAGTAGCAGGTTTTCAATCAGCGCCTGACCTTCTTCCGTGTCCATGAATTCGCTGGGTGTCTTGCCCCCGAGCGCCCGCATCGGTCGTAAGAGAAATGCTGCAGTCCACCGAGCCGCATCGAAGCCTTCTAGATTGCCCGACTCCTCCACGATGGTTTGCACTCGGCTTGTGAGCCGACCTATCGCGCGCTCCCGGTCCAACTCGTCCCTCACGCGCAGCCCGTTCGGTCGCGTCACTGGCGCGAACGCCTGGTGCGGTCCAGCTTCTTGATCGGTCGACTGGGCTGTGGCAACTCGACCAAGAGCTCTTGATCGGCGAAGAAGTCGGCGGCAAAGTCCGGGTAGAAGGCTGAAAAGTATGCGCCTTCGCTGTCCTCGAAGATCAGTTCACGCTGCTGCGACGAGGGCTCCGTTCCACGCCAGATCTTGGCGACGTCTCGCATCTGCCAGCGCAGATCTTCATCCCGCTGCGGACAGACACATTGGAGCGATCGCAGCTTGGCCTTCGGCTCCTGGGAGAGCAGCGCGAGTGGATCTTCGGTCCACCACAGACAGACCGTATGCAGGTGGGTTGACTCGCCGTCGGGCAATTCGAACGTCGCGATGAACCAAGGCAGCCGGATGGAAAGGTCGAGTGCCCGCCAGTACATGCCACCAGGGGCACTCAAGCCTTGGGGCATCGGGAAGCGGTAGGACGGCTGGGAGACGAACATTCGGTAGCCTCGAACGCACAGAGCGGCGTAAGTCAAAACACGCGACTATAGTCGGTGGACTATAGTCTCGCCAACCGCAAAAGTGCGGGGATGGCACGTGGTCGCAACAGCGCTCTGGTGGAGGCATTCGGCGCTGTGTTGCTCGAGGCAAGGTCGTCCGCCGGGCTGAGTCAGGAGGAACTGGCTTTCCAAGCCGATGTCGACCGGACGTTTGTCGGGCTACTCGAGAACGCAAAGAGACAGCCGTCGATCAGCGTACTGTTTGCGATGGCCGGCGCCTTGGGTCTCGCGCCAGAGACTCTCGTAGAGCGAACCCGAAAGAAGATGGCGAAGAGATAGGGCGCTTGCCCAAGTCTCTCCGATCTACGGGAAGGTGAAGTCCATCGGACCGAGCACGCGCGCGCCCGCTGTGGACAAGTCACCCGCCCACAGGACAAGCCTGTGGACGGCCCCTGCGGGGTCCGTGACTTGACCACTGCTCCCCGATCAGCGCCTACGGCCTGACGCGCTCCGCTTGCCGAACAGCCTTTGATAGGTCTCAGTCACCAGCTGTCGAAATCGCCGTCTGGACAAATTGAGTCGACTATGGCAATCGCAGCTGACATTTCAGCTGAGGCGAGACTAGCCAGCGTCGACGCCTGCGCAGTCGGGAGACAAAGTCTGCATCGGAGTTGCTCGACAGGCCTCTGAAATCAAGCCTTAACCAGACCCACGGGAGAGTGGCTGTCGGAAGTCGTAGACCGGTGAGTGGTTGAATCTCACGTGCAATCGCTCTTGGCTCGCGCGCAACACAAATGTCAGCCGGGCCGAATGGGCGGTAAATCTGCCCTGGAGACCGGCCTTGGCACACCATCGCTTCCAGAGCATTGTCAACGCACTCTGACTCAACGCATCGCCAGCAGCCGTGACAAATAGGGGATCGTCATCGAGGGCGGTCACTCTTTCGTCAGCCAATTCTGCCAGTGCTTTCAATCCATCCTGGTCAAGGCACATTGAGAGGCGCAACTGCATTGGCAGCACATCAGCCGAACAAGGGTAGGTTCTTCTTTGCCAGGCTTCGGGATCGTTGAGCGATCCGCCGGTTGAGACGGCACGACGAGCATCACAAAGGCGAATCGTGACCAACTGCGAGCCGCTAAGACCAGTCTGAATGCCAAGCAAGAAGAGACAGCGGTCTCGCGTGTTATCGATGACTGCATTGACAGATTCGACTTCGTCGATGCTTGCGAGCGGGCGAGTGCGATCCATGTCGTCTCACCTACGCATAGCGCTTACGACTACGCTGGCGATAGTCTGCATATAGCGCACATATGGACTACTTTTCAAGCGGTAGGGCGCGCAATCGACGCATGCTTGGCGACCATCCTTCGCTGGGCCAGCCGTAGACGGTTTCGCTTCAACGTGTTGGCAGACGCCGAATACCGCAGAGTTCAATGAGATCCTTTGCTTCGACATGAAAGTTCCCAGTACCAGAGGTTGATGAAGTGATTTGCCGACCGGCACTCGGTCATGTTGGCAATCGGGCGGAAGCCACGCTGTTGTCAGCGTTCCAAGAAGACTTGTGATGACTTCAAGACTTGGTCGAGCCTTCCTTTTTGCAAGTCTATCTCCCTGTCGGACTACAAGGAAAGGCAGGTTTGGCGAAGTTGTGCACGTGAGGGAGCCTTCACCGCAGCGCTAATGAAGGCTGGATCTCCGACCAGAACGCATGTGCGCACTGCGCGCGTGACTGCCGTATAGATCAAGGCCCGATCGACGAGACGACTGGAGGCGATCGGGACAAAGACCCGCTGGAACGCGCTGCCTTGAGCTTTGTGAACGGTGACAGCCCATCCATGGGTCAAGTTCTGCAAGTCGCGTTCGTAGATCCAATCTTTCGCGCCGTCCTCGAACTCGATCCAACTGCCAGGTGCACCGGTATCGGAGTCTCGCCCATCAGAGTGACGGCGCACTACGCCGAGACAACCATTCATGAGTCCAAGGGCCTCGGGTCGGCCACTGCGTGCGTCCACTTTGATCGTGCCATCGGCGGTACGCAATGGGGCCTTGTCATAGTCATTCTTCAGCCAGAGAACCTTGCTCCCCACAGAAAGGCCCCAACCGGCGGCACGAACTTGCCGGCTCATGTACCTGTCCTCGATCTCCCTGTTCAGGGCTTTGGCGCCTGCCATTCCGTTCTTCGTGGCGCACAGCACCTGTACATCGCCGTCGATCAGCGATTGGAACTTGCCGCGCTCAGGCACAGGGCCCGCCATCGCAGCGAACCCTTCGAGGGTCGCCTTTGCAATTGCGTCGTGAGCCCGTGGCGTAGGCAGTATGTAGACCCCCTCTCGGTCGGGAGACGAGGGGTCGAACGTCGGGAGGTCTGGCAGCCGGCCTTCGCGTATCGCCAGGGCCACCGCAGGAATGACAGAGCCGCTGCGCTGGCGTTGCGGGAGATCGAGTTCAACCCTGGGGATTCGGTTGCCCGCCAGGACCGAACTGAAGACTTGCCCTGGTCCGATGGGCGGCAACTGCGCCGGATCACCCACGAACAATAGGTCGCAGTCCGGGGGCAGTCGAGTCAACAGCTGATACGCCATCGGTAGATCCAGCATGCTGGATTCATCGATGACAAGCAATGATCCCGCAAGGTCGCGGCGATTGGTTTCGAGGTCCCGAATCAACCGGGCAATGGTCACCGCAGGAAGTCCGGTTGCCTGAGCAATGCGCCGCGCGGCGCGGCCCGCGACAGCCGCCTGAACAATTTGGTCGTCTGCAGCTGTGCCGTCTCCGTCTGCGCAGGTTGCTGCAAGCCGGGCGCGCGATATCGCATGAAGCGCAGTGGTCTTTCCAGTGCCGGCACCACCGGCTAGTGCACATACCCGATGGTCCAGGACCATCTGGACAGCCTCGCGCTGCCGGGCTGTCATGGTCCTTCCGAGGTCAGCCTCGGTATCCGCGATAGCAGCACTGGCGATGCGGGGCGCAGCTGATGACTGGGGCGCTTCGATGTGCTCAATGAGTACCCGCTCGACCTCACGCTCCATCCAGGAGACGCCGCGCGACTGAAGGAGCCCGCTTGGGTGTTTCACGCAACGCGCAGAGTCGATGGCTCGCTGAATCGTCGTGACCGTCTGAATTGGCGTGCCGACTTTGGCCAACTGCTGGAACGTGCTGCAGACCTGTGCTTGTGTGGCGCCCGTGTGCCCACGCTTGAGGAGACGGGCGAATGCTTCTTCGACGAGTGCAAACAGGCGCCGATCATCGTCGGGCAGGACACCCATGCGAAGGGCGCGTTCATCTACTGATGACCATCGCAGGAGCAGCCTTAGACCATACGGCTGCGCCGCCAGGTACTTTGGTGCCGATACCCCCCAGATGCTGAACGCGAGTCCGGCCGTCGCGCCGTCCACGCCTTCCCTCTCCAGCTCGCGGAGAGTGATGATCTCTTCGTTCAGCAAATCGATGGCACTAACGATCACTGCAGCGAGCTGCGGGCCAACCGCCGCGGCCAAGACGGCATGGCTCTTCTTCGCAAGAGCTTCATATAACCCATCGAGACCCAGCGCATTCCGCAACTTCAGTGCCGTCTTGTAGCCCACGCCTGGGAAGTTGGGGTTGTCAGCCAGGTAGCGAACAACGGCATCGCCTTCCAACGGCATCGGCAGTGCGATCGAGGCATCCGTGTAAGGTGAAGAGTGCTCCAAGCTGAAGGCCTCAGTACCAATGACTCGCCAGAGTTCTCCCTTGACGGGACGACGAGGAAGTACCGCTGAGGGCACAGCCGCACGGCGGGATACACCGCGCTCGTCTGTGCCAATCAGAACGCCCCCGCCCTGAGGCCCGGGGTGGAACGAGGTGACCACCACCTTCGTCGTTACAGATTTGCCTTCGTGGAGAGCGTTGACGATCACGGTGGAAGCACCCCTTCCGAGCACATCAGCTTTTCTAGACGCCGAAAGCGCCCCAGTTCCCGAGCTTGCGACTGCACGAGTGCCTCAAGCTCGATGATGCGATCGAGGACGGCGCGGTCGTACTTGGCGGTCACCTCGGCCTTGTCGCGTTTGAGTTCGGCCTCTTCAAGCTTGTCGTAGAAGCGGATGCGATCGCGCTCTTCGTAAGCCTCCAGATGCGCTGCAACCGTGTCATTCGAATAAAAAACGCCTCGATCAAAACCACAGGTTGCCGCGAGACTGGTCAGGTTCGGCCTACCGGCACGCCGAGGCAAAGGTTCCTGCCGTTTCCACAACTGCTCAAGGTGAAGCCGCAAGGTATCTGCGTGCTCGGCGCCGATGTCTTGACCGCTCTTGCTCACTTCGCATGCTCCCGGTCTACTTCGGGTAGTGCTTCATTCAACTCGGTGTATGACAGCCCGGCGATGCTGGCGTTGTATGCCCAGCGCCGGAACTGGTCGAGCAGGTTGTTGTTTTCCTCAGTGAGCCGTAGGTTCTCCGACTCGAGGCGAGCGACTCTCTCCTGAAGCTTCTGGACTTCAACGCTTCCCGCCTTTAGCTCAGGGCGACCCTCGCGAAGAGCCTTCTGCTTTCTCCGAAAAGCTTTGCTAATTCGTTTGTGTCGATCAAGCCCTTGCCTCGTCGGGCAGTACCCAATGCGGATCGCCACAGATTCGCGGAGATCCTCCCATGACAGTTGGCCTGACCAGCCATCGATCACCTTCACGATTTCATCGATCAATTCGGCGTTCAGGTGAGCTGTCATGGCGCCGCCTCCAAATTCGCCTGACCCTCACCGCGCCGCGCGTGGTAAAGGCGGATGTCTTGAATCCGCGCATCCCTCTCGCCTTGCGTCAATGCCCGGTGCTCTTCCAGCGCGATATCCAAGATGGAGTGATTGCCGGTCTTCGACAGCCTGATGATGGTTCCCTCCGGCCTGTCGGGATCGTCAAGGATTGCCACCAGGCCTCTAAGCCGCCGCAGGGTGTCGTAGTGATGCTGCTCCCAGCGACCAGCACCGTTGTGGTTGTCTGCCAATGCCTCGATCGCCTTCTTGTGCAACGCCTCAGTGATCTCTAATGCCGCACGGATTCGCTGATTGCTCTCCTTGTCACCCTTCACGCACACCTGCTCTTCGCAGTTGACGCAGTCACGGTGCTTCTGGCAAGGTGCCATGGCGTAGTCGTGCGTGCAAACACCATACTCCGTAGCGTGACCGGTCTTGATCTTCAGGACATCAAACTCGTTCCGGGACACGGGCTCGCGCACCACGAACTCCACCAATGACTTGTTGTCGGCTTGCTTCACTGTACGGACGAGAGCCAGTGACTCCTCTGCGGTTTGATGGTCGTATGCAGAGTTGGATCGGATGTCCTTGCGCCCACTCCACAGTGCGATCTCCAATTCGCTCATTCCGCCTTTCCTGGCCAGCGTGTTCAACCAGTGACGGAACTGGTGCGATCGAATTCGGACGTGCTTGCCGTGCTCGTCTCTCAGGTCTAGTCGAGTAAACATCGACGTGTGGCCCTTGCTGGAACCATTGCCAAGCACGCGCGTAATCGTGTCCCATGTGACGGGCATGAACATCACTTGGCTTGGCGCTCCCGACACGAAAAACCTCACAGGAACGACGCACAAGGCATCCTCGAACTTGAGTCCAGACAGCGGATCCATGATCGGAAAACCTCGTGGCAGCGTCGACAGCACATACCGTTCGAAGCCTCTAAAGCTCACAGCAATTGCGCCATCTGCTTGCTCAACGACTATGTCTGGTGCCTTCTTTCGAAGAATTTTGCCTGCGTGGCTACCCTTGGCCATACCCAACAGTTGTGCGGCCTCCCGCAATGACAAGTACTCCCGATTGCGTAGGTCAGTGAGGCCAGGAGGCAGGTACATCTGACCCGGATGGCGTGCGTGCCACACCGCCATTGCATGAGCCGCCGCTGTTGCGCTGAGAAGCTGGGACATCGCTTTCCGGGCAACTTCCTCCATCACACGTGGAATCGCCTTCACCATCGGCGCGGCACCCTTGGAAGGAAACCAACGCAGGCCGTAGGACGGCTTGCCGTCGAGGGACGAGTTCACTTCTGCATCACGGTGAAGACTGACGACTTCTGAGAGCCGATCCGGAGAGCAAGCCAGGATGGCTGAGATCGATGAGACGACAACGTCTCGAGGCTCTACAGCTTCGTTGAAGGCCGCTGCGACCGCGTGCAAAACGGTATCGCTAGGAAGCTTCTTGGCGCGCCGCTCGTCGGCTTCGCGTCCCACTCGGGAAAGGCTAGTGTCCTCGGGAGTCGCGTTCGGGTTTCTCCATTGAATGGTGCGATCGGCCATCCGCTTGTCTTTGAGAAGCTCTCCGATTTCCTGAAGCCAGCGACCCACGTGGTGGCTCGAGCCCGGCCAACGTGCCCGCGCGAGTTCCGCTGCCCGATTGAGTACACCTGAGTCGACCAAGCAGACGTCGTAGTGCTTAGTCTTCTCAAGCAATGCCTTCTCGAGAGCACGTAAGGCAGACAGCGCCGTCCCATTGATGTCTGACGTAGGTCGGTGCGCGTACCTGTATCGAATGAAGGCTTTAGCAAACTCGGCGAATGGTTGAGCGAGAGGTTTGTTCCTTCTGTGGTTGCCCTTCTTGCTATTGATATCGGTCCAGTTCAGATAGACGTCGGTGTCTCGTCCTCTTGGCTTGACTGTTGAGCTGATATTCCAACGCGATGTCTCCCACGGGACTTCGCCGAACGTCCGCAACTGATACCGGGAGTGGTTGATGAACGCCAGCAGGTTTTCGCCCGCAGTGCTGTGGACGTTCGGTTCGAAGGTCAGGGCCGCAACGCTGCTCACTTCAGCAGCCCCTGCATCCACCGGCGGCACTTCTGAACCACCTGGGCGATGGCTAGGATCGTCCTATCGTTCACGCTTGCGATTCGAAGGTCTTTGGTGATCCCCTTGATTCTTTCTCGTTCCAGAAGGAGACGATCCAGCAATTGTTCATGCGGGGCGTCTGCCCATGCCTGAAAGCGGCGGCAGGTATAGCAGGCGATCGGTGCCGACTCCGAACAAAAGCCGAAGCGACCACAGTTGCCGAGGTTCTCAAGGCTTTCCGGATTCTTGATCCTGCTTGAAGGATCGCTACCTCGCTTCGCTTCTACCTCGCTTTTTATGATCTCACCTAGAAACGCCTGCGCGATAGGAGCGAGATGTATGGCCATCGCCTTGCTGATTCTGTCCACGATCTCTTGGGTCGCCATCACGTAGATCGCAACTTGTTGAACGTCACTGTGGTCGAGTAGCTCTGCGATGGTTAGCTCGCTGTGTCCCTCTTCGGCTGCTCGCGTGCCGACGGTGTAGCGGAATCGACGTGCGTTGATATGGATACGCTCTCCTGTGCGTTCAGATGTGGCTTCGATGCAAGTCACGGCATCGCGAAGTCTCGTGCTTAGCTCGGTGCCCGTAGAGTGGTAGGCGAAGCCTGGGAGGTTCAATGCGCGCCAGTTGGGAAAGACGGGCAACTCGCCTAGGTCGTATTCAGGCGGAAGGCCAAGATCCCGATACGTTTGTTGAACGTCTTCAATCACGGCGAGCAGAAGTTGGGCCAGTTCAGGGATCAGTTCGTTCGACTTCAATTCGCTCCGTGCCTGCTGGAGACGTTGCTTTGAGCGAGGAACCATGAGAGTCCAGTGCTCGCTTTTCGCATCGTCTGCGCTTGGATCCTTGAGATCTTTGCACTTCAGAGCGGCCATCTGGACGCCGCGTGACCCCAACGCAGAGATCAACGTCAACAGACAGTGGTCGCCGAGATTCATCCGTCCAGTGGCGAGTGCATCGGTCACACCCTGTTGGATTGCTAAGGCTTCGATTTGAGTGAATGGACCATCGTGGACGTCTTGGGTTGTGACGGCCACTCCCTTGTTGTTTCCCGTTAGTCGCGTTTCGTCGAGCCATCGGATTGCACTTTCGTTTATTCCGTTGTGGCCCTGATCGTTCCATCGCTCGAACATGCTTGCTAGCGATCCAAGCCTGTACTCTCGAGCCTTGCCCAGCTTCGATCGAAAGTTAAGGAGCGTCGTTTCGGAAATTTCGGCAAGTCTGTTCGATGGACTGAAACACATGACCTTGACCAGGTGATTCATCCCGACGCAAAGGTTCGCGACACGAGAGACAGATCGGTTCTCTACATACCAGAGGAGAATGAGTTTGAACCCCAACAAAAAAGCATGCGAAACGTTGGGCTCGACTGTCTTCCAGCGGACTACGTACTCCTTTGCGGTGTCGCGCAGCCTCCACTCATCGGCGGTTGCGTCAAACATTAGGCCTTCGAAAGTCTTGGCCTTGGTCGGAAGCGCCGCGCATTCTTGATGCTCAGCTGTTGTCATTCGTTTTCCTATTCCCGACCACCTTCTTCTGCATGGCCCGCGAGTGCTCGGCCGCGCGATTTCGGGTTGAGCGCTGCGTGTACTGAGCAGCCGTGCCGCTGGTTTGGCTCCAGCCCATCAAGTAGGACCGGGTGCGAATCTCGTCGGTCGAATTGACGCGGTTCTTGTCCATTTGTACCGAGTAGTTGTCATTCCACGTATGACGAAGAATGTGCGAGGACAGGTTGTCAGGAAGTTCGGGGAACTCGTTGCGTAGAGTGGTGAAAACCTTCTCCACGGCTTCGTGGCTCATTGGTCGACCTTGAGCGGTCAGGAATAGAAAGTCCGTCTTCTCAGCGCCAGGGAGTGCGGTGCGCCAATCACTGATGTAGTCACTCAGCTGGTCAGCCACGTCTCGCTCCATTGGCACGATTCGTCCCACACGCTTTACGTTGGGTTCAAGTCGTCGATCGTCATCTGGGTCGTCGGGCCTTCGAACGATGGATATTTCGAGTCGGCCCATGTCGACGTGCGCGATCCTTTGCTTCAGAGCCTCGCCCTTTCGTGGACCGAGCCCGAGCAGAAAGGTGATGAGACATTGATTGCGCACTCGCACGTATGGCTGAACCCAGGGGTTCTCCGGCGAGTCTGGTTTGATGACATCGAGTAGGCGCGCTTGCTGGCGTTCGCTCAGGCCCTCCTTGCGTTTGGACCTCCCTCCGCGGCCCGTCATATGACTCTTCAGGGCACTGCGCATCTGCTCCCTCGCCGCCGTGCGCTCTTGGTGAGCTCGGTCGCTCAGGGCTTGGTACGGGGACGTCTTGTCAGCGAGCCACGACAAGTACTCGCGCGCGATCCAGATGCGGAATGACGACCAGTCTGTCGCTACGCCTTTTTCGGAGGGAACATGCGGCGACCGAAAGGTCTCCAAATTCGTGGGCGCATTGCGGCTCGGTGTGGCCCTTCGAGCGGGCGCCGCGAGGGACCTCAGGCGGGGAAGCGTGCGCTTGACCGCGCGGGCATAGGACGCAACCTCAACCTTTGTGAGGAAATCCCCCTGCCCAAACCTCTGCTCGAGGTCGATGCCTTGGCGATCGGCCCAGAGCAACAAAGGCATCAGAGCCTGGCCGTCGCGCCATAGGGTGTTGGCCGCCAAGCCTGCGGAGCGGCGCTGCTCGACGGCAAAGACCGTCGGGTAGAAGAGGGGGGTCTGCGGGGCTCCGGCGAGAAGGATAGAAAAGCGCTCGCCTCCCTCCGTCTTCGCCCTCCGGTTGCTGACGTTCAGTGCCATGTTTACACCTCTGCTGTGGTGCGAAGTCGACATGGCCCAAGCGTACGTCCGTCACGCCTGCTGTAAACCCCCGTCAGCCCGATCTACGAGGGAAAATGCTCCGAAAGTTTACAAACGCTGCACAGGTACGGTTCAGAACAAAAAGTAGCGCTGCGCCATCGGCAACTCGGTGGCCGGCTCGCAGGTCAGCAGCACGCCGTCGGCGCGCACTTCGTAGGTCTGCGCGTCGACCTCGATGCTCGGCATGCCGCTGTTGTGGACCATGTCTTTCTTGCCGATGCTGCGTGTGTTCTTCACGGCCTCGGTGCGGCGGCGCAGGCCCAGTTGGGCCGGCACGCCGAGCTCGGCCGCAGCCTTCGAGATGAAGGTGATGCAGGTGTTGTCCATCGCGCTGCCGAAGGCGCCGAACATCGGCCGGTAGTGCACCGGCTGCGGTGTCGGGATGCTCGCGTTCGGGTCGCCCATCGCGGCCGCGGCGATCATGCCGCCCTTGATGATCAGGCTGGGCTTGACGCCGAAGAACGCCGGCTTCCAAACGACCAGATCGGCGAGCTTGCCGACCTCGACGGAGCCGACGACGTGCGAGATGCCCTGCGTGATCGCCGGGTTGATCGTGTACTTCGCGATGTAGCGCTTGACGCGGAAGTTGTCGTGGCGCGCGTTGTCTTCGGGCAGCGTGCCACGCTGCGACTTCATCTTGTGCGCGGCCTGCCAGGTGCGGATGATGACCTCGCCGACACGCCCCATCGCCTGGCTGTCTGACGACATCATCGAGAACACGCCCAGGTCGTGCAGGATGTCCTCGGCCGCGATCGTCTCGCGCCGGATGCGGCTCTCGGCGAAGGCCAGGTCCTCGGCGATGTTGGCGTGCAGGTGGTGGCACACCATCAGCATGTCGAGGTGCTCGTCGACGGTGTTGACCGTGTACGGCATCGTCGGGTTCGTCGACGAGGGCAGCACGTTGGGCAGGCCGGCGACCTTGATGATGTCGGGCGCATGCCCGCCGCCCGCGCCTTCGGTGTGGAAGGTCGCGATCGCGCGGCCCTTGAACGCGGCCACCGTGTCTTCGACGAAGCCCGATTCGTTCAGCGTGTCGGTGTGGATCGTGACCTGCACGTCATGCGCCTCGGCCACGCTCAGGCAGTTGTCGATCGCCGCCGGCGTCGTGCCCCAGTCCTCGTGCAGCT
>Ga0307508_10000184_pt1 | contig 75613 bp, 83 predicted proteins | sample 9_EM_MG_FD_203089 | JGI IMG/M metagenome (GOLD analysis project Ga0307508, IMG submission 203089) | Populus trichocarpa ectomycorrhiza microbial communities from riparian zone in the Pacific Northwest, United States - 9_EM | ecosystem: Host-associated > Plants > Roots > Unclassified | place... | reverse complement strand
GATCCTGCGCAACTCGCCGGTGCCGATCGGCACCGTGCCGATCTATCAGGCGCTGGAGAAGTGCGAAGGCGATCCGGTCAAGCTGACCTGGGAGCTCTATAAGGACACCCTGATCGAGCAGTGCGAACAGGGCGTCGACTATTTCACCATTCACGCCGGCGTGCGGCTGCCCTACATCCATCTCACCGCCAACCGCGTCACCGGCATCGTCTCTCGAGGCGGCTCGATCATGGCGAAGTGGTGCCTGGCGCATCACAAGGAAAGCTTCCTCTATACGCATTTCGACGAGATCTGCGACCTGATGCGCAAATACGACGTCTCGTTTTCGCTCGGCGACGGCCTGCGTCCCGGCTCGATCGCGGATGCCAACGACCGCGCCCAGTTCGCCGAACTGGAGACGCTCGGCGAACTGACAAAAATCGCCTGGGACAAGGGCTGCCAGGTCATGATCGAGGGCCCCGGCCACGTGCCGATGCACAAGATCAAGATCAACATGGACAAGCAGCTGAAGGAGTGCGGCGAGGCGCCGTTCTATACGCTGGGGCCGCTGACCACCGACATCGCGCCGGGCTATGACCACATCACCTCGGGCATTGGCGCTGCCATGATCGGCTGGTTCGGTTGCGCCATGCTCTGCTACGTGACGCCGAAGGAGCATCTCGGGCTGCCCGACCGCAACGACGTCAAGACCGGCGTCATCACCTACAAGATCGCGGCCCACGCCTCCGATCTCGCCAAGGGCCACCCCGCGGCGCAACTGCGCGACGACGCGCTGTCCCGCGCCCGCTTCGACTTCCGCTGGGTCGACCAGTTCAACTTAGGCCTCGACCCCGAGACCGCGAAGAGCTTCCACGACGAGACCCTGCCGAAGGAAGCGCACAAGGTGGCGCATTTCTGCTCGATGTGCGGCCCAAAGTTCTGCTCGATGAAGATCACGCAGGACGTCCGCGACTATGCGGCGACCTTGAACGATCCAAACGGCGTCGGCATGACCCTGACCGGCGTGATCGAGGACGGCATGGCGCAGATGAGCGAGAAGTTCAAATCGATGGGCGAGCAGCTCTATCTCGATGCGGACAAGGTGAAGGAGAGCAACAGGGTGTTGTGAGGCGGGACAACCCTAGGCGTCAGGATCATGTCCGGGCATTCAACAATTGCCAACCTGCTCCGCAAACGAGCAGGCTGGTTCGTTCTTGCGGCGTGGCTGCTGCTTGTGCTGGCCATTCTCGCCGCGACCGAAGTCGGAATACCCAAGGCCGTCAATGCCTTTTATTACCCGCAACATGAATGGGTGGATTATGACCGTGCGCTGAACCGCCTGATTCTGGTCGGGGCTGGAGTCGGGCTTGTTGTAGCACTTGCTTCATCCCTGATGCTTGCGATGGGATGGCGAGTAGCGGCGGCGGCGTTCGTCACGCTTGGTTGGTTGGGGCTCGTCACGGGCGGGGCCCTTCATTTGCGCCATGTCGAGAGAGCACCGCAACGCGTAACCCACCATCCAGAAAAATCGGACTGCCGGAGAGCGGTGGGTTACGCTCCCGCCGTCGTTCCGACGGCTTCCGCTAACCCACCCTACCGAACCTACGATGGACCGCCTGCCCGACCAGCTTCAGCATGATCTCCGCCTCGTCTTCGTCGGCACGGCCGCCAGCGCGCACTCGGCCGAACTCGGGCATTATTACGCCCATCCTGGCAACCGCTTCTGGCCCACTCTGTTCGAGGTCGGCTTCACACCGCGCCGCTACGAGCCGCGGGAGTTCGCTTCACTCGTAAGCCTCGGGATCGGCTTCACCGATCTCTGCAAATCAGGAGCGGGCATGGACCACCAGATTTCAATCCGCCCCGAAGACATCGCGGCCTTCAAGACCAAGATGCTGCGCTATCGCCCCCGCGCCATTGCCTTCACCAGCAAGAGGGCCGCGAGCCTGTTCTATGGACGGCCGACGACCACGCTTGCGCTGGGCCGGCAGCCGCCGCAGGACGATTTCCCCGACATCTTCGTGCTCCCCTCACCCTCCGGCACCGCTTCGGGCCACTGGTCGGTGCAGCCGTGGCAGGAGCTGGCGGATGCTGTCATCGCCCGGCTTGATCGGGCGATCCAGTAAGCCGGGACGCCAGCGATCGACCACGACCGCCCGGCGTACTGGATCATCCGCTTTCGCGGATGATGACGACGGGAATAGGTGGCCGCGATTCCTACTCCGCCAGTCCGTGCTCCTAATCGACGACGGCGACCGCCTCGATCTCGACCAGCCACTCCGGCAGCGCCAGTGCTGCGACCCCGACCAGGGTGCTCGCAGGCGGTGTCCCGTTGGCGAAGAAGGCCGCCCGCGCTCTGCCGACGATGGCGCGGTCTTCAGGCTTGTAGTTCACGACATAGGTGGTGATCTTGACGACGTCGGCGTAGGTCGCGCCGGCGGCGGCAAGCGCCAGGCCGAGATTGCGCATCACCTGCGTCGTTTGCGCGGCGAGGTCGCCGGGACCAACCAGCGCGCCGCGTTCGTCAATCGACACCTGCCCCGCCGTGTAGATCATGCGCTTGCCGGTGGCTGCGACCACGTGCGAGTAGGCCGGATTGGGCAGAAGTCCCTCGGCGCGAGGATGTTCGAGTGTGCTCATAGATCTTGGCTCCCTGGCATTGGTCCTGGTGTGCGGCAAGGATAACCTCACTCGCGCGGATTGGCGATGCGCGTCCGCGATCCTCTCATGCCCGCGAATGACATACCGCGCGCCGGACACCGACATCAGGGCTGTAGGGTGGGTCCGCGAGCGGCTTTGCTCACGGAGCAAAGCCGGACGCGTAACCCACCGCCTTGCTGGCCTGACAGCGAACCGCGTAAGATATGTACCATCGGTGGGTTACGCCTGCACCGTCGCTTCGCACGGTGCGCGCTGACCCACCCCACACAGCTTCCATTGAGGCACATTCCCCATGCCCATCCAGCATTTCCCTCCTCCGCCCCACATCAAATCCCCGCCGCTGTCCTTCGCCACGCGGGTCGGCGACCTCCTGTTCGTGTCGGGGATTCCCGGCTTCGACGACACCGGCGCGCTGCCCGATGGCTTCGAGCCGCAATTCGCCAATGTCGTGAAAAATATCAAGCGCGTGCTGGACGAGGCCGGCGCGACGTTTCGCGATCTGGTCAAGGTCAACGTGCTCCTGACCCGCGCCGCCGACGTCGCACCCATGAACGCGCTCTATGCCGGCGCCTTCGGCCCTGCGCCCTATCCCGCCCGCACCACCTGCGTGGTGCAGGCGCTGCCTGCTCCTGCGATGCTGATCGAGATCGAGTGCGTGGCGTCGCTGGCGGGGCGGTGAGCGCCCGCCTGACGCCTCATTGCTCGAACATCTCTTCGAACAGCGCCTTCGCCCGCTCCAATCCTTCGGGCGTAAACACGACCGATTTCACCTTGCCCACGGGATCGTGGATCATGCCCTTGTCATGCAGACGACCGAGCACACCCCAATCCATTCCCTTCCAGGCCCTGCAGTCGTCATGGAGGGTGAGATAGAGCAGCGCCAGCGCCGTGTCGTCGAGCTTCCCGGTGTTGAGGGCCATCACAAACCTCCTGCCGCTTCCTTTGAAACCAGCATATTCGGGATGCGCCCGTATGCAATTGGAACCGCTGCGAAACGGCGATTTGCGGCGTCGCCCGACCCGCCTTGCGGGCTGCACAATGGTGTGGACGGGCAAGCGCGGATGGTCATCCGCGGCATCGGCGCTCTCGCCAGGTTCAGCCCCGCGGGATAGATTTTCCAAAACCATATCGGAGGCGACTTCGATGTCTCGGGGACAAGCCATCAGCTCCACCACGACGTTCATCCTTCGAGCCGCGCTTGCGGGCGAGAAATCGGTTTATCGCGACATCGAGATCGACTCCTCGAAATCGCTTTACAGGTTTGCCGAAGCCATTGTTACCGCGTTCGGCTTCGATTTCGATCACGCCTTCGGCTTCTATAGCGGGCTGACGCCGGCCAGGATGAAGCGCGTTCACCCGCAATACGAGCTGTTCGCCGACATCGGCGAGGCCGATCCCGGCATCCTCGGCGTCAAGAAGACCAGGGTTGCGCAGGCGTTCCCCGAAGTCGGACATGCGCTCCTGTTCCTGTTCGACTATGGCGACGACTGGTTCTTCCACGTCAGCCTGCAAGCCACCGGCACGAAGCGGCCGAAAGTCCGCTATCCGCGCGTGGTGGCGCGCCAGGGCGACGCGCCGCCGCAATATCCTGATCCCGATGACGACGACCAGGATGGCCCGCGCCACGGCTTCAATCCTTTGACCGGCGAGGTCATCAAGATCGGTAAAGATTGATGGCGCTGGCGTCGCAATGGCCGGTGTTTCAACGGACGCGCGAAGCAAGCCGTCCTGCAAGCGAGGTCGACGTGACGAGATTTTCAGCCTTGGTTGCAATCGGCCTGGTTTGTGCTTCGGCCATCCAGTCTCGCGCGGAAGGCCCGGCGCCGGCGTCATTCACGGTGATCTCGCCGGTGTTCGGCCAGCTGGTGCGTTTGTCCATCCCGGCCGGGTTCGTCGCGGTCCACGAAAACACCGAAGGCACGTTCTATATTCGTGAAGCCGTGCTGAAGGGCGAAACGGTCCAAGCGTGGACGCAGATGATCACGATCACCGGCTCCAGTGGGATGGCAAGTGTAGCCAATTTCTCGCCGCAAAAACTCGCGGCGTCGATCGCGCTGGGCTTCAAGAAGGCCTGTCCCGAAAGCTTCGCCGTCAAGGATCTCGGGGAAACGAGATTCGGCGATCGGGATGCCTATCTGGCGCTGGCAGGCTGCGGGAAGGTCAATGCGAGCGCGGACGGGCACAGCGAAACTGCGCTGATCGCTGCCGTGCAGGGCACGTCCGATGCCTACACCATCCAGTGGGCCGAGCGCACGCCGGGGGCGTCGTCTCCGCCTGCGATCAACGAGGCGACGTGGCGCGAGCGGCTGCGCGCGTTGATGCCGATCCGGTTGTGCCCGATCGTGCCGGGCGAAGCCGCGCCCTATCCAAGCTGCCTGCAGCAGAAGTAGCGCGCGCCGGTGGATCGAGCCGCGTCTGCGCCCACCAACTGATTTGCCCGGCGGCGCCGGGCAGATCAGTTCAGTTTTGGGCGATTTCGCCGCTGACGGGCCCCCCAAAATCGCGTGCGCGCGGAGACGAATTTCGCAAACCAATTCAACGTGATTTGGGCTGTCCAGTCCTCCCGCGAAAAATATTTCACTTCTGTTTTTCAGAAATCCGTGATTTGTTCGCAGCATCCCGCCTCACTGAATGAGGGGCGTATCGCGATCGTCACGAACGTGGAGGCGGGATGCGGTGGACGCGACGATGTCGCGCACGCCTGAGATCGCAGGGCGAGGCAACTCGTGAGCGATCGAGAGAGGCGCGCAAGACGAGCGGCATTGATGCGTACGGTCAAAGCGTGTGGTCCTGGCACCCGTTGCTGGTGTCAAGTTGGCGGAGGCGTGTCGGCCCAACCGGGCGTAGGTATGCCGTCAATTCGTCAACGACGGTGGCAAGACGAATTCGTCGCCGGGGAGAGCATGCCATACACCGTAAAACCATTGCGTGGGGAATGCCGGATGTTTCCGGTGCCTCCGCTGTGAATACTGGTGTGCATACTTCACTACCCCCAGCGCACACCAGGCTGCGGGTGCATTGGGCATCCGGCATTCCCCGCGCCCTCTGTTTTCAAAGGGCGATGAGTTTCTGACAAAGCTCGGGCGCAGTGTGTCGCGAGAGCGCGAACGCATACCCGAAAGGTACGTCATTGCAAGGAGCTCTTGCGACGAAGCAATCCATTCTTTCTTGGTGCGGCACGATGGATTGCTTCGCTGGCGCTCGCAATGACGTTGCATCAGCACAAGCTCGATTGGCTGTTTGACACGTCGTATCTGAAAACGGGACGAGGCAGCGCCATCGCTGTGGTGCCGATCAGCAACTACGTCGCCGCGAATGCGCATGCGGTGATAAACTTGGCGCGACCGCGAACCATCGGCGGCCTTCAGGCTTGAACCCGTCACGCTTTTGCCGCACCAATTGCACGGCCGCACCATCGCGACGCCGCCTCGGCACGTGAGCTGATGCCGGTCCAACATCGTCCGACAGGAGAGTCTCCATGCGTCGCGTTCCCGCCCTCTGTGCCGCCGCCGGCATCGCCGTCTCGGCGCTGGCCGTCGCGAGCCCCGCGCAGGCCGGCTATTATCTGATCCGCTGGGACAACACCGGCGTCTGCCAGGTCTGGAGCGAGGACCTGTCGTTCAAGCCGATGCGGTGGCCGTCGGACTACAAGGTCGTCTCCAAGCCGGTCCCGACCTTCACCACTGCGATGGCGATGAAGGAAAAGCTGCGGCAGCAGGGGCATTGCACCTGGTGACAGGTCCCCGCGTTCGGTCTATCTCAGCGTGATCGCAAGCCCGCTGAGGTCGGCGTTGGCCATCAGCCCGACCTGGCGGCCGGAGAGCTCCAGCACCGCGCCCTTCTGGTTGGTCAGCACGATCGCGCGCGCGCCGCCGCCGACCGCAAGCCCCGCGCCGGCCGCGCCATAGACGCCGGCGATATCCGAGGGCCGGTTGATGTTGCTGACCCGGCCGTGCAGCACCGTCTTCGATCCGCCGAACACCAGGCCGTAGTCCAGCCCGCCGGTCGACAGCGCATAGCTGCGGCCGCGGAAGGTCAAGGTGCCGCCGCCCCCGGAGCCGCCGATGATCCAGCCCGCTTTATAGATCGTGAGCGTCACGGTGCCGCTGTCGGCGAGAGCGACGGTCGCTAGCGACGTGCCGGCGAAAGCCGTCAGCGCGACCAGCGCGGCACGAATGGCGGATGACATTTTCATCGGGAGGGTCTCCTTGGGATGTTTCGTTTGCGCCCGCGCTGTCGCGCAGGCACTACGCGTTAATCCCGAACGATAACCGATTCTCGCCGTTTTGATGGTGCCTTGATGGTTGCCTGATAGTTCCGCGATAGTTTCCTTGGCGAGCCGGCGCGCGGCAGCGCCTCGGCGCCGCACCAGCTCACGCCCGCATCTGGACCAGAAAATCGGTGATTTCGGTCTTCAGCTTCTCGGCATAGTTCGCCTGATCGCCCGCCACCGTCAGGACCTTCTTGGCGACGGTCTCGGTGGCGGCGGCCGCCTTGGTCAGGCCGCTGACATTCGACGACACCTGATTGGTGCCGTTTGCCGCCTGGCTGACGCTGCGGGAGATTTCCTGGGTGGCGACGCCCTGCTGCTCGACCGCCGACGCGATCCCGGACGAAATCGCCCTGACCTGCTCGATCACCGTTCCGATGTTGCGGATCGCCTGGACCGCGCGATCGGTTCCGGCCTGCACCGCGTTGATCTGGGTGGTGATCTCGTCGGTGGCCCCCGCCGTCTGGGTGGCGAGGCTCTTCACTTCACCTGCGACCACCGCAAAGCCCTTGCCGGCGTCGCCAGCGCGGGCGGCCTCGATGGTGGCGTTCAGCGCCAGCAGGTTGGTCTGGCTGGCGATGTCGTTGACCAGCTTGACCACTTCGCCGATCCGCCCCGCAGACGCCGAGAGGTCGGCCATCAGCGCGTTGATACGCTGGGTCTCCTTGGCGGCGTCGGTGGAAATCCGGGCCGATTCCGCGACCTGCCGGCTGATTTCGGAGATCGAGGTGCAGAGCTCCTCCGATGCCGCGGCGACGGTCTGGACATTGGCGGTCGCCTCCTCCGCCGCCGACGCCGCGGAACTCGCCTGCGACAGCGCCTCGTTGGCCACGTTCGACATGCTCTTGGCGGTGCCGTGCATGTCGCCGCTCGACGCGAAACTGCCGGTGATCAGATCCATCACCCGCGCCTCGAAATTGCCGGCGATGCTGCGCCGCTCGGCCGCCAGCAGCGCGGCATTGCGGGCCTCGGCCCGGCGCTGGTCCTCGGCCTGCTGCTCCAGCGCGATCGCCTGGCAACGGAAGATTTCAAGCGCACGCGCCAGCATGCCGACCTCGTCGCCCTTCTCGGTGTGGGGAACGGAGATCTCGCGGTCGCCCTTGGCCAGACGCCCCATCAGGCTGGTGATCAGCGAAAGCGGGCGCGTAATGGTCCGCACCATGACAAAGGAAAAGGCGAGAATGGCTGATATGGTCAGGCCGAGAATGATGCCAATGTGGATCAGCTTGCTCTGAAAGGCCTCATCGATATCGCCAATATAGACCCCGCTGGCCACAATCCAGTCCCACGGCTCGTAATAGATCGAGGTCGATATCTTTCGCTGGTCGCCCTGGTCGGTCGGGCTCCGGGGAAAGCTGTAGGCGACAAAATCGTGGCGGGTCTTGGCATTCTCGATCAGCAGTCTGACATAGGGCACACCATTGGGATCGGTGTCCCCCATGCGCTGCTTGCCTTCCAGTTGCGGCACGGTGCCGAGCACTTCAGTGATGCCGTTGGCGTTGTAGACGAAGAGAAAGTCGCCCTTGCCATAGCGGATGTCGCGGATATCGCCCTTGGCCCGTTCGCGCGCTTCGGCATCGGTCAATTGGCCCTTATCCACCAGGCCGTGGTAGTGCTTGAGGATCGAAACCGCGGCTTCGACCATTTCGCGGACATGGGCCTTGCGACCTTCCGTCAAGGTATCGCGCTGGTCCACGACATCGAGGACCGCAAATGAGATCATGCCAATCAGCGGCGCCACGACCGCAATCATGATCTTGGCGCGGATATTGAACGTGAAGTTTCTCATTGGTTTCTTCCCATGCGATATCAATCGCGTTCGTTGAATCCTTGAACCGGCCGGGTTTGTTCGGACAACAATCCGCGCTGGTCGACGGACCCTCCGCCGGTCGTTTTTCCCGATGCGCCGATTTTTCGGCGGTCTGGAGAGAAGCTGCTCCGGATGGGCCGGGAGCTTGCCTCAAGCGTCCGCGAAAACGGCGTGATAACGTTATGATGCTACCTTCGCAGCAGAGGCCTTAAGGAGCTATGAATCGGCCCGTAATTTTGCGGAATTACTGGCACTGTTCGCGCGATCGGCAAGGATCGGCAGATGTTCTGCTACCAGGAGATGCATCGCGCGCATCTGTCGCCGCGGAGTTCGGGCGAAACCCGGTCGACCGCGGACGGTCGTTTCGCTTCAGGTCGCCAAGTGGACCCGTCCGTTGGTGCGGACGCGCCATGGCGCCCTCACCTTGCGCTTGTTATCCTCGGCCGCAGCCAAGAAAACGTCAGGGGAAAACGCTATGCCGCCGCTGCTTGAAAACCACATCGCCGCCGTCACCGGTGCGGCGTCCGGCATTGGCCGCGCGATCGCGGCAGGCTACGCGCGCGAGGGTGCGCGCGTGGTCCTGCTCGACATCAACGAAAAGGCGGCAGCCGAGGCGGCGCGGGAGATTCGCGACGCCGGCGGCAGGACTGAGAGTTTCAGGCTCGACGTCACCAGCCGCGAGGATTGCATTGCGGTCGCCGACGAAATCGCCGCCAAGGTCGGGCAGGTCTCGATCCTCGTCAATAACGCCGGCATCAATCGCCGCAACGCCTTCACGGGAGATCCCGATGCCGTCCTGAAGGACTGGCAGGACATCATGGCGATCAACCTCAATGGCGTCTTCAACGTGACGCATGCGTTCCTCGAGCAATTGCGCGCGACCAGAGCGCGCATCATCAATATCGGCTCGATCCAGTCCTTCGTTCATGTGCGCACGCCGAACTCGCCGGCCTACACCACCTCCAAGCACGGCGTGCTCGGCTTCACCAAGGCCCTTGCCGCCGAACTCGGCAAGCATGGCATCCGCGTCAACGCGATCGGGCCCGGCCTGATCGAGACGCCCCTGAATGCGCAGGTGCGCGCCAACAACCCCGAACTCGTGAAGATCTTCCTGGATCACACGCCGCTGGGACGCGCCGGCGTGCCGGAGGACGTCGTGGGACCGGCGATCTTCCTTGCCTCCGATCTTTCTGCCTACGTCACCGGATCGATCGTGATGGCGGACGGCGGATACCGGACGATTTGAGGCGGCCCTTCCGCTCGGCATGGGAAGGAGAGTCCCGCCGACGAGATCGTGACGCCGATCCGATATCGGATCGTGATCGCGCGGCAGCGAAAGCGTGGCGGATTCTTGATTTTCCCCAGCCACCCCGGGCATCTACGTGCTTGTTAAGGACTCGTTAACCAACTCCGCCCAGGGTTGCTCCCGGGGTTGGATCGGTTTCTCGATGTTTCCGCGGCGGGTTGCGCGGTGCGTTGATCGGGAGGTGTTGATGTCCCAAGAAGCCCTTTGCATGGGGGAGTCCGATGTTGTCCTGGAATCCCTTGCGTCTACGCCGGACATCCCGGCGCAGTCACCGAGCCGCGACGAAATCGTCCCGCTTCTGATCGGGTCCACTCTCGGCGAGATCGAGCGGGAGCTGGTGCTGCATACCCTTGTGCGCTGCAATGGAAACCGGACCCACGCCGCGCGCATGCTCGGCCTCTCGATCCGCACGCTGCGCAACAAGATCAGGCTTTATGCGGCGTGGGGGATCGAGGTGCCGGTGCATCGCGACTAGTGCGCGGAACACTGGCGCCGAACACACGATACGATAGGCTCCCAGGCGACAAAGTTCTGGATGGAGCCGCCGCCGATGTCCAACGCCCCGCATTACGCGATCGACGTGCAGCGGTTCTGGGCCGATCCTTATCCCGATCTCGCACGGATGCGAAGAGAAGCGCCGATCGCGTTCGTGCCGCAGCTCGGCTCCACCGTCTTCACCCGCCGCGACGACATCTTCAGCCAGGAGAAGCGCATCGAATTGTTCTCCTCGCACCAGCCGGCCGGACTGATGAACCGCCTGATGGGCCACAACATGATGCGCAAGGACGGCGAGCCGCATATGAGCGAACGCGCCGCGATGTTCCCCTCGGTGTCGCCGCGCGCGGTGCGGCAAACCTGGCTGCAGAAATTCAGGGCTCATGCGCAGCGCATCCTCGACGAACTTGCCCCAAGAGGAAGCGCCGATCTCGTCAAGGCCATCGCATTGCCGCTCTCGGCCGAATGCCTGAAGGACATCACCGGTCTCACCAACATGCGCTTTGAAGACATGGACGCATGGTCGCAGGCGATGATCGACGGCATCGCCAACTACACCGGCGATCCCAAGATCGAGGCGCGCTGCCACGCCGCGACTGCCGGAATCGACGCCGCGATCGACGACATGATCCCCGTGGTCACCAGGCATCCCGACACCTCGATCCTCAGCGTGCTGTTGTCGGCCGGCCAGCCGCTCGAGAGCGTGCGCGCCAACGTCAAGCTTGCGATCTCGGGCGGCCAGAACGAGCCGCGCGACGCCATCTCGGGCACGGTTTGGGCGCTGCTGACCCATCCCGATCAGCTCGCGCTGGTCGGCGCCGGAACAGCAAAATGGATCGACGTGTTCGAGGAATATGCGCGCTGGATCGCGCCGATCCAGATGTCGCCGCGCCGCGTCGCGCGGGCATGCAGTTACGGCGGCGTCGATTTCGAGGCCGACGATCGCGTGTTCTTCATGTTCGGCTCGGCCAATCGCGACGAGGCCTGCTTTGCCGATCCCGATCGTTTCGACATCACCCGCGACACCCAGAAGAGCATCGCATTCGGCGCCGGCCCGCATTATTGCGCCGGCGCGTTCGCCTCGCGCGCGATGGTCGCCGACGTGGCGCTACCGGGCATCTTCGCTGCGCTAAAGGGCCTGCGGCTCAACGACGCTGAGCAGGTCCGGATCGGCGGCTGGGCCTTCCGAGGGCTGCTCAATTTGCCGGTCGCATGGGATACGAACTGAGCGGCTCGTTTGCAGCGCGAAAATCGGTACCCCGGTTTGCGCGAGCGCGGCTCTTCAGGTCCGGATCGGCCACTCGAGCCGTCGTGCCGCGTCAGTCATTGTTTCACCGATGCATCGACGGATGCATCGGCCCGCTGCAGCAAGCTCCTGCGCCGGAATTGCCAGCACATGGCGCGGTACCAGAAGTAGCCGACAGCGATGCCGCAGACCCCCAGGATGATCACATTCGCGATGTCATACGATCCGCTCCATAGGACCATCCATGCGGTCCACAGCACCGCAAAGACGACAGCGCCAAGTCTTAACGCCGCCATGTTCGGTTTCGTAGTCATGACAGGCCTCCGGCAATTTGGGCTAAAGCGCACGGTAGGTGCCGCGGCCAGTTCTGACTGTGAGGCGCATCACGGACGTCCGGGCAGAGAGCTACCCAAACCTCAGCCGCGACCGCTCCCTCGCCTTCTCCGCCTCAACCGCGCGATCGCGCGGTTCGGCGTGCGTGTGCAGCGAGGCGAGAAGCCGCCGCGCGGCGCCGGAGACCTCTGCGACCGCGCGGTCGAAGGCTTCCTGGTTGGCTTGCGAGGGCTTGTTGAAGCCGGAGAGCTTGCGCACGAATTGCAGCGCCGAGGCGTGGATCTCGTCCTCGCTTGCCGGCGGATCGAAATTGAACAGCGTCTTGATGTTACGGCACATGACTTGTCTCCTCTGGCCAAAACGGACGGACCGTCGTTCCAAGGACGATCTCATAGTGCAAATTCCGACCTGACGGCCTATTCTGGCATGGAACGGGCCGCGCATTCCCCCCGGCGCCCAACAGCAGCGAGTTCCTGATGAGCCACGTAACCTACAAGATCGTTCAGCATGACGGCGGCTGGGCCTACACCGCCGACGGCGTGTTTTCGGAAGCGTTTTCGAGCCATGCCGCGGCTCTCGCTGCCGCCAAGCGTGCCGCCGCCGAGCAGCGCACACCCGGCCGAACCGAGACGATCGAATACGAGACCGCCGACGGCAAATGGCACACCGAGACAGCTCCCGGCAGCGACCGGCCCGACACCGATGTCGAGGACAGTCCGTAACGCGCCAAATTGGACAGGCGGCCCCTCAATAGGGAACCTCCGCGCCGAGCCGGGCAAAGAAGGCGCGGCCTTGCTGGGTCAGTCGCAGGGCACGTGGAACAGGCGAGCGGACGACGCAACGGCTTTCGATGAGCCGACCCAGGATCGCACTGGGAAACGGTCCGGCGAAATGCGGAACGCGTTCGGTCCAGTCGTTGCAAAGCCGCAGATGCGGCCCGCGCGCCGGTTTGAAATCGATCTGCTCGGCCCTGCACCAGGCAAGGCCTTTTTCCGTGACGGATCCGGCTCGGTCGCTCATGGTCACGACATTGCGACGGATCAGCGCGCCGCACAGCGCAACACCCAGCTGCCCCGCGAGATGGCGGTAACAGCTGCGCGACTGGCGCAGCGCGTCCGGAAACCGCGCCCGCTTGCGATCGATCTGGTCAGCTTTCGCGGCGAGGTCGACGAGACTCTCGATCAATGCAGCGACATCATCGTCCGCGATCCGGTAGTATCTGAACCTGCCCTGCGACCAGACCGCCAGCACCCTTGCGTCAACGAGTTTCTGCAGATGCGCGCTGGCGCTCTGCGGTGAGACGCCGGCTGCGGCGGCCAGCTCGCCCGCCGGCATGGCCCTGCCACCCGAAAGCGCGGTGACGATCGCTTCCCGTGCCGGATCGCTCAACGCTGCCGTGATCCGCGAAAACCCCGACTGTGGCGAATACCCGCTCATGGACTGACCCATATGAACTCCAGGCTGGACTATGCCAGACTTCGATCTGTGGCTCATTTCAGATTTCGGTGAAACGTCGGCTGCCGCGTCTCTGCGATGCTGCCTTGGCATTCATGCAACGCAAGAGGAAATCCGCCATGACCAGTCAAACCAGCCAACGCGACGCCGAGCGGATCTACGAGCTGTGGGACGATGCGCTGGGCCGCAACGACCTGGAGGCATCGCTGGCGCTCTACGCGGACGACGCAAGCATCGAGAGTCCGCTGGTCCGGCATCTCATGAAGACGAAAGAAGGGATCGTCCGAGGCAAGGACGAGTTGCGCCGGTTCATCACCGGCGTTTTTCAGACCAATCCGCCGCAACGCAAGCGATTCCGGACCGGTTTCTTCAGCGACGACCGCATCATCATGTGGGAATATCCCCGCGCGTCGCCGCAAGGCGACCAGATGGAGCTCGTCGAAGTAATGGAAATCCGGGATGGATTGATCGAGCGCCACAGGGTTTACTGGGGATGGTACGCATTGAACGTGCTCAACGGACGTTAATCCGCAATTTGCCGCGCATGCGGTGCTCTCGAAGTGGCGGGCCTCACATGATAGACTTCTTTCAAACGCAGCCCGAACGGCTGCTGCTTCGAAGGGAGGAACGGCATGAAATGGACCTGCGCGGCGCTCGCGGCCGCATTCGTTTTGACGCCTGTGACCGCCATGGCGGCTGACTATCCCGCGCCGAAGCAGGGGGAGTGGATCGCGGAGGACTTCAAGTTCCACACCGGCCAGACCCTGCCGGAGCTGCGGCTGCATTATACGACCGTGGGCGAACCGACCGGACAGCCGGTGCTGGTGCTGCACGGCACCGGCGGTTCGGCCGCGAGCATGCTGACGCCCGCCTTTGCCGGCGAGCTGTTCGGTCCCGGCCAGCCGCTCGATGCATCGAAATACTACATCATCATTCCCGACAGCGTCGGACACGGCCGGTCGTCGAAGCCGTCGGACGGGTTGAAGACGGCCTTTCCGAACTACGATTATGACGACATGGTCGACGCGCAGTACCGCCTTCTCAGGGAAGGGCTCGGCATCAAGCATTTGCGGCTCGTGATCGGCAATTCGATGGGCGGCATGCATACCTGGGTCTGGGCCGTGCGCTACCCGGACTTCATGGACGCCGCGGTGCCGATGGCCTCGCAGCCGACCGAGATGGCGGCGCGCAACTGGATGCTGCGACGGATCATGCTCGACACCATCCGCAACGATCCCGACTACAATGGCGGCAACTACACGGCGCAGCCGCGGATGATGAAATACGCCATCGCGGCCTATGGCATCGCCTCGGCCGGCGGCACCCTCGGCTACCAGACGCTGGCGCCAACGGCGGCGAAAGCGGACAAGATGGTCGACGAGCGGGTCGCCACGCCGATTACGGCCGACGCCAACGACTACATCTACCAATGGGACTCCTCGCACGACTACAATCCCTCGGCGGGGTTGGACAAGATCCAGGCGAGCGTGCTTGCGATCAATGCCGCCGATGACGAGCGCAATCCGCCGGAAACCGGCGTGACGCAAGAGGCGATCAAGCGGATCAAGAACGGACGGCTCTACCTGATTTCCGCGAGCACCGAGACGCGCGGCCATTCGACCACCGGCAACGCCAAATTCTACGTCGAGCAATTGCGCGACTTGCTGCAGAGCGCGCCGCAGCGGGCGATGTGAGATCGACACACAGACCGGAGCGAGCGCGATGTCGTCGAACCGCTTTCGCCGTATCGCGCTCAGCCTGCCGGAAGCCGTCGAGGGTTCGCACCATGGGCATGCCGACTTCCGAATCGGCAAGCGTATCTTCGCAACGCTCGGCTATCCCGATGACGACTGGGGCATGGTGAAGCTGACGCCGGAGCAGCAAGCGATGCTCGTCGAGGCGGAGCCTGCGATCTTCGGCCCGGTCCCGGGCGGATGGGGCAGGCAAGGCAACACCAATGTCCTGCTCGCAAAGGCCGATCCGACAACGCTGCGCAGCGCGCTGACCATGGCGTGGAAGAATCTCGCGCCGAAGTCACCACCGCGTGCCAGCAGGAAGTCCTGATTTCGCACCGCATCAAACAGTGCGCCGTGGCAACGCTCATTATTTGAGCGTGCATCGCGATCGGAGCTCGGGCTTACTCTCAACCATCGCCAGAATCGTCGCGCGCCGCGAAATGAGCGGGTGGGATGGCGAAGAACATGATCCGAAAGAGTGGGAACCGGTTTTTCGAAAAGATCATGCTCTGGAAAAGTGGATGAAGATGCTGTGGAGGATCGCATGCGATGGATCGCGCTCATCGTGCTGGCGTGCACGTCCGTGCTCGCGGGCGCGGCGCTCGCCTTCGACAACGGGCAATACGAGAATGTCCCGCCCGAGATCCGCGGCTGGTTCAAGGGTGTGATGGCGCCGAACGGGGTGCCCTGCTGCGACATCTCCGACGGCCACAGGACCGACTATGATTTTCGCGGCGGCGCCTACTGGGTGCCGATCGAGGGCCAGTGGATGGCCGTTCCCGAGCGCGCCATCATCCGTGACCGCGGCAATCCGGTCGGCCAGGCCGTGGTCTGGTATGTGCACCACCGCGGCAGCATCATCATCTCCTGCTTCGTGCCGGCCGACGCGGTGTGACATACGTGGGGCGCGCTAGCGCCACCAGCAAGCCCGTGCTTTAAGTCCGTGCATGACTACGGATGTCTCGGACGACCGAACGCGCGCCGTGATGCGCTGGATCATGGCCGCATTCTACGCGGTGGCCGGAATCGCGCATCTGTGGATCCCCGACAAGTTCCTCGCAATCACGCCAGGCTGGGTGCCGTTCGCGCCGCAGGTGATCCTGATCACGGGCGCTTGCGAGCTTGCGGGCGCCGTTGCGCTGGTCACGAAACCGCTCCGCTGGTGGGCGGGCGCAGCACTCGCGGCCTACGCGCTCTGCGTCTGGCCGGCGAACTTCAAGCATGCCATCGATGGCATCGACCTGATCACCCGCAGCTGGCTCTATCACGGACCGCGACTTGCGCTGCAGCCGGTGATCATCTGGTGGGCGCTCTATTGCGGTGGCGTGATCGACTGGCCGTGGCGGTGTCGATAGAGCTAGCCGCCAAAACCTGTGGATGTTAGGTTCATCGGACCGCGACCTCATTGTTGAGAGGAACAGTCCGTGACCGACCTTGCCGCCAAAGATCTCGCCGCGATCTATCCGAAGCCAACGCCACGGGTGATCGCCAAGGCGCGTCCCGCGATTGACGCGCACGCGAGAAAATTCATCGCGATGTCGCCGTTCTGCGTGATCGCGACCTCCGGTTTAGACGGCAGCGTCGACGCCTCGCCACGCGGCGGCCATCCCGGTTTCATCCACGTCGAAGGGCCGAACCGACTTCTGATGCCCGATCGTCCCGGCAACAACCGGATCGACACTTTCAAGAACATCGTCGAGGGCACGGGCTCCGTGCAGCTCATTTTCTTCGTGCCCGGCATCGACGAGACGCTGCGCGTCGGCGGCAAGGGCAAGCTCTCGGCGGCGCCGGAGCTGTTGGTCGCGATGGAGGAGTTTGGCAAGCCACCGCGCGCCATCCTCGACATTGCTGTTTCCGAGGCCTACTTCCACTGCGGCAAGGCGCTGATGCGCGCGCGCCTGTGGTCGGATGATGCGCAGGTTGAGCGCTCGACGTTTCCGAGCATCAGCCAGATCATCCACGACCAGACCAATTTGGGTGACCCCGATAGCCAGGTCGTGGTCGAGGCGCGTTACAAGACGCAGCTTTGAGGCGTGATCTTTGAACCGGGCCGCTTCACCCTCCCTGGAGGGGGAGGGTCAATGTAAGCGAAGCGAACATCGCGGTGGGGTGACACTCCTTCGTCTCGAACAGTGCCCAAGTTGAGAGATCACCCCACCCCGTCTCACATATCGCTGCGCTCAATGTGAGCCGACCCTCCCCCTCCAGGGGAGGGTAAGGGCTCAGCTCTCGCTCTCCAATCCGCCAACGTGCTTCTGGGTGTAGAGTTCGAGACCGATCCGCTGGATCAGGTCGAGCTGGGTTTCGAGGAAGTCGATGTGATGCTCCTCGTCCTTCATCAAGTCCTCGAACAGATCGCGCGAGACGTAGTCCTTCACGCCATGGCAATAGGTCGCCGCTTCCTGATAGAGGGTACGGGCACCGATCTCGGCGGCCAGGTCGCACTCGATGATTTCCTTGACGTTCTGGCCGATCCGAAGCGGATCAAGCACCTGCATGTTGGGAAATCCGTCGAGAAACAGGATGCGGTCGGTGAAGCGGTCGGCGTGATGCATCTCCTCGATGGACTCCTTGCGCCAGACCTTGGCCATTTCGAGCAGGCCCCAGTTATGCAGCACGCGGTAATGCAGCCAGTACTGGTTGATGGCGGTCAGCTCGCTGCGCAACCCCTTGTTGAGATATTCGATGACCTTGGGGTCGCCCTGCATGATGCACTCCGAAAGGTTGATGGCCGGACCGGCCTAGAGGCTTGATGGAAACACGATAGCCGGAATACGCCTGCCCCCAAAGCAGCGCGAGAGCGGAAATCCGGCAAGTTTACGGATTATTCAGGCCGCCGCGAGCGCGAACCGGTGGGGTCCGAGATCGTCCCTGGCCGCTTCGGCCCGGTCATGCTGGCAACCGGCCTGACAAGCTTCGGCGCAGGGACCGAGCGCCTCGTCGATGATGGCCTTGATCGTCCGCGCGCAACGGCCGCACTCGGGGCTGCAGCCGAGGCAACCGTAAACCTGCTTTGCGCTTCGTGGCAGTTCGTCCGCGGCGCCGACGGCGTCGCGGATCTCGTGGTCGCTAATGACGTTACAGGAACAAACAATCATGGAAACCGACAAACCCTCTAGATAGAGGCGGATCGATATTGAAGTGGCGTGTGCGATGCAAAAGAAAAAGCGGCTTTTTGAAGGTATTCCAAACTGGCTTGCTGCCCACGCGGTCCATCTCAGCAACATCCGATCGGCAACACTGAAAGATATTACAATCGATCCGGCTGGGCATCGTTGCGCTGGATCAAGATGAACGACGCTGCGTCACTCGCTACCACCGCCACCGCCGTCACCGCCACCGCCGCCGTCACCCCCGCCGCCGCCTCCGCTGTCGCCGCCGCCCTCAATGCCGGCGCCGGCATCGATCGGATTGCCCGAACTGTCGGTCGCCGACTGGGAAATGCCGCCGGTAGCCGAATGGGCGAACCAGCTCGCGCGATCCCAGGCATCGTCACGGTCGAAGGCGCTGCTCCCGTCAACGCCCGAATCGATCGCCGCGCGTCGCCCCGGACCACGCCTCGGCGACCGCATCACGAAAAGGACAACCGCCGTCATACCGGCGAATATCGCAAACGGTATACAAAGTCCGATCATTGCCGCTTCCCTCATGCGATCACGTGAGCATGGAACCACTGTCCATTGCGACATCAGGCCGCGCCCCCTGTTGGTTTCGAAATGTGACAGGCGCGTTCATTGATCGTTCAAGCGGAATGTGGAAACGTCCGCCGAAATGTCACGTTTTCGCCGCTACACCCCTCAGAAAGGTAACGATATGAAGAGGACATTGATGGCCCTTGCCGCCGTCGCCAGCCTGGCCGTTGCGACAGTGGCAGCGCCTGCGCCAGCCCATGCGCAGCGCGGTGTCGCCGCGGGCGTTGCAGCCGGATTGATCGGCGGCGCCATCGTCGGTGGCGCGATCGCCTCGCAGAATCCGTACTATTACGGACCGGGCTACTACGCGCCGGGTCCGTATTACGGCGGTCCGGCTTACGTCGCCGGCCCCGGCTACGGCTACAGTGACTGCTACTGGCAGCGGCAGCGCTTCTGGGACGGTTATGGCTGGCGGGTGCGCCGGGTTCGCGTCTGCGACTGACGCGGGCCATTCACCTTCATTAAATTTGCAGTGAGGCCCCCGGCGACCGCCGGTTTTGCAGGGTTTGCACTTGCAGCGGCGTTAAAAAACCGCTTTTTCCGCGGCACAATGTTGCCGTGTTTACTTCGGATTGACCGTTCCTGCGCTTTGTTGAGGCAACGACCATTTCCGAACCCCGTGGGTGCGCCCACACCGTGAAACCCGGCGTCCCCTCAAGGCGCCATCCAGGAGATAGCAGAAAATGAGGAAGACAGTTGCCGCCTTGGTCGCGGTTGCGACAATCGCCGGTTCGTTGGTGTCGGTCGCACCAGCCGCGCGCGCCGGAGATGGCGTGGCCGCAGGCGTTGTCGGTGGCCTGATCGGCGGCGCGATTATCGGCGGCGCCATCGCCAACAGCCGCCCCGCCTATGGCGGACCGGTCTATGTCGAAGCCCCCCCGCCGCCGCCCCCGGGCTGCTTCTGGCGGCGGGAGCGGTTCTGGGATGGCTATGGCTGGCAGTTCCGCCCCGTCCGGGTTTGCTACTGATCTGAGTTCATCAATGCGCATACGAGACCCGGCCGAAATTTCGGCCGGGTTTTTCTTTGCGCCCAGTTCCCTTAATTAGCGCGCCGCGTTGATGGAGCGCAGCACCGCATCGCTCGGCCAGCAATCGACCTTCAACCCGGCCTTTTTCTGATACGCGCCGAGTGCGGCGCGGGTCAGCATCCCGGCCTTGCCGTCGAGCTTGTCCTGGTAGAGGCCGAGCCGCGTCAAGCCCCGCTGCATCGCCTCGACATCCGCGGTGCGCAATTGCGTCGAGGCCGACCACGGCACGGCGAACGGCAGCGGACTCGTCATGCGGTCGCTCAGATGGCCGACGAACAACACGTACAGATCGGAAAAATTATACTCCTTGATCACGAAGTAGTTCTTCGTGGTCAGGAACGATGGTCCGTAAATTCCCTCGGGCTGCAACAGCGAGGCTGCCTCAGCCTGTTCGGCCGCACTCAGTTTTTGCCCGCGCACCGGGACGAAGCCGGCGTGCAGCCATTCGCTGATCGGCTTCGTCACCTCCGGCACGCCGATGGCGCAGTCGACGCTCGCGGGCGCGCGCACCTCATAGGCCCAGCGCACGCCGCTCTGCCAGCCCTTGTTGACGAGCTGCTGCGCGGCAGAGGCGAGCGCATCAGGCACCGAATGCCAGATGTCGACGCGGCCGTCGCCGTCGAAATCGACGCCGTGCTTGTAGAATTCCGACGGCAGGAACTGGGTCAAGCCCGTGGCGCCGGCCCAGGACGCGCGCATGTCCGCCCGCTTCACCACGCCGTCGCTGAGCATCTTGAGCGCCAGGATGAACTCGGTGCGATATTGATCCTTGCGGCGGCCGACATAGGCCTGGGTCGCCAGCACGCGCACGAGATCGTACGGCAATCTGTAGCGGCCGAAGTCGGTTTCGCGGCCCCAGATCGCAAGCACGACGGTCGCCGGCACGCCGAAGCGCGTTTCGATCGCGCTCAGCGCGGGGCGATATTGCGCCAGCAGTTTTTGCCCATCGGCGGCAAGCCGCGCGATGCTGGCTTCCTTGATATAGTCGGCCGGCACCTGGACAAACTCGGCCTGCGACGGCGCACCGGTCGCGGGCCGTCCGGGCAGGATCAGGTCGGGGAGGCCATAGTCGGGCTCGAGCCCGCGCGTCTCCGTGTCGAAGGTCGCGCGCGACACGCCTTCCTTCTGCGCCTCCGGCCATAGCGAGGCTATGAATTGGGTGAAGGCAGAGTCAGCGGCGCGGGCGGGAAGAGGCAGCAACGCCAAGAGCGGCAGGAGGCCGGTGGCGAAGATCCGGCTAACAGAGAGAGAGAGAAGTCTACTCACGCGTCGGTCAGATCGAGGCGCCGCTCGATGCGTTCGATTCGCATATCCATCCGATCCAGCCGATTCGATATGTTTGCATACTGGTTTTCGAGACTACCGATGCGCTGCTTCATTTCTCGAATATCATCACGCACGTCGTCAATGGCGCCGCGGATATGACGCAGGTGCTCCAGGACGATATTGTCGATCTCGACCATGGCGTGAAAGTATCACAGCATCGAATCATTGTGAACCGGGGCCGACGCTCATGTTCTTCCCGAAGATCAACGTGAAGAATGATCCGGTGCGGCGCTGGCATCGACCCGACCGCCACTTCTTCGCCAACGGCGCCTGCCAGGTGCTGGCCTTCGCGTTCCTCGAACGCAACCCAGACCTCGGCTTCCACGCCCGCTGGATCAAACCCGCTAGCGGATTCACGGGCAACCACATCTATGTGACGGACGGGGTCAACGCGTTCGACTATCATGGGCTGACCACCGAGGGGCGGCTGCTCGCGTTCGGCTTCGAGCGCGCGCGGCGGCGCTTTCCCGGCTGGGATGCAACGCTGGTGGATTTGTCGACCGACGTCCTCGTCTCAGAACAGCGCTCTCGCGAAATCGAAGGACTTTGGCTGCGAGAACCAAAGCAATTCCTTCACGATGCGCTGCCGCGCGCCCGAAGCTTTCTCGACAAATTCGGCGACATCCGAAGCAAGATCACCGCGTCAGCTTCTTGTACTTCATGCGATGCGGGATGATGGAATCCTGCCCCAGCCTGCGCATCTTGTCCTTCTCGTAATCCTGGAAGTTGCCTTCGAACCATTCGACATGGCTGTCGTCCTCGAAGGCCAGGATGTGGGTCGCGATGCGGTCGAGGAACCAGCGGTCATGGCTGATGATCACGGCGCAGCCGGCGAAATCCTCCAGCGCCTCTTCCAGCGCGCGCAAGGTATCGACGTCGAGGTCGTTGGTCGGCTCGTCGAGCAGCAGCACGTTGGCGCCGGATTTCAGCATCTTGGCGAGATGCACGCGGTTGCGCTCGCCGCCCGACAACGCGCCGACCTTCTTCTGCTGGTCGGCGCCCTTGAAGTTGAACGAGGAGCAGTAGCCGCGCGAATTGACCTCGCGCTTGCCGAGCAGGATCAGTTCGTTGCCGCCGGAAATCTCCTCCCACACGTTCTTCTTGCCGTCGAGCGAGTCACGGGACTGGTCGACATAGCCGAGATGCACGCTCTCGCCGACGGTGATGGTGCCCTTGTCCGGCTTCTCCTGCCCGGTGATCATGCGGAACAGCGTGGTCTTGCCGGCGCCGTTCGGGCCGATCACGCCGACGATGCCGCCGGGCGGCAGCTTGAAGGTGAGATTGTCGATCAGCAGGCGGTCGCCGAAACCCTTGGTCAGTTCATCGAAATCGACGACGTTCTGGCCCAGGCGTTCGGCCACGGGAATGGTGATCTGCGCGGTCTGGGTCTGCTTCTCGCTCGCCTTCTTCAGAAGGTCCTCGTAGCGCTGGTAGCGCGCCTTGGACTTGGCCTGACGCGCCTTGGGCGAGGCCGCGATCCACTCCTGCTCGCGCGCCAATGTCTTCTGGTGCGCGGCGTCCTCGCGGCCCTCCTGTTCGAGCCGCTTCTGCTTCTGCACCAGCCAGGAGGAATAATTGCCCTCGTAGGGAATGCCCTTGCCGCGATCGAGTTCGAGGATCCACCCCGTGACGTTGTCGAGGAAGTAGCGGTCGTGGGTGACGATCAGGATCGCGCCGGGATAGTTGCGCAAATGGCCTTCCAGCCACGACACGGATTCGGCGTCGAGATGGTTGGTCGGTTCGTCCAGCAGCAGCAGTTCGGGCTGGTCGAGCAACAGCTTGCACAGCGCGACGCGGCGGCGCTCGCCGCCGGAAAGTTTCGTGACGTCGGCATCGTCGGCCGGGCAGCGCAGCGCGTCCATCGCCTGATCGACCTTGCTGTCGAGATCCCAGAGGCCCTGGGCCTCGATCTCGTCCTGCAATTTGGTCATCTCGTCCGCGGTTTCGTCGGAATAGTTCATCGCCAGTTCGTTGTAGCGATCGAGGATCGCCTTCTGCTTGGCGACACCCACCATGACGTTCTCGCGCACGGTCTTGGCGGCGTCGAGCTGCGGCTCCTGTTCGAGATAGCCGACGCGGGCGCCCTCGGCGACCCAGGCCTCGCCGGTGTATTCCTTGTCGATACCCGCCATGATCCTGAGCAGCGTCGATTTGCCGGAGCCGTTGACGCCGAGCACGCCGATCTTGGCGTCCGGATAGAACGACAAATGCACGTTATCGAGCACCTTGCGGGTCGGGTAGCTCTTGGTCAAACCCTGCATGAAATAGACGAATTGGCGCGCCATCGCGATCCCTTGGAAACCCTGGATTTTACGGGAATTTGCTGCCGCTGATGTAGCTGCCGCCGGTTCAAATCGCAATGTTTTATGTCCGTTCACCACGGATGAATACGGTCTCGACACCTTACGCGGCCCGATCCTGACAATTGAAACCATCTTTTAATAATTCAGGCCAAAACTCGCATTCAGCGCCGAAAAAGCGCACCAAAGCGGCAAAAGCCGCACGCGAAAACAGCGAGAACGCGTCATGGCCACCATCGCATCTGCCTCTTTCTCCGCTCCGATACAAAGCCGCAACGGCGAGGCTGGCCCGTTTACCGAGCTCAAGGAGTTCTGGCGCCAGTTCTTCCAAAAAGTGTTCAATCCCTACCGGCCGGAATTGCACTACATGCGTGGACCCGGTCCTGCCTGGCGCGCCAAGCACTTGGCAAACTCCCGGCCGCATTCGACCTGATCCCCCCGACATTTTAAGCCAAGCCAGGCGGGGGTGCTTGCATACCCGCTGATTGCGCGCGACCATGGTGTGCTGCTCCAACGACATGTTGCTGTCGTTGCCCTCGCCATGAACGGACCATTCCGATGACGCGTCTGCGCTGTGCAATCCTCGACGACTATTTCAATGTAGCTCTGACGCTCGCGGACTGGTCCGGGATCGGCGATCGGGTCGACGTCACGGTGTTCAATCAAGCCTTTGCTTCGGAACAGGCCGCCGCCAGCGCGCTTGCCGATTTCGAGATCGTCTGCGCGATGCGGGAACGCACGCCGTTTCCGCGCACCCTGTTCGAGGCGCTGCCCAAGCTGAAGCTCCTGATCACCTCGGGAATGCGCAACGCGTCCATCGACATGGAGGCGGCAAAGAGCCGGAACGTGGTGATCTGCGGCACCCAATATGGCCGCGATCCCACGGCATCGCTGGCCATGGGCCTGATCCTCGAACTGACCCGCAATATCGGCCGCGAAAGCGCGCGCATGCATGCAGGCGAGCCCTGGCAGAAACACATCGGCATCGAGATCGAGGGCAAGACGCTGGGCGTGGTCGGACTGGGCAAGCTCGGGGCCAAGGTTTCAGGGCTGGCGAAGGCCTTCGGCATGAACGTGATCGCCTGGAGCCCGAACCTGACGCCGGAGCGGTGCGAGGCCTTAGGCGTCGGCTATGCGACCAGGGAGCAACTGTTCTCGACCGCCGACATCATCAGCATCCACATGGTGCTCAGCCAGCGTTCCCGCGGGCTGGTCGGGGCGGCCGATCTTTCGCGCATGAAGCCTTCAGCCTATCTCGTCAACACCTCACGCGGCCCGATCGTCGACGAGAGTGCACTGCTGGACGTCTTGCGCGAGAAGCGAATTGCCGGCGCCGCAATCGACGTGTTCTCGATCGAGCCGCTGCCGGTCGACCACCCCGCCCGCAAACTCGACAACCTCGTGCTGACGCCGCATCTCGGCTACGTCACCGAGGAGAGTTTTCGCGCCCACTACGGCCAGATGGTCGAATGCATCGATGCCTGGCTCAAGGGCGAGCCGCCAAGACGGCTGAGCTGAGAAGGATCGGGCCTTCACCTTCCCCTCCCCTGGAGGGGAAGATGAGGCGCGCTCGTCTCGCTTTAAGGTATTCGCCTCTTACCGCACCGTCACCGGCGCGGGCAACGGCGGCACGACGGTCGGCTGCATCCCGGGAACCGCGCCCGACGAAACCTGCGCCGGCGCAGCACCGACAGCGGCGCCCTGAACCGGTGCGGCCGAGGCGGTCGCGGTTGCCGGAGGCGGACCACCGGGCAGCACCACGACGCGGGTACCCACCTTGACGCGATCGAACAGGTCCGAGACGTCGTCGTTCAGCATGCCGATACAGCCGGACGAGACGAATTTGCCGATGGTCGAGGGCTGATTGGTACCGTGGATGCGATAGACGGTCGAGCCCAGATACATCGCACGGGCGCCGAGCGGATTGCCCGGACCGCCGGCCATGAAGCGCGGCAGATAGGGCTGCCGCTCGATCATCTCGGACGGCGGAAACCAATCCGGCCACTCCGTCTTCTTCCTGATTTTCTGCACGCCAGTCCAGGTGAAACCGTCGCGGCCGACGCGGACCCCGTAGCGCATCGCGCGTCCGTTACCGAGCACGTAGTAGAGATAGGTGTTCGGCGTATCGACGACGATGGTGCCCGCCGGCTCCTTGGTTACGAAAGCGACCTCCTGCCGGCGCAGGTTCGGCGCCAGCTGAACGGCGCCCGCATCCGGCTGCTCCTCCGGCGGCAGCGCCGCCACCGTGACCTGCCTGCCATCCTCATCCGCGGGAGGCTGCGCTGTCCCGGTCACGTTGCCCGAAGGGCCGACAGATCCGGGTGGGCGCGGGATGCCATTATCGCCATTCGGCGCGCCATAGACCTGCGGCTCAGCCCCGGGTCGATCGGCATAGATCACGGCAGGCGGGCCGGCTGGACGGCCGTAACGGGGATCGTCAGGGGAAAGGATGGGACCCGAGGGCCCACCGCGCTCGGAGTAAACCGGAGGCGGGCCGGCGGGACGGCCGTAACGCGGATCGTCAGGCGAGAGAACGGGCCCCATGGGCTGGCCGCGGTCGGAGTACATCGGCCGGCCGGCGGGACGCCCATAGCGGGGATTGTCGGGAGACATGACCGGACCCGGTGGCGGCAGTGCGGCCGGGGCCTCGTCGTCCTCGAGCGCATCGAAATCGGGCGCACCGGGCCCACGGCGAGCATCGGGATAGGCCGGGGGTGCGGCCGAATAGACGGACCCGGGAGGAACGGGATAGGCCTGCTGCGCCTGCACGAGCGAAATTCCCGCCATGCCAGCCGCTGCGGCGGCGCAAATCGTCAGAATGCGTTTGATCATCATCGTTCTTGTATATTCCCGAAGCCGACACCGGACCGTTAACGCGAGATGGCGGAAGATAGCGGCGCATTCAAGTCAAATCGGGCCATTTTGTGCTGTTCTCTGCAATTTGTGATCGACGCGCATCGCAGTTGCAAGGAAGCCGCACCGCCTCGAGAAAATGCAAGCCGTGTCCGCGCGGCAGATCGACGCTTCTGAAATTTACAAAAGTCACAGTTTGCTTGCGATATCGTCGAATCAGCCTGATTCGCCGTATCGGACATGATCCGACGCAGCGTGATCGCGGCCGTTGTGGTCACCGCGTTCCCACTGGCTCAAGAGCCTTAGCAGTCACCTGCAAGGGCGGAACTGTCCGTCGATATGCTCCCCGGCTTTCGTTTCCTGTTCGCCGCGATCGTGTTGTGCTTTTCGATCCTGGTCTTTGGCCTCGGCGCAGCCGCCCTGTTGCGCGCGGCGCATGAAGAGTTTGCCAGCAAACCGTCCTGGCGCGGAACGCCAGAGACGATGTTTGCCCAACAGGGCGAGCCCAGCAGGCCCGTCCTGGCCCTGCTGCAGGTCGAGCCGGAAAGCAAGCAACCAGCCGCGGAGGCCGTCAAGGAGCCGGTCGGGGAACCGGTCGCGCAGCAGCGGCAGGATGATACGCCCTCGGCCGCCGCATCGCTGGAGCCGGCAGCTTCGCCCAGCCCCGCCGCGGAAACCCAGCAAGCCGCAACGCAGAACGCGCCGGAAACCCAGACCCCGAAACCGACCGCGTTGAACGCGCCGGAAAGCCAGACCCAGAAAACCGCTGCGCTGAACACGCCGGAGGAAATACCGCCAGTAACCGCAAGGAGTGAACCTGCTCTGCCGGAACCGGCCAGAACCGAGGACGTAAAGGTTCCAAGCACCCCTGGAGAAGGACAGGCGACGGTCGAGCGACCCGCTTTACCGCCGGAGGCGCAGCAAAACGACCCTGAAACCACGGTTGCGACAACCGAGGATACGACGCCCAACGCCGTCGCTCCTTCGCCCGCACCGTCCGAGCCAATGAATACGCCGGCTCCCGCGCCGCAGGCCGACCCCATAGCTGCGAAGATCGCCGCACTCGGCGGATCGCCCCAAGCCTCCGACACGCGAGAGCCGCCAAAGGCGGTGAATCGCGTGACAAACGCGCCACCCGACAAGAACGCGATCCGGAAACGCTTGCTGGCGCGGCATACCAAGGAACGCCGCCGGCTGGCAGAACGCGCCCGCGTCACCCAGCATGCCGCCGTTCAGCAACAGTTCCCTGTTCCGCAACAATTCCCCGTTCAGCAACAATTCCCCGCGCCATTCGTGATGGACCCGGGCCCCAACACCAAGATTCACTGAGCTTTTTCAGGCCGGACCAGTCGCGATTGGCGGCCCGTCCGGCAGCCCCCACTCAGCCCAGGACCCGTCGTAGAGCGCGGTGTCGCGGATGCCGAGGCGATAGAGCGCAAGCGTCAGCACCAGCGCCGAGACGCCGGAGCCGCAACTGGTCACGATCGGCCTTTGCAGATCGACACCGGCGCCGGCGAAGGCCTTGCGCAGATCATCGAGCGGCTTCATCGCGCCGGTCTTGGGATCGAACAGATTGTTATAGGGAAGACTGCGGCTACCGGGGATATGACCGGACCGCAGCCCTGGCCGGGGCTCAGCAACGGCGCCCTCGAAACGCTCGCCGGATCGCGCGTCGATCACCTGCGCTTCGCGTTTCGCGACGTTGTCGATCATCTGCTGGATCGTGCGGACGCGCTTCGAATCGAACGATGCCCCGAAGGTCACGGGGTTCGGCGTCACCGCGCCACTCGCGACCGGACGCCCCTCGACGCGCCACTTCTTCAGGCCGCCGTCGAGGACTCGAACCTTGTCAAGGCCATAGCACAGCAACATCCACCACACGCGCGGAGCGGCGACCCAGCCGCCCGCATCATAAATGACAACGGTATCGTCATTGCCGATGCCAAGCCCGCCGACGTCGCGCCCGAACTGCTCGGCACTCGGAAACATGTGCGGCAGTGGATTGCCGTGGTCCGAGACGGCATCGACATCGAAGAACACGGCGCCGGGAATATGCGCGGCAAGATAGTCGTCCTTCGGCAGCGGCAGGATTCCCGGCATCTTGAAGGAGGCGTCGACGATCCTGACCCTGGGATCATCGAGATGAGCGGCAAGCCAGTCGGTTGTAACAAGCGGATCGTCGGTGGTGGTCATGGTCCTTAGAACCTTTCGTCAGAACCTTCGTCATTCCGGGGCATCGCGCAGCGATGAACCCGGAATCCAGAAGTTATTGTGTCGAGATTCTCCGATGCGCAATAGCACATCGGAGTTCGACGCTTTCGCGTCGCCCCGGAATGACGGCGAAAATCACCCCTTCTTCTTCGGCTCCCACTTCTCGACAGGTCCGCCGGCATCGCGCCAGGCGGAAAAGCCGCCGCCGATATGGGCGACCGGCTTCAGCCCCATGTCCTGCGCGGTCTTGGCCGCGAGCGCCGAGCGCAGGCCGCCCGCGCAGTGGAAGATGAATTTCTTGTCCTCCTGGAACACCGGTTTGGCATAGGGGCTCGCCGGATCGATCCAGAACTCCAGCATGCCGCGCGTGCAGGAGAATGCGCCGGGGATGCGGCCTTCGCGCTCGATTTCGCGGGGATCGCGGATGTCGACGATCACGACATCGTCGCGCTGCGCCGCCGCGATGGCTTCCTGCGCGTTCAGGGTTTCGATTTCAGCGTTGGCCTCGTCGATCAGGGATTTGATCCCGCGGTGGATGGTCTGGGGCATTGATCCTCCCTCTGAAGTTTTCGTCATTCCGGGAAGGTGCGAAGCACCAGGCCCGGAATCTCGAGATTCCGGATCGCTCCTTCGGACCGTCCGGAATGGCGATTGTCAAAACAACTACCGCACCAATTCCTTCATCGCCGCCTCCAGACCCTCGATCGTGATCGGATACATGCGCTCGGAAAAGATGCGGCGGATGATGGTTGTCGATTCCGAATAATCCCAATGCCGCTGCGCCACCGGGTTGAGCCAGACCGTATGCGGATAGGTGCGGATGATGCGATCGAGCCAGACCGACCCGGCCTCCTCATTGACGTGTTCGACCGAGCCACCCGGCACCATGACCTCATAAGGCGACATCGAAGCGTCGCCGACGAACACAATCTTGTAGTCGTGAGGGTATTTGTGCAGCACGTCCCAGGTCGGCGTGCGGTCGGTGAAGCGGCGGCGGTTCTGCTTCCACACGCCCTCATAGAGGCAGTTGTGGAAGTAGAAATATTCCATGTGCTTGAACTCGCTCTTCGCCGCCGAGAACAATTCCTCGACCTGTTCGATATGCGAGTCCATGGAGCCGCCGATGTCGAAGAACACCAGCACCTTGACCGCATTGCGCCGCTCGGGCCGCATATGAACGTCGAGATAGCCGTGATTGGCGGTCTCCCGGATCGTGGTGTCGAGGTCGAGTTCGTCGGGCGCCCCGGTGCGCGCAAATTTGCGCAAGCGCCGCAGCGCGATCTTGATGTTGCGGATGCCGAGCTCGACATTGCCGTCGAGATCCTTGAACTCACGGCGGTCCCACACCTTCACCGCACGGTTGTTGCGGTTCTTTTCCTGCCCGATGCGCACGCCTTCGGGATTGTAACCATGGGCGCCGAACGGCGAGGTGCCGGCGGTGCCGATCCATTTGTTGCCGCCCTGGTGCCGGCCCTGCTGCTCCTTCAAGCGCTGGCGCAGCGTCTCCATGAGCTTGTCCCAGCCCATCGCCTCGATCTGCTTCTTCTCTTCCTCGGTCAGGTACTTCTCGGCGAGTTTCTTCAGCCATTCGGCGGGAATGTCCGTCGTCTCCATGGCGTCGAGCAGGCTCTCCAGGCCCTTGAACACGGTGCCGAACACGCGGTCGAACTTGTCGAGATTGCGCTCGTCCTTCACCAGCGCGGCGCGCGACAGATAGTAGAAATTCTCCACCGTCTGTTCGGCGAGGTCGGCGTCGAGCGCCTCCATCAGCGTCAGATATTCGCGCAGGGTCACGGGGACCTGGGCGTCGCGCAGCGATGTGAAAAATTGCAGGAACATGCCTGTCGTCCCGGATCAAGGATTGGGCCGTGCCACGCCGAAACGGGAGGGCGGCCCGAAGCGCCATATCGGCAGATTGCCCGCCGCGCCGTGGACGTCAAGGGCTCCCGCCCGGCAGACCGGCCGCGGCACTAGACCGGGGCGCTTTTTCATCTAGAATTGAGCGAAATGGGATTTCAGCGGGGCTTTCTCCATGGGTATCATAGCGGCTCTCGTGATCGGCGCGATCGCCGGCTGGCTCGCCGGACTGATCGTGCGCGGGGCAGGCTTCGGGCTGATCGGCAACATCGTGATCGGCATCATCGGTGCGCTGGTCGCAAGCTGGCTGCTGCCGCAACTCGGCGTCAGCCTGGGCGGCAGCGCGTTCCGCGACATCGTCAACGCGACCATCGGCGCGGTGATCGTTCTGGTCCTGCTTTCACTGGTCAAACGCGCCTGACGATCTCCCCGAAATTTCTCCTTACCCCCGCCGGGACGCCTGCCTCCGGACACCCTTCCTGTTCCGGCGCGCATCTCCGCTCAAGAACGAACAACAAGGCAAAGACCTAGATGAAATTTACCGGCACCAAGGATTATGTTGCGACCGACGACCTCAAGGTCGCCGTCAATGCCTCGATCGTGCTCGAGCGCCCGTTGCTGATCAAGGGCGAGCCCGGCACCGGCAAGACCGTGCTGGCCGAAGAAGTCGCCAAAGCGATCCGCGCTCCGCTGCTGACCTGGCACATCAAGTCCACCACCAAGGCGCAGCAGGGGCTTTACGAATATGACGCGGTGTCTCGCCTGCGCGACAGCCAGCTCGGCGATGCCAGGGTGTCCGACATCGGAAACTACATCAAGCGCGGCAAGCTGTGGGACGCCTTCACCTCCGCGCAGCGTCCGGTGCTTCTGATCGACGAGATCGACAAGGCCGACATCGAGTTTCCCAACGACCTTTTGCTTGAACTCGATCGCATGGAATTCTTCGTCTACGAGACCGGCGAGAACATCAAGGCGCAGCTGCGCCCGATCGTGATGATCACCTCCAACAACGAGAAGGAATTGCCGGACGCCTTCCTGCGCCGCTGCTTCTTCCACTACATCAAGTTCCCCGACGGCGACACCATGCGCAAGATCGTCGACGTGCATTTTCCCGGCATCAAGAAGCGGCTGGTCGAAGAGGCGCTGCGCATCTTCTTCGAGGTGCGCGAAGTTCCGGGGCTGAAGAAGAAGCCGTCGACGTCGGAGCTGCTGGACTGGCTGAAACTCCTGCTCAACGAGGACATCACGCCGGAAATGCTGCGGGAGCGCGATCCGCGCAAGCTGATCCCGCCGCTGCACGGCGCGCTTCTGAAGAACGAGCAGGACGTGCATTTGTTCGAGCGGCTGGCGTTCCTCAGTCGACGGGAAGTCTAGCGGGACATCGGCGACATACATGGCAGTTCAAAGCGTCAACCTGGTCAGCCACCCCCTGGTTCAGCACAAGCTGTCGCTGATGCGTGAGCGTGACCGCTCCACCAAGGGCTTTCGCGAACTCCTGAACGAGATCGGCATGCTGCTCGGCTACGAGGTCACCCGTGACCTGCCGTTGGAGATGATCGAGATCGAAACACCGCTGGCGCCGATGCTGGCGCCGGTGATCGCCGGAAAAAAGCTGACGCTGGCTCCGATCTTGCGTGCCGGCGTCGGCTTTCTCGACGGTATGCTGGCGCTGGTTCCATCCGCGCGCGTGGCCCATATCGGCCTCTACCGCGATCCCCAAACGCTGCAGGCGGTCGAATACTACTTCAAGGCGCCGCAGGATCTGTCCGACCGAACGGTGATCCTGATGGATCCGATGCTTGCGACGGGAAACTCCGCCTGCGCCGCGACAGCGCTGCTGAAATCCAGGGGCGCCCGCGACATCCGGTTCGTCTGCCTGCTGGCCGCGCCCGAAGGCATCGCCCACTTTCAAGAGCAGCATCCCGACGTTCCGGTCTGGACCGCCGCCATCGACGAGAAACTGAACGACCACGGCTATATCGTGCCCGGCCTCGGCGATGCCGGCGACCGGATGTTCGGCACGAAGTAGCGGACCTGCGAAGTTGCGCGGCCGCGTTCCTAGCTGGCGAGCGCACTCGCCGCCGCGCTCTTGCCGCGGATGAGATCCGAGGCCTTGTCGGCGATCATCAGGGTCGAGGCATTGAGGTTGGCCGAGATCATGCGCGGCATGATCGAGGCGTCGATCACGCGCAGGCCCTGCAGCCCGTGGACGCGAAGCTGGTCGTCGACCACGGCCCAGGTGCTCTCCGCCGGGCCCATGCGGCAGGTGCATCCGGGATGGAACGTCGTGGTGCCGCGTTGCGTCGCCGCGGCGAGGAACTCGTCGTCGCTCGCGACATCAGGGCCGGGAAAATCCTCATGGGCGTAGTAGGGCGCGAGCGGCGTCGCCTTGAGCAGGCGCCGCGCGAGTTTCATACCGGCGACGATGACACGGCGGTCGAGCTCGGCGGTGAGATAATTGGTCTGGATGATCGGCGGCTGAAAAGGATCGGCCGAACGCGCGCGGACATAGCCGCGGCTCTCGGGCCGCTGCTGCCAGGACGCCACCGTCATGCCCGGCTCGTCCTCGAGCTGGCCCTGCACGCCCTCCTTGTAGCTTGCGGGCGTGAAGGTGAGCTGCAGGTCGGAACTCTCGGTGGTCTCGCCGGAGTGCCAGAAGCAGTAGACCATGGTCGGCGACAGCGAGAGCAGGCCGCGCCTGGTCGTGGCCCATTTCAGTGCCTCGACCCAGAGACGCCAGCCCTGCCGCAGTTCGTTGATGGTCCGGATGTTCTTGACCCGCGCCACGGTGCGCGGCGCATAATGGTCCTGCAGGCCTTCGCCGACGCCCGGTAACGCGTGGCGCACCGCGATGCCGAGCGATTGCAACAGTTCCGGCGAGCCGACGCCGGAAAGCTGCAGCAGCTGCGGCGAGTTGTAGGTGCCGCCGGACAGGATGACCTCCTTGCGCGCCCGCACTTCGACCGGCGTGCCGCCTCGGCCGCCTTTGATGTAGCGCACGCCGACAGCGCGCTTGCCCTCGAAGATGATGTTAGTCGCATGCGCATGCGTGCGCACTTCGACATTGCCGCGTTTGCGCGCCGGATGCAGAAACGCCGTCGCCGCACTGACGCGAAGACCGTTCTTGATGGTGCGCTGGGCGTAGGAGACGCCCTCCTGGATCGCGCCGTTGTAGTCCGGATTGCGCGGGATGCCGAGGCTGATGGCGCCTGCCATGAAGGCCTCGCAGAGCGGATCCTTCCAGTCCATGGTGGTGACGGTGAGATTGCCGTCGCGGCCGCGATAGGCGTCCTCGCCCTCGCCGATCCGCCGCTCCATCCGCTTGAAGTAAGGCAATACGTCGGAATAGCTCCAGCCGCGATTGCCGAGCTGCGCCCAGGTGTCGAAATCCTGGCGCTGGCCACGGTTGTAGATATGGCCGTTGATGGAGGACGAGCCGCCGAGCGTCTTGCCGCGGGGCGCGTAGATGCTGCGCCCGCCGGTCCAAGGGCCCGGCTCCTGCTGGTAGGCCCAGTTGATGCTCTTCATGTGGAAGGTCTTGATGAAGCCGGCCGGCAGATGGATGTAGGGGTGCCAATCGCGGCCGCCGGCCTCGAGCAAGCAGATGCTCGTGCCGGCATCTTCGCTGAGGCGGTTGGTCAGCACGCAGCCCGCGGAGCCCGCGCCCACGATCACATAATCGAATGTGTCCATTGGTCCAACTTCGAAAAGGGTTACGAGCGCGGCTTGTCGTTGAGCTGATAGTTCAAATGCGCCTTCACCGTCGGCCATTCGGCCGCGATGATGCTGTAGACCACAGTGTCGCGCAGAGTGCCGTTCGGCGCAATCTGGTGGCTGCGCAGGATGCCGTCCTGCTTGGCCCCCAGCCGCTCGATGCCGCGCCGGCTCTGGTGATTGAAGAAATGGGTGCGGAATTCGACGGCGATGCAGTCGAGCTTCTCGAAGGCATGGGTCAGCAGCAGCAATTTGCACTGGGTATTGACCGCGCTGCGCTGCACCCGCTTGGCATACCAGGTCGAGCCGATCTCGACCCGGCGGTTGGCCGCATCGACATTCATGTAGGTGGTCATGCCGGAAATCACGCCAGCGGCATCGAACACGGTGAACGGCAGCATCGATCCCGCCGCCTGCAGCCGGAGGCGACGCTCGATCTCCCTGCCCATGACTTCCGGGCTCGGCACGGAGGTGTACCAGAGATTCCACAGTTCGCCGTCCTTCACCGCCTCGACCAGGCGATCGCGATGATCGTGCCCCAGCGGTTCAAGCCGCGCATGCGGCCCGCTCAGGGTGACAGGTTCAAGCCAGGGCATCATGTCGCTCCGTTCGTTATGTCGTCATTGCAAGGAGCGTGAGCGACGACGCAATTCGCAACCGTCATTCCGGGGCGATGCGAAGCATCGAACCCGGAATCTCGAGATTCCGGGTCTGGTGCTGGCGCACCATCCCGGAATGACGGCTTTGGAAGCTTCCCGGCGCTTCGCCGTGCTGGGAATGCCATCACGTGTTCAAGAAATTCAGCGGCAGGCCGGGGCGCGGCCAGTCCATCGCGATCAGTTCGCCCTTGCCTGACAGTGTGATGTAGGCGGTCTTCAGTTCAGGACCGCCGAAGGCGATGTTGGTGGTGACGCGGTCGCCGGTTTCCACCTGTTCCAGGACCTTGCCATCGGGCGCGATCACGCTGATGCAGCCCGAGATCAGGGTGGCGACGCAGATATTGCCGGACGCTTCGACCGCCAGCGAATCGAACATCTGGTAGCCGCCGAGCCCCGCGATCGGCTTACCCCGCTCGCCGCGATAGATCGCCTCGCGCGGCTTCACCGTGCCCGGCGCCGAGAGATCGTAGGCCCACAGCCGCGCCGTCGGCGTCTCGGCGATGTAGACCGTGTTCTCATCCGGCGACAGGCCGATGCCGTTGGCCGGCAGCATGCCGAACACGCCCTCGACGATCTCGGTCATGCCTGGCTTGATGTAATAGAACGCGCCGACATCCATGTCGCGGGCGCGACGCTTGCCCAGATCGGAGAACCACAGACCACCGTGCTTGTCGAACACGAGGTCGTTCGGGCCCTTGAGTGGATGTTCGCCGCATGTGTCGACCACGGTCTCGACCTTGCCGCTCGCAAGGTCGACGCGCTGGATCGATCCGCCGATATATTCATGCGGCTCCGGTGGGCCCGGCATCAGCATGCCACGCGAGGGGATCCAGCTGAAGCCGCCATTGTTGCAGATGTAGCACTTGCCGTCCGGCCCGATCGCCGCCCCGTTGGGGCCGCCGGGAATTTGGGCAACGACTTCCTTGCGACCGTCGGGCCGTATTCGCGTGAGGCGCCGCCCCCGGATCTCGACCAGGAGCACCGAACCGTCCGGCATGACCACCGGGCCTTCCGGAAATTCCAGATCGGCCGCGAGAACGCGGATATTTGCCATAAATCCTCCCGCTTCTTCCTGGCTGCAGGCGGATTCGAGGTTCGCTCCCGCACGCGCAACATTGGCTACGCGACGTTATGGCAAAGCCGCGCTCGCTTGCCAAGCAAGCGAAGGCGGCTTGATGCTGCAGGGCAGCGTTGCGCACTGCCTATGCACGGAGCCTATACGCGAACCGGCACCCAGATCTCCAACCCGCCATTGCCGGTGAGCGGATCGAATTTTTCGTCGTAGCGCTCGAAGTTCGGCGCATCGGCCACCTTGAACCCGGAGGCCGGCAGCCAGTGATTCCAGATGGTGTTGACGCTGCGGCGGATGGTCGAGATGTGCTCGCGGTGGGTGAAGATGGCGTACTTCTGTTCGGGGATGCGAACGCGGCTGAACTCGCGCGGCAGGTCGGAAAAATCGGAGACTTCGACCCCGGCGATATAGTCGAAGTTGCCGGCATCGTCGCCGTTGCAGCAGACACCATATGCGACCTTTCCAACCCGGCCGGGAATCTCGTCGACGCTCTGCTGAAAGCGCTGCCACAGGCCGGGAATGCCGGCCCCGTTCTCATGATTGAAGCGCTCGCCAACGCCGGCGACGAGGAACGCCTTGCCGGTTTCGAAACGCGGCGGAACGAGATGATCGAGTGCAGTTGAATCCATTTGGATCGGCTCCTGAAGCTTGAGGTGATCGAGGCAGGTCGCCGCCCGGACCGCTTCGGGGGTGACCCCGAAATGGTCGCGGAAGGCGCGGGTGAATGCTTCGTGCGAGCCGTAATCCGCATCCAGCGCCACGTTGAGAATATCCGGCGCACCGCCTGCGAGCGCGCGCGCCGCCTCGGTCAGCCGCCGCGCGCGCACGTAACGCATCACCGAAAACCCCGTTGCCGCGGCAAACGCCCGCACCATGTGAAAGCGCGAGACGCCCGCGATGCCGGAGATCTCCTCGAGCGTCAGTTCGCAGGCAAGATGGCTCTCGATGTACCAAAGCGCTTTCTGGGCAGGGTTCATGGATAACGGCCCACATTCGAAGCGCGCGCATCATGCACGACCCGCGTTTGCTGCATTTGACAGTCCTTGCTCTTGCCGGCGCCTTGCGGAACCCGAGCCATGCGCACTCAGCTCTTCCGCCTTGCGGAAAAATAGCGGCGATGCCGCGGCTGGCAACATCATCCCGATCGTGCATACTGGAAAGTGCATTGATCCGACGGCTCAACAAGCTGCCCCGTAAAGAGACTGCCTGAGCCCTCGGCCAGCACGTCAGGGAGGACGATGATGCACAGTCGTGTCTTGAGCCACGTCAAATCCATCGCGATTGCGGCCCTGCTTGCGAACGCGGTCGGAAGCGCCGCCGTCGCGCAGAAGAAATACGATCCCGGCGCCACCGACACCGAGATCAAGCTCGGCAACATCATGCCCTATTCGGGACCGGCTTCCGCCTATGCCACCATCGGCAAGACTGAAGCCGCCTATTTCAACAAGCTCAATTCCGAGGGCGGCATCAACGGCCGCAAGATCGACTTCATCAGCTATGACGACGGCTACAGTCCGCCGAAGACGGTGGAGCAGGCGCGCAAGCTCGTCGAATCCGACGAGGTCCTGCTGATCTTCAATCCGCTGGGCACGCCGGGCAATTCCGCGATCCAGAAATACATGAACGCCAAGAAGGTGCCGCAGCTGTTCGTCTCGACGGGAGCGGCCAAGTGGAATGATCCGAAGAACTTTCCCTGGACCATGGGCTGGCAACCCAACTACCAGACCGAAGCGCGCATCTATGCCGCCTATATCCTGAAGAACTACCCCGGCAAGACCATCGGCGTTCTCTACCAGAACGATGATTTCGGAAAGGACTACATCATCGGGCTGCGCGAGGGCCTTGGCGATCAGGCGGGCAAGCTGATCGTCATCGAGAGCTCGTACGAGACATCGACGCCCACGGTGGATTCGCAGGTGGTGCAGATCAAGGGCAGCAATCCCGACATCTTCATCAACATCTCGACACCGAAATTCGCAGCGCAGGCCATCAAGAAGATCGCCGAACTGAACTGGACGCCGGTCCATTTCCTCACCAACGTCTCGGGCTCGATCGGCGGCGTGATCAAGCCCGCTGGCTACGAGAACAGCCAGGGCATTCTCTCCACCGCCTATCTGAAGGACCCCAAGGATCCCGAGTGGAAGAACGATCCCGCCATGAACGAATGGCGGGCGTTCATGACCAAATGGTACCCCGAGGGCGACCAGGACGATGCGGCTACCGTGTTCGCCTATGGCGTCGCCAAGGGCGTCGAACAGGTGTTGCGCCAGTGCGGTGACGATCTCACCCGCGAGAACGTCATGAAGCAGGCCGCCAACCTGAATTTCGAGATCGGGATCTTCCTGCCCGGAACCAAGATCAAGACCAGCCCCACCGATTTTGCGCCGCTCGAGCAGCTGCAGATGATGCGCTTCAAGGGCGAGACCTGGGAGCGGTTCGGGCCGGTCATGTCAGGTGAGAAGAACTCGTAGGAATATTTCCGAGTATCTTTTCGTCACCGTTGCGAGCTGACGGCGATCACTTCCCGCCTTCTTTCGCAACCGCCGGCGCGTTGTCCTTCGCGGGTGACGCATCGGCTTTCTTCTTCAGATCGTCGGCCTGTTTGGCCTGCGCCGATTTGAGGTCGTCGACGGTCTTCTGCAGGACAATGACCACAGCCTTCAGCGCCTCGATCTGACGGACAGCGGCATCCAGTTTCTGCTGATGGTCGGCCGCGAGTTTGGTGATCGTCTTCTGCAGGAAATCAACATTGCTCTGCAGGCAACTGGTCCGCCGCTCCATGGTCTTTTCGACCGTGCATATCTCGATACCGGGAATGTCCTGGGCGTGGAGCGCGGGACTGAAGAGGCAGGCCAAAAGCGTCATCAACGTGACGCCTGCAATACCGCGAATCATGAATTCTCCATGGCTTTGCCCATCATATGAAATTGCGGAGGGAACCAGCGCTAGCAGCGACCAGTTTCCGATGTTCCTGATCCCGCATCAACCAACCGCTTCGCATCAACGTCGGAAAGTAATGGGCACTAGCAAACCCATGATTATAGTGCCGCTTTTCGCCCTGAGTTCCTGTATCAACTCACCGCTCACACGACAGGAACTTCAAATCAGCAAGGCTAGTCAGAAAGATACCATACTGATACCTCATTCGCGCGGTGTGCTCTGGGTCATTCCCACTGTCAGGAGATTGTGGAATGGCAACACGTGAGAAAAGGCTGGCACAGTTTGATGGCAACGGCCCGCCGCCACCAGGCCAACCGGTCGAGGTGCTGTGCGAGGATCATAGCGGCACTTACAAGCTGCCGTTCGCTTGCCTCTATGTCGATGGCAAATGGCGCAACCAGGAATCCGGCGGCACCGTCGAGGCAACCGTGGTCGGTTGGCGCTTCCCCTTGATCAAGGCAGGCAGGCCACTCGACCCCGTGCAGTTCTGATTGATTTGGTCCCTATGGAATGGGGTCTTTTTTCTGAGGCGTTTTCGTTGGGCGAACCTCGTCCGTTTGGCGAAAACGCGTCGGAGCCAATCCTGCAGAAGACACGGCTTTGACCACAGGTTGAGCATTGTGCGGCATTGGCCATCGGCAGCCGCATCCGCTAACGACCGTCCCGGCATGCAAGACTCAACCGAACTATGTCCGGCGCCGAACGGCGGCTTCGCGCGAATCAACGACGCACGAAGCCGTCCGTACTGTGCCAAAACGCGACGACAATTTGCACCGTCTTAAGGTTCGGAACGCGGGCGGAACGAATCGCGCCCGAATCAGCGATCGATCGCTGTTTCCATCTGTTCACGGCTAGATGTCGGCTCGATGCTCGAGCGATGCACCATATCCAGAACAGAGGCGATGCACCGAGGCCCGCGGCGGACGACGAATGTTAATTCTTCCGGCGATGGCCTCAGCAAAGCGGTGCCGGCTACTTCCACGGCGTGACCGGCGGCACCTTGTCGGTCGCGGGCGGCATGTCCACGGTCTTGAAATCGGCCGGGCTGACGATCTCAAGGTATTCCATGTCCGGCGAGTAGTCGAACAGGTAGTGCACGATGCCGGGGCGCTGATGCACGACATCGCCGGCCTGGACCAGGGTCGGCGTGTCCTCATACATGAAACGCGCCCAGCCCTTCATCATGATCACGATCTGGAAGTCGCAGTCGTGACGATGCCAGCCGGTGCCGTCTTCGGGCGGCATATCGGCATTGGCCTTGACCAGATGGCAGATCACCTGCCCGCCGGTCGCATCGGCGATGCCGAGATCGCGGTAGAGGAAGAAGTCGCGCAGGCCCCCTCCCTTGAAATCGGTATCGCCCGGTTTGACGTGGGAGAACTTGCTGACAAGAGCGTGCTGGTTCATGACGGCCTCCACCGTTTTGGTTGGTGCGATCCGCAGGAATCGGCGCTCAGTTTTTCAGCAACGGCGAATCGCATCGTTCAGCGCTGGATGTTGTCATGCGAGAATCACGCCAGCAGTGCCGCGGTGCGGCGGTCCGCTCGTGATCGGCTCCAACTCGCAAAAGCCGCAAGCAGACGTTCGGATTCCCGGCGCGGCCAGGTGGCCACGACCCCCTTCAGCAGTTGGCTAATGTCAACAGGCTCCGATCGGCGGCTTCGCGTTAAGCAACCCCTGCTTGATCGTTGAGCGCTCCGCTCGGGCAAATCTGCCTAATATTCGACCTCGAGCTCCTCGATCTCCTCGGGTTCGACCTTGGCCGCGGCGATCCACTCTTGCATCTCGGGCATCGACATGATCACGTCGGCGTAGGTCGCAAGTCGCGGCTCCAGCGTCACGTCATAGGTCATGAAGCGCGTCACCACGGGTGCATACATCGCGTCCGCCATGCAGCGCTCGCCGAACAGAAACGGTCCGCCGGATTGGGCCAGGCATTCGCGCCAGATGGCGCAGACCCGGTCGATATCGGCCTGCGCACGGGTCCAGATCTTGAAGCGGGGGAAATGCGCCTTGAGATTGACCGGCAGCGAGGCGCGCAAGGTCGTAAAGCCGGAATGAATTTCCCCGCAGATCGAACGGCAATGCGCCCGCTGGACACGATCAGCCGGCAGGAGGCCAGCGTTCGGCATCGCTTCGTTGAGATACTCGGCAATCGCCAGCGTATCCCAGATGGTGGCGCCATCGTGCCGCAGGCAGGGTACGAGGATCGACGACGACAGCAGCAGGATTTCGGCGCGGGCAGACGCGTCGTCCGGGGCGACGACAATCTCATCGAAATCGAGTCCGGAAAACCTGGTCAGCAGCCAGCCACGCAGCGACCACGACGAATAGTTCTTGCTGCTGATGGTCAGTGTCGCTTTTGGCATGCAGCCTCCCTCAAGACCAGGGCGCGGGTGGCGGACCATAGCAGATGCCGCCCGCGGCCGATATCAGGGTCCCTTGTCCGGCTTGAAGGAGCAAGCGACGTGCCAGTTTACGCGGCATCCCCGCCCCGCTTTGGCGTTGATATTGCATGGACCGGTCTGAGGTATGGATTTCCATGATGTCAATGCTTTACCAGGCCTATCAGAACCACATGGACCTGACCGAGCCGTGGCGAAGCGGCGCGGCCTCCGCGCTCAGATATCTCAACCTTGCGCCGCGCGGCATCTCCGACAATGTGTTGGCCCGGCTTTCGGCGGCGCTCGAGCTGATCTCGCGCTCGACCCTGACCTATGCCCGGCCGGCCTACGGCATCGATCGGGTCACGGTCGGCAACCGCGAATTGGCGGTGACCGAGGAGGTTGCCTACGCGACGCCGTTCGGCTCGCTGCTGCGTTTCAAGAAAGAGGATAGTCCCGAGCAGCCCAAGATGCTGCTGGTCGCGCCGATGTCCGGCCATTTCGCAACGCTGTTGCGGGGGACGGTAAAGACGCTGCTGCAGGACCACGATGTCTACATCACCGACTGGCATAATCCCCGCGACATTCCGCGCGATCAGGGCCGGTTCGGGCTCGACGAATACACCGAGCACCTCATCACTTTTCTCGGCAAGCTCGGGCCACGGCCGCACATGGTGGCGATCTGCCAGCCCTCGGTGTCCGCGCTCGCAGCCACCGCAATCATGTCGGAGGACAATCACCCCTCGCGCCCGGCGACGCTGACCTTGATGGCGGGACCGATCGACACGCGCATCCAGCCAACCAAGGTCAACGAGTTTGCCAAGAGCAAGCCGCTGAACTGGTTCGAGGACAATCTGATCAACTACGTGCCGGTGCAGTGCAGGGGCGCGTTCCGGAAGGTCTATCCCGGTTTCGTGCAGCTGACGGCATTCGTATCGATGAATCTCGAGCGCCATATCAAGCAGCATATCGATCTCGCCAACCATCTGGTGAAGGGCGAGACCGACAAGGCCGCGACCATCAAGACATTCTATGACGAATATTTCGCGGTGATGGACCTGACGGCCGAGTTCTACATCGAAACCATTCGCGACGTGTTCCACGACCATCTGCTGCCGCAGGGCAAGCTGACCTTTCGCGGCCGGCAGGTCAACCCGGCGGCGATCAAGCGGATGGGCTTGATGACGGTCGAGGGCGAGAAGGACGATATCTGCTCGATCGGCCAGACCTTGGCGGCGCAGGAGCTGTGCACCGGTGTCCGCGCCTATCGCCGCGTGCACCACATGCAGGCCGGTGTCGGCCACTATGGCGTGTTCAGCGGCAGGCGCTGGAACAACGAAATCTATCCGCTGTTGCGGGATTTCGTGCACGTCAATTCGTGATGTCGTCAGAACTGTCGACTCAAGTTGCATGGACCGGTCTTGCGGGTGTCGGCGGACCGCCTCTCGCGAATGCCGCGGCGGCCGGGACTCACACGACGCCTCCCGGGACCGCAGGGCGAAGGCGGACCGCGGCGTCGCTCGCTTCGCGAGCCTCGGCCAGGCGACACTCCACAAGAATATCGAAAACAACCCCATGCACAGTAGCGGGATGATCGATACGACATCCCCGCGAATACATTTTGACACGTCGGGCAAATCACTGGCACGATGGCAACCTCACGCAATTTGCAAGACACATCAGCCCCTGCTCGGGTGATCGTGACCACCGACGCGCTCAATTGCCGTCGCGGGCTAGCGTCGACGCTGGACAGCCCGATCACTTTGATCCGGTTTGCGAAATTCGCGTTTGCGCGCACGCGATTTTGCGCCCCACAAGGGCGCCGGCGCGCAAGTGACCAAGGACAAGAATCAGTAGATCTTCTATTTGCCTCCGCGCCGTGCGGCGCGATCGCGACCTACACAAACGTAGTCCTGCTGGAAAAGCGATGAGTGGGGCCTAGAGGAGCCGCCACTTGAGCCACTCGAAAATAGCCCATGCGAGTAGCCCTAGCCCGAGTGGAATACCAAAAGCGGTGACCCAGAAATATTCGCGCGGAAAGAACCCCGACTGAATTGGAAGGACGGAGCACACACACCCAACCCACAGGGCAATGTAGAAAACGGTCAGGCCACACCGATCCATTAGCGTGCCGTGCTTCGCTCTCGCGACGACGAGGGAATAAATTTCTCTCGGGGTCATGGCGATACTCTTCCGCCGTTGGAAGCTGGCAGAACTCTAGCACAAATCCGATGACTATGGCACCGCGCAAGCTGGCGAGCCCGGCCTGCAGATTCGACAACCTGGCCCCCAAGGCCTGTCTACAGCCCGATTTCGGCCGATCCGTTTCGCTCGCACGGTTCGCGAAAGAATCGTAGTACGTGAAATCGCCTCGCGATTTGAGAATAGCGAGGTTCAACTGCTATACCTCACCTCTCCTTTAAGCTTTCCTGTTTGTACCGAAGCAGGGCGACAGCATGTATTCAATGATCCGCCGTTGCCCCGTCTTAATCTCCACCGTCGCCGCCATGCCGGGCGCGAGGTTGACCATCCTGTCCTCTACCTGCATCTGCCGGCCGTCGAGCGACACGCGCGTCGCATAAAGCAACTCCTGTCCTGCAGGTTCGCTCGATTCCGACAGCGCGCCGCCCGGCTTCGGCGCAACGAGATGCGTGCAACCAATAGTTGATTTTGTAGTCACCATTTGAAGGAGCGCGAGAATTAATTGAAGTCTCGCCGCCGTATTCTGGAGGCATTCCTTTCTGAAGGGATTGACTAAGTCACAAAGGAAGGTCCGGCCGGATCACGATCCGCCGCCCTGGCCGCCAAGACGGCGGATTACGCCTCCGGCTCCAATCCACCCTACGCGCCGCTCGATCGGCCAGACCTTGGCGGCGCAGGAGCTGTGCACCGGCGTGCGCGCCTATCGCCGCGTGCATCACATGCAGGCCGGGGTCGGCCACTATGGCGTGTTCAGCGGCAGGCGCTGGAACAACGAAATCTATCCGCTGTTGCGGGATTTCGTGCACGTCAATTCGTGACGGCTGTCATTCCGGACGCTGTGTTGCAGCGATCCGGAATCTCGGGATTCTCCGATCTGCAATTGCACATTGGCGCTCGCATTTTCGATGCACCGCGGAATGAGTTCGGCAATACTAGTCACTCCTCCCATTGGCCGTTAAGATCACCGCAACGGCGACTGATCGTCCTCGGGAGGAACAAGAATGAAAATCAGATCACCCTCTGCCGCACTCCGCGCAACCATCCTCGGCTTTGCCGCCGCGCTGCTGCTTGCGCACGCAGCCGAAGCCGCCGAAGTGCGGGTGATGATATCAGGCGGACTGACGGCCGCCTTCAACGCGCTGGTTCCCGAATTCGAGCGCACGACGGGCCACAAAGTGCTCACGTTCTACGGTCCCTCGATGGGAACGACCATCAATGCGATTCCAATCCGGCTCGAACGCGGCGAGCCGGCCGACGTGCTGATCATGGTCGGCTATGCGCTGGGCGATCTGATCAAGAACGGCAAGGTGATCGCCGACAGCCGGGTCGATCTCGTGAAATCGCCGATCGGCGTTGCCGTGAAGGCAGGCGCGCCGAAGCCCGACATCGGGTCCTCCGATGCGGTCAAGCGCGCGCTGCTTGCGGCCAAATCGATCGCCTATTCCGACAGTGCGAGCGGCGTTTACGTCTCGACCGAGATGTTCGGCAAGCTCGGCATTGCCGACGACATGAAGAGCAAGGCGAAGATGATCCCGGCCACCCCGGTCGGTGAAATCGTGGCACGCGGCGAGGCTGAGATCGGCTTCCAGCAGATCAGCGAACTCAGGCCCGTCCAAGGCATCGACATCGTCGGACCCCTGCCGGACGCACTGCAGAAGATCACCGTGTTCTCGGCCGCCATCGCGACGGCTGCGAAGGAGCCCGAAGCTGGCAAGGCCTTGATCAAGTTCCTGGCCTCCCCCGCGGCACGGGACACCATCGTCAAGAGCGGACTGGAGCCGATCGCGGGCGGAGGCAATTAGGGCGTCCTTGGTTCGGTGGCCTCAATCTTTTCGAGACGCGTCGCGACGCTCCCCAGGGCCTGCCGCAAGATGCAGCCGATGAACAGAGCTGTATCCCCGTCATTGCGAGGAGCTTTCGCGACGAAGCAATCCATCTGTCCCCTTGAGCAGACATGGATTGCTTCGCTGCGCTCGCAATGACGCATTCAAACACCTCGTTTTCGCGGTCCCTCTACACCTGCGGCGCCAGCTCTTCCGGGCCGCGCCTGGCTGGCTCGATTCCTCAGGCCAGTGCGCCCTCGTCATAACGTTCATCGCAACCCTGCATCAATTCTGCGACGGCCTCCTCGCCGAAATATCCAATCCCTTGAGGCCCTGACGTCGTGAACCTCGCCCCGGCGCGCGACGAGGGCGATCTCGCGGCGGCGCCAATTCCCTGACCATCGAAATCCATGTTCTTATCCCCGTCCCAGCAGGCGTCAGGCTATTGTCGCAGTCATATCAAGCCGGTACAACCGGCGATAGAACGGCAAATCAGGACCAACATGGACGAGGCCGACCGGAATGCATTGAAGGCAATGTTAGCCGCGAGGAAATTCGATCCTTACATTTCCCACATCCGATTTCCCCGCCACAAAAACCTTGCCCCCGATCTGAAGATCGATTTCGAGTTTCCCATCGGCGCCCTCGTCGGCGCGAACGGGACGAACAAAAGCTCGATTCTTCGAGCCATCCAAGGCTCGCCCGGAAACGAAAATCTGGGTGTCTACTTGTTCTCCACAAGTACGGATCCGATCGCTGAAACCGGCGGGAGAAACGCCTTCATCTACGGATATCATCACGCCGGCGCGGGCAAGGTCGGCACAGCATCAGTGCAAGACATCGTCGGGCCGTTGCCCGATGCCTTGCAGAAGATCACGATCGCGCGGCGGGTCATTTGAAATGCAATTTCTCCAGGACCGCAGGCGGATCACGATCCGCCGTCCGGTTGGCCAAGACGGCGGATTACGCCTTCGGCTCCAATCCGCCCTACGTGCTTAGCGATAGGATCGCTTTCAGCCATTCGTCGTACGATTTCGATACGGTATCCACCAACGATGGTGATGCAATGGGCAGATCGTCGTCGAGCACTATGGCTGTTGATTGGAGAGATCACGCAGCAATCTTGCGAGTGTCGTCAATGAAGCTTAAGTCTCAACCAGCCCGGCTTCCGCGGGCGTATTATTGGATTTGTTTCATTATCGTTGGCGCATCAGTTCTCTGGACAGAAACTAGGCCGATATATCCAGCGCCAGCGTTTCGTGGCAGCATCTATGACGATCTGCGCGACATCATCGCCGCTCCCGCGATCGTGGGCCCACGCTGGAACGCTTTCGACCAGGTGCTTCAATTCAACGATACGCCTCTCTACGAGAGATTTTCCGGCTGCTTCGCGTTCAATTTGAGCTTGAACTTCTTTTGCGCGGGGCGATTGACCAAGCAGAAATTCCCCGACTAATTCCAAAGGTCCCAGCATGGTGTACGTCTTTGGAACGGACCTCACAGAAGAGAGGAAGGAGTCCTGATCGCGCATAATCCTTGCCTGGAAGCCAGTAAGCGCCCCGTCAGCCTCGACCCCCAAGAAATATCCGACGGTAACCTCGGTGTCTGGACGTGAGGCGAGAAGCGTCTTGTAAAAAGGGTAGAGATTGGTGAGTAGGGGTTTCATTTCTGTCGCCCAATAATTGGCGGCAGTGTGAAGAGAGACGAGTGGTCTTGCTCGTTGGTAAGCACTACGAGCGATTGCAAGTCCATCAAACACAGTCGAGCGGGGATCCTTATTGCTAACAATGCCCGTAGCTATGAAGATGGCTTGTGGACTCAGAACGACTATCTTGCATTGGTCGTCGGAGACGCGTTTTCCCCCGGTTACCAGCTCGTCAGTGCGGCGGCTCTCGATGGCAACTGCAATATAGCCGTCATCGAGATAAAGCGCAAAATAGGTCCCGTGACTGACACCGGCGGCAGATGCAACACCAAGATGCAAGATAAAGAAGTAGACGAGGCAATTGGCGAAGGCGCATTTTCGATTGCGGAGGACTTGGAGCCAATTTGGCATGGGAACTTTATCTATGGTGGCCGTGGCAGGACTGGTGTGGCGCTATCCAATTGTCGGTCAATGATCTTCGATGCAATGAGCGGCCCAATCACGGCTTATTGAGGATTCCGTAATCTCAGGCAGCACGACCCGCACAGCCGTACCTGACCCAAAAACGATCATTGGAGCTTTTGTAAGCTCCTGGGCTTGAGCGATCAGTCCATGGAGGCCGTTATGCGAATGAACAATCTAGTTCCCATGCTTCAGACAGAGGACATGGCGGGCACACGAAACTGGTACGAGGAGGTCCTCGGATTTCGTTGTGTCTCCGACCCATCGGAGGGATGGTGTCGCCTCGAACGAGACGACATTGCTATAATGTTCATGAGAAACGTCCATTTGGGGTCCCCTCACGCGACAGCTACGCAGTACATTTACGTCGACGATGTCTACGAACTGTGGAATTCCATCAAGGAGCGGTGCACGGCCGAGTGGGGACCAGAAGAGATGCCTTATGGTCTAATCGAGTTCGCTGTGAAGGACCCGAATGGCTATCTCTTGAGTTTCGGACAGCCCATAGGATAAACCGGCCCGCCGCGAGTCGGTTGTTGGCCCAAGGGAAGCACTGACGGCTTGCTTCGACAGGCCACTCCGGCTCGCGCGCGACCAAGACAATTCAGCCTTCCGAGCGCAGGGCCGCCTCGACGCGCTGGATCAGCCGCTCCCGCATGTCAGGCATGGCCCCGCCGAGCAGGAGGAAGACGCGGACGATCGGCAAATAGGGCTGCATCGCCGCCGTCAGCGCCGCAGGGGCCATGCCGGCCAGCCGCGCGTACTCCGCCTGCAGAACCGAATTGACCGTGGCTCGCTCCGGATCGTCGGCGTGTTCGGGGTCAAGCTCGGCAATCAGGACATGGCACTGTGCAATCTCGTAGGCGGCGGGCGCACGAGCCGCGCCGAGCCAGTCGATCAGTCTCGGACCCTGCGCCGTCATGATCACGTTGCCGGGGTGAAGATCGGAATGGCACAGCACGTCATCGGGCGCGAGGTGCTCGATCAGCGCGAGGACGCCGCTGGTGATGCGCTCCGGAAGCACGCTGCCGCCGAACCGCAATCTGGCGTCCATCGCCTCGCGCAGCGAGAGCGCGTTCGGCGGCGGTCGCGTCTTGTGAACGGCAAGGCAGAGCGTCGCAAGGATTGCGCCCGCTTGCTCACGCGTGATGGCGCCGGTGCGCGTAGCCTGCGTCAGGGTCGGCCCATCGAACCGCGGCAGCACGATGCCAAAGCGGCCGTCCAGGGCGACTTCGCCGAGCACCTCCGGCGCTGGGCCGCCGGCGGCGAAGACCGCGCGGGTCATTTGCGTCTCGTGCTGGACGACCCACTGCGGGATACCGGGCTTGGACAACTTGACGACCTGACCGGGCGCCCAGGCGTGGACATCAGCGAAGACGCCTTCGCCGATCTTCTCTCCCAGCGATCCCTGCATGCCCGTTCTCCGCCCTGCACAGGAAACACCGGCGGCGAGCAAAAAGGAACCCCCGCGGGCCCGCCGGACACGATGATCGCCTTTCAACCTGCAGAGAGCTTCGTCCACACCGCTAAATGGTGCCCGGAATGACGAAGTTGACCGCCTTTACGTCTGCGGCGCCAATTCCTCCAGGCCGCGCCTGGCCGGCTCGATCCCCCAGGCCAGCACGGCGACGATCTGGATGATCAAGAGTCCGATCATCAGGAAGGTGACGCCGCTGACGCCATAGCTCTTGAACAGGCTGACCACGATGAAGGGCGAGACGATGGTCGCGCCGCGCCCGAGCATGTTGCAGATGCCGTTGGCGCGGAGCCTGACGTCGGTGGGAAATAGTTCAGGCGTATAGACCCCGTAGAGCAGCGCAACCAGAACGTAGATCGACAAGAACAGGCAGAAGCCGATGCCGACGAAGGCCGCGGGCTCGCTGAGCATCGGGTAGATCAGGCCGAACAGGATGGTCGAGAGAGACGCGCCCACGATCGTCATCCGTCGACCCAGGCGGTCGGCCAGCACAGACCCCAGCGCGCAGCCGATCGGCGCCGCGGCGGACATGATCAAGGTATAGGTGAAGGACCTGGTCAAGGTCACGCCCTGCTGGACGAAGAAGGTCGGCAGCCAGGTCACGAACCCGAAGATCAGCGTATTGATCACGATCAGGACGATCGAGCCGACGACCAGACGTGGCAGCAGGACGGGGCCGAACAAGTCACTGGCCGAGAAGATTCGGGCCGGCGTGGCCGACGGAGCCGGTAGCGAACTCGCGCCGCACTCCCTTTCGATATCGGCGACGAGCACCGCGGCCTCCGCCGTTCGCCCCTTCGATTCCAGCCAGCGCGGCGATTCCGGCAGTGCCTTGCGCAGATACCAGACGATCAGCGCCCCGATCCCCGCGATCACGAACATGGCGCGCCAGCCGACCAGCGGAATCATCACGGAGCCGAGCAGGATGGTCGCCGGCAGACCGCAGACCACGATCATCGCCATCAGGGCCAGCCATTTGCCGCGCGAGGCCGGCGGCACGAATTCGGTCAGCGAGGAGTAGCCGACGACGATTTCCGCACCCAGGCCAAGCCCCATCACGAAACGGGCGGCGACCAGCCATTCCATCGATGGCGCGAGTGCTGCGCCCAGCGATGCGATCCCGAACAGCAACAGGTTGAACTGATAGGTGAAGCGACGGCCATAGGCGTCGCCGAGAAAGCCGGCGACCAGCGCGCCGATGGTCATGCCGATGAAGGTGAAGGAGACGAATTGCGCGTTTTGCGCCAAGGTCGAAAATCCGCCGGCCAAGGTCGCGCCAAGCACGCTGGTGCCGACATAGAGATCGTAGCCGTCGAAAAACATCCCGGCGCCGATCAGCCAGAAGATCCGCTTGTGGAAGCGCGAGATCGGCAACCGATCCAGCCTTGGCCCGGATTGCACCATCGTCGAGGTCTGCGCTGCGCTACCAACTGCCGCTGTCACGCTCATGGTCTGCTCCCCTTTTTCCCTAAGTCTTGCTTATGTTGATCCATTGCAAAATCTGCTCCGGCGACACCGGATGCATCGTGATCGGCGGCGCGGTGGCACCCAGCGCATCCTCGATTGCGGAAATCACGCAGGCCGCGGCGGGGATTGTGCCACCCTCGCCGGCGCCCTTGACGCCGATCGGGTTGCGCGGCGACGGCGTTTCGATGTGGTGGATCTCGATGTCAGGCATTTCGGACGCGGCCGGCAGCAGATAGTCGCCATAGGTCGTGGTCAGCGGCTGGCCCGCTTCGTCGTGCTGCATGCGCTCGAACAGCGCGTTGCCGATGCCATGCACGACGCCGCCCCTGATCTGCCCGTCGACCAGCCGAGGATTGATCAGCCGCCCGCAATCATGCGCGACCACGTAGCGGGTGATCCTGGCGTCTCCGGTGTCAGGGTCGATCTCGACCTCGCAGGCATGCGAGCCATAGGCAAACGCAAGCTGGCTGGTCTCGAAATAGCCGGTGGCCGCCAGATCGGGCTCGACGCCGGCCGGAAGCTTGACACCTGCGGCACCGGACAAGGTCCGCGCGATCGCCGCCAGCGTCACGTTCATGCCGGCCACGCCGACCACGCGAACTGCGCCGTCCCCGATCTCAAGATCATGCTCGGCGACCTCGAGCAGATGCGCGGCCACCTTGATCGCCTTGTCACGCACTTTTCGCGCGGCGATCTCGATCGACGAGCCGGCGGTCACGGCAATCCGGCTCGCAATCGTCGAAATGCCGAGCGGGAAGGCGCCGGTGTCTCCCGACCTCACGATCACGTCGCCGATGTCAACGCCGAGCGCGTCGGCGGCGATCTGGGCAAAGATCGTCGCGTGGCCCTGCCCTTGGCTTGCGGCCCCGGTCGAGACGATGACCTTGCCTGCGGGTGTCACCCGCACGGTGGCGCCCTCGAATGGGCCAAGCCCGGTATCCTCGACGCAGGATGCCAGGCCAAGTCCGAGCAGGCGCCCGCGTTTCGCCGCTGCAGTACGCCGCTGCGCGATGCCTGCGGCATCGATCTTCTCAAGCACCAGATCGAGCGCGTTCGCATAGTCGCCGCTGTCATAGGCGACCGGCGAACCATCGCGCATCTTGCCGCCCGTGACATAGGGCATCTGGTCGGCGCGAACGAAGCTGCGACGACGCACCTCCGCGCGGCAAAGGCCAAGCCGGCGCGCGACGCAATCGGCGAGACGCTCCAGCACGAAGGCGGTGTTCGGCCGTCCGGCCCCGCGCACCGGCGACGTCGGGACCAGATTGGTGAGCACGACGTCGATGGCGATATCGAAGGCCTCAAGCGCATAGGGGCCGGGAAACGAGGCAAGCGCGGTCGCCGGCAGGATCAGGCCGTAAGGCGCGTAGGCGCCATTGTCGTGGACGCAGCGGCCGCGCACGCCAAGCATGCGGCCTTGCGCGTCGCAGGCGACTTCGAGGGTCCAGAACTGGTCGCGCTGCTGCGTGGTGGCGAGAAAATGCTCCTGCCGGTCCTCGATCCATTTGACCGGCCGGCCGCTCTGGATCGCCGCAAGCGCCACGGCGAATTCTTCCGGATAGACGTTGGCCTTCGGCCCAAAACCGCCGCCAACGTCGGGCGCAACGACGCGGATTTCGGATTCGTCGCGGCCGAGATAGCCGGCCAGGAAGCGCCGCACCATGTAGGGCGATTGCGACGACGTGAACAGCGTCAGGTCGCCCGACGCGCCATCGACGCTGGCGACGACGCCGCGACATTCCATGGCATGGCAGCCGCCGCGATGGGTCGCAAAACTCTCCACAAATCGGTGCGCGGCGGTTGCAAAGACCTCGTCGACCTTGCCGTGCGTCCCGCGCAAGGTCGCAATCAGGTTGCTCTCGCGCTCGCTGTGAACGCGCGGCGCGCCCTTCACGGCCGCGGCGCGCGCGTCGGCGACGGTCGGCAGGTGTTCGATGTCGAGCACTATCGCCGCGAGCGCGTCCTCGGCCCTGGCGCGGCTCTCCGCGAGAACGATGGCGATCGGCTCACCGGCATAGCGAACCTCGTCGTCCGTCAGCGGGCGACAGGTGATCGGCGTCTTGAGCAGCGGATGCGGCGCCATCGGCGGCATCGGCCCACCGGATATCGCGGCAAAATCCGCCATGGTGTAGACGGCATGGACGCCGGGCATGGCGCCCGCCGCCGACCGATCGATGCTCCTGATCCGCCCGTGCGCGACCGGCGAACGCAGGAACGCGGCATGCAGCATGCCCGGCAGGACGATGTCGTCGACATAGTTGCCGCCGCCGCTGAGCAGCCGGGGATCCTCGATCCGCGCCACGGGTGCGCCGAAATAGCGCGTGCTCATGACGACACCTTGCGTGCCTGCGCGGCCTGAAGCGCGGCGTCGACGATGCCCTGGTAACCCGTGCAGCGGCAGAGATTGCCTGACAGCACGTCCCGCACCTCCTCACGCGTCGGCGAAGGACGTTCGCGCAAGTAAGCCTCCAGCGTCATCAGCATGCCCGGCGTGCAGAACCCGCATTGCAAAGCGTGATGATCGGAGAACGCCTGTTGCAGCGGCGACAACGTGTCAGGCGTGCCCAGGCTTTCGACGGTTTCGACATCGGCCCCGTCAACCTGCACCGCCAGCATCAGGCAGGAACGGACCGGCTGCTGGTCGACGATGATGGTGCAGGCGCCGCAGACACCGTGCTCACAACCAAGATGCGTTCCGGTCAATCCGAGCTGCCCGCGCAGGAAATCGGCGAGGCCGACGCGCACCTCGACCTCGGCCTCGATCATCCGCCCGTTAACGCGAGCACTGATCCGGCGCGCGGTCATCGCGGGGCCTCCGTGGCGTCAACGGCGTCCGCGAGCGCGCGCTTCGTGACGCCCCCCGCGAGATGCCGCCGGTAGGCGGCAGATGCATGCACGTCGCTCATGGCATCCAGGCCGCGGGCCTCCTCGGCGGCCGCCGCAATTGCCTCCTGGTCCAATCGTTGTCCGATCAGCGCTGTCTCGGTCCGTACCAGACGGCGTGGGGCCGGCTCGACACCGAACGCGACAATGGCCGCGCGGCGAATGGTCCGGTCGGCGGCGAGTTCGAGCAGCGCAGCGGCGCCGGCAATCGCGAAATCGCCGCGGCGGCGGGCATATTCGTTGAAACCGAAGCCATGGCCGCGCGGCCAGGGCGGCAGTCGGATCGCGCGCAGGATCTCGCGCTCGTCAAGCGCGGATTGCAGAGTGCCGCAGAACCAGTCGCTCGCCGCGACAATCCGAGCACCGCGCGGTCCGACGACGTCGAATTCGGCATCGAACAGCGCGCACAGCGCCGGCAATTCCGCCGCGGGATCGAGATGGCAGCAGCTGCCACCGATGGTTCCGCGCGACCGGGTCTGAAAGTGACCCACATGGGCAAGCGCCTGGCGAAAGACAGGCGCCACCGCCGCAAGATCACCGGAAGCCTGCAAGTCGGCCTGCCGTGTCATCGCGCCGATCTCAACCTGCTCGGCGGAAATCCGGATGCCCGATAATTCCGGAATGCGATTGATATCGATCAGATGATCGGGCGCGACCAGGCGCAGATTGAGCATCGGCATCAAGGATTGACCGCCCGCGAGCAGCTTCGCGTTGTCGAGCCTGGCGATCAGCCCGATCAGATCGCCGCATGTGCGCGGATCATGATAGGCGAATGCGCTGGCTTTCACGGCCGTGGCCTCACGGCACGATCGGCGAGCGCGCGAGCGCTGCGAGCACGCGCTTGCGCGCGCGCCCGGCGTGGCGCGCGAGAATGCGCCCCGCCCGCTTGCCATCGCGCGCCTGCAGCGCGTCGATGATGTCGCAATGCTCGGCGATCAGGTCGGCGTGCTGTTCGCTCGCGTCGCGGCTGATGCTGACGGTGACGAAACGGTCGAACTGCTCGATCAGACCGACCGTGGTCTCCTGGATGCGCCTGTTGCTGCACAGGCGCGCGATCGCGAGATGGAATTCGCGATTGTATGCCACGAAAGAGGCAGCCACGCCGCGATCCGCCGCTCCAGATCCTTCCATCGAACGAAATCGGTCGAGGCTCATGAGCCCCTCGTCGCTGGCCTCGGCGGCGACACTCGCGGCGCAAGCCGGCTCGAGGATGGCGCGGAACGCGAACAGGTCGCGCGCGTCGGCGATGGAGATCGGCGCGGCGCGATAGCCCTTGCGCGGATTGATCAGGACCAGGCCCTCGGCTTCCAGACGCAGCAGCGCGTCACGGACCGGGGAACGCGAGACCGAAAACCGCTCGGCAAATTCCGCGTCCTTGATTTCCGCGCCGGGCGGAATGGCGCAGCTCAGGATTTCGCGCCGCAGGATCGTGTAGATATCCGCGCGCATCAACTGGTGGGAAAGATCGTTCATCTGATATATTATAGAAGCGGGAAAAGTGGACACAAGCGCACAAAAGATGATCTTTTTCTCAAAAATGATCACGCAATTGACTGCCGACGCGGCTGATCTATTGTCTCACTGATATTTCAACGGAGCAGACATGGAATTGACGCCCATTGCCTTCGCCGAGGGTCGCCTGACCGCGGTCCAGGCCGGTGCAGGACCGGATTTGCTTGTCGTCCATTCCCTTCTTGCCGATCGCACCGCGTTCGATCCGATCCTGCCCTGTCTTGCGGCTAGGTTCCGCGTCACGCTGGTCAACCTGCCCGGCTTTCACGGCTCGGCCTGCATCGCCCCGGGGATTGATGGTTATGCGGATCATCTCGCACGGGTGTTCGCGCCCGGGGGCCTTTCCCGGGAGACCACAATCATCGGCAATGGATTTGGCGGCACCGTTGCGGTCGCCATGGCGCTCCGACACGGCGAGAGGTTTAGCAGGCTCGTCCTGTCGGACGTGGCCGCCGGATTTCCGCCCGAGGGGCGCAAAGCCTTCGAGGTGATGGCAGCCAAGGTTACGCAGGAGGGCATCGGATCGGTCGCGACCATTTCCGCCAACCGCGTCTTTCACGAGGCCTATCTCGCCGCCCATCCCGAGGCGATCGAGCAACGCCGCCGCGTACTGCTGGGGATTGCACCAGAAGGCTTCATCGCCGCCTGCCGCAGCCTGATGACGGCGGATCTGACGCCGCAACTCGGCGCGATCAGCAATGCCACGCGGGTGGTCTGCGGCGAACTCGACGCGGCCACGCCGCCCGCGCTGTGCCGGCTGCTCGCCGAGAAAATTCCAGGCGCATCCTATGTCGAGCTCCCGAAATGCGGGCACTGCCCGCCGCTGGAACAGCCCGAGGCGTTCATCGCCGCCGTCAAGGATTTCTTGAGCTGATGGAACGTCGCGTCACCTACTGCGTCCGGATCGGTGCGTCCTTCAGACCATTATTGTCATAGGCCTTGCGCAGGGTTCCATTCGACGTCGCCTCGGTCATGAATTTGCTCACGAAGGCGAGCGCCAGCGGATGGTTGAGCGGCACCGCGACGGCGGTGACCGTCTTCTTGAAGGTTTCGTCGAGCACCCGCGTGCCCGGGATCTTCTTCGCCAAGGCGTTGAGCTGGTCGCGCGACAGCGCGAAGGCATCGATCTCGCCAGCCTTCAGAAGATTGAAGATCTCGTCATAGGTCTGATAGCCCGTCACCTTGGCATTCTTCAGATGCGCGATCGCCCCGCGCATGGTCGTGGTGTTGTTGACGGCGGCGACCTTGATTCCAGGCTGATCGAGGGTCTTGAAATCGGTCACCGACGAGCCGGGCTTCACGATGTAGGTGGCGTCGGCGACCTCGTATGTCGGGCCGAACGACATCCTGGTCTCGCGCTCGGGGTCCTTCGGCAGGAAGGTGACGTCCCAGGTCCCGTTGGCGGCCGCGTCCGTGATCTGTCCCGAATTCTGATGCACGACATACGCGACCGGTACGCCGAGTTGCGCCGCCATCTCCTTGCCGAGATCGACCGGCACGCCGGCATAGCCGCCGGCCTCGGTCTTGGTGCACCAGAAAGCGCCGCCGGCCGGGCTGATCGCGATCGCCACCCGAAGCTTGCCGGTCGACGCGATATCATCCTTCAAGCCGTCCGCGTGCGCCGGCAAGGCCGTCATCGTTGCCATCGCCAAAACCAGTCCCGCGATCTGCGGCAAGTGCCAGCCATGCATCGGATTCCTCCCGTTCGCCCGCGTTCCTTCAAATGTCGGGCTGCGCGCGCATTCTCGCCGGATCGAGCGGGACCTTTCAACAGCAAATGATCGGTTGACCGATCAAGTTCGAGAAACCGGCCGCGCGGCGGAGGGGCGTCTCGCGCCGCGCGTTTCCTCGTTATCGTTTCTGGTGCTTATCGTGCCGCAAATGGCGCGAGCACGTCCTTGCAGGCCGGCGAGAGCGCGCCGGCATTCTGGGCGAGGCACTGCACAATACGGCCACCGCCGGGCTGCACACCTGCGCACAGCGAGCGCACATCGCCACCGCAGGCCGAGCGCAGCACGAACAGCTCTTCGCGCGGCCGCAGCGGCCGCAGCACGATGACAGCCGGCGCCGGCGCGGCAGCAGCAGGTGCGGCCGCGGCACCTGCGGGCGGCGCCGCTGCCGGAGCGCCTGCGGGCGCCGCACCGCCGCCAACGGCGGCGACGGCCTTCTCGCACCCCGCGGAGAGCTTCGCCTTGTTCTTTTCCAGACATTGCAGTGCGGCAGCGCCGCCGGTTGGAACCCCGGCACAGACCTTTGGATAGTCGGAGCGACAAGCGCTTCGGATCGCCGAGACCTGGGCGCTGGAGGGCTTCGCGGCCGGTGCGGCGGCACTTGCTTTGGCAGCAGGCGCGGCTTCGGCAGCGGGCTTGGCCGTCTCAGCCGCAGGCGTGGATTCCGGTTTGCTTTCCGCCGCGGCAGGCTTGCTCTCGGCTGCGGGTTCGACGGCGCGCACCGCGGTTTGACAGGACGATGACAGGCTCGACATGTTCTGCTGCAAACACTGCAGCGATGCCGCTCCGCCCGGTGGAACGCTGGCACAATGCGCTTCATAGTCCGCGCGGCACGCCGAGCGGATGGCATCGCGCTGGGCTTGGGTCGGCGCTTGCGAAACGGCCGGAGTCGCGGCAAGCGAAAATGCCACGACGATTGCCCAAAGCATCGTCTTACATTGCAAATCATTGTTCATCTGAAAAACCCTGCTTCATTGTCAATTGGCACAGGCTTATGATCGAAACGTCGGGACTCTAATACCCCCATTTCATGGGATAGCCGACGAGTTTTTTGCTGCGATACTTACGAGCGGGCAAGATTGTTGCTATGCAACCAAAGGCAGAGCGCGTCATGAATTGGGGCACAGCCATGAAGCTGCAGCGTCCGCGTCCATCTGACCAGCGTGATGGTAGCTACATCATACCGATGGGCCGCGCTGCCGCGGCCGTTCTCGCCGTTACGATGCTCGCGGGCTGCGAACAGAACAGTTTCGTTCCGCCACCGCCGCCCAAGGTCGAAGTTGCCGCGCCGGTGCAGCGCGCGATCACGCGTTATCTGGAGGCGACCGGCAACGCCGCACCGATCAAGACGGTCGATCTGGTCGCGCGCGTGCAAGGCTTCCTGCAATCGATCGACTACAAGGACGGCGACTTCGTGAAGGAAGGCACGCCGCTGTTCACGATCGAGCCCGAAACTTACAAATTGAAGCTCGAGCAGGCGCAGGCGGCGGAGGCCGGCGCGCAGGCCTCGGTGAAGCAGGCCGAAGCCGATTTCAAGCGGCAGTCCGATCTGGTCGCGCGACAGGCGGTGTCGCAGGCCACCCTCGACACCTCCACCTCGACGCGGGACAACGCGCAGGCCAATCTGCAGCAGGCTCAGGTCAACACCAAGATCGCCAATGTAAATTACGGCTACACGAAAGTGACCGCGCCGTTCGACGGCATCGTCAGCGCCCATCTGGCCTCGGTCGGCGAACTCGTTGGCGTCGCTTCGCCGACGCAGCTCGCGACCATCGTCGCGCTCGATCCGATCTACGTGAATTTCAACGTCAATGAACAGGACGTGCTCAGGATCCGCGCCGAAGCCATGCGGCGCGGCATGACGGCGACCGATCTGAAGCAGCTGCCGCTCGAGGTCGGTCTGCAGAGCGAGGACGGCTATCCGCATCAGGGCAAGCTCGATTACGCGGCGCCGACCGTCAACCAGTCCACGGGAACGCTGGCGGTGCGCGGCGTCATCCCCAACGCCAACCGCGTGCTGTTGCCGGGCTATTTCGTCCGCGTTCGGGTGCCGATCGACAAGGAGCAGAGCGCGCTGCTGGTTCCCGACACCGCGCTCGGCAGCGACCAGGGCGGCCGTTACGTGCTGGTGGTGACTTCAGACAATGTGGTCGAGCAACGCAAGGTGCAGGCCGGACCGCTCGATGGCGGCTTGCGCGTGATCGAAAGCGGCTTGAAGGGCGATGACCGCGTCGTGATTGCGGGACTGTTGCGCGTGATTCCCGGACAGAAGGTCGATCCGCAACTGCAGAAGATCGAGCAGCCTTCCGTGTCGACCAAATAGGACCGGACCATGATTTCCAAGTTTTTCATCGAGCGGCCGGTTCTTTCCAACGTCATCGCCATCCTGATGATCCTGATCGGCGGCGTGGCGCTGTTCGAGCTCGCGGTCGCGCAATACCCCGACGTGGTGCCGCCGACCGTGCAGGTCACCACGCGCTATCCCGGCGCCAGCGCCAGGACCGTGATCGACACCGTCGCGCTGCCGATCGAGCAGCAGGTCAACGGCGTCGAGGACATGCTGTACATGCAGTCCTACAGCGGCGCCGACGGCACCTACTCGCTGACCGTGACCTTCAAGATCGGCACCGATCTCAACTTCGCGCAGGTGCTGGTGCAGAACCGCGTCTCCAGCGCGCTGTCGCAGCTGCCGCAGGCGGTGCAGAACCAGGGCGTCACGGTGCAGAAGAAGTCGACGTCGATCCTGCTGTTCGTGACGCTGACCTCGCCCGATGCGAAATATGACAGCCTTTATTTGAGCAACTACGCCACCATCAATCTCAGGGACGAGTTGTCGCGGCTGCCCGGGGTCGGCAACGTCACGGTGTTCGGCGCCGGTCAATATTCGATGCGGGTCTGGCTCGACCCCAGCAAGCTGCAGGTGCGCGGGCTGATGCCGCAGGACGTCATCCAGGCGATCCAGCAGCAGAGCCAGCAGGTCGCCGCCGGTCAGGTCGGCAGCCCCCCGACGCCGCCCGGCCAGGCCTTTCAATACACCCTCAACGTCAACGGCCGGCTCGACGACGCCGGCCAGTTCGAGGACATCATCGTCAAGACCGGCAACAATGGCGACGTGACCCGCGTGCGCGATGTCGGCTCGGTCGAGCTCGGCGCGCAGACCTACAGCCAGGTGTTCTCGCTCAACAATCAGCCCGCCACGGGCATCGGCGTGTTCCAGTCGCCCGGCGCCAACGCGCTTCAGGTCGAGCAGGCGGTCGAGAAGAAGATGACGGAGCTGGCGCGCGCCTTCCCGCAAGGAATCAAGTACGACACGCCCTTCGACACCACCAAATTCGTCAACGCGTCGATCCACGAGGTGTACAAGACGCTGATCGAGGCCGGCGTCCTCGTGCTGGTCGTGATCCTGGTGTTCCTGCAGGACTGGCGCGCGATGCTGGTGCCGGCGACCACCGTGCCCGTCACCATCATTGGCGCGTTCGCGGCCATGGCCGCGCTCGGCTTCACCATCAACCTGTCGACCTTGTTTGCGATTGTGCTCGCAATCGGCATCGTGGTCGACGACGCCATCGTCGTGGTCGAGGGCGCGGCACACAATATCGAACAGGGCATGTCCGGCCACGACGCCGCGATCAAGGCGATGGATGCGCTGTTCGCACCGATCGTCGGCATCACGCTGGTCTTGATCTCGGTGTTTCTGCCGGCGGCGTTCCTGCCGGGACTGACCGGGCGTATCTACGCGCAATTCGCGCTGGTGATCGCGGCAACCGCGCTGCTCAGCGCCGTCAACGCCGCGACCTTGAAGCCGACGCAATGCGCGCTCTGGCTGCGCGCTCCGGTGCCGTTCGCACAGCGCAACTGGTTCTACCGAGGTTTCAACAATGTCTATAACCGGCTCGAGCACGGTTATGCCCGGCTGATCGGCTTTCTCTCCAGACATGCGACCGCGTCCGTCATCGTCGCGCTGGTCCTGATCGGCATCGGCGGCTACGGCCTCTCCCGCGTACCGACGGGATTCCTCCCGATCGAGGACCAGGGCTACCTGATCGCCGCGGTGCAGTTGCCCGATGGCGCGGCGCTGGACCGCACGCAAAACGTGCTCGACCGGGTCAGCGCGATCGCCGGCAAGGCGCCGGGTGTCGCACAAGTCATCACCATCGCCGGCATCTCGGCGCTCGACAACAGCGCGAGCCTCGCCAATGCCGGCGTCGCCTATATCATTCTGAAGGACTGGGACTCGCGCGGACCGGGCGAGGATCTGCGCTCGCTGGTCTATGGGCTGAACGACAAGCTCGCCACCATTCTGGAAGCGCGCACGCTGGTCTTGCCGCCGCCGCCGATCCAGGGCATCGGCAATGCCGCAGGCTTTGCCATGCAGGTCGAACTGCGCGACGGCAACAACGACTACGCCAAGCTGCAGGCGATCACGCAGGCCATGGTCGGCAGCGCCCAGACCCAGAGCGCGCTGCAGCGCGTGCAATCGCCGTTCCGCGCCACGGTGCCGCAGATCGACGTCGAGATCGACCGCATCAAGACCCAGACCTTGCATATCACCACCGACCAGGTGTTTTCCGCGCTCGGGTCTTATCTGGGCTCGTCGTTTGTCAACCAGTTCAACAAGTTCGGCCGCGTGTTCCAAGTCTATGCCCAGGCCGATGCCCGGTTCCGCCTGACCCCGCGCGATATCCAGAACATGATGGTGCGCAACCAGAATGGCGACATGATCCCGATCGGCACGGTGGCCAAGATCACGCCGGCGGTCGGCCCGTCCCTGATCAGTCTGTACAACCTCTACCCGTCCTCGACCATCGTCGGCCTGCCGGCGCAGGGCTATAGCTCCGGACAGTCGCTGCAACTGATGGAGCAGATCGCAGAGAAGACGCTGCCGCCCGGTACCGGCTACGAATGGACCGCGATGTCCTATCAGGAGAAGGCCGTCTCGAGCCAGATCTACTACGTGTTCGGGCTCGCGATGCTGCTGGTCTATCTGGTGCTCGCCGGTCAATATGAGAGCTGGTATGCGCCGATCTCCGTGATCCTGGCGGTGCCGTTGTCGCTGTTGGGGCCGATGTCGGTGCTCCGAGGCCTCGGCATCGACAACAACCTCTATGTCCAGATCGGCCTGATCCTGCTGATCGCGCTCTCGGCCAAGAACGCGATCCTGATCGTCGAGGTCGCACTCGAAATGCATGGGCGCGAAGGCAAGCCGCTGCTGGAATCGGCGGTGGAAGCGGCCCGCGCGCGCTTCCGTCCGATCCTGATGACGTCGTTCGCCTTCATCCTCGGCGTCCTGCCGCTGGTGCTGGCGACCGGGGCCGGCGCCAGCGCCCGCAAGTCGATCGGCATCACCGTATTCTCGGGCATGCTGGCCTCGACCTGCCTCGCGGTCTTGTTCGTGCCGGCCTTCTTCGTGGTGGTGCAGCGCTTCGAGAATTGGCTCGCAGAGCGGAAGAAGACGCCGACCGGAGTTCTCCAGGTTGGAGGCTGACCGGTTCCCCCACGCCGCATCCGGCGCAAAGCGAAGATGCGACAATCATGACTCGCTGTGCACCGACAATTCGAGGCCGCCGGCGAATGGCAGCGTCATGGTCCTAAATCCATGCGCGTCAAGAAATGCGAAATAATCGGCGTATTCGCTTCGATATTGCGCCGTATTGTCGGCGATCACGATCGCGCCCGATCTCAGATGCGGCGTGACCAGCTCCAGCGCCGGCCGCGCCATCGTGATCCAGATGTCGACCAGCATGAAATCCACCGGCCCGTCGATGTGCCTGAGCGTCTGGCGCAGATCGCCTTCGCGCAGATCGATGAAGCGGCTCACGCCCGCCTGCTCAAAATGCGCCCGCGCCGCGGCGGCCTTGTTTGGCTCGTACTCGGTGCCGATCACCACGCCGTCGCCGCCGCCGGCCAGGACATTGTCGCGCACGGCTGCGGCGAGATAGAGCGTCGAAACCCCATAGGACGTGCCGATCTCGACGATCCGGCGCGCATTGATGGCGCGGCAAAGCTGGTAGCAGAATTCCGCCTTGTCGGAATCAAGCGCGACGAGCTTGTCGCTGAGAAAGGCCCTGGCCTCCTTCGCCGCCGGCGGCTGCGCCTGGTTGGTCCGGCTGGCGTCGAAGCTTTGCATCGCCGCGGCCTGCGCGTCGCTTCGGCCATGCAGGCCCGTCAGCAGCGCTTCCAGTGAAGGGTCACGAATGACACTCATGGGTGGCTCGCTTCCGCCCTGGGCACCCTGATCTCGCGCGGCAGGATCAGCGCCGCCGCAATCGCGAACAGGCAGAGCCCCGCAAACGCATGCAGCATGGTGACGAAGCCACCCTGCTGGTAGAGCCAGGCGACGAGGCCGACGGACGCACCGGCCGCCGTGAAGCCTACGAAATAACGCACCGCATAGGCGCGCGAGCGCCATTCTTCCGTGGTGTATTTGCCGATCATGGCGTCGTTGACAGTGACCTGGCCGAAAGCCCCCATCACGATGCCGATCGACACCAGGATCAGCGGCAGGTTGGAGAGGCTGGCTGCCAGGTAGAGGAACGGCGCCAGCATGAACGACAGCGGCAACGCAACCGTCTTCAGCGAATGACGATCGAGCAGCCGGCCGATGGTGTACTGCGTCATCGCGCCGAACACATAGACGCACGCCGCGATCACGCCAAGCAATGCTGGTGACTTCGTCAGATCGGCCAACCGCTCCGCGAACAGTTTTGGCAGCGCCACCGTCACCGCGTTGAAGGTGGTCGAGATCGCGATCACCACGATCGTAAGCGCCAGGATCACCCGCCACATGTCCTCTTTGGCAACCCGCGCCTGCGCCGCGGCCTGCCGCGATCCCTTGCGGTCCTCGTGGACCACGCTGAGCGCAAAGCCCAGCCCGATCATGACCGTGACGACGCCGGGGACGATGAAGGCGAAGCGCCAGCCGAGATATTGGCCGATCACGCCGGTCACCAGCGCCGAGGAGGCGACGCCGAGATTGCCCCACACGCCGTTCAGTCCCATCTCGCGGCCGAGCCGTTCCGCATAGGACACGATCATTGCGGTGCCGACGGGATGATAGATCGAGGCGAACAGGCCGATCGAAAGCAGCGCCGCGCCGAGCTGCAGCGGCGACTGCACCAGGCCGACCGCTATCATGGACGCGCCGATCCCCGCAAAGAAGATCACCATCATGTGGCGCCGGCTCCAGCGGTCGCCGAGCCAGCCGGTCAGCAGCGATCCTGCGCCGAACGCGATGAAGCCGGGGGTCGCATACGGCAACAGCTCGGAATAGGCCATGCCGAGTGCGGGGCCCATGACGATGACCGCCGCGGCAAAGATCAGCATCGCGTAATGGTCGATGAAATGCGCGGCATTGACGAAGCCGATCACCCGGACGGGGCTGTTCATTGGAATCCTCTCGCGTCTCGAAATGCGTTATAAAGTCTTGTCCTGACGGGATGTCGCCAATGACTATCGCCGAAATGCCAATCGACGCGATCCGGGGCAGCCACCGCGCAACCGGCGACGGCGTGCACCTGGTGGCGCGCAACTACCGGAAGGGCGTGCGGCTCGAGACCCACATGCACCGCGAGGCGCAACTGGTCTATGCGGCCAAGGGGACCATGCAGGTGACCACGCCAAAGGGACGCTGGCTGGTGCCGCCGGACCGCGCGGTCTGGGTGCCGGCTCGGCTCGAACACGCCATCGACGTGCTGGCTGATATCGAGATGCGGACGCTGTATTTCGAGCTCGGCTGGCTTGCGCGCGAGACACGAAGTCCGAGCCTGCAGGCGGAGTTCGTGGTGCGGGTCTCGACCCTCCTGCATCAGGCCATTCTCGCCATGTTCGACCGCCGCGCCACGCCTGCGCGCACCGCGCTCCTGATCCAGCTCGCGATGCTCGAATTGGACAGGGCCGAGGATTCCGCGACCTTCATGCCGCTGCCGCAGGAGCCGCGCTGCCGTCGTGCGGCCGACATCGTGCTGCGCGATCCGGCCCACCCGCACGAGATCGAGGATCTGGCGCGCGCGGTCGGCACCTCGGCGCGGACGCTGTCGCGGCTGTTTGCCGCACAGACCGAGCTGAGCTTCAAGAGCTGGTGCCAGCGCGCCCGCATCGCGTCCGCGATCGAACGGCTGTCGACCGGCGGCGCCGTCTCGATGAAAAAGCTTGCCTCCGAATTGGGCTACGCCAGCGTGCCGGCCTTTTCGCACGCCTTCCGGCAGGTGACCGGCAAGACGCCGAGCGAATTTTCCAGCGACTGATGCGCGCGCCGGCCCTGCACGGCATGATGAATCCGCAGAGCTAGATTGTGGCTGGTCCTGCCATAAATCGGATATAGAATGCCCGCCGTTAGAGGAACAGATCGACCGCATGGCCAACGCCTTTTTTTCCGACCTGCTTTCGACCATTTCCGAGCGCGGACGCACGCTGCTCCGGCGCAACGGAGCGCCGGCCGCGAGACCGGATGATGCCGACGGCCTGGTTGAACTCTGCGAGGCGCTGCTGTCGGGCCGCGGCGAAGCCTCCGGTACCGCGATGGCCCGCGAGGTGCTGGATCGCTACCATGATCTCGACGATGCCGGGCGGCGCGCCTTCTTCGCGGCGCTGGTTCGCGACTTCGGCCCTGATCGGGAAAAGCTCGCGGAGGCGATCGAAGGCTGGCGCTCACAGCCCAACGACGATGACGCCAGCGACCTGCATTTTGCCTCCGAGCCGCGGCGGCAGGAACTGATCCGGCGCTTGAACCGCGCGCCGGGCGGCACCGGTGCGCTGGTGGCGATGCGCTCCGATCTGTTGTCGCTCCTGAACGGCCACAAGGATCTCGCCGCGCTCGACCGCGACGTGGTGCACCTCTTGTCTTCATGGTTCAACCGGGGTTTTCTCGTGCTGCGCAGCATTGACTGGTCGACGCCGGCGAATATTCTCGAGCAGATCATCCGCTACGAGGCGGTGCACGAGATCCGCGACTGGGACGACCTGCGCCGCCGCATCAATCCGGTCGACCGGCGCTGCTATGCGTTCTTCCATCCGGCGATGCCCGATGCGCCGCTGATCTTTGTCGAGGTGGCGCTGACCGAGCAGATCCCCGGCGCGATTGCGCCCCTGCTCGCGGTCGACCGTCAGCCGGCGGCAATCGAGCGGGCGCGCACCGCGGTGTTCTATTCGATCTCCAACACCCAGCGCGGTCTCGGCGGCATTTCGTTCGGCAATTTCCTGATCAAGCAGGTGGTCGAGGAATTGCGCCGCGAATTGCCGAAGCTCGATACCTTCGTGACGCTGTCGCCGGTGCCCGGCTTCATGCAATGGCTCAACAAGCCGGACGATGCGCCCCTCAGCGATGAGGAACGCGCGCTGCTCAAGCAGCTCGACGAGCCGAAATGGTTCGATGATGCCGATCTCACCGCGCAACTGCGCGCGCTGCTCGAGCCGCTGGCGGCGTACTACTTCCTCAAGGCCCGCACCGCGAAGGGCCGTGTGATCGATCCGGTGGCCCGCTTCCATCTCGGCAACGGCGCGCGGCTGGAACGCATCAACTGGCTCGGCGATCTCTCGCCGAAAGGCCTGCGCGAATCCGCCGGCATCATGGTCAACTACCTCTATCGCCTGGAAGACATCGAGAAGAACCACGAGGCCTTCGCCAATGACGGCGAAGTCGTGGCCTCGAGCGCGGTGAAGAGGCTGTTGAAGACGGAGGGCCGGCGGTTGCTCGACATGCGGCTGACGTAACGGCCTCGTCATTCCGGGGCGGTCCGCAGGACCGAACCCGGAATCTCGAGATTCTCCGATGTGCAATTGCACATCGTAGTTCCTGCTTCGCAGGCCCCGGAATGACCCGCGTTTCATTTACTACGGATTCAATTGTCAAACAGCAGACACGACTTCACCCTCGCAGGCGATGAACACCCCGAGTTGATGTGACTTCGTGTCCCTCCAAAACGAAGAGGGCGCGGGGAATGCCGAGTGCCCAATGCACCCGCAGCCTGGCGCGCGCTGGGGTAGTGAAGTATGCGCACCAGTATTCACAGCGGAGGCACCGGATACATCCGGCCCGTCGGGCTGTGGGTCTGGTCGATCGGCACCCAAACGAGAGAAGAGAAACGACAATGGCGCGTGACGCTGACGCTGATGCGCCCTGCGGCGCGACATTGCGTTTCTGCGCCGTGCTCCCCGTCTTTGCAGTCGCTGCTGTCTCAGCGACCAGGAATATATCATGCAACAGCGATCCTCTCTGGATTCAAAAAATCGAATCTGGCTCTATCAAACAACTCTTCCAGCGCTTCCAATCCATTTTGTTTCTTGAACGCCACTTCGGAACTAGTCACAGGTATCAGCCAGTAGAATTTCAACTCCTTCGAATCTATTTTCAAATTCTCCAAAGACGGGCCGTCGAGGTATGGCAGGGATACGAGACCGTATTCGGATTTTGAGGTATCCATCCAAGGGCGACCGAAGTTGACCGAATGTCCAAGGCCTAACTTGGCAGCAGTGCGATGGTAGTGCGCAGTTACGGCTAGCAGTTCGACCACCTCATCCGATTCCCTAGGACTGAACATATGCAGTTCGATGGGTCTGTGATCGACGGGCTGTGACATGCAGCAAGTTGCATATGTCCACATCTGTCTGCTGCCGTGGGGGAGGAATCTGATGACTGAAAAATCGAGAGGAAGCTGACTTATCGGGCCAGCGGAAAACGGACAAGGCTCGGGCTCGACACCCCAAACCGTTCGATAGTGGTTCAGGATATTGGTTCGCCACGTCACAAGCCAATGTCCCTCTTCATTTGGTGCGAGTATGTCCACATTTGCTCCCCAGGGAACTCGAGTCGGCTCGTGGCAGCGGACTGGCGCGAACTTTATCCGCCCTGACGAATTGCGCCTGCGAATTCCGGCGTTTCTCGAAAGACTGCAAACGGTATGGGTTCGCGCGGTGGCGCAGAACATTCGGCCAGACCAAGGCGCCAGTAGCCGATGTTGCGCCAGCTTCCGAGCTTGAAACCGATGTCGTTGTGGACGCCGATAGGCTTGAACCCCGTCGTCTCGTGCAGGCGGACGCTGCCCGGATTCGGCAAGACGATCTCCGCGAAGGCCGAGCGGAAGCCTTGCCGTCGCAACACTTCCAGCAGGGCGGCATAGAGCGTACGGCCGACGCCCTTTTGGCGCCGCGCACCATTTACATAGACGGTGACATCGACGGTCCAGCGATACCCGGCGCGTTCGCTGTGTTTGCCCGCGTAGGCGAAGCCGACGGTCTCGCCGCCATGGTCCGCCACCAACCAAGGATGCGTTTCGAGCGTCCTGGTGATTCGCTGCCGCATGATTTCCGCCGTCGGCGGCTCGATCTCGAAGGAGACGGGCGTATCCCGCACATAGGGCGCATAGATCGCGGCGATCGCGGGCGCATCTCGCTCTTCAGCCGATCGGATCGTCGTCTCTGGGGCACTCACGTTGGGAATCATAGCAGCGGCTCGGCGGTGGCAAAAGCATGGCCGCGCGCAACCGCAGATTGTGCCGTCGATACATCCGCGCCCGCACTATGCGATCCGTTGCGCAATCTGATCGGTGCCGTTGTGATGCAGGATCAGGCGGGCGGCGCGGCCGTCCTCGCCGGGTTCGAAGGTCAGTTGCATCGGCGCGCTCTTGTGGAAAAAATGCCATTCCGAGGTGGGAAACACCCGATGCTGGTCGGCGATCGGAACATGGAGCCGGTCGCCGCGCGATGTCACATCGAACACCCAATCCCCCACTTGATAGCGTCCGACCAGACGGGCAAGACAGGCCGGCTCGATCGCGACCTCCCTGGGGTACGACATCAGGTCGCGGCGCGGGTTCAGCACATGGATGCCGAGATCGACCACGGCATCGATACTCGCATTGCTGAGCACGACCACGCCGCGTTGCCATTCCGGAATGCATTTGACAAAGCCGCGGGCACCAGCGGTCCCGCCGGGTTTCGAGAGCGCGATGGCGCCGTCCGGATGCGGCTTTCCCAATTCCAGTCCACCCTGGTCGCGCGGTGTCATCAGCGCGCCGACCATGGCCGCGATCGGTGAGGCTGGATTGCACACCGCGTCCATGAAGCGCAACAGATCGGACAGGGTCGAGCGCAACGCGCCGGTCCCGGCCAGCACATCGAACGTCCAGTCCGAGGTCGGCTCGAGACTGTCGTCATGGCCTGACGCGACGTTGGCCTTAAGGTGCGGCGGGATCGCGATCACCGTATCGTCCATCCCGAGCCGATCCAGGATGCGCGCGCGGACCAGGCTCTCATAGCCGTTCGCGCCGGCGCGCAGCACCAGCGCGTGCCCGAGCAGCCCGGCGCCGACATTGGAATATTCAAAACTGTCGCCCGGCGTCCGGATCAATTCGTGGCCGGCGAGGAACTGATAGAGTCTTTCCGCGCTGTATGCGGCATAGGGGCCGCCGGGACGATCTGGCCGGTCTCCGTTCGTCGCCACCCGCGGCAGTCCGGACGTATGCGAGGCCAGATCGCGCAGCGTGATGGCTTTGCCATCGCGCGCGGGAGTGCGCGTTCCCGAAGGCAACAGCGCCGCCACCGGTTCATCCAGCCCGACTTCGCCGCGGTTGGCCATGTCGGACAGCAACAGGGCAGTGAACAGCTTGGTGATCGAGCCGATCTCGAACAGGGTCTTTTCGTTCACCGGGCCGCCGCCGCGCGCGTCGCGGCAGCCATGGGCTGCGAAACGATGGCTGCCGGCTTCGGTGATGCCGACCGCCATGCCAACGCTCAGGCGGCGCTCGTCGACGCGATCGACCAGCAGCCGGCGGATCGCGTCGTCGGACAGAGCGGGCGGCGGGATGACGGAAGGGGTCATAATGAACACTCCGACGCAAGGCTACCACGCGGCCGAGTGGGTGTTCACGACCTCGCGCAAAACAATTTTCGACTGGCAGCCTCATCGTTATCGTCAGCGCGCGCCAGCGCCATTATCCTGAAGCGCGTAAGGTGCTATCTCAGATCGTAACGGCGGATCACGGTCCGCCCTACCAGCTGGCCAATGCGAAATTCAGTAGAGAGCCCTGGTGTCAAGCCTAGGCCCGCAACCAATGAATGCCATGGAGATTCAGGAATGCGGCCTTTGTTGATTATGCTGCTCGGTTTGATTCTTAATCCAGCCAACGCCGAAAAAATCAGGATCCCTTGGAATGGAGATTACGCCCATAACGGCGAAACGATATGGTCACCAGAAAATAGATACCACAAGTCTGGACTGACCAAGAATTTCATGAATGGAGCGCCGGAAGAACACGGCAAGGTGCAGCGTGACGGCGTGTTGGAGGCCGAGTTGCTGCTGCCGCATATTGAACAACCCGTGCCCTTCGTCATTCTGCTCCATGGTTGTTCTGGAGCGACGGATCGCGTGGTGCAGAGGTGGTCTCACCGTGTGGCGAAAGCGCTGAATGATCGGGGTTACGGCGTACTCATCCTGGATAGCTTCACAACCCGTAATGTCCGGTCCACATGCGGCGCGCCAAATTATCATTGGGGCATCCGGCGCGTAGAAGACGCGTATTCAGCCATGGGCTACGTGGTCGAGAAAAAGCTCGCAAAGCCCGAAGACGTGTTCGTCGTCGGACGCAGTAATGGAGCTTTGACCGCGATCATGATCGCCGAAAATTATGAGGTCAGAAATCATCAGCATCGTTTTGCCGGGAGCTTTGCTATTTCGCCGACGTGTCTAGGGTTGGAAAAGTCGATCTTCGCGGCGCCGTTCATCGTCTTCGTCGGAGATAAGGATGATGCGGTCGTAGACGTGAAGGCTTGTGAGGCCCTCCATGAAAGAACGGAATCGCCCGTGCGAGTGATTGAGTTCAAAGGGGTGACCCATGGCTACGAAGACGAAGGCGCAAACAGCGTGTTCCACGGCTGGCGCATGAAATATGATCCCGAGGCCGAGAAATATACGATGGCGACGATATTCGACCTGTTGAAATCGAAGAATTTTAAAAGCGGCATCGAGTCCAGATGAGAACTCCTGCCACATCGGTATGCTAAGCTTACTTCGGTGCCAGGCTCGACGCTCGCGTCATGGAATGAGTTGCCTAAAGCCTATCTTAAATGCACCGTAATGCCGGAATGCAGCAATCACGCGCGTCTCCTGCCACAAACGTAATCATCGCACATCCGCAGCGGGCCGCAATCGCAACACGGCGTCGGGCAGGTTCGTCGAGAGCCAGGCGGCGACGGCTTGCTGGCTGCGATGATAGAGCAGGCCGGCGGCGACCACGGCAATGCCGATCAGCGACAATGCGAAGGGAAACAGCAGCGAGTCCTTGAACACGACGCCGGCGAGATGTCCGAGATAGAGGGTGATGCCGAACGCGCCAAACACCGCGTATGCGCGCCGCAGCAGGATCACCGCCGCGAACAGCAGGCCGACATTGAACAGGCAGTAGACGGCCCGTCCCAGCTCGGTTGCGCCTGACGTCGCGCTGATGCCGCCCCAGAAGGCGATCAATCCAAACAGATGCAACCAGAAGGCAAAGTCGCCGTTGCGGCTGCGATAGTCGACCGCGCAGGCAACCATGACGATGGCAAGCCCGAACCACACCGACACCCTGCGCCGCATCTCGAAATCGAACTGACCGACGTCGAAGATCCAGGGCGTGAGGTCCATCGACATGAACCACAGCGCAACCGCAATGATCGAGACGATGAAGGGTGCGCGGAAGAAGCGCAGCGCGACGACACCGGCCGCGACGGCGGCGACCTCCATGAAGATCCAGCTGCCCTTGATCCAGACATAGAAGTCATGAACCGTGCCGGGCCTGCCGAATTTTCCCCACCAGCCAAGCTCGGCCTGGACGCCATAGACCGCGAGCGGCGCCATCGACACCGCAATCGCTATCAGCAATCCTCCGGGAACGCGCAGATTCTTGCGGTACCAGAGGTGATGACCGGCCAAAGTGAAGACCACGGCGTAACCGATGGCGCAAGCCGTGAGCGCGCGACCGCCCAGCTGCGAAAATGCCACGGTCGAGAACAGGCCCATGGCTCCGATGACGATCAAGGCGCCCGCGTACCACAGCAGATGCGCAGCATCGAATTTCGCGGCCGGCGCCGCCCCGTTCGGCGGCGACCCCTTGGACAGGAACGCGAGCAGCCGTTCCAGGTCCGCGGCGCCGATCACGCCAGCGCTTTCGGCAACGCGAAGATCACCTTCCGAATACGACATCGCGGCTCACTCCGTTTTTCAATGGCTGTCACACGCCGCAGCGCTGCCGTGCTTGCGCTCAGCCGGTCGACGACGTGCAATGATCTTGAGTATAGACAACTTTGAACAATGTTCAATATTAACTTGAACATTGTTCACACATATCCGTGAAGAGCTCATTGGCCAAGAGGAACAGCTGGTAGGCGGATCTGATCCGCCGTTGAAAGCGCCGCGACGGCGGATGGCGCCGGCTGCATCGTCGTTGGTCATTGCGGGGCGGTCCGCAGGACCGAATTGCGAATGTGCAATTGCACACCGGAGACTCTCGAGATTCCCCGATGCGCAATTGCGCATCTGGGGTTCCTGCTTCGCAGGCCCCGGAATGACTGCTCCTATTCCGCCAGCGCCTTCATCTCCGCGTAGAGATCCGACTTGCCCTCGAAGCCGATGCCGGGCAACTCCGGCATGGTGATGTGGCCGTTCTCGACCCGGACGCCGTCAGGGAAGCCGCCATAGGGCTGGAACAGGTCGGGATAGCTCTCGTTGCCGCCGAGGCCGAGACCGGCGGCGATGTTGAGCGACATCTGATGGCCGCCATGCGGGATGCAGCGACTTGGTGACCAGCCGTGGGTCTTGAGCACCTCCAATGTGCGCTGATATTCGCACAGGCCATAGGACAGCGCGCAGTCGAACTGCAGCCAGTCGCGGTCGGGCCGCATCCCGCCGTAGCGGATGAGGTTGCGGGCGTCCTGATGGCTGAACAGGTTTTCGCCGGTCGCCATCGCCGCGGGATAGAATTCGGCCAATGCCGCCTGCAGCGCGAAATCGAGGGGATCGCCGGCCTCCTCGTACCAGAACAGCGGATAATCGCGCAGCATTTTTGCGTAAGCGATTGCGGTCTCAAGATCGAACCGGCCATTGGCGTCGACGGCGAGCTGCGCGTCCTTGCCGATCTCTTCCAGCGCTGCCTCGATGCGCGTGCGGTCCTCCGCGATCGGCGCGCCGCCGATCTTCATCTTCACGACGGTGTAGCCGCGATCGAGATAGCCGCGCATCTCGCCGCGCAGCATCGACAGGCCCTTGCCGGGATGATAGTAGCCGCCCGCGGCGTAGACGAAGACGCGCGGGTTTGCGGTCCGGCCGTGACGATCGGCGAGCAGGCGAAACAGCGGCTTGTTCGCGATCTTCGCCACCGCGTCCCACACCGCCATGTCGATGGTGCCGACCGCGACCGAGCGTTCGCCATGGCCGCCCGGTTTCTCGTTGCTCATCAGCGCCGACCAGACCCGGTCGGGATCGAGATTGTCGCCGGCCTCGTTCAGCAGCGCCCTCGGATCGGCCTCCTTGAGCCGCGGCGCGAAGCGCTCGCGGATCAGGCCGCCCTGCCCGTAGCGGCCGTTGGAATTGAAGCCGTAGCCGACCACAGGTCTGCCGTCGCGCACCGCATCGGTGACGACGGCGACGAGGCTCGTCGTCATCTTCGTGAAATCGATGTAGGCGTTGCGGATCGGCGAGGCGATCGGCTTGGTCACCTCGCGGACGTCGACGATGCGGACGGACATGCGCTACGCCTTGTCCCGATAATACGGCTCGACCGGGCCGTGCACCTTGATGGTCAGCGGGTTGCCGTGACGATCCTTGGCGTTGCCCGCGGTGACGCGCACCCAGCCCTCGCTGACGCAATACTCCTCGACATTGGTCTTCTCGGCGCCCTTGAAGCGGATGCCGACGTCGCGCGCCAGCACCGCTTCGTTGTAATACGGGCTTGACGGATTGACCGACAGGCGGTCGGGCAATTGGTCGCCGGTGTCAGTGGTCTCGGTGTCATTGTTCTCGTTCACAGCAATGCCTCGATTTCTTTCTTCAAAGCCTCGGGCCTCATGGTCGGCGCAAACCGTCCCGCCACTTTGCCCGCACGATCGACCAGGAATTTGGTGAAATTCCATTTGATCGAGGACCCGAGCAGTCCGGATTTTTCGCTCTTCAGATAATGGTAGAGCGGATGGGCGCGGCTGCCGTTGACATCGATCTTGGCGAACATCGGAAAGGTGACGTCATATTTGCTCGCACAGAACTCTTCAATCTGTTTGGCGTCGCCGGGTTCCTGGCCGCCGAACTGATTGCAGGGAAAGCCGAGCACGGAAAAGCCGCGCGGGCCGTAGTCCCGCTGCAGCGCCTCGAGGCCACGATATTGCGGCGTGAACCCGCAGGCGCTCGCGGTGTTGACGATCAGCAGCACCTGCCCCGCGAAGCGGTTCAGCTGAACGTCTTCGCCTGCGAGCGATTGGGCGGTGAAGTCGTAAATTCCAGGCATCATTGTAACCCTAGCTGACGGGATCGATCGGCGATGGTGGTACACCGCCGGCTTCGATGGCTTCGCCCGCGGACAGACACAGATCCTCGCGAAAGCGCCCCGAAACCACTTGCACGCCGACGGGGACGCGGCCGACCAGGCCGGTCGCAACGGTCAGGCCCGGCAGTCCCAGGAAGGGGATCGCGATCTGCGTCAGTTGCGCCTGCCAGACCCGCGCGAACGCTGCATCGTCCTTGCGGTCGAGATGATCGGGAAACGGCAACTCGCCGGACACCGGAATCAGCAGCACGGCGTAGCGTTCGAAAAACTGCAGCCATTCGCGCGTCAGCGTGACCCGCCGCGTCAGCGCCTTCGAGAACGCGGATGCGTCAAACGGAACGACCTTCGACCTGATGCCGCGCAGGCAGGCGAGCGCGCCGGGATCGCCCTCGCGCTTGGCCGCCTCCAGTTGCGCTTCGTAGCCGTCGCCGAGCCAGAATTTGGTATTGAGCTCCGCCGGCTCGCGCAGCGGCGGCGTGGTCTCGATCGTCTCCACCGTCCATCCCGCACGCTCCAACCGCCTGCCGGCGTCGATCAGGGCGGCGTCGACGTCGGCCGACGTCGCGAGGCCGTCGGGATGCAGGCACAGCGCCGCGCGCTTCTCGCGCGGCAGTCCCTGCAATGGCGCCGGCACCCACCAGGGATCGCGCACGTCCCGGCCCGACATCGCCGCAAGCGCGATCCTGAGATCGCCGATGCTGCGCGCCAGCGGGCCCGACACCGCGCAGATCTGCGGGCCGATCGGCCGATCCGGCAGCGCCGCATTGAAAGTTGCGACCCGGCCGAAGGTCGGCCGCAGGCCGTGAACGCCGCAGGCGTAGGCGGGATAGCGGATCGATCCCGCGATATCGGTGCCATGCGCAATCGCGCCGATGCCGGCGGCAACCGCCGCGCCGGCGCCGCCGGACGAGCCGCCCGGCGTGATCGACGGGTCGCGCGGGTTTTTGGTGTCGCCATGAACCAGATTGGTGGTGAACCAGCGATAGGAAAAAGCCGGGCAGTTGGTGCGCCCGAGAATGACGGCACCGGCTTTCCTTAGGTTGTCGATCACCGGACTGTTACTGGTGGCAATAACGTCGCGCTGCAGCGTGAGTCCGTTGGTGGTGGCAAAGCCCTCCTGGTCGATATTGACCTTCACGGTCACCGGCACGCCCGCCAGCGGCCCGGCATCGGCGCCCTTTGCGATCGCCGCATCGACATCGGCGGCCTCTTTCAGCACCTCCTCGGGCCGATGATCGACGACGGCGTTGATGGCGGGGTTGACGGCATCAAGCCGCGCCAACGCCGCTTTCGCGGCCTCGATGGCGGACACCTGCCTGGATCGGATCAGGGCGGCGAGATCGGTGGCCGACAGCCGCCAGAGGTCTTGCATGGCTTGCTCCATTGCGTCGGGCGTCTTGTAGCGTTAGGCGCACGCCATGGCCAGTTCTCCCTCTCCCCGCTCTTTGCGGGGAGAGGGTCGGGGTGAGGGGCCTCTCTCGGTACAGACCGGGTAGATTCCCGACAGTTTAGACCGGGTTGATAGCCGACAGGTCAGATTGGGTTGGAAGGAGGACTTCCAATGCCGTTCAAGGAGAC
>Ga0307508_10000183_pt1 | contig 75801 bp, 66 predicted proteins | sample 9_EM_MG_FD_203089 | JGI IMG/M metagenome (GOLD analysis project Ga0307508, IMG submission 203089) | Populus trichocarpa ectomycorrhiza microbial communities from riparian zone in the Pacific Northwest, United States - 9_EM | ecosystem: Host-associated > Plants > Roots > Unclassified | place... | reverse complement strand
GGGTACGAGACCCGGAAAATACGGTTCTCCGCGTTTTCACGCACCGAATAATTGCGGAGATCCAAAATAATCCCGTCGGCGTTCATCGCTCAGAACTACGAAAGAGTTTCCACACAGTCTGGGGAGGGGCCGGACCTTGCGCTCCCGCGCAGGGCCACTTCGCTGGATAAGATAAAGGGCAAATAGGCCTGAAATCTTAAAACTGGCCGGTGCTGGAATCACTGAGCATTTGCTGAACGAGAACAGTCGGAGAGGAATGTCGGGCCCCTCGAACAACTTCCGCCAGCCCCAATCGCAACGTGCCATCAGTGAGAATCCGCGCGCGCAGGCCTCCCCGGCCGCGCAGCCACGCCTCGCTGTCAGGCGCGAGCGCGGTGTTCATCCAATAACAGGGTTTGCATTCACCGGCGCCACGAAACCACACGCCTTGCAAGCAAAAGTCGCGGTCGGAAAGATCGGGCAGGTCGAGTCCGCGCACGAGTACGTTGCGCCGCGTCAATCCGGGTGAGGCGTGCGGCAGGGAAAACTCCCGTTGTAGTTCGCTGAATATCTCGGCGGAGAAGAAGGTGATCTGCCCGGCGTAGTCCGGACGATAGTTAAAGAAACGATCGCCTACAACTCCCCTCCCGGCGACGCAGTGCAGCTCTTTGACCTGCAGCGTGGGATGCGTGGAAGGCTCCCGTCCGTGATGACCAAAGTAGTTGTGATCAGACGAAAGACAGAGGAATTCAAGGCGTGAGGTCATGGTTTTTAGGAAGCCGGACTCATGCCTGCGGGCGTCAATCGACTATTAACGGCGCGAAAATATTTCATCGGCTGAATGAAAGTGATTCATTTGCGGCCTTTCCGTTATATTTGACAATAGATAACGAAGATTCTTTATCGCCGCATGAATTTTCTCCTCCGTGGACTGGGATTACTGGCAACGGCAGTTGCGTTATCCGCGGCCGAATCAGCACTGAAAATCACTGCGCCAGCCAAATCGCTGGAATTCACGTTGGAAGAATTTGCCTTGCTGCCGCATCGCGAGATTGCGGCGGTGGAACCGCACGGAAAGAAAGAACATCATTACGCCGGTGTTTCTGTCGCTGAATTGTTGTCGCGCGCCGGGGCTCCACTCGGCGAGAATCTGCGCGGGCCAGCACTTCAACTCGTGGTGATCGTCCATTCCAAGGATGGCTATGCCGTCGCGTTTTCCCTGACGGAATTTGACAAAGCCTTTGGCGACCGGACGATCCTGCTGGCTGATCGTGAAGATGGTCAGGTGTTGCCGGAAAATGCCGCTCCGTTCCGCTTGGTGGTGGTTGGCGACAAGCGTGCCGCCCGCTGGGCCAGGATGGTTTCGTCGATCGAACTCGTGGCAGTCGATTCTTCCCCGGCCGCCAAAGGCAAACCGTGATTTTTCTCATGACCCGATACACCACTCCAATCAGGATAGTTTCAATGCTTGCAGCGTGTGGCGGACTGCTGACTGGTTCCGCCATCGCCCAAAGCACTTCATTAGAGGAGCGCCTCCAGCGCCTCGAAAACGAAGTGGGCGCGTTGCGAAAGGAAAACCAACAGCTCCGCTCTGAACTCGGCCTCGAAGGCAAGGCGGGCCGGACTATCGTCAAGCCGGCGGGCCGCGAGCCAGTTCTGACCGTTGGCGGGCTGGTCCAGGCGCAGGCGGATTTCGGCGACAAGGGCGATGCGCGCTTCACCAGCGGCAATGATCGTTTTTATCTCCGTCGGGCGCGGATCAACCTTCAGGGAAAATTCCTGGAAGAATTTGATTTTCGTCTCGAAGGCGAATTTGCCGGTTCGCTTGCCGAGGCATCAGGCAACCGCGCGCAGCTGACGGATGTCTACATTAATTGGAATAAGTACGAATTCGCGAATGTGCGGGTTGGCCAGTTCAAGACTCCCTTCGGCTATGAACAACTCGCCGCTGATCCGAAACTGTTCAGTATCGAGCGGACACTCGTGAATGATCGTCTCACCGTGGGCCGTCAGATCGGTGTCCAGGTGAGCGGTGATTTGTTCGACAAAAAAGTTTCCTATGCCACCGGCATTTTCAATGGCACCGGCGTGAACACGAGTGCCAACGACAACGACAAAATGTTGTGGGCCGGCCGCGTTTCGGCCACAGCATGGCAGGGAAAATTGGGCGGACAGGACGCAAAGTGGACCGTTGGCGCCGATGCGCTTACCTCAAACGATGCCAATCTTCCAAGCCAGGCCGGCGAGTTTGGCTTCGATCTCGTTCCCGGTGGTGCCAAGGACAACACTTTCGCCGGACGCCGCAAAGCAGGCGGACTCGATACCCAACTTCACGTCGGGCAATTTGACCTCTGGGTCGAGTATCTCCGCGCCCGCTTCAAAGCGGCGGACCTCATTCCCTCGCGGAGCTTCGATACCGATGGATGGTATGCGCAAGCGGCCTATTTCGTGATCCCGAAGGATCTGCAGGCGGTCGTGAAGTTTGATGAATTCGATCCCAACTTAAATATTGCCGGCAACACGACCACCACCTGGACCCTCGGCCTCAATTACTTTTTGAAGGGTGATGACCTCAAACTCCAGCTCGACTACCTGATCTCGGACATTGACGGACAACCATCGAAAAACGAAAAACTGATCCTCCGCCTGCAAACCATTTTCTAATCCCGCCATGAAAACCCACCGATTTTTTGCGCCGGTATTCACGGCGCTCTTCGCGCTGTCGTTGCACGCGGCCGAACTTAATGTTTTCGCAGCGGCCAGCCTTTCCGACGCGCTGAAAGAAATCGCCAAAAGCTATGAACCTGCCAGCGGAGACAAACTCCGCTATAACTTTGCCGCGTCGAGCGCACTCGCGCGACAAATCAAGGAAGGCGCCCCTGCCGATGTGTTCTTTTCCGCTGACGAGGCAAAGATGGACGACTTGGTTAAGGGAAATCTCATCGCGACGGACACGCGGCTGAGTTTGTTGTCCAATACCCTTGTGATCGTGGTCAACGTCGACGGCGGGGCGGCGATTGCGACTCCGGCCGATTTGGCGAAACCTTCGGTTGGCCGGATTGCCCTCGCCGAGCCGCAAACTGTTCCGGCGGGTATCTACGCCAAGGAATATCTCCAGAAAGCGGGCTTGTGGAAAAAGGTGATCGATAAGGTTGTCCCCACGGAAAATGTGCGCGCCTGTCTTTCCGCGGTCGAGGCGGGTAACGCGGACGCCGGCATCGTTTATAAAACCGACGCACTCATCTCGAAAAAGGTGAAGGTCGCTTATGAGGTAACTGCCGCCGAAGGACCGAAAATTTCATACCCTCTCGCCGTGGTGAGGGAATCAAAGAACGCCGATGCTGCACGAAAGTTTGCCGCTCATCTGGTCACGCCTGAAGCCCGCGCGATTTTTGCGAAGTACGGGTTTTTACCAGCGCCGTAATGCATTCCTGAATGTCAGCCGAAGCCTGGCAGATTACCTGGTTCACGATCGGCGTCGCCACGCTGAGCACACTTTTGATTTTGCCCTTCGGTGTCGCGCTGGCGTGGTTGTTGGCGCGACGCGACTGGCCTGGGAAGTCGATTGTCGAAACGCTCGTGGCCCTGCCGCTGGTAATTCCGCCCGTGGCGACGGGGCTCGTGTTGTTAAAGTTGCTCGGGCGCCGTGGCCTGCTTGGTGGGTGGTTGGAGAAAACGTGGGGACTGGAAATCGTTTTCACGTGGCGCGGCGTTGTGATTGCGACCGCGGTGATGTCCTTTCCTCTTCTGGTGCGAACGGCTCGGGTGGCGTTTGAGAACGTAAATCCGCGATTGGAACAAGTGGCGCGTACGCTGGGGTCGGGGCCGTGGCGGGTGTTTGCCAGCGTGACTCTTCCGCTCGCACTGCGCGGGCTGGTGGCCGGTGCGTTACTCGCCTTTGCCAGGGCGCTGGGCGAATTTGGTGCAACGATCATGGTCGCGGGTTATATTCCCGGACAAACGGCGACGCTGTCGCTTTCAATTTATCATCTCGTGCAACTCGGTCATGACGGTGAGGCGCTTGGTCTGCTGGCGGTTTCTGTGATTATCGCATTTGCCGCGGTGTGGGGAAGTGAGTGGTTTTTGCGGAGGCGTACGTCATGAGCGTGGAACTACAAGGCGTCCGGCTTCAGCTCGCACGTTTCGCTCTCGCAGTGAACGCCACGCTCGCCGGCCGGATCACCGGAATTTTCGGCGCCTCCGGATCGGGCAAAACATCACTGCTCGAAGTGATCGCCGGTCTGCGCCGACCTGCGGCGGGTGTGGTGCGCGTCGATGGAGTGACTCTCACCGACGCACCGGCGAAAGTTTTCTTCCGACCTGAGCGCCGGGGCGTGGGCTATGTTCCGCAGGATGGCGCGTTGTTTCCCCATCTTTCCGTGCGGAAGAATCTGCTATTCGGTCATGGTGAAAAACAGATTCGTCCGACCGGTTTGAATTTTGATCATGTCAGCGAAGTTCTGGAGATCGCTTCGTTAGTGGATCGGCGCATCGAGACTTTATCGGGTGGCGAAAAACAGCGCGTCGCGCTGGGACGCGCATTACTAGCGGCACCGCGGTGGTTGTTGCTCGATGAACCCCTCGCCGGGTTGGACGCGCCGCTGCGTGATCGGCTGCTTCCTTATTTTGTCAGAGTGCGGGATGAGTTTTCCATTCCGATGATCTACGTGACGCATTCGCCCGACGAAGTGATGGCGCTGTGCGATGACGTGTTGTTGATTGAGCAGGGCCGGGTTGAATATCAGGGGCCACCGCGAAAAGTTTTCGTGCCTGCAACTGGAGCGCGCTACGAGTTGTCGCGAGGCGGTTTGGTGAGGTAGGTTCGAAGCAGAGAAATTGACTTTACAGGAGGTAACAGAGGAAACGGAGGAAGATGGCGGCGTCCCAGATCGGTCATCCTGAGCAACGCGAAGGATCCATGGGAAAGGTCGGAATCCCTTTCAATTTTAACCACGGAATACACGTAACACACAGAAGGATCCAATCGCCCTGAGCTGTGATATTACGACAGTATTGCAACGGTAGGGCGGGACCGCTGGGCCCGCCGCGAATGTCGTTATGGCGCGCCCAGCGGTCTCGCCCTACCTTGATGCCAGCTTCGGCCTGAACCCAGCGATGTGATCGAGTGCCTCGGCGATGGCGGGCACGAGCAACGGTAAACATTCTTCGATCGCACGCGGACGGCCTGGAAGATTGATGATGAGTGAACGCCCGCGCACGCCGGCAGTGGCGCGGGAAAGGATCGCTGTTTTCACTTTTGCGTAGCTGTGCATCCGCATCACCTCCCCGAAACCGGGCAACTCCTTTTCAAGCACCGCGCGAGTGGCTTCGGGTGTGATGTCACGTGGCGATGGACCCGTGCCGCCGGTCGTGAGAATAAGCGGACAATTCTCTTCGTCGACCAGACGGCGAAGCGCGGCTTCGAGAGCGGCGCGGTCGTCGGCCATCAATACGCGCACCCATTCCAACGGTTCGGCAAAAAACTGCGCTGCGATCCGCTCAATTTCCGGGCCGCTTTCGTCGGCGTAAACTCCAGCCGTGGCGCGATCGCTCAGAGTGACGCGGGCGATTTTCATCGGTACGCACCTGCAGAATCCGGGGTAGGGCGGATTATCCTTAATCCACCGTTCGTGCGCGAAAACGGTTTCGCGCACACAAGAAACGGCGCGTTAGGGATAACGCGCCCTACCTTCAGGAAGAACAATATGGCCCGCGCCGTTTTCATTCCTTCCGTTTTTCCACGACGTGAATGCCGCCAATGCACATCTGTTTATCGACGGCCTTGCACATGTCGTAGATCGTCAGCGCAGCGACAGATACGGCGGTGAGAGCCTCCATTTCAACTCCAGTTTTACCCGTTGTGCGAACAGTGGCGCGGATTAAAATGCCGTCATCCTCGACAGTGAAATCCAGTTTAACACTGTTGAGTGCGAGTGGGTGGCAAAGGGGAATGAGCGTGCTCGTTGCTTTCGCCGCCTGGATTCCGGCGATCTGGGCAACCGTGAGCACATCTCCTTTTGGCAATGCTTGCGCGCGCAGTTGTTCAATCGTCTGGCGTGCGCAACTCAGTCGACCTTCAGCAATGGCCTGCCGCTGCGAGTCGGGTTTTGCGCCGACATCAACCATGCGTGCGTTGCCCGCGGCATCGAGATGAGAGAACTCCGTGGCTTTAGAGTCAGAATTCATGAACAAAGAATAAAATCGACCACTTCATCGGCCGCTAGTGTGAGGGCGGGGGACGACAGGGACAACAGCGCATTTGCCGCAGCCAGTCCGCTGCTGTCGCCGGAACTGGCGAGTGGCAAAGGGCTTAGCTCGTAGCCTCCGTCGACGATCGCGACGCGGCTCGGCCAGAATGTTTGTCGGGTGTCGGGGGACGGAAGCACACTTCCCGGGGCCAGCTTGCCTTTCATGCGCGGCGGCTCGACGCCCACCCCGGTTTGCAAGTGCTGCAGCAGAGGCGCGACGAAAAGATGAAACACCACCCAGTGCGAAACGGGATTCCCGGGGAGCGCAAATGCGAGCTGTTTACCACGCGTGGCAAATACGAGCGGCTTTCCAGGACGAAGATTGACGGCCTGAAAATGAAGCGTGTAACCGAGCGCCTCAAGCAGTGGTCGCGAAAAATCGTGGTCGCCGCCGCCCGCTCCGCCCGAAATCAGCAACACGTCATGCGCGGGAAATCCAGCTACGATCGATTGCGCGGAAGCAAGATTGTCCCGCGCGTGGGCATGTCCCACAAGCTCGGCCCCGTGACTGCTGAGTAACCCAGCGATGAGCGTGGAATTGCTATCGCGAATCTGTGCGCCCGTAGGTATTTGATCGGGGGGAATGATTTCGTTGCCTGTAACCAGGTGCACGCAGCGCGGAGACCGGGTGATCTCGGGATGGGTGATCCCCGCGGACGCGAGCGTGGCTAGACCGGCGGCGGCGAGTGAAGTGCCGGCAGGGACAATGACGTCGCCCGCACGGCGATTTTCCCCGCGACGGCGGATGAAATTTGGACCTTCGAGGCGGGGTGCTAAAATGAAATCCCCTTCGCGCGTGACGTCCTCCTGTTTGATCACGCGGGTAGCGCTCGTTGGGACGGGTGCCCCAGTGAAAATGCGAATGCATTCTCCTGCGCCGATCCTGCCGGTGAATGGCTGGCCCGCGGCGGATTCCCCGATCAGACGCAGGCGCTCGCCGGCAGTGACACTATTAACAGCGTACCCGTCCATCGCCGAAGCGTCGAATGGGGGAAAGTCTAAGTCCGCTCGCGCGTCAGCTCGCAATGTCTTGCCGAGCGCTGGTGTGAGTGGCGCGCGAATCGCCTCAAGTTGCGAAGCGTGGGCGCGAATGGTTTGCCAGGCTTGGGATGTCGAGAACATGACGAAACGCTAGCACCGTGCGGCAGGATTGCCCACGAAACACACGAAATGGCACGAAATTCGATTTTGTTTTTCCCGCGCAACACATCCATTTCGTGCATTTTCGTGTGTTTCGTGGGCCAACTGATTGAATGTATAACGGTTGGTGAGAAGCTGACACCGTACTGACCTCAGGCTTGGTACATCGCCGCACATGCTTCTATGCGCCGGCTTTCGCGCGCTTAACGGCCTTCTTTTTTACGGGCGGAGCGGAGGGAACGATAAATGGAGTATAGAGGGTGGAAAATTTGCGCGGAAATCTTCCTTCGATTTTTACGCCGTCATCGAGCGACTCCTGACTTTTCACACGTCCGGCGGTGTGAAGTTTTGCAACCACGTCGTAGCGGCTGTGAGGAATCATCAATTCCACGGAATCCTGATCGTCGATCGCGAGTTCCTCGAAGCGTTTGAGGAGTACGTCGAGACCGGTGCCGCTGTGCACACTGATGAAAAGCGCTTCGGAGTGCGCCGCGCGTAGGCGCGCAAGGGTGGGTTCGTCGAGCAGGTCAATTTTGTTGAACACGGTGATCATCGGCCGGTCGGCGGCGCCGAGTTCCGCGAGGACGGCAAGCGTCGTCGCATGATGCTGATCGACGTTCGGGTTGGACGCGTCGAGCAGGTGAATCAGAAAATCCGCGACCACGACCTCTTCAAGCGTCGCCTTGAATGCCTCGACGAGACGGTGGGGGAGGCGGCGAATAAACCCGACGGTGTCAGTCAACAGCAGCGTCCGCTGGTCCGGCAGGGTGAGTTGTCGCGTCGTGGGATCGAGCGTCGCAAACAATTTGTCCGCCGCGAGCACCTGAGCCCCGGTGAGTTTATTGAGCAGGGTGGATTTGCCGGCGTTGGTGTAGCCGACGATCGCGGCGCCGGGGACGGGAGTGCGCTGGCGCTTGCGTCGTTGCGTGGCGCGTTGAGAGATGACCTGCACCAGCTCCGCCTTCAATCGCGTGATGCGATCGCGCACGATGCGGCGATCTTGTTCGAGTTGGGTTTCGCCTTCACCGCCCATTTTACCTTTGCCGCGCTGACGCGAAAGGTGGGACCACGCGCGGGTGAGTCGTGGGAGGGAATACTCCATGCGCGCGAGCGCGACTTGCAACACCGCCTCGCGGGTTTGCGCGCGGTCGGCAAAGATCTCCAGAATCACTTCCTGGCGGTCGATCACGGCCAGACCGGACTCCTTTTCCCAATTGCGCTGTTGGGCCGGAGAAAGTTCCTCGTCGATTACGATTACGTCCGAGCCGTCCTCCTTGGCGATCGCCATCAGTTCCGCGGCTTTGCCGGTGCCGATGAGGAATTTCGGCTGCATGTGATCGCGAAGGCTGATCAGCGTGGAGTGGGGCGAAATTTCGATCCCCAGATTTTCAACCAATTCCTGTAACTCGGTGAGGAGTTCCGCGCCTTCGCCCGGCTTCATGTCGGGAGTCTGGACTCCGACAAGGAGTGCACGAGTAGTGGGCTTTTTCGGATCGAGAAAATTCGACATCAGTCCTACCTGATTATCCGCATGTTTTCGGGAGTCAACCGAAGGCTCGGCATTGAGACCACGTAGGGCTGGCCCTTGTGGCCACGCCGCTCCTACGGCTCCGACTGGGACAACTCCGCCAGATTGTCGCGAAAGTGCGACAGCGAGTCGTCTTCGCCCGGCTGCGTCTTGCAATTTGAGAGGGAAACGCATGCGTTATAAGTGGAACGGCGCATGCAAAGCTAAGGTCACTACTCTTCTTTATGGACGTACAAAAAATGACGGTGATGTCGCGCCAAGCTTTGCAGGAGGCGCAGAATGAAGCTCGCCGTCGTTCGCACAGCGAGGTTGAGACCTGGCATCTGCTGATTGCGTTGCTCGCCCAGGAAGGCGGCATCGTCCCGGCGCTGGCGGAAAAAGTGGGTCTTACAACAAGCGCGCTGCAATTGGCCGCTGAACGGGAACTGGATCGCCTGCCGAAAGTGTCGGGATCCGTGGACGTCTCCAAGATTTACGTGACCCAGTCGCTCAACGAAGTCCTGACCCAGGCGGAAGAGGAAGCAGACAAGTTGAAAGACGAATTTGTCAGCGTGGAGCATTTATTGCTCGGCCTGATCAAAGTGGGCAAGCCGCCGGCGTTGAAGAAATACTTCGAGAGCTTTGGTCTGGACCGCAACAAAGTGCTCACCGAGCTGAAACAAATGCGCGGCGGGCAGCGCGTGACCTCCGATAATCCCGAGACGACCTACGACGCGCTCGCGAAGTATGGCATCGATCTCGTGGCTCAGGCACGCAAAGGGAAACTCGATCCCGTCATCGGTCGTGATGCCGAGATTCGGCGGACGATTCGTATTCTCTCCCGCAAGACAAAGAATAATCCCGTGCTCATCGGCGAACCCGGCGTCGGCAAAACCGCGATCGTTGAAGGACTCGCTCAACGCATCGTGCGCGGCGATGTGCCCGAGGGTTTGAAGGACCGCACGGTGTTTGCCTTGGATATGGGCTCGCTCATTGCCGGTGCGAAATACCGCGGCGAATTCGAAGAACGTCTGAAAGCCGTGCTCAATGAAGTGAAGCAGGCGGATGGCCGGATCATCCTTTTCATCGATGAGCTGCACAACATCGTCGGTGCCGGGAAAACCGAGGGGGCGATGGACGCAGGCAATCTGCTGAAACCGATGCTCGCGCGCGGTGAGTTGCACTGTATCGGCGCGACCACACTCGACGAGTATCGCAAATACATCGAGAAAGACCCCGCCTTGGAACGCCGCTTCCAGCCGATCGTAGTCGAAGAGCCCACGGTGGAGGACGCCATTTCCATCCTGCGTGGATTGCGTGAACGCTATGAATTGCATCATGGCGTGCGCATCCAGGACAACGCGCTCGTGTCAGCGGCCGTGCTTTCGCACCGGTACATTTCCGACCGTTTCCTCCCCGACAAGGCCATCGATCTGATCGACGAAGCGTGCGCCATGATTCGGACGGAAATCGACAGTCTGCCCACGGAGTTGGATGAACTTCAACGCCGCGTGATGCAGCTGGAGATCGAAGAAACCGCATTGCAGAAAGAAAAAGACGATGCATCGAAGCGCCGGTTGCAAGAGCTCCGCAAGGAACTGGCCGACGTGAAAGAGAAAGCGACAGCGCTGCGCACCGTTTGGTTGAAAGAAAAGGAATCGCTCGGTCGTGTGCAAAAATTGCGTGAAGAGCTCGAAGCCGCGCGCATCGAAATGGCCAAGGCTGAGCGCAGCTACGATTTGAATAAGAGCGCCGAACTGAAACACGGACGCATTCCTCAACTCGAACGCGAACTTGCGAAGGCGGAGAAAACCGGCGTGGAGAAAACCACGCTCGTGAAAGAAGAAGTGTCTGCCGAGGAAATCGCCGAGATTATTTCGAAGTGGACGCACATTCCCGTCACGAAACTCATGGAGGGCGACAAGGAGAAGTTGCTCAAACTCGAAGACGAATTGCACAAGCGCGTCGTCGGGCAGGACGAAGGCGTGCGGCTGGTGAGCGAAGCGATTTTACGCGCCCGTGCGGGCATCAAAGATCCGCGGCGCCCGATTGGGAGTTTTCTTTTTCTCGGCCCGACCGGTGTCGGCAAAACCGAACTGGCCAAGACGCTGGCCGAACAGCTGTTCGATTCTGAAACCAATTTGATCCGCCTCGATATGTCGGAGTATATGGAGAAACACTCGGTCGCCCGCATGATTGGCGCACCTCCCGGGTATGTTGGTTACGATGAAGGCGGACAGCTTTCCGAAGCCGTGCGGCGCAAGCCATATTCGGTGGTGCTGTTCGACGAAATCGAAAAGGCGCATCCGGACGTGTTCAACGTGTTGCTGCAAGTGCTCGACGATGGACACATCACCGACAGCCAGGGCCGAACAATTAATTTCAAGAATACGGTGATCATCATGACGTCCAATATTGGGAGTCGTCATTTGCTTGAGGGTGTCACGGGGACGGAAATTCCTGAGACGGTACGCGAAGCGGTCATGGCCGATCTGCGGCAGTCTTTCCGTCCGGAGTTTCTCAATCGCATTGATGAAACGATTCTCTTCAAGCCGCTCTCGCTCGAAGAAATTGGTTCCATTGTCGATCTGCTGATCGCGGACATCAACAAGCGGCTCCTCGAGCGACATGTCACGGTGGTGCTCGAAAAGAAGGCAAAACTCTGGGTGGCCGAGCGCGGCTACGATCCGGTGTTCGGTGCGCGTCCGCTAAAACGTTTCCTGCAGCGCCATCTCGAAACGCGCCTGGCCCGCGGCTTGATCGCGGGCGATGTCACTGAGGAGTCCACCGTAACCTTCAAGGTCAAGGATGGCGAACTGGTGATCGCGTAAGGGGACAACTGTCTGGACACCGAACTGTAGCCGGGGGCGCTGACCCCGGTTCCCTTGGCTCACGCGAAGTCAATCGAGCCCGCGTAAGGCCAGTCGCCAGCATCCTTCGTTAACCCCGCTCTTACGGGGTTTTTGCATACATAGTCCCATTTTTCAGCCAAAGACTCATCTGATCGCAACAGATGGTCGAAAAACTCTGGTTGCCAAAGTGGTGCCGGCTCGTTCATCGCCTTTAAAATTCTCTTCGCAGTCCATTCTTTCCAGATTCCAATAGTTTGACCCAACGGTTTCCCTCCAGAGGGACTCAGCGTGATAAAGAAATGCACGTGATCCGGCATGACGACGTATCGGCCTACTGCCCAGCCATGCCGCTTCAACAATCCCGACCATTCTTCACGAAGTATGTCGTGGACTGCTGGTGTCGCGAGCAGCTTTTTTCGCCCGGCGACGCATGAGGTGATAAAGTATAGGGGCTGTTTTTGCCACGTCCAATCTAGCCGTTTCAAATGAGGAAAATCGGACATTCCGAAATGATCGGAAGTCCGTCTGTTGCGGCAAGGACCGAAAATCCGGGACCGGGGTCGGCGCCCCCGGCTACAATAATCAAGCACGGAACGGGGATTTCTTTCTTTGCGTCAGCCCTTTCTTTGGCTGAAATTACAGGTCCATGCCCGCTGAGCCCATTCGCTACTACGATCGCTATAAGAAAACCGTCGGGACCGAGCAGGTCTACGGTGGCAAATGGCTGCAATGGACGTACCAGACCAATCTCGGTCGGTTCGCTCTCGGTCTCGCGGTGAAACGGGCGATCGTGTCGCGCTATTACGGATGGAAAATGTCGATGCGTTCGAGCGCCAACCGCGTGCTTCCGTTCATCGTTGACTACAATCTGGACGTCGACGAGTTCGCGAAAAAAGCGCTCTCGTTCAAATCGTTTAATGATTTCTTCTATCGCGCGCTGAAACCCGGCGCACGTCCGATCGCGTCCGGCGAGAACGTTGCGGTGTTGCCGGCGGATGGACGTCATCTCGCATTTCAAAATGTGGATGCGGCGTCGGGTTTCTATGCGAAGGGCCAGAAATTTTCGCTCGAGTCATTTCTCGGTGACAATGCCCTCGCGGCGGAATTCGCGGGAGGCTCGCTGGTGATTTCCCGTCTTTGTCCGGTGGACTATCATCGTTTTCATTTTCCGGTGAGTGGAAAACCGGGGGAACCGCGCTTGATCAACGGGTGGCTGTATTCGGTGTCGCCGATCGCTCTGCGGCTGAACTTGGGTTACCTGTGGGAAAACAAACGGATGATCACACTGGTGGAGTCGCCGGTTTTTGGTCGCGTCGCGGTCTGTGAAATCGGCGCAACCATGGTGGGAAGTATTTTTCAAACTTTCAGTACGGGACGCCCGGCCGTGAAAGGGGAGGAGAAGGGCCTGTTTAAGTTTGGCGGTTCCTGTGTGATCACGATTTTTCAGGCGGGACGGATCAAGCTCGACGAAGATCTCGTCAGCCACGGGGCGGAAGGCATGGAAGTTTACGCGAGGATGGGGGATCGGTTGGGCGTGGCCATGTAATCGAAACTTTCATGAAAACCCGCCTGCTATTCGCCGCCTTTTTGATTTTTCGCGGCGTGGCGTTCGCGATGTTTCCCTTTGCGGAGGCGACGATCGATGATTTGCAGGCGCGGATGCAGGTTGGAAAATTGACCGCTCATGAGTTGACCGCCGCGTATCTCGAACGAATTGCGGCGATTGATCAATCGGGTCCGTCGCTGCACGCGGTGATCGAACTCAATCCTGATGCCCTTGCGATTGCAGATGTGCTTGATGCGGAGCGAAAGGCAGGACACGTGCGCGGTCCGCTTCACGGGATTCCGATTCTGATCAAAGATAACATCGCCACGGCGGATAAAATGCAGACGACGGCGGGCTCACTGGCGTTGGTGGGCGCCCGGCCGTTGCGCGATGCCGCGATCGTGGAACGATTGCGCGCGGCGGGCGTGGTGATCCTTGGGAAAACCAATTTGAGCGAGTGGGCCAATATTCGCTCGACAACTTCCACCAGCGGTTGGAGCGGTCGGGGCGGGCAGACGCGCAATCCTTATGCGCTCGAGCGCGATCCTTCCGGATCCAGCTCCGGCTCGGCGGCCGCAGTGTCGGCGAATCTATGTGTGGCGGCGATTGGGACCGAGACGGACGGCTCGATTGTTTCGCCGTCGTCAGTCTGCGGCATTGTAGGATTAAAGCCGACGGTGGGGCTGGTGAGTCGCACCGGGATTATCCCGATTTCTGCGTCGCAGGATACCGCGGGACCGATGGCCCGGACCGTCCGCGATGCCGCAATTTTGCTCGGCGCGATCGCTGGAACCGATTCGCGTGATTCGGCCACGCGGGAAATTCCTCCGGCGGTCAAGGCAGGTATTTCCGCTCCACCGAAAATCGGTTCGCTCAAAGGCGCGCGGCTCGGCGTGCTGCGTGGACCATTTGGATTTCATCCGCGGATGGGGCGGGTGCTGGATGAGACGATAGCTGCATTGAAAGCAGCCGGTGCGGAAATTGTGGATTTGGGTGAGTTCCCCAATCTCAACCAGATTTCCGATCCCGAGTTGGAAGTGCTACTCTATGAATTGAAGGTCGGGCTCAATTCCTACTTCGCTGACCTTGCGCCTGGCTCGTCGATAAAAATGCTGGCGGACTTGATTCGTTTCAACGAAGCACATCGGTCTGTGGAGTTGCAATTTTTCGGGCAGGAACTGTTCGAGCGAGCGCAGGCGAAAGGACCGTTAACCGATCCCGCGTATTTGGCCGCGCGCGAACTTTGTTTAAAATTAGCCCGCACTGACGGAATCGATGCGCTGCTCGCCAGGCACAAACTGGACGCGCTCGTTTCCCTTACTGCCGGTCCCGCGTGGATGATCGATCCAATCAACGGCGACGCCTACACCGGCGGAAGCTCAACGCCCGCCGCAGTCGCCGGCTACCCCAGCATCACCGTTCCGGCGAGCGAAGTATTTGGATTGCCGGTAGGAATCTCGTTTTACGCCGGCGCCTGGTCCGAGCCACGCCTCGTCTCGCTGGCCGCAGATTTTGAAATCCACACCAAAGTGCGACGCGAGCCGCCCGTGAGCACTCATGCAAATTCCGGAATTCAATAGACCAAGCCAGGATGGTTCATTAAAAGTTAGGCAGAACCCATGACCACACGATCCGCAGATGCCGAAGAGCAGCTCCGCGGCTTCATCGCGAAGTTCGAGCCGAAGCATCAGAGGTTGATTCGATCGATTCGGAACGTTCTGCGCCGTAGGTTTCCGAGCGCTCACGAGCTGGTCTACGACAACTACAATTTCTTTGTTATCGGCTATTGTGCCACAGAGCGTCCGTCGGATTGTATCTTTTCCATCGCAGCCGCTTCGAATGGTGTCGGTCTTTGCTTTACCCATGGAGCCAGTCTTCCCGATCCGCAGAAGATTCTTGTGGGGGCCGGTAAGCAAACGCGTTTTCTCCGACTCGGATCGACGGCTGTCCTGGAGCGTCCGGAAGTGAAATCGCTATTCAGCGCTGCTGTCGCTGAATCGAGGGCTCCGATGCCGACCACCGGTCGCGGCAAGCTGATCATTCGTTCCGTCTCCGCAAAGCAGCGTCCACGGCGAAAAAACACCTAACTCCACCAGATCCGACGTGCTCCGCGCGTGGGTGAACGTTGGCCGGTGAAATCTCCCTGTATATCCTTGATTCCCCATCTAGCCCAACCCTGCTGACCGAATGAAACTGTCGTACCTTCTCCTCGCGCTGCTCCCTATCGCAACGAGCGCCCATGCTCAAACGGCCTTCCATCCAGATGAGGTCCCTTTTATCACCGTCTCCCCGGGAGTTCAGTTGAAAGAGCTTACTGGTCGCAGCGCTGCGCCGGGCGCCAAGACAGATCAAGGAAGCGTTGCGTTCTTCCACTTGGAACCTGGTTGCGCCAGCGCATGGAGCCACAACAAGGTTGGCGAAGAGTCGTTCTTTGTTCTCAAAGGTCACGGCGAGGTATGGACAGGGAACAAGGCCCATGCAGTGCGTCCTGGCTCGTTCATTCTTATCCCGCCCAGTGTTGTCCGTTCCATTCGGGCAAGCAAAGGTGAAGTCTTGGAGTTTTATGCCATCACTACGCCCGCGTGGACAAGTGACGACGACATATTGACCACAGCTCCTGAAGGGGCTCCAAAGTAAATCATGCCGTCATCCCGCTGCCAGGCCCCCCTTCCTTCAAGAGGACCCGCCTAACCGCGCGCCAACTTCCGTCCGCCGATCTCGGTGGTTGCGTCTGAGCTTGCCTCTCCGTTTCCCGCGCCGTCAATTAATCCGGCGCAGCCACCCCGCTCGGGTGATGGAATGGCAGACATGCGGGTCTTAGAAGCCCGTGCCGTAAGGCGTGCAGGTTCGAGTCCTGTCCCGAGCACCACTGAAACGGAAGGTTTACACCAAGGGCGCTAAGGGAGCAAAGATAGTGCTTCTGAACTTTTAATCTTTGCGCGCTTGGTGTGAAAATTTCGGGCGGCTGTTCCTTCGCCTTCCCCGAATCGGCGATATGGAAATCGAGACCACCCAGGACGGCGGATTACAAGTGGCGCTCAGGCACCGTTGCTGCGTGCTCGCATCCCGGTAATTGTTCGCGCACCTTCGTGCGAGGCAACCAGACTCCTCACAACCAATATCCGGAGACGATTAGTCGGAGGGGACTTTGCCAGTTTCGCCGCCTTGTTTTGGCGGAACTATTAGCGGTTAAAAGTCTTAGAGTTGGAGGAGCAGCCACCCGATCGCCGCACGGTATGCAGCACCCGAATCGTCGATGTGGAAATCGACGACCACCTTTTGAGGCGTGGTTTTAGGGTGTTGTCATAAACCACAAACTTTCTAGAAAAACCACTTGCCTTATCCATACTAACTGAATGTAGATTCAAGAAGTATCCAATATGAAGCTTTCCAAACGTGGCGAATACGCCCTCCGCTCCATGATCAATCTTGGCATCGCCGCCAAGGTGAACCGGTCGTTGGTTCGCGTGACGGAATTGGCCAAAGCGGAAGATTTGCCGGTGAAGTTCCTTGAACAGGTCATGCAGCAGCTCCGCGAGGCAGGCTTTGTGGAAAGTGTGCGGGGTAAACATGGCGGTTACCGCCTCGCCAAACCCGCTGCGCAAATTCCCATCGGGCAAATCGTGCGCTTGGTCGACGGTCCGCTGGCGCCCATTGGTTGCGTGAGTCAGACCGCTTACGAGCCGTGTAATTGTCCGGATCAGGAACACTGTGGCTTGCGGATGCTCATGCTCGACGTGCGCAACGCGATCGCCGCGATCCTGGACCGTTATACGTTGGCCGACGTGGTCGAAGTCACCACCCGCAAGCTGATCACCAGCGGCCTTCCTTTGCCTTACACCACGCCGGTCGAAACCACTTCGAGCCGCCAAAAAGCCCGCCAGGGCAAATCCCGTTCCTCAGCTAATAACCCCACCGAAGGGGTCATCCATCAACTTTTAGGAGATTACGCCATATGAGTCAGATCATCATTCCATCCAAAAACGAAATCCAACCCGAGTGGCTCCGCGTCGTGCAGGAAAAGGTCGAGTCGCTCCGGTTCGGCGTCGTGCAACTCGTCGTACACGACGGCAAGGTAACGCAGATTGAACGCACGGAAAAAACCCGCCTGCAGGGTCCTCGTGACGGTCAAACCGCTGAGTAAGGTTTTCGCCTACCGCACCCGCGATGGCAGATAATTAACGCCGATATAAAATAGATCGCGACTGACCCGTCCGCGGGAAGTCCCACCAAGCTCACCACTCACGCTCAATTCCATGAGAAATTCCTTTTTTCATAAACTCGTTCCGGCGACTTTTGCGCTGGCGCTTATCTCCACCGTCACGCCGCGCCTTCATGCCGCCGATGCCGACGAACTGAAATTGCTGCGCGATCAAATCCGCGCGCTGGAACAGAAACTCCTCGTGCTTGAGCGCAAGCAGGAGATCAAAGACGAGGAGGCAGCAGCCGCCGCCAAAACGGCGCCGAAAATTAGCATCACCGACAAAGGTTTCACCCTGTCCTCCGCCGATAGCGCCAACTCGATCAAGTTGCGCGGCCTCGTGCAACTGGATCACCGCGCGTTCTTCAACGATAATGGCGCCGCAGCCGGTTTGAACAACAACGGCTTCGTCCTGCGTCGCGCCCGGGTCATCACCGAAGGCGTTTTTGCCAAAAACTATTCGTTCCAGTTCGTCACTGAATTTGGAGGCAGCGCCGTCAGCATTTTGGACGCAAATCTTGGCGTCACCGTGACCAAGGCGCTGCAGTTCAAGCTCGGGAAATTTAAATCACCAATCGGACTGGAGCTGCTTCAGTCGGACTCATGGACCTTCTTCAACGAACGGTCCATCGCCACGAACTTGGTGCCCAACCGGGATCTCGGCATCCAAGCCTCGGGCGATTTACTTGACGGCCGGGTAAACTACACGGTCGGCGTTTTTAACGGCCTGCCGGATGGAGCGAGTTCCAACAACGCTGATTTCGATAACGAGAAAGACATTGTGGGCCGGGTCGTTACCACCCCCTTCAAAAACGATGCCAGTTCTTCTCTCCAAGGCCTGACGGTGGGTCTCGCCGGCAGCTTCGGTCGGGAAAAAACCGCTTCGGGACGCACGAGTGGCTATCGCACAGACGGCCAGCAGACATTTTTTAGTTACGCAGCAACGACGGTGTCCGATGGTCAGAGCTGGCGTCTGGCTCCCCAGTTTGATTACCGCAACGGATCGCTGGGCGTAATTGGAGAATATGTTCTCTCGACCGTGAATGTCCGTCCAAGCGCCAATGGCCCCAAGGCGGAATTGAAAAACAAAGGCTGGCAGCTGAGCGCGGGCTATGTGCTCACGGGTGAAGATTCGTCTTACGGAGGCGTGGTGCCGAAGAGCAACTTCGACTTCGCCAATGGCACGTGGGGCGCTTTCGAAGTGGTGGCGCGTTATGCCAACTTGAAAATCGATGATGCTGCGTTCCCATTGTACGCTTCTGCTGCGAGCAATGCCAATGAAGCTTCTTCATTTGGTCTTGGTCTCAACTGGTACCTGAGCAAGGCCGTCCTCTTCAAACTGGATTATTACCAGACAAGTTTCGATTCCCCCGCCGGCGCGCCTCTTATCTCGACCTCGCCGGTTCTCCGTCAGGACGAGAAGGCATTTATCAGCCGTTTCCAAATCGCGTTCTAATTTTAACTGTCATTTGCCATGAAACTTAAGTTTCCGTTTTTCGCTATTCTTGCCCTGGCCAGTGCTGCTGTGGCTTCGGCAAAATCCATCGAGCTGCTCAACGTGTCGTATGATCCGACGCGCGAGCTCTACGCCGATTTCAACAAAGCTTTCGCTGAACACTGGGCCAAGGAGAACCACGGTGAAGTCGTGACCGTCAAGCAATCGCATGGTGGCTCGGGCAAGCAGGCTCGCGGTGTCATCGACGGCCTGCCGGCTGACGTAGTGACGCTCGCACTCGCCGCCGATATCGACGCGCTCTACGTTAACGCGAAACTGATCCCACAGGACTGGCAGAAGCGTCTGCCGGAGAATTCCACGCCGTACACGAGCACTATTGTGTTTGTCGTGCGGAAAGGAAATCCGAAGGGCATCAAGGACTGGGATGATCTCATCAAGCCCGGTGTTTCCGTCATCACGCCAAACCCGAAGACCTCCGGTGGTGCGCGCTGGAACTACCTCGCGGCCTGGGCCTATGCGAAGCACAAGCAGGGGAGTGATGACGCAGGCAAAACCTTCGTCTCCGCTCTCTACAAGAACGTACCGGTCCTCGACAGTGGCGCGCGTGGTTCCACCACGACCTTTGTCCAACGCGAGATTGGTGACGTTGCCATCTCCTGGGAAAACGAAGCGTTTCTCGTGCTGAAGGAATTTGGCGCGGACAAGTACGAGATTGTGGTCCCATCGATCAGCATTCTCGCGGAACCGCCGGTCGCGATTGTCGACAAGGTGGTGAAGAAGAAAGGCACGGAAGCGGTCGCCAAAGCCTACCTGGAATATCTTTATTCCGACGAGGGACAGGACATTGCCGGTCGCAACTACTATCGTCCGCGCAATCAGACCATCGCAGCAAAATATGCGAATGTCTTCCCGAAACTCGAACTCGTGACGATTGACGCCGAGTTTGGTGGCTGGACGAAAGCGCAGAAAACCCACTTCGCCGACGGCGGGGTGTTTGATCAGATCTACTCGAACAAATAATCCAATTACCAACGGTGGGCGCACATTACCAGGCGACCGGCATGCGCGACCACCAGCGGATTAACTCTCTTGATTAACGTGAGCTCATCTCATTCTTCCCGTGCCGCCGCGGTCGCCCGCGGTGCTGCCTTCGCGAACGATTCGTCGTTGCCTGCGGTGTTTGGCCAGCAACTCGCCGATCTCTACGATCTCGTTCAGAAGTCCCAATTTGTTTTTGGTTCGCCGCTCGGTCCGATTCAAGCGGCTGAACGTACTTTTCACCTTCCGCGGTTTGTTTATTTCGGCCCGCATACCTCGGACGTTTCACTGCGTCTCGCCTTCACTGCCGGCCTCGATCACCGCGATTTGCGGAGCACGCTCGCGCTGCTTCATCTCGTTGAGCAACTCGCGCTCAAGCCGGATATCGGCCAGGGATTGAATCTTTCGTTCTTCCCTCTGGTTGACGTGCTCGGCCTCGCGAACATCGCCACCGATCGCGGCTTGCCTGCCGTCGACTGGACAAAGAGCAATGCGCCCGAAATCAATTTGCTCGAACAAGACGCACGCCTTTCCGGCTACCACGGCTTTGTGCGGTTGGAAACGGTACGCGGTCAGGACGAAGCCGCGGTGCGATTGCGCTTTGCCCCCAATGATTATCCGACGCCCGAGGTGGAGTTGATCTCCTCCGACGACTTCGAACCGTATTCGGTGCGATGGGAATCCGATGCGGGCAGTCTTCCGCTCGACGGTCCGCTTTCCATCGCGGGCGATCTCGCGACTTCGCCTTTTGAACTCACGCTCCGCCTCCCTGCGGCGTGGTCCGCCGAGCATAATCGCGAGGCCGCCGCGACCATCTTGAAGCGTTTTATCATCCGGTACCGGGGCTTCCTCGCGTACGGACAGAATCTCTGAAGACGCAACCATGCACCCGAACCGCAAATCCACCCACGAGGCAAGTTACCCGTCCATTGTAGGGCTGGCCCTCGCGGCCATGCCCCTCAGTGGCGTCCATGCACTCGGGTGGGCGTCGGTTTCCACACCGACGCTTCTGGGCGACCGCACGTTCCCTGTCGCCGGTATGTCCCGCGACGGGCTCGGGGTCCTGAGCTTGTCGAACGGAGAAACCGGCGACCACCTTTCGGTCGCGAACTCGAAAAAGAAAATTTATCGTCCAGTTGAATGGATGCGGCTTCGTCGCGAACCAACGGCACGGACACGAGGTCCGGCCCTACACACTCCTTAAACTTTTATGTCGTCGTCACTCGTTCGTTTCCTTGCCTCTCTTTTCCTCGCGATCGCAGGATGTACGCTGTCCGCTCGGGCGGACACTACGCTGCTCAACGCGTCGTACGACGTCACGCGCGAGTTCTACAAGGAATACAACCTGGCGTTTACCTCGCACTGGAACGAAACGAACCCGGAGCCTCTCACGATTAATCAATCGCACGGCGGTTCCTCCAAGCAGGTGCGCGCCGTGATCGACGGGCTCCCGGCCGATGTGGTCACGATGAATGGCGTCCCCGACATCGATCAGCTCGCGAAGGTGAACTACATTCCCGCGAACTGGGCCACGCGGCTGCCGAATCAAAGCGTTCCTTACACGTCGACGATTCTGTTCATCGTCCGCAAAGGAAACCCGAAAGGCATCAAGGATTGGGCGGACTTGGTGAAGCCCGGCGTCTCCGTGGTGATTCCCAATCCGAAAACGTCCGGAAATGGACGCTACAGTTATCTTGCCGCGTGGGGTTATGCGTTGCGCCAACCGGGCGGTGACGAAGCGAAGGCGCGAGAATTTGTGAAGAAACTTTTCGCGAACGTTCCAGTGCTCGATACGGGCGGACGCGGCGCGACGACAACTTTTGGCCAGCGCGGAATTGGCGACGTGTTGCTCACGTTTGAAAACGAAGTCGCCCTTGCAATTAAGGAACTCGGGCCGAATGCCGTGGAAGCGGTGGTGCCGAGCACGAGTGTGCTCGCGGAAAATCCCGTCGTGTGGGTCGACAAGGTGGTGAACAAGAAAGGCACCGCCAAGGTCGCGAAAGCATACCTTGAGTATCTTTACAGTCCCGCGGGACAGGAACTCGCCGCCAAATATAATTTCCGGCCGACCAACCCAGCGATTCTCGCAAAATTTCCGGACCGGTTTCCCGCGATCACGCTGTTTTCCGTGCCCGACGTTTTCGGCACCTGGGCGGCAGCACAGAAAACTCATTTTTCCGATGGGGGAATTTTCGACCAGATCTACGCGACGAAATAGTAGCGACCGCGCTTACCGCCATGGTGTCTCCCGCCCAGTCGACGGATTTTTCGAACGCGCAAGCGCTGTTCGAGCCGCTGCACGCGCTGGCAGCGCCCGGGCGCGAATTGAGGGGCGGAATCGTCGGGACGTTTTCGCGTGATGGCTCTCCCGAGGAAATCTGGCGTTTTCATTTTGCCGGTCCTGGTGCCGGACACGAACCGATCCGCCTTGGCCTGTTTGCGGGAGTGCACGGAGACGAACCCGCCGGATGCACCGCGCTCGCGCAATTTCTGATCGCACTGGCAGCGGAACCCCAACGCGCCGCAGGTTATGAATTGTGGGCGTATCCGATCATAAATCCGACGGGCTACCGGTGTGGCACGCGTGAGACCAGCGCGGGAAAGGATTTGAACCGCGAGTTTTGGTGCGACTCGAACGAACCCGAGGTGAAATTCCTCGAAGCAGAGCTGCGCCAGCATCGCTTTCACGGCATCATCACGCTGCACGCGGACGATACCTGCGAAGGACTTTATGGTTACACGCACGGCCAGACTCTTGATGAAATGCTGCTCGGTCCTGCGCTGATGGCGGCGGAGAGGGTGCTGCCACGCGATCGACGCGCAGTCATCGATGGCTTCCATGCGCGGGATGGTTTGATCAGCGATTGTTTTCAAGGCATTCTTTCCTGTCCGGCCGAACAAAATCCTCGTCCTTTCAACCTTATTTTCGAGACACCGGCGCGGGCACCGTTTACAGATCAGGTGACTGCGACCGTTGCAGCCCTTGATACGATCATCGAAGGCTACCGCGGTTTCATCGCCCACGCTCAATACCTCTGATGTCTTTCGTCCGCGCTCAACGTTCTGTGCTTCCCGGTTTCGGCCTCTCGCTCGGCTTCACGCTGATGTATCTCAGCTTGATCGTGCTGATTCCGCTGAGCGCGGCGTTTATCAAAACGGCTGGCATGAGTTGGGCGGATTTTGTGGCCGCGGTGGCCTCGCCGCGGGTCGTGGCGTCGTATCGCCTGAGTTTTTTCGCTTCGCTGGCGGCAGGCTTGGTGAATTCCTTTTTCGGCCTGATCGTGGCGTGGGTGCTGGTACGCTATTCGTTTCCCGGCAAGCGGGTGGTGGACGCGCTGGTCGACCTGCCGTTTGCGCTGCCGACCGCAGTCGCGGGTATCGCCCTCACGGCAATTTATTCCAAGAACGGTTGGGTGGGGCAGTGGCTCGAACCGGACAGTGTCAGACCGTGGTTGCCCTCTGACCTCAGGGAGTATCTTAAGCCGCACGGCATCAAAATCGCATTTACGGAGATCGGGGTGTTCATGGCGCTCACGTTTATCGGGCTGCCCTTCGTCGTCCGCACCTTGCAACCGGTGTTGTCGGAGTTGGAACCAGAGATTGAAGAAGCCGCCGCCACGCTTGGTGCAAGTCGGTGGCAAACGATCACGCGGGTCCTGTTGCCCGAGCTGTTGCCGCCATTGATCACTGGTTTCGCGCTCTCTTTTGCGCGTGCGCTGGGCGAGTACGGCTCCGTCGTGTTCATTTCAGGAAACATGCCGATGCGCACCGAGATCACGCCGCTGCTGATCATCACCAAGCTCGAACAATATGACTATCATGGGGCCACCGCGATCGCGGTGGTGATGCTGGTTGCTTCATTCTCACTCCTGCTTCTCATCAACTTGCTCCAGAAATGGAGCCGGCGTCACTACCAAGTATGACACCGCGATCCTTCGACTTTACTTTCCCTCCCGCTTTGAATTTCTGAACTCATGGCTTCTGCTGTCATCGGTAATCTGGCCGCTCATCCGGTATCGAACGCCGCGCCCCGCGCGACGCAAGATCCCGCGTGGATGCGTTGGACGCTGACGGCCATTGCCCTGTTGTTCCTGACGTTCTTTTTGCTGCTCCCGCTGCTGGCGGTTTTCGGGGAAGCATTCCGGCGTGGCATATCGGCTTATTTTTCAGCGTTCGCGGATCACGACGCCATCGCCTCGATCCGGCTCACCTTGCTTACGGCGTTAATTTCGGTGCCGGCCAATCTTGTGTTTGGCGTCGCGGCGGCGTGGACGATCGCGAAATTCCAGTTTCGTGGAAAAAGCATTCTGATTACGCTGATCGATCTGCCCTTTGCGGTGTCGCCCGTAATCTCAGGACTCATCTACGTCCTCGTCTTCGGTCTGCAGGGCTGGTGGGGCGAGTGGCTCATGGACCACGATTTGAAAGTTATTTTTGCCGTTCCGGGCATCATACTCGCGACGACCTTTGTCACATTTCCTTTTGTCGCGCGTGAACTTATTCCGCTGATGCAAACGCAGGGCAGCGACGAGGAATTTGCCGCGATCTCTCTTGGAGCGAACGGCTGGCAGACCTTCTGGCACGTCACGATTCCGAATATCAAGTGGGGACTGATCTATGGCGTCATTCTCTGCAATGCGCGAGCGATGGGTGAATTCGGGGCCGTGTCGGTCGTCAGTGGGCACATTCGTGGCGAGACCAATACCATGCCGTTGCATGTGGAGATTCTCTATAACGAATACAATTTCGTCGGTGCCTTTGCTGTCGCCTCGCTGCTGGCCGTGCTGGCAATCATCACCCTCGTGCTAAAAGCGCTGGTCGAATGGCGTCATGCGCAGACGCGCGGCACCTGAGTTTATAATTTTCAATGAGCATTCAGGTTTCCAGTATTCGCAAAACTTTCGGAGCTTTCACCGCGCTTAATGGCGTGGACCTGAATGTACCCAGCGGCAAACTTGTCGCACTTCTCGGTCCCTCGGGCTCGGGCAAAACCACCTTGCTGCGGATCATCGCGGGCTTGGAATTCGCCGATCCGGGCAGCGGACAGATTCTTTTTCATGGCACTGACGTCACCCGCGTCCCGGCAGGAAAGCGCAAGGTGGGCTTTGTTTTCCAGCACTACGCGCTGTTCCGGCACATGACGATTTTCGAGAACATCGCGTTCGGTTTGAAAGTGCGTCCGCGCGGTGAACGTCCCGCCCCCCGCGAAATTGCCGAGCGCGTGCGCTTCCTGTTAAAACTCGTGCAACTGGAAGGCCTCGAGGGCCGCTATCCGAGCCAGCTCTCAGGTGGACAGCGTCAACGCATCGCATTGGCCCGCGCACTTGCGGTCGACCCGAAGGTGTTGCTGCTCGATGAACCTTTCGGTGCGCTTGACGCGAAGGTCCGCAAGGAACTGCGCCGCTGGTTGCGCCGGTTTCACGATGAGATTCACCTCACCACGGTTTTCGTGACCCATGACCAGGAAGAGGCGCTCGAAATCGCGGACGAGGTCGTGATCATGAATCAGGCGAAGGTGGAACAGGTCGGTACGCCGCAGGAAGTATACGACCGGCCCGCTTCGCCTTTCATCTATCAATTTCTCGGCAACGTGAACGTGCTCCGCGCGCAGGCGCTCGCCCACGCAGGTGCGCATCAGCCGCATCCGTCGGCGCTGGAGTCCGATGGACGCGTCTACGTTCGCCCGCACGATATTGAAGTAGTGCCGCACGTCCCGGGCGCCTCGGGCATGACCGCAGTACTGCGTTACGTGCACGCGGCCGGTCCCCAGGCGCGACTCACGCTCGAGCAAGTGCAGACGCGCGAAATCATCGAAGTGGAAATCGCGCGTTCAGAACTGTCCCAGTTGGAACTTAAGGCGGGCGATCTCGTCAATTTACGCCTCCGTCAGGGTCATTCCTTCGTGGATGACTACGCCATTTAATCCCACAACAATAAATCAACCCCCAACCATCATGGCTAAAATATACAACGACATCACCGAGACCATCGGTAATACGCCACTCGTGCGGCTCAACCGCACTGCCGCCGCCCACGGCGCCCAAGCGGACATCCTGTTGAAGCTGGAATTTTTCAACCCTCTCTCGAGCGTGAAGGATCGTATCGGGTTTTCCATGATCGATGATGCGTTGAAGTCCGGTAAAATCACGAAAGACACCGTGCTCATCGAGCCCACCAGCGGCAACACGGGTATCGCCCTCGCGTTCGTCGCGGCGGCCAAGGGATTGAAGCTCATCCTTACGATGCCCGAGACGATGACCATCGAGCGCCGCAAGATTCTCAAGATCCTCGGCGCGCGGGTCGTGCTGACGGAAGGGCCGAAAGGCATGAAAGGCGCGATCGCCAAAGCCGAGGAACTCGCGAGCAAGATTCCAAACAGTCTTATTCTCCAGCAGTTCGCGAATCCCGCCAATCCGGCGATTCACCGCAAGACGACGGCGGAGGAAATCTGGCGTGATACCGACGGCAAGGTCGACATCATCGTGTCCGGTATTGGCACCGGTGGCACGATCACGGGCATCGGCGAAGTGCTGAAGCCGCGCAAGGCATCGTTGAAGATCGTCGCCCTCGAGCCCGATGCTTCGCCGGTTCTTTCCGGTGGCGCGCCTGGTCCGCACAAATTGCAGGGTCTCGGTGCCGGTTTTGTTCCCGCCGTCCTCAACACGAAGATTTACGACGAAGTCATTCGCGTGAAGGAAGCCGACTCGGCTCCGATCTCGAAGCAGGTCAACCAGCTCGACGGTATTCCGATCGGCATTTCGTCCGGCGCGGCGGTCTGGGCTGCGATCCAGCTCTCGAAACGCCCCGAAAACAAGGGCAAGCAGATCGTGGCGATCATTCCGTCGAGTGCGGAACGCTATCTGTCTTCGTGGCTGTTCGCGGATGTGAATGTCGAGAGCGATTCGCTCGACGATATTCTTCCCGCTGCCGCTCCAGCACCGGTTGCTTGATGCGGCTTGTTTGATTGCCGGGCTGCGGCCGTTACACGTCGCGGCCCGTTGTTTAATATTTCGATCCAGGTCCTTCACCTCGTGAGCAAAGCTCGCGGGGTGAGGGTTCCCCGCCTCACCAGACTGATTGGTTTTCCTGTCCCGACTACGGGAAGGAGTAGTGGTTTCCCCGTACGCGTTTTTGCGCGATACAGATAGTGCCCGCGATGTGACCAGACACCTGGAATCGATCGCTTCAGAAAAGCATGCTCCTGATTTTATTCTAAATCCCGCAATTCAACAGACGGTTTAACCACGGATCTACACGAATGCAGAAATAATTCGGGCAGGAATTTCGACCTGAATTCATTCACCTGCCAAGTTGGGGTTCACTGAACTTTATTTTTTCGGCAATCCGTGATAGTCCGTGTTTCCGAGCAAAGCGACGTCGGGCAATCCGTGGTTACGCCTGCGTTCCTTCAGTTTCTCCCAGCTTAATCCCAGTATTCCCGGCAGGATACTTCGCCTGAGCTTGGCCGAATTTCTGCTTTGTTAATTTCTCAAGACATCTGACCTACGCCGATCTTCTGCCGGAACAAGAGCGACGTGCACTGACTCAAAAACTCGAACGGTTCGCTGATCATTTGGGCGAGCCTGCCGAATCCAAATCCACTGTTCCCATGCGATCTGAAAATTCCATTCCCGTCTTCGCCATCATTGGCGGAGGAATCAGCGGGTGCCTCGTCGCGGCGCAATTGCTCCGCACAGCGCAGGCGCCGCTCCGGATCGTATTGTTTGAACGCATGACCGATGTCGGTCGGGGCGTGGCATACGGGACGGAAAATCGCGAGCATTTGCTCAATGTGCCCGCAAGCCGGATGAGTGCGTTGCCCGAACAGCCCGACCATTTTTATGAGTGGGTGGCCGAGCGCGTGGGCCGGGAAAATTATCCCGCGAGAGTTGCTCCGGGGGATTTCCTGCCGCGCTGGATTTTTGGCGAATACGTCCGCGCGGTCCTCGTGGAAGCACAGAGTTCCGCGGCGGTGGACGTGGAGATGGAACGGATCAAGGGCGAGGTGGTGGATTTTGAAGAGGAGGGAGAAATGGTCCGCATCCGTTGTGGGGACGGACGATCCTTTTCGGCGGATCGCGTGGTGCTCGCGATCGGCAATCTTCCCGGCGAATACCCGATCAAAAAACCGCTGCCGGTTTATCATTCGCAACGTTACGTTCATGTGCCGTGGCGGCCAGGTACGCTCGCAGGAATACCGACCGATGCGGATGTGCTGATCGTGGGCGCCGGCCTGACGGCGATCGACATCGTGCTCGAACTGCGGGCGCGCGGTCACCACGGCAATGTGTTCGCACTTTCGCGGCGCGGGCTGCGTCCGCAAGTGCACCAAGTCACTGCCGCCTACCACGATTTTTTGGAGGGCGAGGAATTGCCCACCACGATGTTGGGACTGTTCCGCCGCGTGCGGAAGGAGGTGAAAGCCGCCGCCAAAGCGGGCGTCGACTGGCGGCCGGTGCTGGACGCACTGCGGATGCATGCGACGGAGCTGTGGCGAAATTTGTCGTGGACGGAGCGCGCAAAATTCATGCGGCACGTGCGTCCGTTTTGGGAAATACACCGGCATCGCGTGGCGCCGTTGGTGGCGGACAACATCCAGGAACAGGTCGAGACCGGCCGGTTGCAGTTCCACGCGGGACGCTTGTTGAAGCTCGTGGAAAAACCCGACGGCGTGGAAGCCCAGTTCCGGTTGCGTCGCAGTGGGCTGGTGCAAGCCGTAAAAGTGGCGAAGGTGATCAACTGCACGGGGCCGCGCAGCGATTATTCGAAGTATCAGCATCCGCTGTTGATCAACCTGCTCGCGCGCGGGCTCATCGATCACGACCCGCTGGCGCTGGGCATTACGGCCTCAGTGGACGGTTGTGTTCAACGCTACCGCGGAGAATTGGTCGGCTGGCTGTTCACGATCGGCGCGCCGATGAAAGGCGTCTTGTGGGAAACAACGTCCGTGCCGGAAATTCGCGAACAGGCGAGGGCACTCGCGAAGCAACTGCTGGCGTCCATCGATTTAAAAATGGCGTGGGCGGTGTGATAATCTTCGTATCGAATCCATAAAATTTTCGCCCGCTAATCACGCGAATCCGGCGAATAAAACGGTAGGAGCCGTTGCCCCCCACGGCCCGGGTTTGAAATTTCCCGGTAGCTGCGGGCGTCCCGCCTCCAGACGATTCAATCATTGCCCGCGAAACATACGAAACGACGCGAAAGAAATTATCACGATGTAGCAGCGGACGTGAGTCCGCTGGTCCGACTTGCGGCGACGGATACAAATCCGGGGTAGGGGCCGTTGCCCTCAACGGCCCGGTCAGCGTGATCAGATTTTTCGACAATTTGAATTCGGTGCTTGCGATATTGTGCGCGACATTCGTCGCCTTTATTTCGACCTTATTTGCAACGCATGAAACCTTCCGCCCCGAAAATTATTTTGCACCTCGAAGGCTTTGTTGTGCTTGTCGCCGCTTGTGTCCTTTACCATGAGATCGGTGCTTCCTGGATAAAATTTGCGGTCCTCTTCCTGGCTCCCGATCTTTTCATGCTGGGCTATCTCATCGACAAGAAGGTGGGCGCGCGGTTCTACAATTCCGTCCATACGTACGCCGCGCCGTTTTTGTTGTGGCTTGTCGTATATTTCGGAAAGCAGCCGGCCCTCTTGGCGCTCTGCTTGATTTGGATCGCCCACATCGGCCTCGATCGGCTCCTGGGCTATGGTCTCAAATATGATACCGACTTTAAGGACACGCATCTTCACCGCGTATGAAAGCGCTTTCCTCTGAACTGATTGAAAAGCTGTGTGTGGTGATGACCACCGCTGCGATCACGTCCAGCCAAGAGTAAAGATCCTCGGGGCAAGCCCCGAGGCATTTGATCAAATCGCCCATGGCACAGAATCATCCCTTTACCCTTATCGCAGCCGTCGTCAGACGGCTGACCAGCGGTGTTACCACCGCTGCTACATCCAAGCTGAAGCAAGCTTCGGGGTATCGAACCCATCGAGAATGAAATCTCTATTCCCGGTGTTTAGCGCTCTCGGGTTCCTTGGGTTTGCCGCAAGCCTCGTCACTCACATTTACGGTCTGCTGGAGCGGCCTTCTCCTTTCGGAAGTTGGGCGTGGGCTTTACACGTTGCGATATTTCCACTGTTTGTCCCGTTGGTTTACTGGGCGAGTAAGACCAAGCCGGAAAGCGCGGGACGCGATAATGTCACGCATTTGATGAACGAACTGCCATCGCCGGTTCGCCATCTCACAACGATCACTTTTATTTATGCCCTTTTGAATTTCGCACTATTTGTATTTCAAGCGTCACATTACCCGAAAAAAGAAGTCCCGGAATGGCTGACACAACGAGGCTTTTCCGGACATTGGATGCTTTTTTATGTGGCGATAGGGTGCGGTTTTTGGGGCCTGCATCTGCACGGCAGAAAGAATGGGAATAAAGAAGCCTGATCAATCGGCGGAGCCAATGCCGTCCAGTTATTACAGAGTGTCGGCTTGCCCGTCCTGGTGAGGATGAGCTGAATCCTTAAAGATTACCTATGAAACTAAAACCCCTGTTTATGCTGGGCCTATTGGGCCTGGTTGCGATGCTAACTGGCTGAGCTTCGGTTTCGAAGCAGGCCGCCAACGTTTATCCAGAGACCAAGCCTGAGAAGGGGTTGGTCTATTTTTATCGAGAGAAGAAGTTCATGGGCATGGCGATTTCATACAATGTGAAGGAGAATGAAAAGGTCATTGGTGCCATCGCGAATGGAACCTATTTCTTTGTGTTCGCGGATCCGGGCAAGCATTCCTATACCGCGTCGACGGAGGCGTCTTCTTCACGCACAGTGGATGTCGAGGGCGGAAAGACCTATTATATCGAGGCAGGTGTGGAGATGGGGGTTTTGGCCGGACACCCGGCACTCAAGATCGCAAGTGAGGCGGAGGCGAAGTCAGTGCTTCCTACGTTGACCTACGCGACAAAGTAGCAACCAGCCAGTAGCAAGGCCAAGGCGCAACCCTGTTATCTCATGCAATTTTCGCCGGGTGAAAACAGGGGCGGGCTGGCTCTTTTTCCGGGCCGACCTACGTCTTCGCGCTGTTGTCGCAGTGGATATGGGCGCGGCGGCGCATTGCGGTGTAGTTCCGGATTTGGGCAGCGTAATTCGGGTTAAACTGCAACCCCGGTTTCTTTTGCGAGCTACGCGAGTCCAGTTCCTCTGCTTCCGCGGCGACGGTGATCAGGAACAGAAGTTCCGCCCTTCCAGACAGACGCTGACGTGGGAAATCGAGATAAGTAGCCATCCATTGGACGGCTTTTTGGAAAGGTGTCGGTTCGTTTGCGCTCACCCACGCATGTTGCAGGGAGTCGGCGGGCAGAGTCAATTCTACGGAAAAACTCCATTTATGAGCACCAAAAGAGGGGCGTGATCAGTGAGGCTCTCAGGCGGCTGAAATCGACGATTGTTTCCCGTCATTCCAAAGCTGCTGAGGCTCAGCCAATTCCCTCTCATCGACTCTTTTTAGCTTTGGATTGCACCGATTGCGAGGACCTCTACGTTGATCCTTTCCCATGGCGCTTCTCAGTCTTCTCGATGTCTCTCAGGCCTTCGGCGGTCCGCCGGTGCTCGATCACGTTAATTTCCAGGTAAACACCGGGGAACGTCTCTGTTTGCTCGGACGCAATGGGGCGGGCAAGTCGACCTTGATGAAGCTGATTGTCGGCGAAATCAAACCCGACAGCGGCCAGGTTTTCCGTCAGCCGGGTGCGCATTTCGCGCGTTTGGTCCAGGATATTCCCACGGATTTGACGGGTAGCGTGCACGACATCGTTTCGTCCGGATTGCGCGAAGGCGGACCCCACGAAGAGGATTGGGAGCGCGAAGTCCGCCTCGAGGATTTGATCGCACATGTCGGTCTGGATCCCACGGCAGAGTTTTCGGCGTTATCGGGCGGACTCAAGCGGCGCGCCCTGCTCGCGCAGGCCCTCGCCAGTAAACCCGACCTGTTGCTGCTCGACGAGCCGACGAACCATCTGGATCTCGCTTCGATTCTCTGGCTGGAGGAATTTCTGCTGCAGGAAAAAATTGGGCTGTTCTTCGTCACGCACGATCGCGCTTTCCTGAAGAGGTTGGCGACTCGCATCGTGGAGTTGGATCGCGGCATCATCACCAACTGGGATTGCGATTACGATACGTTCCTTGTGCGACGCCAGGATCGTCTCGAAGCCGAGGAACGCCAGCAGGCCCTCGCGGACAAAAAACTCGCGCAGGAAGAAGAATGGATTCGGCGCGGCGTCAAAGCTCAGCGGTCCCGCGCCACCGCCCGCATCAATCAATTGAAAGTGTTACGCGCCGATCGCCGCGCACGCCGCGAAAAAGTGGGCAACGTGACCATGCGGGTTAATGAAGCGGTGCCGAGTGGCATGAAGGTTGTGGATGTGGAGAATATGTCGTTCTCCTATCCGGACGGCAAAGTGCTGGTGCGCGATTTTTCGACGACGATCATTCGCGGCGACAAGATCGGCCTCATTGGTCCGAACGGCGCGGGGAAAACCACTTTGATCAAACTCCTGCTTGGCCAGCTTGCGCCGTCGAGCGGCGTGATCAAACACGGGACGAATCTCGAGGTGGTTTATTACGATCAGTTACGCGCGCAAATCGACGACAACAAAACGGTCGCCGACAATATCGCGAATGGTAACACACACATCACGATCGACGGCCGCACCCGGCACGTGATCAGTTACCTTCAGGATTTTCTTTTCGCCCCGGACCGCGCCCGCACGCCGGCACGCGTGCTCTCGGGCGGTGAACGCAATCGTCTGCTGCTGGCGCGCCTCTTCACGAAGCCGGCGAACGTGCTCGTGCTCGACGAGCCGACCAACGATCTCGATGTGGAAACGCTGGATTTGCTCGAGGATTTGCTGGTGGAGTTTCCCGGCACGGTGTTGATCGTCAGTCACGATCGCGAGTTTCTCGATGAAGTCGTCACGAGTTCGCTGGTTTTCGAAGGCGATGGCCAGATTGGGGATTACATCGGTGGCTACACGGATTGGCAGAACGACAAGGCGAAACAAGCGGCTGCGCAGGCGGCCAAAATTGCGGCGCGTCCCGCAGACGCTGCCCCGGGCAAAGCAAAGAATTCATCGGGAAACCAAAACGGTGTGGCGAAGGCGAAAAAACTTTCCGGTAAAGAACAGAAGGAATTGGAAACGTTGCCGGCGAAGATTGAGGTTCTCGAAAAAGAACAGACTCAGCTTACCGCGAAGCTCGGCGATCCTTCATTCTACAAGACCGAGGCGGCAAAGTTCGCTGAAGTGAAAAAGCGCCTCGACGCCATCGAGCGCGAACACGCGGTGGCATTCGCGCGCTGGGAGGAATTGGAAGCGATCAAGAATTCCGGCGGCTGATTTGCGCGGGATCCCACAACCCGGAGCTTGTCGCAGACCGAGAGCTTGCCGAACGGCTCCGGTTTGGATGTAGCAGTGGTGGTGACACCGCTGGCTGCGGTGAAATGGCGTCTCGCCGGATCTGCAGCTGGATGTAGGAGCGGCTTTATGCCGCGATCAACACGCTGATCGCGGCATAAAGCCGCTCCTACAAAAGAAGTGTGCAGTCGCGGAGAATCTACAAAGCAATTCCCGCAGGCGTTCTGTGGTCAGCAGAATGGACGGCCCGGCACCGTCGATGCGGGGTCGCAATTCCGGTATTTGTCCCCGCATCTAATGCGAGGCAAACGTCCCGTCCTAACGCAAAGTCCGGAACCACACGCCAAACTCTCGTAGTTGGACGGGCTTCCGAAAGTCAAAAATCGTGTTAATACAGCTGTTAGCTGCGCAGCGATTTTTGTGCGGACGAAGGGGAAAACCAACGGCCGGTGTTATACTGGGAAACCCGATTCCCCATGAATAAATTACTCCTTCGATTATTTGCGGTGTCTGCCCTCGCGATTTTCACGCAGGCGAATGCCGCGTTCGAATCTGCCAAACTCGATCCGAACAATGAGCAGCCAAAATTTCCGGCACAGATGATTTTTGATGGCGTCGCTGATGCCCGGATTATCCTGGCGCTGAAAATCAGCGCTGATGGTATAGTGAGTGATTCGCTGGTCCTTGCCTACACCCACGAACCGTTAATCAGGGTCTGCCAGGCGGCCATGAAATCATGGAAGATCACGCCGGCAAAAATGGACGGCTTGCCGGTGTCAGTGCAGTGCGAGCTGACATTCAATTTCCACCGCGAGGGTTTCGTCGAGACGAGTACCGTGGCGATAACGAATCATTTTCTTTCCGGAGGCTTTGAGCCGCCGATCGAACGGCAATTGATCAAGCGGGTCCATCCCGCCAAAGAGATCGACCGGGCGCCAGTCGCGATCACAACCGTGAATCCGTTGTACGCCCAGAAAGCGCTGGATGAAGGCGTGCGTGGCCGGGTGGACGTTTATTTCTACATCGACGAAAAGGGAGAGGTCCAATTCCCATCGGTTTATCCGGGCTCAGATCCCTATCTCTCGGATATCGCGGTGACCGCCTTGAAGAGCTGGCGGTTTGAAACGCCGACCCGGCGCGGCAGGCCCGTAATGGTCGCGGCCAGCCAGACGTTTAATTTTGGTAGCCCGTAAATAGTTGTGAGTGTTGGTTCAAAGCACAGGTGTTGACGCCGGCCTATCGAGGCCGGCGTTTTCCTGTTCAGAACAGTCGGTTGCTAACAGGAGACAACGGAGAGCACCGGGTATTTACACCAAGGTCGCGAAGAGAGCAAAGGAATGGAATCCTTCGCGATTCTACGATTCGACATTCGTTGATAGGTGGTCGTCGATTTCCATATCGACGATCAGCGTCGGTGCGGAGACCGACGCCACCGCGCTATGCGCTCATCGGCGGTTGGTATTACCGTTCTCTTCGTATCCTTCATCCTTTGCGAGACAACCTGCGTTCCGCGTCCGGTGGATACCAAAAACAGGGTTTCCGCTTACTTCATCAGTGCAGCAATCGCCGGTTCAGCGCCGAGCGTTCCTTTCAATTTGGCCAGGTAGCCGGGGGCTTGAGTCTCGGCCGCGGCCGCCGAGACTTTGGTCAGGCGCCTACGGATATCCAGACGCGTTGCGACATCGGCATAGTTGGGCCGCAAAAGAAATTCCTCTAAATACTTTGCCTGCATCCGGCCCAGGCTGCCGTCGACGGATCGCTGGGCTTCGAGCCGCGCGCGATACCAGTCGCTGGCGAGCAACGATTCGCGGGTGAAAAGAGCGCGGAAAACGGGATCGTCCGTGCCACGACCTTCCCACTTTCCGTCGCGCATGATGTGCAGCAGCGCCTTCAACGGCGGGCACGCAATCTCGATGGAGTTATCGGAGAAATAATTCGTGGCGGCGGCACGCATGGCGGCGACGATGTTGTCCACACCGTCGGCAAACACGGCGAGATCCTGCTTTTCCGGCTGCAGAAATTCCTCGTCGAACACGCTGCTGGGATTGCCCAGTACCCGTCCGCAGAACGTCTGCACAAATCGCGCGGTGATGCGCCAGCCGAGCCGGCTCGCGAGCACAGTACGTCCATTGAAATCGAAATCCCTGCAGCGCTCAAGGTGTCCCTCGGCGATCAGGTAATCGGGCTCGCGCTCGGGCGGCGTCATGCGACACCAGATTTCCGGCACGAGCAAACTGATGTCGTGATCGACGCGGTGATGGGGACCGACCCAGCCCGCAGCAGTCGAGAATACAGGCAGGCCGGTCAGAATAAACGACGCGAGCGCGACGTTGAGATCGTAGATCGGGGGCAGAGCGTTGAATGGTCCTTTGGTGAGCGCGCCTTCCGATCCGGCGCCCGTGGTCGACGGCGATTTTCCGGTGAGGCTGGCGATCAAATCCATGAACGCCTCGGGTAGCTCCTGGTAGTGGATTGGACCGAACACGCAAAGTGGACGAACCCCAGTTTCTGGTGGATTTAAACGGCGTCCCATCAATACCGAGCCGACAGGGAAGGGGGCGGGTGTTTCGGCAGAGAGACGCCGGTAGAGGCGCGCACCGGTTTGTGCGAGGTAGGTCGCACGCGGATCTTCGAGATCGGGTCGATTCTGCAGATAACGGGGATTTTTCGAAGGCTTCCCGTCCACGATGCGAGGATGCGAAGGCGAAACCATATACGCCGGGCGATTCGCGGCGACGAATTGGCGAAACGCATTCTGCATCGGTTCGGTGAACGCTTCAAACCCCAGCGCATCCTCGACGACGGCGCGGGACGTGTCGCGAGTGAGCGGTTCGTAATTTGAAAAGAAATGTCCGGGCCGCGAAAAATCTTTTTCGGTGCGTTTATCGTAACCGCGAACCACGGCATCGTCTGGACGCTGGAAGAGGCGCAGCTCGCAATTGTGAACAAATTTGAGCGATGGCTGGCTGACCCAAGCAGGTAATCCTGGTACGGATTCGCGCGGTGCCACGGTCGAGGCGGTAATGTCGTCTTCGACCTGGATTTTTTCCGCCGGGTAAAAATCCGATCGCAGCGTGAATGTACGCCAGCCGCCTTCGCGGGTGTAACCGACGCGCAAATAGTGCGTGAGCAGTTTTTCGGCGTTGTGTTTCAGTTCGTTGCCGGGGCGCGCGTTGATCGTGTCGACAGTGAAATGACTGCGCCAGTTGTCGCCCCATTCGGGTTTGTAGAGTCGCTTGAGCAGGAGCACGAGATCCCGAATCGGGCGCGAAATCGTAGTGAGCCACAGGTTGTATTCGTCGGTATAATCAGGGGAACGACTGAGCAGTTTCACGACTGAGCCGAGCGAGCGGTCGGGACTGAGGATCGGGCGTCCACGCACATTGCTGACCGGGGTTTTCAGGCGTGTGCCATAGTCGCGCTGCAAAATCGCTTCGACCGCGTCGAGGTCGCGCGCGAGGTCGCTCACGAACACGGGACCCGTGAACATCGCGTCGGCGATCGGTTTTGAAATTTCAGATTTTCCGCCACCGGAAACGGTGCACGGTTTGTGGCAGAGAAGTCCTTCGGCCGTTGTGCCGCGTAGCAGCCAGCGCTGGCTTTCCTCGGGCTTGGCCATTTCGACTTTGTAGCCGGAGGGAAGAACATAAGTGAAGCCGGGCAAAAGTTTAAGGACTTCGTCTTTGCCGTTGGGGCCATGGAACACGATCCGCTGCGTGCGCAAATCGAAGCGCGAATCCGGCGGTACATAATGCACGGTTGGAAAATTGCGGTCGCGCGCCCATCCGCTGGGTTGGAGTTCCACGCTGTCGCCGAGTAACGCCATCGCTTCCGCGAAAGTATGGTTCACATCGGGCAACTTCGTGTTGAGCTGGAAAGTTTCGCCGAGATCGTAGCTCGGGAAAACGATGGCTCCGCCAGCATGTTCCTCTTCGGCGCGACCAAGCAGGTTCGCGGCGAAGCTGATTTGAGTCTTCACCTCTTTTTTGCAGTAGCCGAAATAGTTGTCGGAAATAAGGGTGACGACCACGCCGGCCACGTCGCGCGCGGTAATCTTGAAAGCACCGCCGTCGTTATAAGGCTCGTCAGGCGTTTTCCAGCACATGCCATCGCGGCGTTGCCGCGCGGTGGCATCGGCGAACGGAGGCAGTCCAAGCTCCTTCTTCGTGAGTCCGTTCAAATGTGGCGCGAGAATTATGCAGCCCGTGTGTCCCGTCCAATGTTCGGGGTCGAGCGCGGCATCGTTTTCCGGCAGATGTGGGTCGCCTGCGTTGCCGAAGATACTTTCGACGAAATCGAGATTGGCGACCAGTGCGCCAGGAACGAAGAACCGCGTTTCCATTGCGCGAACCGGCGTGAATCCGGGGACTTCAGGCACCACCACCGGCCGGAGGTGCAGTGAAACGAAACACTCCGCGGATTTGGTGGCATCTGCGGCAAAGGGTAGTCGCAACAATTCTGCAGGAGGGGTCAGCGCCCGCGCCAGCAGTCGTCCGAAAACAGCTACAGGCACTGCTTTTTTATCGTCAGGAATCGGCAAGCCGCCCTCAGCAACGTGGAAAATACCCTGGGTGGTGCGGCGATCGCTGCGCGGATTGTGCAGCACACCTTGTTTTAAGCGCAGGGACGCCAGGATGCTGCTGTGATGTTCATCACGTCCGGGCGGAAGGGAAAGCGCTCGAGCCAGTCCCGGTCGGTCCAGGACGAGGGTTGTGGCGGGAAGCCGCGGGATTTCGCCGGACGCGCTGAGGCATTGCGCCACATAGTTTTGGATACGTTGATCCACCGGGCAGAGATGACTGGAAAGCACGCGATCCTTCTCACGGCTCAGGGTCAGAAAGTGATCAACGAACGTGGAGAGGCCTTCTTGTCCGGCCAGCGTAACCCCGGGCTGCCCGATTTCGTGGAGCTTCAGATTCAGGTAAGCCAGAAGCTGGGGATCGGCGGGGTCGGGAGTGGGCGGCAGGGTTTGAGGACGCGAGGGCATGAGGGAAGGGAATCTGACAGAACAGGCGCTGGCGCGCTGAGGCAACCGAGTAAGCCGGTTTTAGACCACTTCCCGAAGAAATTATGTCACAAGAGCATGTTGGTGGTCAGCGCGAAATTCGCCTGTGCTGTTCCAATTTTCCTGCCTGTAAAAACGTCGGCCGCCGAACGTTTGAAATTCCTCCATTCAGTCGTAGGGCTGGCCCTTGTGGCCATGCCTCTTACGTCGTGAGGGAACGGCATGGACACGAGGTCCAGCCCTACGACCGACAGGCGACGCGCTCCTCAAAAGTGGAGCGGTTCGATTGCATCGTTACGGCTGAGGAAGCAACCAACGCGCAGAAAAAATTTCGGTGGGTCTTGAAGATGACCCGATCCCACACCGTTTTCCTCGTGCAGGCGAAGTGTACAGGCCGATGCAGGTCTTTACCCTATTTTGTGCTTTGTCTCTCATAATCTATTGTCGCCGGAAGTAACGCTGTGCTAAGGTACTGGGGTCCGGCGCAATCTCCTCTTCACATTTTTGGCGGATCGAAAAATGATTTGCCCATTCTTTTTTTGTCGGTGCGTCGTCTCTTGATCCCGTTTCGTTCGTTTTCTTCGCGGTGACCTCTTGGTGAGTTCGCCGCTTTCGGTTTCGCGAAAGCTTCGCTGTTCGTGAACACAGTCCAGATGGCGTTTCAACTCGGACTGCCATCAGCCTTAAGGATGATAACTCGTCCCCGTCTTCTCCATGACAACCTGTGAATCCATCGAAAAATTTCCCGTGGTGATGTTATACGATCACCTCTCGTCAGTGAGTGCGGCGATGACGACGTTCACCCATCTCACTCAGGAATTGGAAACAGAATACGAGCCCGAACTCCGGGTGTGGCGCATGGACGATGCAGCTTCTCCGGAATTTATTGAGGAGGCGAATGCAGATATCAGTTCTGCGGAGGTGATCCTTTTATCGGTGCGCGGAAACCAGCCCTGGCCGATACCGTTCCAGCACTGGAAGGACGGCACTGAAGGATTACCCGGTGAGAGCATGGCTGCGCCGCAAGCGGTGGTGGCGGTGATCGAAGCGGACGAAGACGGCGCGCCTTCATCGCATATGAATTGGAATGATATTTTAGGATCTGGCGCGACCCAGATTCATCCGGAGGTGTTCGTCTGCGAAGCAAAAGCCAGGCAGTCCACGGAGGAGCAGTCCATGCAGGGCCACGAGTTTTTCGGTTCCGCCGATGAAAATCTGGCGGAGATTCATTCAAATTAAGCGGGTCGGATTCGCCGGATAATACCCCTTCCGGCGCCTTCGACAATTCATGTCAGTCAGTCAGGAGCACACCATGAAAAATCAGAATAGGGCGAAAGACGGAACGCCTGTTTCCGCAACGACAGATTCAGTTACCCCGGTTCAGTTCGATCAAGGTTCCCTCAAACGACGTTCACGGCTCTATGAACGGTGGCGACGACTAGCGACCGGGCTGCGTGGAGTGCGACTATTTCAAGTGACGCTGCCCGCGGAAGGTCAGGTGTTTTGGGAGGCAGAGTGCACTCTGAATGGCGCTGGAGTGAGTCGCCGGTTTGCGAGCGAACTGCACGCGCGGGCGTGGCTTTCGGTAGCGACTCAATCGCGGATGGCGCTGAGTACGGTGGAAAAACAGGAACTCCACCGGCCTTGCAGCACCTCTTGTTTCGCATCGGGTGGGTGAGTTCGGATTTTTGTCGGGTAGGGGCGGTTGCCCTCAACCGCCTTCAGCAGCAAGGCCGTTGGGGGCAACGGCCCCTACCGGCGGGGTCACTTCGCAGTAGGATCATCCGGCTTCCGCTCAAATCCGTAGAGATCGGCACATCGCGAGGGACGCCCGGTGAGTTTGTCCCGGAAAAGTTGGGCGGCGATAAAACTGTAGGTGATTCCATTGCCGCCATAACCAAGCGCGAACCAAGTGTGCGGAATTCCTGGATACTCACCGATAAACGGCAGGCCATCCTTGGTTTTCCCAAAGGTCCCGGCCCATGCAGTGGCAATTTCGAAGGGGATTGTGGGAAACAGCTGTCGGAACCGGCGTAGCAGGGTGCCGGCTTTTCTTGTGAGTAGTTTGTCGCGTCGGTCCGGATCGCGAAATGGTTCGTCGTAACCTCCCATGATGATGCGGTGATCGGAAGTCGTGCGCAGATAAATATAGGGATCGGCGGTTTCCCAAATAACCGGACGCCCTTTTGGCCATCCCATAAATTCAACCACCGGCTCGCTGGCGATGGCGAAAGTACTGTGGAGGGTCGTGACGGATGCCGGGAGAAATGGACCGGCCTCGTATCCCGAAGCAACCACCAGCCAACGGGCCCGGACGCGGGCGCCGCGGTCGGTGATGAGTTCGACGCCGCGGACGTCCCGATGATGACGAATCACGGTCGTACGGTCGAAAATGAGCGCGCCTTTTTCCGCGGCGGAGCGAAGCAGTCCATGCGTCAAGGTGTAGGCATCGACTTGCGCGGCCTCGTTGGGTTTCGAAAAAATAGCGGCCGGCTGATGCAAGCTGCTGCGTCGGGCGAGCTGTCGGCCGGTCCACCACTCCACTTGAAATCCTGCCGCCTTTCGCGCTTCGTATTCGCGACGCAGGCGGGCCACGTGTGCCTTTGAACTTGCGAACAACATGCTGCCTTTGGGTTCGAATCCGCAGTCAATCTTCGTCCGCCTGATCAATTTTCCCAGATCGTGAATGGCGCGGAGCGAATCGTGGTAAGTGCGACGCGCCCGCTCGATTCCGAACTTTTTCTCGAGTTTGAAAAGCGGCACGTCGAGTTCATATTGCAGCAGGCTGGTGCTGCCGGCCGTGCTGCCATGCGCGACTTCGCGCCGGTCGAGGACGACCGTTTTAATTCCCGCCTCTGCCAAATGCCACGCGACCAACGCGCCGGTAACGCCCGCACCAACCACGGCGACCTCACACCGGATCGATTTTTCCAACGCCGGATAAGCCGCGGGCAAACCGTCCCTTATCGGCCAAAACGGGTGGTTGGAAAGAAGATCCATCGTTATTTACAGACAACTTCCCCACCGGTCAGGAGCCTGCTTTTGAGTGATATATTCCGGGTCAGGTTTCGCGGCTGAATCGCAGACGCTTTCCACGCGCCGCTTGCCAACTGTTGCCCAGGGCGGCACGCTTGCCCTCCATGCGCGTGCTATTGGTCGAGGACGAACCCAAAACCGCGGCGTTCGTACGCCGGGGACTTGAAGAAAATGGATTTTCTGTAGTCGTGGCGGCTCGAGGCGATGAAGGTCTCTCTCTTGCGCGTACCGAATTGTTTGCCGTGATAATTTTGGATATCAGCCTTCCCGTGCTGGATGGGTTTAGCATTTTGGCTGCCCTCCGACAGTCAGGAAGTGCGGTTCCTGTGCTCTGCCTTACGGCTCGCGACGCGGTGGTGGAACGGGTGAAGGGGCTCGAACTCGGCGCCGACGACTATTTGGTGAAACCGTTTTCATTTTCCGAGTTGCTGGCGCGCCTGCGCACGATCCTCCGGCGTGGAACGATCACTTCCATCGAGCGGAACATTAAAGTGGCGGATCTGGAAATTGATCTTTCCCGGATGCGCGCTTCACGAGGCGGTCAGCGGCTGGATCTCACTGCCAAGGAATTTAACTTGCTGGCGTTGCTGGCCCGCCGGCAGGGAGAGGTGCTCTCACGTACTGTGATTGCCGAGGAAGTTTGGGATGTAAATTTTGACAGCGAAACCAATGTGGTGGAAGTGGCGATTCGCCGGCTGCGAAAAAAGATGGATGATCCTTTTGCCCAAAAACTCGTCCACACCGTGCGTGGAGTCGGCTACGTTTTCGATTCCCGACCGACATGACGCAGTCCGGTGAAATCAAGAGCCCCTGGTCGATGACAACCAGACTGGTCGGGCTCCAGGTGCTCGCCGTGGCGCTGCTCATTGGCAGCGCTCTCTTCTTCGTTTTGCGAACGGTGGCCAGCCATCTCGACACTGATGACCGGGAGATCGTGGATCAACAGGCTGCCTTGTTGCGCAAATGGTTTGAAGATCCGCACATCGAAATTTCGGATATCATGAAGCAGATTAGCGGTCCGCTGGGCGGTCCGGTGACCGAACAATTTTTCTTCGTGCGTATTCTGGATTCGCGGGGAAAGGTGCTGCACGAATCCGGCAATGCCGACGCTCCACCGATTGATGCGTTTCCTGCTCCCGCGAATCCCGCCACCTACTGGAAGGTTGATGGCGGACCTCATTTTTTGATGACCGCGGTTTGGGTGGAAGTAAGCGCGAACCGCCAGAAAGTTCAGTTGCAGGTAGCTTTTGATGTGACCGACGATTTTACCCTGATCCGGAATATCGGACAAAGCACCTCCTTGGTTTTTGTCGTGGCTTTGCTGGTGTCGGCGGGATTGGCCTTGTTGAATTCCCGCAGTGCACTTCGTCCGCTCCGATCGTTGACCGACTCCGCGGCGCGGATTCAAGCCTCCCAACTTAGCACCCGTCTGGACGCGACGGCATGGCCGGTCGAACTCACGCCTCTGGCGCGGGAATTCGATGCCATGCTCGGGCGGCTTGATACCTCCTTCCGTCGTTTGGCCCGGTTCTCCTCCGACCTTTCGCATGAACTTCGCACACCGATCAATAATTTGCGCGGGGAAGCCGAAGTAGCGCTCATCCGTCCGCGCTCGGTTGAGGAATATCGCGCAGTCCTCGAATCCAGTCTGGAGGAGTATACCCGCATTACGCGTCTGATCGACACTTTGTTGTTTATTGCCAAGGCGGATCAGCCGGAAAGCGGTCTGAGGCGCCAGCAGTTGGATGCGGCAATCGAATGTAATGCAGTGGTCGATTTCTTTGAGCCGGCCAGCGCTGAACGTGGATTGACTTTGTTAGTACGCGGTAAGGCGCCAATTTACTGCGATTCCATGCTTTTCCGCCGTGCGTTGAGCAATTTGGTGGATAACGCTCTGCGCTATACGCCCCGCGGGGGCCATGTCGATTTGACGGTTCGATCCGGAGCGAAAGGCGGGACGGAAGTGGAGGTGAGTGATTCCGGCGCTGGAATCGCGGCCAAACATTTGCCCCATATTTTCGAGCGTTTCTATCAAGCTGCAAAAGAAGATGCTGACGCCGCCGCGACCACCCCAAGGTCCGGTTTTGGCCTAGGACTTGCGATCGTAAAATCAATCATGGAATTGCATGGCGGCAGTGTGGCTGTTTCCAGTGCGCCGGAGCAGGGGACAACGATCTCATTGTTTTTTCCCGCCGCCACCCAGGCAATCTGACATTATTGTAATCTGGCGGCCAGCGTCGGGTCAGGGCTGGAGGAGTAAGCTCAGTTGCGTACCATGCACGTCGCCGCTTCCATCCTGCCTGTTTCCACTCTCGACGTGAGTCGTCCGATCGGTCGCGACGTTTTTGTGCTCATACTTGTTTGTCTGGGGTTGTTTGGGATCGGCCTGAATTTCACGCCGCTCGCAAATCCGGACGAGGCCCGGTATGGGGAGATTCCCCGCGAGATGATCGCCGCCAATGATTTTGTCACTCCGCGTCTGGATGGCATCAAATATTTTGAGAAACCGCCGCTGATGTACTGGCTGGTCGCGGCGAGTATGAAATTATTCGGACCGGGGGAGGCTGCGGTACGCGCGGTTCCCGCTGTTTTTGCCGGCCTTGGCGTCCTGCTCACCTATGCTGCGGGCCGCTCGCTGAACGGTCGCGATGCCGGCTGGTGGGCCGCAGTGGTGCAGGCGACCTCATTGCTCTATTTTGCCCACGCGCGGATTCTGCTGACCGACATGATTGTGTCGGTGCTGATGTGCTCGACGCTGTACTGCTTCCTGCTTGGCCTCCGCGAACCGCCGGGACGAAACCGTTTTTTACTGTTCAGCGGACTTTATGTGAGTGCTGCGCTGGCCACGCTGGCCAAGGGGTTGATTGGATTTCTCCTGCCAGGCGCGGTGATGTTTATCTGGCTCCTTTTGTTTAACGAGTGGAGGCGGTTGTTTCCCTGTTATCTGACTACGGGGTTGCTGTTGTTCGCGGCAATTGCAGTGCCCTGGCATATTCTCGTCGCGCAACGAAACCCGGAGTGGGCGTGGTTTTATTTCGTGCATGAGCATTGGTTGCGTTTCACGACCACCACACACGGACGCTATCAGCCAGCGTGGTATTTCATCCCGGTCGTCCTGCTGGGCTTGTTTCCCTGGACTGGGTTTCTTTGGCCGGCTTTGCGCACGGCCCTTCCGGGGAATTGGACGCGGCGCGCGGACCATGCTGATCGCGCTTATCCCCTGATCTGGGCGGGGTTCATTTTCCTGTTCTTCAGTGCGTCCAAATCGAAATTGGTGCCTTACATCCTGCCCGTTTTTCCGCCATTGGCGCTGGTGCTTGGGAGGTACCTTGCGTCGCACTTGCCGGAGCCCTCTGCCACTGGGTTTCGCGCGGGGTTTATTGGATTTTCGATCATTTCCGGGCTGTTGGGCGCCGGTTTGATTGCGATCTTCTTTAAGCCCTCTCTGCTGGGCGCGGTTGCAAATGTCGACGAGTTGGCCCGCCTGGCGATGTTTGCCGGCATTTTTTTGCTGGGCGGTGCATTGGGTGTTCATCGGTTGTACCGGAACAAAAACCCGCGGGCCGGACTGCAATTCCTGCTGATGAGCACGGGGGCTTTTGCAACCGTGCTCGTGATCGCCATGCCGGCCATGGCACGCGCCAGCACGAAAGAACTCGCCCGCCTGGTAGCGCAGCAAGCGGGTCCGGACGACGTCGTGCTACACTATCACGATTATTTCCACGACTTCAGTTATTACTCCCGGCGCACGGTCGGAACCGTCGGCTACGAGGGTGAGCTGGAACTGTTCCTCGATCCGGAGGCGGCCCAGCGCGGACTGCACGTCGATGAAAACCGGTTTCTCGAACTGTGGAGTGGGCCGAAGCAAATCTATCTGCTGCTGCGCCGTTCGGAAATGACCGCGCTGCTGGCCCGGCCCGGATTTCGCGCGCGAGTGCTGGCGGAAGAGCAAAAACATGTGTTGCTGACCAACCGGTTTTGACGATGAGCCCCACGGTGACCGAAACTCCTTTTTTGCCTTTCACCCGTCCCACGATTGACGATGAAACAATCGCGGGTGTGGCGGAGGTGTTGCGCTCCGGCTGGATTACTTCCGGACCGCAGGTAAAGGCATTTGAAGCGAAACTTTCGGAATATTGCGGCGGACGCCCGGTGCGAGTTTTCAATTCCGGCACATGCACCATGGAGATTGCGCTTCGTCTTGCCGGCATTGGCCCCGGCGACGAGGTAATCACGACTCCGCTGTCATGGATTGCCACCAGCAACGTGATTCTCGCGGTGGGTGCCCGGCCGGTTTTTGTCGATATCGATCCGGTGACGCGCAACATCGATCTCGAACGGATCGGAAAAGCGATCACTCCGGCCACACGCGCGATCATTCCCGTTGATCTCGCAGGAGTGCCGGTGGAGCGCGACCGGCTTCATGCTCTCGCGAAAAAACACCAATTGCGCGTCATCGAAGATGCCGCCCAGTCGCTCGGGAGTACTTGGAAGGGAAGGCGGATCGGTTCCTTCGGGGATTTTGTTTCCTTCAGTTTCCATGCGAATAAAAATATCACAACGATCGAAGGCGGCTGCCTCGTGTTAAACGATGAGCGGGAAACCCGTCTTGCTGAGCAGTACCGGCTGCAGGGAGTGATTCGAAATGGCGCCGATGGCATGGACGTGGAGCTTGTCGGCGGAAAGTTTAATCTGACCGATGTCGCCGCCCGGGTGGGTCTCGGTCAGCTGCCGCATCTCGACTCACTTACCCGCCAGCGGCGCGCCCTGGCGCGAATTTACTTTGAGCAGTTCGAGCTGATGGGGGCTGACGAACTTGATCTTCGCCTCCCGGAGGCGGAATTCGCCGGGAGGAACTGGCATATGTTCCAGGTGATTTTGCCGGAGTCGGGCCGCTCGTTCAAACGGGCCGAGGTCATGGCTCGCTTGAGCGCTGCGGGAATCGGTACCGGCGTGCATTATCCGGCAATCCATTTGTTTTCGCTTTATCGCCGGCTTGGCTGGAAGGAGGGGGATTTTCCCCACGCTGAATTTGCCGGGCGCAATATTCTGACGCTGCCCCTGTTTCCCGCCATGAATCCTGGCGACGTCATCCGGGTCGTTCAATCCCTCCTCAAAATTTTGCGCAATGCTGCGACCGCATGAGTGCCCTGCTTCCCGAGCTTTCTGTCGTCATTCCCGTCCATAATGAGGAGCCAAACCTCCCGGTGCTTTTCGCACGGCTATATCCCGCTCTGGACCGGCTGCACCGTTCCTATGAAGTGATTTTTACCAACGACGGAAGCAGCGACCGGTCGGGTATCCTTCTCGCAAACCAATTCACGGCCCGTCCGAGGGAGACGCGGGTGATCGAGTTCAATGCCAATTATGGCCAGCACATGGCCATTATGGCCGCGTTTGAACGGGTGCGCGGGAACGTCGTCGTAACGCTCGATGCGGATTTGCAGAACCCACCGGAGGAGATTCCGACCTTGTTGGAAAAAATCGCAGAGGGACACGACTACGTCGGAGGGTTCCGACTCATGCGGCAGGATTCACTTTTCCGCAGGTTCGCATCGAGGCTCATTAATTTCATTCGAAAAAAAACGACGAGCATCGAGATGACCGACCAGGGATGCATGTTGCGCGCTTATCGCCGGCCGGTGATCGAGGCCATTGTACGCAGCGGAGCGATCAACACGTTTATCCCGGCGCTGGCGTATGGCTTTTCCAACCACCCTGCCGAAGTGGGGGTGAAGCATGAGGAGCGGCATGCAGGCGTTTCAAACTATTCGCTGTATGGCCTGATTCGTTTGAATTTCGATCTCATCACCGCGTTCTCACTCGCGCCCTTGCAGGTGTTCACGATGTTCGCGCTGGCCTGTTCCGGCGGAAGTTTTTTGCTCGTGCTCGTGCTGGCGTGGCGGCGGCTCATCTTTGGCCCCGAGGAGGGCGGTTTGTTCACGCTGTTCGGTGTGCTTTTTTTTCTGATCAGCGGCGCGATGGTGGGCATCGGTTTGATCGGGGAATATGTGGGCCGCACCTATCAGGTGGTTCGGGCCCGACAGCGTTATTTTGTCAGCCACATCCTGGAGGCTGGGGAATGAGCCGGCCGCGCATCGTCTTTTTCGGCTATAGCGAGGTGGGCCACGATTGTCTCGAGCTGCTGGTCGCACGGGGCGACAGCGTGGTGGCTCTCGTCACCCACGAGGACAGTCCCCACGAGAAAATCTGGTTCAAGACGCCGGCTCTGATTGCCCGGGCCGGTAACATTCCGGTGTTTACGCCCTCGAAGGTGAATTCGATGGAAAGCATGGAGTGCATCGCGACGATGGCGCCGGATCTGATTCTTTCCGTCTATTATCGAAATATGATTGGCGGGCGGATTCTTGCCCTGCCGAAACTCGGCGCATTTAATCTGCATGGTTCCCTGTTGCCGAAATACCGCGGTCGGGCGCCGATCAACTGGGCCCTTTTGCACGGGGAGTCACGAATCGGCATGACGCTTCACCGGATGGTGAAAAGAGCGGATGCTGGAGCGATAGTTGCCCAGGACGGAGTGGAGCTCAGTCCGCGCGACACAGCTGAACAGGCCTTCCGAAAAGTTTTACCCTGTGCCCGCCGTGTGCTTGCCGGGTCCATCGATGCGTTGTTATCGGGAACGGTGAACGAAATCCCCCAGGACGAATCCCAGGCGACTTATTTTGGGGGACGCACTCCGGAGGATGGCCGGATCGATTGGAAGCGCACCTCGCGTGAAATTTTTAACCTCGTTCGTGCGGTAACGGATCCGTACCCGGGGGCCTTTGCCGAGGTGAACGGTTCGCGCCTGATGCTTTGGTGGGCCGAGCCCGAGTCACCCGCAGCAGAAGGTCGTCGCGGCCGGCCGGGAGAAGTGCTTTCGGTTTCCCCGCTCGTGATAGCCACAGGTGACGGCGCGCTGGAATTTACCCGGACGGAATGGCGGAGCGACTTCCCGCCGGTCCTGGTGGCCGGTCATATCCTTTAACCATCCCTTCCCATGCCCCTTCGTGTTCTCATTCTCGGCGCCAACGGCTTCATTGGCTCCTCGCTCACGCACGCCATTCTCAAGAAAAAAGACTGGGAGGTTTACGGGATGGACGTTGGCGACCACAAACTCGGCAACTGTCTCGGCGACCCGCGATTCAAGTTTGTGGAGGGCGACGTGATGATTTCACATGAATGGATCGAGTATCACGTCAAGAAATGTGACGTCGTCATTCCTCTCGTGGCCATTGCGAATCCGGCGCAATATGTGAAGGATCCGCTGCGCGTTTTCGAACTGGATTTCGAATCCAATCTTGTGGTTGTCCGGCAGTGCGCGAAATACAAGAAGCGGATCATCTTCCCGTCGACTTCCGAGGTATACGGCATGTGCGCGGATGCGGAGCTGAACGAGGACACGAGCACAATGGTCTACGGACCGATCCACAAGCAGCGGTGGATTTACGCCTGCTCGAAGCAACTTCTCGACCGCGTGATCTACGCTTATGGCGAACGCGACGGGGTGAACTATACGCTTTTCCGGCCCTTCAACTGGATTGGTCCGAAGCTCGATAACGTATTCGAACCGAAGGAGGGTAGTTCGCGTCTGTTCACCCAGTTTATTTCCAATGTCATTTTCAAAAAACCGATTCAACTTGTCGATGGCGGCAGGCAGAGTCGTTCTTTCACGTATATCGATGACGGGATCGACGCGCTGCTTCGGATTATCGAAAACAAAGGTGGAACGGCCTCGCGCCGGACATTTAATCTGGGCAATCCGGCTAACAACGTAAGCGTGGCCGGGCTGGCGCAGCTGATTATTGAAGCATTCAGGGAATATCCCGAATATCGCAGCCACGCAGACCAGACTCAGGTGATTGCGGTGCCGGCACAGGAATATTTTGGCACCGGCTACCAGGATATACAGACCCGCGTGCCGTCGATCGAAGCGGTCTACAATCAGCTCGGGTGGAGGCCGGTCCACGATCTTCGCTCGGCGATCAGGCTCACGCTGGACTATCATCTGGCGCACAAGGATTACGCACTCGTTTGATTTCCATGGCGGTACGTCTCGCACTCAAGGTCGACGTTGATACTGATCGCGGCACACGCATCGGGGTTCGCAATCTAGTGACGGATTGCTGTGAGTTTGGCGTGCCGGCCTGTTTTCTTTTCAGTCTCGGGCACGACAATACGGGCAAGGCGATCCGCCGGATATTCAGGCCAGGATTTTTCTCGAAGGTCAGTCGCACTAATATTGTTCAACTTTATGGCATCCGCACGTTGCTCAACGGAACCCTGCTTCCGGCTCCGCACATCGGCATGCGCAACGAAGGCGCGATGCGCGCGGTGCTTGCGGCAGGGTTTGAAGTGGGCATTCACTGTCACGATCATGTTCGATGGCAGGATCATCTTCACGAGATGTCGCTGGAGGAGGTGCGTACCGAGTTTTCACTTGCCCGGGCTGAATTCTTCCTGCTGTTCGGCCGCGAGGCCTGCGCCGCCGGAGCCGCTGGCTGGCAGAGTAGCGTGTTCAGCCGCATGGCCTACGATGAAGCCGGATTGCTCTACGGAAGCGACACCCGGGGGACTACCCCGTACTTTCCACGAATCGGTGGCCGGGTGTTTTCGACCCTCGAAATTCCCACGACTCTTCCCACCTTGGATGAACTGATGGGTCGGCCGGAATTCCCCAGTCAAAATATTCCCGGTTATCTTCTCTCTTTGTTACGCCCGGACCGATTGAATGTTTTTACCCTGCATGCAGAAATCGAAGGCATGGCGCGACGCGATCGTTTTCGTGATTTTCTGCAGCTGTGCCGGCGCGAGCGCGTCGAAATGGTCCGGCTCGAGGATGCTGCGCGCAATTTCCTCGCTGATCGCTCCGCCATTCCGGTATGTGATGTGGTCCAGGGTAAGGTGGAGGGACGTTCGGGAATGCTGGCAAAACAAAATTTCGAAACGTAGTGCCAGGCGGAAATTCCGATGGATTGGCTGAAATGGCACTCGACGCCTGATTTTTCCCACGGAGCGCCTGAAGACTTTAGTGCCGGTCGATCCGGTAGAACATCCACAACCCGAGACTCTGAAAAACAACGTTGGGCAGCCACATCAACAAGTCGGGCCGAAGTGCAGTCTGGTTGTCGAGCCAGCCGACCACGATGGTGGCGAAATAGTAAATCATCGCCAGCGCCAGGCCGATGCCGAGATTTGCCGAGGTTTCTTTGCGCGAGATTTTGATGCCGAGGGGGACTGCCACGAGCGTGAAGGATAACACGGAAAATGCGGTGGCGAATTTTTCGTGGATGGTGATCTGCACGCGCATTTTTTGCTGCTCGCGTTCGTCGCGTGAAAGACCGTTGCCTGCTTGGTCCGCTTTTCGCCATTCCTGGAGCAGCTGACCGAACGTCAGCCATTTCTGCTTCACATGGACGATGCCAGTGGAGGCGATTTTTTCCAGGGGTAGGGTGAAGCTGGCTTCATCGCTCGAGGCCGCACCCCGCTCTTCGCTGAAATTCTCCGGATCCTTGTCGTTGCGCAATTCGGCCTGCACATGGTGTAAAGTCAGTACGAGGGTCCGCTTGTTTTCATCGAAATCAACCCGGCCAGTCCCGGCTCGAATGGATCGCTTCACCCGGTTTTTGGAATCGAGCTCCCAGAGCCAGAAATCTTGCAGCACAGTTTCCTTTTTCCCTCCGGCGTAGAGTACGTACCCGGGAAATTCCCGGATGAACGTTTTCGGCACAATGAAGCTGAGCGGATTTTGGCGGATTGCGTTGGCCAGCTCTGTTTCGTAGGCAACCTTGGCCAGCGGCATGAATTGGAAATTGATCGCGAGCGTCAGTGCGACACCGAGTACGGAACAGAAAAGAATGGGAGCCGACAGCCAGGCAACACTCAACCCGGCCGCACGCAGCGCCGTGATTTCCCGGTCGGCTGACATGCGCCCAAGTACCAGCAGTACACCCGCCAGCATGCCCATCGGCAACGCGTACGACACAACGACTGGAAAAGTCAGCGCGATCAAATATGCCACGATCTCCCAGCTAAGCTGTCCCGCGAGCACGTGGCCGAGTAAATCCTTCAGTACATTTCCCAGCAACAGGACGAAAGCGAAGAAACCCACCGACGCCGCGCAGGTGAGGACAACGTTGGCGAAAATATGCCGGTGGATGAGATTCATTCGGACACTTCGGTTTTGGCCCAACCCCCCGGTTCTGCAATGATGGTCTCTGCGCCGGCGCAAAATAAGCACGGAATATCAGTGGAATATTACCGGACTGTAATCTGGGAGTCACTTCGTTGTAACAGGAATGCCGCACTCCCGTAAAGTTGGCCCGATAGGCTCTGCGGGTGAATCAGACTCATTCCCGCCTTCGACTTATTCTCCAACTTGGCACGGCCGCCCTAGCCGTCGCTTTCATCCCGCTTCGTGCCCAACCGGCACGACCAGAAAAAGGAGGAGATGGCGATTCAGTGTTACGACTGGAGGAAATCGAAGTCACGGCCCCGAGAACGTCCGCCTTGACCCAGGCGCCCACCGACAGCCGGCTGGATGCACGCCAGCCGCAGTCCGTGCTGACGTTACAGTATATCGCCAACAATGTGGCGCCCACCGCGGATTATGCGACCATCGCAAATCTTGCCCCGAGTGTGGCCAACGTGGAAACGAACGGCCCCGGCTTGAGTGAAGCGAAACATACGACGATCCGCGGCATCGATGACGGCGGATACAACGTTACGTTCGATGGTATTCCCTTTGGCGACTACAACACCTTCACGCATCACACCACGAGTTACTTTCCAGCGAAGTTAACCGGCAAAGTGGTTGTGGATCGTGGTCCCGGCACCGCGAGCACGATCGGCAATGCGACCTTCGGTGGCACGATGGCTCTTTTCTCGAAGGATCCGCGGACCCAGATGTCATTTGTTCCGACGCTGAGCTATGGCAGTTTCGATACCAAGCTGGGACATTTTGAGGCTAACTCAGGATTGGTGTCCGGCCTCGGCAGCGCCTCGGTGATCGCCAGCTACCAGCGCATGACCACGGATGGGTACCGCAGCAATTCCGACATGCAACGCGACACCTATTACGTCAAATACCTGCAACCGGTCGGGCATGACACGACGCTTACGTTGTTGAGCAGTGTAAACAAAATCAGCTTTGGCAATCCCGGCACCGTCACGCAGCAACAGATTGATCTGTTCGGTCGCAATTTCGGTCTGAAGGACGACAACGCCGCCAACCACCTGGATTTGTTGAACCGAAAGTACAATTATCAGGATAAAAAAGCCGATTTCGAATACATCGGCCTCGAGACAAAACTCGCCGACGGGTGGAAGATTGAAAACAAGGTCTATACCTATTCGTACAACAATAAGAGTCATGAGAAGCCCAAGGCGGGTTCTGGCGCCGCGGCCGGCCAGATGCTCGGCTCGGTGAAGCTGAACGAGTATCGCACCTACGGAGACAGTTTCGTGATCGCCAATGAAAGCAGTTTCGGAACGTTCAAGGCTGGCCTCTGGTACGACCGGACGAAAAATCACCGCAATACGATGGGGGTGAATTACGACACGACCGGAGCTGACGTGATCGATCTCACCTCGACCGCACTTTATAAAGCGGCGGCGCCTGGCGGAAATCCGGCGACGCTTCCCGGGGGCGCAGGCTACGATTACAAATATCTCCTCGTCGACCGGAACACCACCTTCCAACCTTTTGCGGAGTATGAGTGGCGGGTCACGCCGGATTTCAACGTGAACGCGGGCGTCAAATACCAGAAGTTTACGCGCGACATCGATGCGACGGTGAACCAAACCGCCGGGCGGCAGGCGTTGATTGCGTCGCGCTCCGACTCAGAAACCACGCCATCACTCACCGCGCACTACGCTGTCGCGCACGATTGGTCGGCGTACGCGGAGATCGCCCAGGGATTCCAGGCGCCGAGCGAAGCCAATTCCTTTTACGTCGATAACAGCAATCTCGGCAAGATTGCCATCAAGCCCCAGCTTTCGACGAACTACCAGATCGGTACGGTCTTTAAGCACGATCGTTTTAACGCCGACGTCGACGCCTACTACGTCGATTTCAAAAATTACGCATACAGCGGACCGGCTGATCCGACCGGCGATCCGCTCTACTACGGCATCGCGCGCGGCGCTTATTACAGCGGCCTGGAAGCGCAGGCCACGTATTATTTTGGCGGGGGATTCAGCGGGTACGGCAATGGCTCGATCAACCACGCGAAATTCAAAGGCTCGAAGCTCGATGTGCCGATCGTTCCTGAAACCACGGCCGCGTTTGGAATTATTTTTGACCACGCGGGATTCTTTGGCTCCTTCACTGAAAAGTATATCGGGAGCTGGGTGGTCTACGATACCATTGCTAGTCCGGATATCGCCGGGGCGGGCGCGACCCGCTCGGCCCACAGCGACAGCTTCTGGATTGGCGATGTCTCCATCGGCTACGGCAGCAAGCTCAACGCGGGGGTGCTGCATAGTTTCAAAGTCCGTTTCCAGGTTGGAAATCTGTTTAATCAAAAAGTCCAGGTGCTCGACAGCATCGATGCCAATCCCGCCAATGCCTACGCGAAGGATGCGTTCAATGTATTGCCCGTGCGCAATTACTTTGTGACGCTGTCCGTGGAATTTTGAGCGATTGGCTGATCTCTTTTTAAGATGAACCTCCGTTTTCCCTGGGCACGGCTCGTCGGCCTGGCGTGGGTGGCAGCGGCCTCCAGCACCATCGCCGCCGAGCGAAAAGTCGTCCTGGTGGTATGGGATGGAATGCGTCCGGATTTTATCACTCCGGAAATCACTCCGAATCTGAGCCGGCTTGTGGCGGAGGGAGTATTCTTCGCTCATCACCATCCGGTTTATCTGTCATCAACCGAGGTGAACGGCACGGCGCTGGCCACGGGCTCGTGGCCGGCGCATAGCGGAATCATTGCCAACAATGATTTCCGGCCGGCAATTGATCCCCAAAATATGATCGAGACGCAGGTGCCCGCCGTGGTTCGCAAGGGGGATGAGGTCAGTGGCGGGCATTATCTTGGCCGGCCCACGGTGGCGGAATTGCTCCACGCCAAGGGACTGCGCACCGCGATTGCTGGCGCGAAGCAGGTCGCATTGCTTCACGATCGTTCGCTTCGCGCTGATTCGCCGGGAGTTTCACCGCTGCTCTACCAAGGTGAGACTCTTCCTTCGAATATCGGCAGCAGTCTCGCGCAGACATTGGGGAAATTGCCTGATGTCAGCGCGCGCGATGACAAAATCGCACGTGATGCGTGGACCACCCGCGCGCTCATTGGCGAGTTGTGGAAAACTGAAGTACCATCCTATTCGCTCCTGTGGTTGTCGGAGCCGGACAACTCACAACACGCTGCGGGGCCGGGTTCGCCACAATCGATCGACGCCATCAAAAGCAGCGATGCCAACCTTGGCCTGGTGCTCGGGGAACTTGAGCGGCGTGGATTGCGCGAAACCACCGATGTGTTTGTGGTCTCCGACCACGGCTTCTCGACGATTGAACGAAAAGTAGATCTCGTCGTGGAGCTGTCGATGGGAGGATTTCAATCGAAGCGTGTGGCACTGGGTGGACTGAAGACAGGGGAGGTCATGGTTGTGAGCAACGGGGGAAGCTCTTTGTTTTATGTGGGCGGTCATGATGTTGAAGTCATCGCGCGGCTCACGGCTTTTCTACAGCAGCAAAACTGGGCCGGGGTGGTTTTTTCGCGCACTCCAGCGGAAGGAACTTTTCCCCTGTCGGAAGTGCGCATCGATTCACCTCAGGCGCCCGATCTGGTTGTATCGTTGCGATGGACGCACGGGAAAAGTGTCTTCGGCATCCCTGGTCTACAGGCGTCGGATCTTTCAGCTTCGAGCAGAAAAATCGGCAATCATGCCAGTCTTAGTCCCTATGACCTGCACAATTCCCTGGTCGCAGCGGGCCCGGATATCTGTCGCGGAGTCACCGACACATCGCCCTCGGGCAACACTGATTTAGCGCCCACGATTTTATGGATCCTTGGTTTGAAAGATGAGGCGGCCGGGATGGATGGACGGGTATTGAGTGAAGCACTGACCTTTGATGCGCCCGCGCTGAAATCGTATGATTTGAAGCGCATCACGGCCCGCCGCGAAATCGGTGGCGGCTCCTGGTCCCAATATCTGCAAGTCTCCGAAGTAAATGGCGTACGTTATTTCGACGAGGGCAATGGGAAATATTTCGCCGTGCCGCAGCCGAGGTGAAAAATCACTGATGCCGGCAGGCCTTGGCCGGGGCTGTCGCGTCGCGTTGCAGGCGCTTGAGCAAATCAGGCTTCGAGGTCCTCCTGATTCTGAAGTTTCCTGGTTTCAAGGAGGGGACGACGGACGGTTCACATCTTTCTTATCGCGACGGAACCAGCGGGTGATGCCAAACTCGCCGCGGAGTTTCCCGCCGCTGTCGAGTCTTGTTCCGTCGGGTCCCTCGGTTATTTTGATGCTGGCGCCAATCAGCCAGCGACCGTGTGAGTCAAAAGTAAGTTTTCGCGGAAGATCCCAAGCGAAGCCGGGGCGCACATAGACAAACTGTTTGTTGCCTTTACCCACGAGCGAGGTTGTTTGATAGCCTGTTTCCAACGTCCAGTGATAAGGATAACGATCGAGTACAAACCCGGTGCTGAATATCATTGAGGTGCTGTGCGGATCATCCTTGCGGAATGTGCCGGCCACGGACGATTTTTTCATGACATCGAGTGTGGTGTTGACGAAATAGGTGAGGCCTTTCGTTTTTGAGCTCTGTTTCGATACCACAAAGTAGGGAGCGTAGTGATTGTAGCCGTCGGTTAGATCGAGTGGAGGAGAACCGACAGGCAGGCGGACATTGAGCCCGACGCTCGCATCGTAGTCCGAATTGAGCCATCGCTTGAAGGCATATTTCCCGCCGAACTCCAAGTCACCGATACCGTTGCCGGGTGAACCGCTTTTCAGTCCGTGTTCGAAATACGGTTCCACGGTGGCCGAAAATTCCACATGATCGTTCACGCCCCAGCGAATACCCAATGGTACGCGTAAATAGGGACGACGGGTGAAATCGCCGAGATGCGGATGAATGATGAAACGGATCCTTCCTTTCTTTTCTGTCTTGGGCAGATCCGTATTAAAGATGCCTTCGACCTTGCGCAGGCTCTTGTCGTCTGGCGGTGGGTTGGTGTCCGTTGTGGTTTCATCAGCTAAGCCCGGAGTAGAGGAAATCAGGGCGAATAATGACAAAATTGCGAGCCGGCGTGATCGTGGTAAATTCATGGAGCAGGTGTGGGTTGGGGTGAGTGACCTGGTGCAGTTTTTCGATCCGACGTTGGTAAGGACGAATTTTCCCCGGGGACTTCAAGTGCCTTGTCGCGCATTGCCGGGACGTTGGTGAGTATCAGCGACAAATTCCGTTGTTCGTCCAAATGTGCGCCAAGCGTCCAATTCATCGCCGTTGCGAACGTGCGTGCAAGGGAAAGTCCAAGACCGAAATGCTGGCCACCGCTTCGCGCTGCTTCTTTGCGCCATAGGGGGTCGAAAAGTTTTGCAACATCGGAAGTTTCCAGATTTTCGGCACGGTTTGTCACCCGGAAAAAAATGTCCGCATTGCTTTCGAGGTTGATACAAATTTCGCCGGCCGCGGGCGCGTATTCCACGGCGTTGTCGAAAAGATTGGTGAGAATTGACCGCAAAAGCACGGGGTCAGCAGCGGCTTTCAGCGGTGCGAGTGTAATCTTTACTTTCAGGCTTTTCGCAGCAGCACGCTCGATAAAAGGCTTCCAGGTTTCTTCTGCGAATGGCATCAATGCGACCATCTCCGTCGGGGTGGAGGAGTGGTTGTTCTCGCTACGGACAAGTGAAAGCATTCGCGTTGTGAGCCCTTCCATATGTCTTGCAATGGCCAGCACGTCTGTGTCCGTGGTGGTGTCGCGCGTTTCGGGCCATTTAATTGCGCATTCGGCAAGGCTGCGCAGCTCGGCTATCGGAGTCCGCAGTTCATGCGCAAGATCGCTACTAAATCTGCGTTCACGCTCAAAGGATTGCTGGAGTCGCGCCAGCAGGTCATTCAGCCGCAGACCGATCGGTTGTAATTCCTCAGGTAAATCTCCGACTGGAAAACGAGCGGCGAGCGAGCTGGCTTCGATCCCGGCGGCTTGTTCACCGAGCCGATCAAGGGGTGCGAGGCCACGCCGCAACACGCGAGGTACGACCCAGACCGTAGCTCCCAACAGGAGAATGCCGCAACCCGCGGCAAGGCCCGCCAGCTGCAGCAAAGTTTCATCGAGATCCTCACGGTCCGTCGCGACGACGAGTTCGACTTCAACTGGCCGGTTAATGCCGTTGATTTGTTTGGGCTTGAAAACAAAGCCCATGCCCCGGCCGGGCCGTCCCGTGGGTAGGGTGCACAAGAAATAAACAGGGGCCTCATAAGTACCCAATCGGTGGGGCAGCGTAGCGTCGCCTAAAGATTCCGAACGCGCCAGAGTGGTTCCATTCGGCAACCACAACTGGAAAAAATCACGCGGACGCTTGTCGTCAAATCCCCGAAGAAAGCGGTCACTGAATTCAACGCGCACAGAATCAGCCGTAACTACCGCGACGGTGCTGATTGCCAGCGCTTTGGTTCGCAACGCCAGGTCGAACTGGTGGACGACGGCGTGGCAGGCGAGTGCGAGCAGCGCCGTGAGACCCAACGCCAGCAAGCCCAGGGTGGTTCCCAGTAACCTGCGAGTGAGGAGTCTCCGGATGGAGATCATGGCGCGGAACTGGCCGGTGTGGTTTCAACCAGGATATAGCCCAAACCGCGGCGGGTGTGGATCAGTCCAGTCTCGCCTGCCGCACCGAGTCTTTTGCGCAGATTGCAAATCGCGGAGTCCACGACGTTGCTCATCGGATCAACCTGGTCGTCATAAATGTGAGCCTCGATTTCAGTGCGTGACACCACCTCGCCCCGTCGCCGCGCAAGGTATTCCAAAAGGAGATATTCACGTGCCGTCAGTTCAACAGACTGTCCATTCCGTTGCACAGAACGCGCGCCAGTGTCGATTTCCAGTTCCCCGACTACGAGTCGTGGCCGCTTCGTACCGTAGGCGCGGCGGCCCAGCGCCTGGACTCGCGCCAGTAATTCCTCCAATGCGAAAGGTTTGACCAGGTAATCGTCGGCCCCCGCCTGCAAACCCTGTACACGATCCAGCACGGTGTCGCGGGCCGTAAGCAACAACACGTGAACCATCCGTTCTTTCCGCCTAAGCTCGGCGAGCAACGAAAGCCCGTCCCGCTTTGGCAGCATGATGTCGAGCACCAGTACATCGTAGTCATGGGAGAGCGCCAGCCACAGTCCTTCCTCACCGTCGCCCGCCAAATCCACGGCATAACCGGATTTGCGCAGCGCGGTGCCTACCGATTTTTGCAATCGCGGGGAATCCTCAACAAATAGGACGCGCATGGGAGAACTCGGTTGGGACCGTCAATTTGGACCATAGACCAGAATCTTGAAAGTTCCTGCAAGCATCTTTGGACGCTGAGGCGCGCTGCCTGTTACGGGTGTGACCGCCGGCTCGAATTGCGCAGAACCGAGATAGATTTTATGAGTTGCGGTATCCAGCGTCATGGTCCGGGCGCTGCGGGCGGTGGCCAATGTTTGGACGACCGTGAATTTGTCCGGTGTGTCTTCGTGCGCGATGGTCACGCTTCCACTTCCACCAGCAGACGCAAAGGCCAGCTGGGTGCCATCGTCGAACGATGTCGCATCAATTCCCTGTCCCGCATCAACGACGGCGGTGACCTTTCCGTTCGTGTCGTCCATGATGATCATCTTTTCGTTGCTGCAGCCAAGAATGAGACGGTGATGCGCCAGGTCGATTGCGAGACCGGTGGCTGCCTCTCCCGGTGCGATGGGCCAGCGATTCACGATGTCATGCGTTTTGGTATTGATGGCAATTACGTCGTTTTTGTCCTCGAGATTGACGTAAATGCGACCCGCTACCGGATCAACTTGGGCGAATTCCGGTTTTCCTCCCAAGGGGATCGTCGCGACGATTTTACCGGTGCCCGCTTCAAATACGGTGGCCGATTTGCCGCGTCCGTTGAACGTGTAGACTTCGTGCTGGCGCGGGTCGTAGAGTATGGCATCTGGATTCTCCCCGGTGTCCACTTTGGAGAGAGTCTTCAGTGTTTTGAGATCAACGATGCTCGCCTTGTTTTCTTTTCCATTGCTGCTGAAACCGCGACTCAGTTCGGGTACGACGACGAAACCGTGAACTCCCGGTGTGTCCACGATCTCACCGGCAATTTCGTCCCTGGCGGTGTCGATCACGACCACTTTGGTGGCGTGGCTGACATACAGACGGTGACTCGCGGAATCAACCGAGAGATAGTCCCACCCCCTTCTCCGCCGACGGGAATTTCTTTCACGAGATGGTAGGATTTTTCCGCCCGGCAGAGTGGGGCGATAGCCAGACCGAGGAGGACCACCGTCAATTTATACGAATGATTTTTCATGGAAACAGTTGTGATGGGATGTAGGCGCCCGCTTGTCGTCAGATGGATTCGTCGAACTTCAATGTCTCGTCCCTGGGTTTTTTGGACTGTTGACCGAAACTATAACTGAGTCCGAGATACACAATTCGCGAACTGCGACGGCGGGTAATTTCCTCCTTCAACAAGGGTGTGTCGAGGAGCGACGATTCCTTCAAGGAATTGAACAGATCGGAAATCGTGAGCACAGCGGCGATCTTCTTCTCTTTGAATTCCTGCCTGAGGCCCAGGTTGGCGATGAAGGTGGGACGGCGTGTGCCCTGAGGCGTCAGGCGGGTGGAAACATAATTGGTGTTGAATTGAAGCAGCGTAGCTCTCGCGACACGGATGCTGGTGCCCAGTTTGGCGGTCCACGAAATATCGGACTTCGTACCGGAGAAACCCAGGTTGGAGGCGTCGATCGTGTTGAAAAAGGTGTTGGAACTGAAATTCAGGGAGACGCGCTTTCCCACATCGGTCGTGGCGGAAAGCTCCACGCCCGTGGATCGACTCGCGGCAAGATTTTCGTGGGTGGTGAGGAGCACTGAGTTGCCGATGTCACGAGTGACGTTCGTAAAACCATTGTAGAGGTATCGATGATAAATGGTCGCGACGAGTGTTACGCGATCTGTCCGGAATTGATAGCCGGTCTCGATCGAATGAATATCCTCGGGTCGGAGACGGGGGTTGCCGGCGCGCAAGGTGTACGGATCGCTGTACTCGGGGAACGGATTCAAGTCTTCGCTTTCAGGCCGGTGAACGCGATGACTGTAGTTCAGTTGAAATTCCTGATGCTCGGCGAGCCTGTAGGAAAGATGGAGACTCGGATAAACCCGAAAGTAGTCGCGGGCGATAATCTCTCCGGTGTCGACCAGGCGCGATTTGGTGCTGGCCTGCTCCGGACGCAGTCCGGCCAAAAATCCGAATCTTCCCATGGTCCGTGCGTAGGTTCCGTAGAACGCATGGATGGTTTGAGCGTATGCAAACCGGTTGGATTTCGTTGGATCGTTGTCAAACGCGCCGCTTGCGGGATTGAGAGCGGAGACTTCAAAATCAGTGTCGAGGTTTTCGTGCGATCCCGTGTAGCCGGCTTCCAGTTTGGAATCATCGCTGAGGGGCAGCACGTATTCCAAAATGGCTTCGGTACCGCGATCGTCAGGCCGGATCAGTGTGTGATCGTAAGTTGTGGGTTGAACGGGAATCCGGAAAATATTGGCGTAGTGATTGTCCTCTTGTTCCTTGGTCGCGGAGGATTTAAATTCCAGATTCAGTTCGTGCCCATCGGTGGGAAAGGTGTGCTGGTAGGTTGCGGTAAACTCCCGACTGTCCTCGAACTCCGGGTCATGACGGGTGCGATCGTATTCGCTGGTGACGCCGCCAATGCCATTGGTGACGAGATTGTGATCGGTCGCCTCGCGGGTGAATGTGCGATGATTGTAACTGGCGGTGGCACCCACTTTGTTATGGTCGTTCAACTGATAGTCGATTCCTGTCCGCGCGATGTTCGTGAAAGGCCGGGAGTGCTCCACGGTCCTTTTATCGAACGTGGTAGTGACACCGCTGATGGGATCGGTGATGGTGCGTAGGTCGCTGGCGCGTCGCGGCCGGTCGTCATGACGGGCACTGAAGGTCCCAAAGATGTTGTATTTCCCGCTACTATAGTTGGTGGACACACTGGCGTTATAGCGGTCGTCGAGACCCGCGTTGACGCCAACGGTCGTTGAAAATCCGCCTGTGTGTTTCTTCTTCAGGGCAATGTTGATGATCCCGCCCGTGCCGTCGGGTTTGTATTTGGCAGAAGGATTGGTAATCACCTCGATTTTGTCGATCATGTCGGCGGGAAGTTGCTGAAGCACTTCGGCCCGGCTCTTTCCCATGAGCGTCGAAGTGTGTCCGTCGATAAGGATTGTGACGTTTTCCGAGCCGCGCAGGCTGACGTTCCCATCGATATCCACCTGGATGGAAGGGATATTCTGCAGCAAATCGCTCGCCGATCCGGTGGCACTCTGAATTTCGCGACCGACGCTGTAAACTTTTCGATCGATGGTGTTGTAGAATTCACGCTGTGTGCCACTGACCTGGAATTTATCCAATTTGATCGAGGAATCGGTCAGCTCCAAACGGCCGAGATCGACCTGTTTTGCTCCCGAGGTGACGGAAAACGACCGGGTGTCCCGACTTTGCCCGCCAACGAAGCCATAGCTGACTTTGTATTCGCCCGGAGGTGTTTTCTCCAAGGTGAAACTCCCGGACTTGTCGGTGACCGTGGTTTCGACCGCCGAGTCGTCACCGGACTTTTTCAATGTGACGGTGACCGAAGCCAGCGGATGACTGGCGGCGGGATCGATGATCACGCCGGCGACGGTTACGGCATCACGGGTTTGGGCGGCAATTTTCCCGGGAAAAAATCCCGCGAGGGGAACTAAAATCAATAATACATTCCATTCCTGACCGGAAAGTACCCGGCGGAAAATTGAACCACGGATGGTGATCGAGTATTGATGCGATGAAGGCATTCCACGCGAGTCTAACAGTTTCAAGATTATGGGCACATTACGCTTTTTCCGCCGGCAGCCAGTGGTTGGTAAAAAGTCTTCATGAGTGGCAACCCTAGGCGATCGGCCAGCCGATAAACGGGGGTTCCTTCAGCGTTAGACTTGCGCAACCGGCCCACGGCGCGGCAAAAGATCGTATGCCGCATGACGTCTCGCTGATCGCCACAATCGCCCTGGGGTTTGTTCTGGCGTTCGGTTTTGGTTTTGTTGCCAACAAACTCCGCCTGCCGCCATTGGTTGGTTACTTGATTGCGGGTGTGGTGATGGGACGTTGGTTGCCGGATATCACGGCGACCCACGCAATGACCGGCCAGTTGGCGGACATTGGTGTGATGCTTCTCATGTTCGGTGTGGGTCTGCATTTCTCGATTCCTGATTTGATGGCGGTGCGTTGGGTGGCGATTCCCGGAGCGATCTGCCAGATCGTGGTTGCGACTGCGATGGGCGCGGCGATGGCGATGTATTTTTGGGGTTGGAGTCTCGGTGCGGGACTCGTGCTCGGCCTCAGTCTTTCGGTGGCGAGTACCGTAGTTTTGCTCAAGGCGCTTGATGAGCGTAACGCCGTCGGCTCTGCGAATGGTCGCATCGCGATTGGCTGGTTGATTGTGGAGGACCTGGCGATGGTCGTGGTGCTCGTATTGCTGCCGGCCTTCGCCGAAATGCTTGGTGGACACGTTCCCGCGGCCGCGCACACGGCTGGCGAGAGTTCGTTGCTGGCGTCACTCGGCACCACGGCGGTCAAAGTGTCCGCGTTCGTGTTGATCCTGCTATTTTTCGGACCGAAGGTTATGCCGTGGTTGTTGCGACAGGTGGCGCGCACGGGCTCGCGCGAATTATTTACTCTTTCAGTTCTCGCCGTGTCGCTCGGCATCGCGTTTGGCTCGGCAGAGCTGTTCGATGTTTCCTTCGCGCTGGGGGCGTTTTTTGCGGGCGTTGTGTTGAGTGAATCCGATTTCAGTCACAAGGCGGCGGCGAATTCGCTGCCATTGCAGGATGCGTTTGCCGTGTTGTTCTTCGTGTCGGTGGGGATGCTGTTCGATCCTTCGATTTTAATCCGGCAACCTGCGATGGTGGCCAGTGTCGTGGCTTTGATTTTGGTCGGCAAAGCGCTGGTGGCACTCGCGATCGTCGGCGTGATGGGTTATCCCTTTACCACGGCGCTGACCGTGGCCGGGGCACTGGCGCAGATTGGGGAGTTCTCATTCATCCTGGCCGGCTTGGGTGTGACGTATGGCTTGATGCCGGCGGAAGGCGTGAACCTCGTGCTCGCGGGGGCGCTGATTTCGATCACGGCTAATCCGCTGGTGTTTGCCGGGGTGGAGAGGATCGAGAATTTCATTCGCGAACGTCCGGCGCTGAAAGCGAAACTGGAGGATTCGCGTGGCGAACGCTTCGACCGTTTGCGCAGCGAACTCGAGGTGGCGCGCCTGACGTTGGAGAAGAAAATGCACGCCCACAAAACATTCAGCCCGGAGGAATTGGTTTCTCGCTTTCCGCTGTTTGCCGGTCTTACGCCCGAACAACGTGAGACGTTGATTTTGCATTTCCTGCCCAAGACAGCATCACCTGGCGAACGTATCATTCGATCTGGCGACAAGGCAGAGGCGGCCTACTTCCTTTCGACGGGCGAAGTGGAAATATCGGTGTATGGCCGGCAGATCAGCAAACTCGGTGCGGGAAGTTTCTTCGGAGAAATGGCCCTCCTGAGCGGGGAACGCCGTTCAGCTGACGTGACCGCGCTTGATTTCTGCAAGTATCTGGCGCTCAGCCAGCGCGATTTCCGCCGCTTCGTGCGCAAGTATCCCAGCGTATACGAACAAGTCGTCGCCCTGGCCAAGGAGCGCGGAAATATGAACCGGCAGTTCCTCGACGACCTCGCCCACGGTACGGCGCCGCCGCTGACCTAAACCGTGTAATTTTTAAGGCGCTCTAAAAACACGTGGCCACAAAAGGCTGGCAAAAGAGAAAAGTTTTCTGCGCTCAGTTCCGGTGATTTGAATGTCCTGACTCGCTCTGGGTTGTTTGCGTATAGGAGCTTGCTTGCAAGCGATTGGAGCGTCCATTGCGGCTCGTGCGCTGAATCGCGCGGCCTCACTTCCCGGTAGAACTTACTGGGGCGAGGATCCCGGTTTGGGATTCATCAATGTTTCGACGGTTGTGAGCAGCTGGATTACCGTGAAAGGCTTGCTTAATACCGCATCTGCTCCGAGACGTTCGGCGGTTTTCAAATAAACTGAACCCATCGCAGTCATTCCTCCAGTGATCGCAATGATGGGGGTCTCCGGCGCGAGGCGGCGGATTTCCAGGATGGTCTCAATGCCATCGCGCTCTGGCATCAGCAAATCGGTGATCACGCCGTCCGGTTGGAACTGGCGGAATTGCACCATCGCTTCGTAACCGTTGGCAGCCATCGAGACGACGTAGCCTTCGCCTTCTAATGCACGCCGAACGAATGTGCGAACCATGTCATCATCATCGATGACAAGGATTCGCTTCTGATTCGCCCCGGGTGACGACGGGTCTGCAAAGGGCGGCGTAGGAAGAGAAGGGTCGGACATTGAAAGGCTATGCGAGGCGGGTCTTGGGTGGGGACTTTCAGGCGGGATGGCAATCCCGCCTGTGTAACAAGACACAGTTTTTCTACGACAGCCCTATCTTCCCAGAGTTTCCCCTAATTCGCTATTCCCAAGGGGCGTGCGAACTTCAGGCGAAACTGAGGTCGTTCAGCAGCGATTGCTCGACATCCGCGCGCTTGAGGCCCGTGCGGCGCTCCACCCGGTCGAAAACCTCATCTTCCCGATCCCGGATGTAGGCGAGATCGTTCTCGGTGAGATTGGGATATTTCTCCTGAAGCTTCGCCCGAATGATGGACCACTTGTCTCTGAGGAGTTGTGCGTTCATGCGTTGATTTTCTTACTTGGATCTTAATAACCGAAAAATTATCGGCGACGAAACACCTGCAAGCTTTGTGCCATGTGATTTCCATGCGCCAAACCCATGCGTAAAAGCGAATTCCCCATTTAGTGTTTTTCGGGGAACCAAAAGTTCCCGCAAAATGCAGTGTTCGAACCCCGATTTGCAATCGATCCCGCGTTTAAATCGCGAGGATAGTGTCTTCAAAGTCAGATGAGCGGTGTCGGCGGCAGCTTGACCGCCAAAGCCCTGTGCGAAGGCTGAATTCCGCCCGGTGAGTCGGACAGGCCGTGTGTCTGGAGAATATGCCCTGGGAGTTCGCTCCGGGCGCTTATTTCGGCTCCGACTGGTCGACTATTTTGTCCTCATCCGTAAACCGCACCATGGTCTTTTTTGCGCATTCGGGGCAGATGCCGTGCGAAGTTTCCGTGGCGAATTTCGACCCGAAATATTCCTCCATCGTAAGCCATTTGCCTTCGTGGCCAACTTTACGGCACCAACTGCACACGAGTAAAAATTCCTCGAGCTGGTGCAGGCGTTTCAACATCCGCTTCGTCGCAATGTAAACCCACACCCAAATCAACAGCACGACCACAGTGCGAATCAGCGCGCGTTGCCAGTTGAAGGAGGAACGCTCACCAAACAGCACATGCTGAAGCTGAAAAACTTCGACGGCCCACAGCAGCACGATAATGAGGGAAAATCCGAGGGTTTCCTGCCGTAGAATGGAGTCGGCGGTTTTTTTAGGGTGCATGAAGGGGCGATTCTGGAATCAGTGGATGAAATGCGGCTTTAATCGGAAGGAAAACTCGAAAATTGGGTGAAGGGGCCTTCCCTGGTGGCGACAGACCTCATTTGGCTGGGTGTGGGGTCGCCCGTCGACCGGCGATTACGCGCATCACCAGCCGCCTGCCGGGTACTTTTGAGGTGCCATCAACTGTCAGACCTAGAATTCCGGCCACGTTTTGCAGCGGAGGCTTCGATGCGGTCACGTAGAAGAATCCATGCGCCTCGGTTTTTGAATGGAAATTAAAGGGCACGCGAAAAATCCGAGTCTCGGAAAGGCCGAAGTTTTTTCCGTCTTCCATCTCCATGGCCGGCCAGTTGAGATTGGTAAATGCGCCGGAAAATAGCGTGGGCGAGTCCGCGATTTCGTGAGTGATTGCATCCAGGCCCGGGGTCTTAAACCCAAGATTGCCGAACTGGACGATGGCATATATAGCCTCGGCATAGGCTCGTTCGTCCGCCTCGGTGAAGTCCGCTTCCTTGACGCGTGTTTTGGTCGCCGCGATTTGCTCCTTCGAATATTTCGGACGGAACATCAGGGAAATTCCCGGATTTTTTTTCCCCGCCGCGCGCAGTCGCAGCTCGATTTCCGCCATGGGTGCAAGGCCGTGAGCCAGATAATCGCGGGTCGCCAGAGCACGTGCGTGCGTAATGACTGGCTCGGAGTTTCCCGAACCGGTTTTGGTGAACGGCCCACAAGTGTGAACCTCAAGAGCTACGGGCAACTGTTCGAAGCTGTATTCGTGACCGGTGTCGGTCTTCAACGACGACTGAAAAACACTCAGGATTCCGAGTCCGGTGCCAGGTTTGGTGCCGGCTTCGCGTTCGGTAAGGGTCGCGGCGTTCACCTCGACCAACCATTGGCGCACGGAACCGTCGCCTTCAATGATTGCGAACAGCACCGTGAGCTGGTCACCAGCGATTGGAGATTCGGTTCCGGCATCAGGCGCGACGTCGAAACCCTCAAGTGGGATCTGACGGGCGTTCGCATAGTGCACCACTGACTCGAGCGGTTTCACCTCAATCACCCCCTCAATCGGACGGGGTGGAGGGGCTGCATACCCAATGCTTGTCGCGATGAAAATCCCGGCCGCCTGACGAAAAAGTCGAATCGACTCGAGCGCCATTTATAGGACGATTGCCGTTGGCTTGGAATTCACGATATCACGCAAATCGATCGCCAGCTCCGTTGCGAAGAAATTCAGCTGCGAAATAGCCGATCAAAAGTCACTCGCAGCGATTTCATGCCAGGCGGCAAAATGCGTGCGCGCCTGCTACTGAAACACGTTGCGCAGCGCCTGAACGATTTCCGAATAACCGAACGGCTTTTCCATGATGTAGCTTGTTTTGAGGGCGACGATGGACTCGCGCGTTCGATCGTCGATCCGTCCGCTCATTACCACGATGGGATGTTCCGGTGACTCCTGGCGGATGGATTGCAGCAATTTCAAGCCGTCCAAGCCTGGCATGTGCAGGTCGGAAATAATCAATGCAATTTCATCCTTCCGGGCCCTGAACAGATCAAGTCCGGCATTCCCTTCTTCGGCGACCAGGACCTTCATCGACAAGCGGAGAAGCGTTTTCTCCAGCATGCGCCGAATGTTCTGCTCATCTTCCACGATCAGCACTGTCCGACCATTTCCTTCAAAAGTTTCCAACGGATTTTCAGATTCGCTGCGGGCTGTCTTGTCGTCGGCCGGGAGCAAGAGACGCAGACGGGTGCCGCGCCCGACTTTGCTCTCGACTTGAATTGCTCCGCCGTGGCTTTGAATGATTCCCAAACTGGTGGACAAGCCAAGGCCGGTGCCCTGGTCGACTGATTTTGTCGTGAAAAATGGTTCGAATATCCGGTCGATGAGTTCAGGCGGAATACCCATCCCCGTATCGGCTACCTCAATCTGAACGTAACGGCCCGGTGGGAGCGGCCGCCACAAGGTCTGGTTCGCAGCGTCCAGGACTACGTTGTCCGCGCCAAGTTCCAAGCGGCCCCCGTTGGGCATGGCGTCCCGTGCGTTCACGCAGAGATTCAATAACACCTGATGAAGTTGGGTGGCATCGCCGATTACACAGCTCACATTACGGGCGGCTCGCGATTCGAAGAGAATGGATTTCGGGAATGTGCTTTCCACGATGCGGCTGATTTCGTCAAGGAGGCGCTTTACGTCGAGCGATTGGCGTTCGCCGACGATTCCGCGGCCGAAAGTCAGAAGTTGACGGAGAATCCCCGCACCGCGTTTGACGCTCGATCGAACGCTCGCCAGCAGCTCGGGTGTAGGGCGGGAGTTTGTTTGTTGGAGCTCTTCCAGGAACATGGTGATCGGCGTCAGCATGTTGTTCATGTCGTGGGCCACGCCTCCGGCGAGATTGCCGAGGCTTTCGAGGCGCTGCGCCTGCAGGCGGTGTTGCTCCTGTCGTTTGAGGTCCGTGACGTCGCGGCCGACGATGACGCGTAACGGCGCCGCCGCGCTGGCCGGTAGCATTTGTTCACGAATCTCGACCTCCACCAGCCGGCCATCGCGGCAACGGTACCACCGGGTTTTCAGTGTGAGTGGTGGATCCATCCTCAAAGGGTGAGCCGGTACTGGGGCCTCTGTTTCGAGTTCGGACAAGAGCCGGCCTTTAAGTTCCTCATGCTTATAGCCAAGAAGTTTTACGGCACCGTCGTTCACGTGGGTGATACGACGGCTGTCGGTGTCCAAAACAAAAACGGCGTCTTCGATCGCGTTGAAGGCAGCGAAAATCTGCCGAAGCGTGTGCTCGTGCTGAAAGGATTTCTCGACGAGCTGCCCGAGACGGACGAATTCCGTGGCCCCGGTGCGCAATTTTCTCAATGGACCTGGGTCAGTTTCGACCAGGCTGGTCTCGAGCAAGCGAAGCGGACGCACCACCCAACATCTCGTACCAATAAAAAATGCGATGAGCGCGAGGCAACCGAAACCGAGCGAGAGGGAAATATCCAGCTCGTTGTCTGTTTTCATATGCTTCAGCGCGATCGGGCTGTGACGCACCTGTAGAATTTTCAACGGCCGACCGGTCCAGTCATTCAGAATTTTGCTAGTGGTGATGACCAATTCATCCTCGCTGTTCTGCTCGGCTCGCGGTTCATCGGCTGAAACCAGCGTGGCTTTGCTGTCCGTGAGCGACGAAAGCTTTTGTAGATAGGATTGATCCCAGAGGCGGGCGGCAAACAGCCATCCCAGTGGTGCCGGGACCGAAACTGAACGATCGGACGGTAGGATCGGCGAACCGAGAACTTCCATCAGGCCCGAGGGCGTGACGGCGAAAAAATGAATCTCTTTGGAGGTCGGCGTAATGATCGAGAGGCTTGCGCGGGGAAGTGGGAACGGACGGAGCGCATCGCGGTCTTTCGCCACGGTCCCGAACACTTCAGTCATATCGGGTCTGAAGATCCAAACCGCGTCGACTTTGTGGGTGTCGAGGGCCTCCACGATATTTATCCGGGCCCATTCGGGGTCTGGTTTGACCACGAAGGTCACCATGTCGTCCCACGGCGAATAGTCGCGGACAAAGACCTGCAGCGGCTCTCCGGTGATATCGAGGAGATTATCGACCAGCGCGGTGCGCTCCTTCGTCATTCCGTCGCGGAGCAAAAAAGTTTCCTTGTGATCCCAGTAACTTTGCAGCCAAACACCCCCGAGGAGAACGCCCATGATCGACGCGATTAGAAGGACAAAACGGAGATGGATCGTCATGGTTGGCCGGGCCGGGGCAGATTAACCTAATCGGCACAAAGCCCGGTGGATTGTGACTTTGTCGCTGATTTTTTCAGTAAAAATCGACGCTATTTGAGTGGATGAAACTCGCGTCATTCTCACTGGAGCGGGCACCGTACTCAGGCAATGCTGGCGATTCGAAAGAGACTCCACTTGCTGCTTAAAAGGAGGATGCGCAACTCAAGCTTACCACCCAGCGGCCCACGGCATCCGGATTCCGTTCAGTCGGTGAGCCGGCGCTTTCGTAACGATTGTTGAAACCCCGGTGATAGGCCACGCCAGCGGTCAGCGTAAGATTTTCCGCGATTTGAAAAGGGGAGGAAACGCCGATTTGGACGTAGTCGCCGCGATTTTTGAGTTCAGGCGTCTCGCCTTTGACGGAGTTTTTCCAAGAGTAGGTGCCAATCGTGAATGCAAAATCCAGCGAAGTTTTTTGCGCGGTCAACGGGACGGAATACGAGGAATTCAATTCGTAGGTCGCACCTTTCTGCACCGTATCGTAGTAAATTTTGGGCGCCAGCGTAACGCCTCCGATCGTATAGTTGAGGCCGAGGTAGGGCTCAAAAGTGGATTTGAAATAACCTTCGCTTTCGTCGGCGTCAGGATAGGTGTAAACGGAAAACCCGGGTGTCAGGCTGAGGTGTTCGTTTATTTTAAATGTGTAGTAAGCGTACGGATCGATCTCAGGATCGGAATCGCCCGACATCCGGTCCTTGAAAAATGTGCTGGCCCAGACACCCACGCCAAAATTTTCCGAGCTCAGTTCGAGCGTGGGTTGAAACGCAAGGCCTCCCGCCCGGACCCCGCGAAACATATACTGGGACACGACCGAAGGCGTGAGGGTAACGCTCACTTCTCCGGCCCGAAGGTCGTCAAGGACGACTGCTGCCATTGCAAGGATGACCGAAAATATTTTAACAGGGCGCATGATCGGCGGGGTCGGTGATAAAATGCGAGCCGGCCGAAAATGGAAAAGCAGTTGCTTGCTGGTTAATCGGGCGGAATCGATGGCGCTTTATCCCAACCGGCGGGGCAAGGGTCGATGTTTATCGAGGGGTTGCGCGGAGAAAAAACACCGCTCACCCTCGGCGTATGCGTGCTCCGTCATTTCCATTTCATTTTTTTCCGGGATTAGCCCGCTTTTGTCTCGCGGGTCTGATGGCGATCACTGTCAGGGCGAAAACTCCGCCGGCGCCTGATCAGGAATTCTCTGTCGCAGTCGGGCATGCTCACGGGATATTGCTCAAAGCGGCAGCGAAAGCACCTGGCGTTTCGGCAGCCGTGGCGGTCGACGGGAAAGTCGTGTGGTCGGAGGCGCAGGGTTATGCGGATATGGCCGCGAAAATTCCGGTCACAGCGGCGACGCGATTTCGCATCGGCAGTATATCCAAGCCGTTGACCGCGGCGGGACTCGTTTTGCTGGTCGAACGCGGTCTGGTCGATCTGGACGCGCCAGTGCAAAAATACGTTCCGGATTTTCCGGTGAAACCGGAAGGAACGATTACGACCCGACTCGCCGCAGGTCATCTCGCGGGCATCCGGCATTATCGTGGGAGCGAAACGAGTTTGAACCGGTCTTTTGGCAGCGTGCACGACGGGCTAAAGTTATTTGAAAATGATCCGCTGCTCGCGCCGCCTGGCACCAAATACAATTATTCCACCTACGGCTGGTCACTCGTCAGCGCGGTCATGGAGTCCGCCTCCAAGCACGATTTCCTCGAATATATGGACGCGGAAGTATTCAAGCCGCTTGGTATGACGCACACGCGGCCGGATCGCGCCGGGGCGATGGATCCGGAACGCACGCGGTTCTACAAAAAGCAGGCGGACGGGAAAATTGTTGAAGAGGAACCGATCGATCCCAGTTACAAGTGGGCGGGTGGCGGTTTTCTTTCGACACCCGAGGATCTGTTGCGTTTTGGCTCGGCGCTGCTTCGCGCTGATTTTCTCAAAGACGAATCGCGAAGACTTCTCTTCACTTCCCAGCACACGGCTGACGGAAAACCGACCGGCTACGGCATTGGTTGGTTTGTGCGAAAGGACAAGGAGGGTCACACTTTCTATTATCATACCGGTTCCCAACAAGGCGCGACCGCCATGATTCTCATTCAACCTGACGAGCGTTTGGTCGTCGCGCTTCTCGGTAATCTCACGCAAGCCGACATCCTCGGCGAAGGTAAGGAGATCGTGGATGCGTTTGAACATCCGATCATGAGCGAGCCGGTTGCAAAGTAGTCATTCTGCGAAGCGTCGGCTCAGGGCATGAGGTGCTCCGCATTTTCGATAAAAGTGAGGATTCGTGTTTTGTATTCCTGCTGAGCGAAACCGTGGAGATCCACGTGGGCGGCACCGTCGACGAGCCAGAGTTCCTTCGGCATTTTCCCCGCGTCAAATAGTGCACGTGTGCTCTCGGCCAAGGTGTGTTCATCCTTCGAACCACCGAGGACGAAAATAGGGCAGGAGAGTAAACCGATGTGCGTGATGGGACTGATTTGGTCGATCGATAAACCGAGTCGTCCTTCCGCAAGCGGGACAAAAAGCGCGCCTGCGAGCCAGCCGGGCAAATGGAGGTCTTTGCGAAACCGGCGATCGAGCGCATCACGTAGGGTCGGATACGTGCTTTCCACGATCACCCACCGGACCTCCGGCGGTAATTTTTCCGCCGCCAGAAGAATGGTGGCCCCGCCCTGTGATGCACCCAGGCAACCAATGCGGTGGTAACCTTTCGATCGCAGGCAATCGAGCGCGCCCAATAAATCGGCGGTTTCAAACCAGCCCGCGGAAACTTTGTCGCCTCCGCTCAACCCGTGACCGCGCGCGTCGTAGAGCAGCACGGCGTAGCCCGCATCGCGGAAGAGCTCCGCGCGCGCGAGCATCTGCCGGCGGCTGGAGCCATTGCCGTGAAGGAGCACCACTGCGTTGGTGGCGGATTTATTGCGCACGAACCATCCCGACAATTTCAACCCATCCCGCGCCACAAAATTCACGGATTCAGTCTCGCTGGCCAATGCAGGCGGTGGATCACCTGCCACCCGGCGGGGTGGTTTGGTCAGTTGCCAGGCGAAGAACGCTGATACAGCGACAAATCCGGCGACGGCGACGGCCATCACGCTTAACAGCGGCTTTGGAATTCGCATCGTGGAATTACAAGACACGGTGCGCCCAATGTCTACAAATCGTCGATTGGCGGTTCTTCTGTCATCCATTTCAGCTCGGTGTCTTTCATGAAGCGCGTGGGCCAGATTGCATCGGCCTCGGCGAAATTCGCTCCGGCGAACGCGATGATGTCGCGGCAGTAGGCGTCGATCTTTTCCCATGAGTGCCCGGTGAGCAGGGTTTTGATGTTATCGGGAAAACCGCCGGGACGTCGGGGGGCGGATTCCGCGACCCGCAACAACCACTTGTGGTACGGATAAAGCATTTGGTTTTGCGTAAGAACGATCCGGCAGCTGAAAAGGGTGATTTTTTGCAGAGCCAGAAAGATGAGATACGTGTTCTGCTGTCGCACGGCTTCGCTGTAGTACCAGCGCCACGCCAGTAGCTGCGCAATGAAGCGGGCAGTTCGCTCCATGGTTTCGGTCGATGGATAGCGGACAATTTCCGCAAGCAGATTCTCCAATCCCTCGATCCGGGAGAAAAGAATGCGGCAGTCCTTAAAGGCATAACGTGCCGGGTCGCTGCCCTTGGAAGCTACCAGTCGAAGGAATTCTTCGTCCATGTATTTGCCGTCAATGTAGCCGTCATAGGTGCACAACGTGCGGTTGTTGTAGTGTAGTTTGCCACCTTGCTGACGCTTCTGGAAATCGGTCGTGCTAACAACGATGGCCACATCAATGTCGGAATCGTCTTTGGCGAAACCGTGCGCAAGTGAGCCTCCCAACAAAAGAGCCAGGACAGTCGGATCGCGTTCGAACTCGGCAACGAGGTTCTGAATCGACGCGGAGTGGTGGGACATCATCACAGGCAGAATGGAGGAAGGCATCATAGGACTGACGGGTCGTGATCCGGGTTTTCTGGCTCAGGGCAAGGCGATCGGTGTGATGAAACTAATGGGTACAAACCGGATGTCCGGGAAATGTTTGTTCTAACTTTACAGCATGGCGGACCAGCGCGACGGACGACTTGTTGATACCGCGTTGAGTTCAGGCGTCCTCCCTTGAAATCCAATCGGGTTAGGCCAGCGTCCAGGGAACCGTTGCATGAGATTACCGCCTTCAGAAACTATCGCATCGCCCGTGCCGATCCCACGTCAGATTCCCTACATCATCGGGAACGAAGGTTGCGAGCGGTTCAGCTTTTATGGGATGCGCAATGTCCTGACGGCATTCCTGGTTTCCTCGTTGCTGACGTATTTGCCGGAGGCGGATCGAGCAGGTGCGGCGAAAGACGTGTTTCATACCTTCGTAATCGGAGTGTATTTTTTTCCTCTGCTCGGAGGTTGGATTGCCGATCGATTTCTCGGAAAGTACCGGACAATATTCTGGCTGAGCCTGGTTTACTGCGTGGGACATCTCTGTCTTGCGCTGTTCGAATCAAACCGGACGGGATTCTACTGTGGTCTTGGCCTGATCGCACTCGGCGCAGGAGGAATCAAGCCCTGTGTGGCCGCGTTTGTTGGCGATCAATTTGATCAGACAAACAAGCATCGGGCCAAAGTGGTGTTCGATGCCTTCTACTGGATTATTAATTTCGGCTCTTTCTTTGCGTCACTGTCGATGCCGTTCTTCCTGAAAAATCTTGGACCTTCGATCGCCTTTGGCATTCCCGGGATACTGATGCTCGCTTCAACGGTGGTGCTTTGGTTGGGCCGCAAGCGTTACATTCTGATGCCCCCGGCGCCGCCGGATCCGCACTCGTTTTTTAGTGTGTCCCGGACGGCGATTGGCTCCGGTCTTCCCGGCCGGTTGCTGGCTGCGGCGGGCGGAGTCGTTGCGTTGTTGTCGTTCGCACTGATTCCCATGTTCGGGTTGGTGGTGGCGCTTTGCACGGCGCTGGTCGCGGTGATCGCGTTCGGGGGAGCGGGAGTGTGGATTCAGCTCGAGGGCGCGCGTGGTCATCATCCGGATGAGGCTGTGGATGGCGTGCGTGCAGTCCTTCGGGTGTTGGTGTTGTTTGCGCTGGTCACTCCGTTTTGGTCGCTCTTCGATCAGAAGGCTTCGACCTGGGTGCTGCAGGCCAACGCAATGACGAAGCCCGCGTGGTTTCAATCGTCGCAGATGCAGGCGCTTAATCCGCTGCTCGTGATGCTCCTGATCCCGTTCAATAATTTTGTGCTCTATCCCTTGTTGAAGCGACTTGGTTATGAGATGACCGCATTGCGGCGCATGACGGCCGGAATCGTGTTCGCAGGACTTTCCTGGATTGTGGTCGGCCTGATGCAAGTAGTGTTGGATCGTGGCACTGCATTCACGATCGGGTGGCAGATTCTGCCCTATGCGCTGCTCACGCTTGCCGAGGTGCTCGTATCGTCCACTGGGTTGGAATTCGCCTACAGTCAGGCTCCGGCGGCGATGAAAAGTGTCCTGATGAGTTTCTGGAATCTGGCGGTGACTATTGGCAATTTGTGGGTGCTGGTCGTGAACGCAGGTGTGAAAAACGAAGCGGTCACCACCTTCATCGCGTCAACGAGTTTTGGTATTACCGCGTTCCAGATGTTTTTCTTTGCAGCGTTCGCCTTCGCCGCGGCCCTGGCCTTCGGCTTGGTGGCGCGGCGGTACCGCGAGAGGGATTATTATCGGACAGGATGAGGACCGCGCTGTTTATTCCCATTGGGTCCAATACCCCGGAGCTTGCTCCGGCTTGGATGGATGGGAAGATGAGGGATGGAGAGTCGGTATATCCACAAGCCGCACAACGTATCAGTGCTGATGTATCACTTGGTATGT
>Ga0307508_10000182_pt1 | contig 76234 bp, 44 predicted proteins | sample 9_EM_MG_FD_203089 | JGI IMG/M metagenome (GOLD analysis project Ga0307508, IMG submission 203089) | Populus trichocarpa ectomycorrhiza microbial communities from riparian zone in the Pacific Northwest, United States - 9_EM | ecosystem: Host-associated > Plants > Roots > Unclassified | place... | reverse complement strand
AGAACGTCCCCGCCGCTCAAAGCCCCATCTCTTTTTTCCTTCACACACCTCCCCGGTGTGCAAGGCGGAGCTGTTTTTTTATCGACAACTTTCGGCTCATAGCAGGGCTGGCCCTTGTGGCCATGCCATCCGACCGCTCGCACAATATACGTTCATACGTAAATCGTCTCAGGCGAGCTTCGGCAGATTCTCGCGCAGGATCTCGCCGTGCAATGGCTCGTTCGCGAAAAAGCGCCGGACCTCATCGACCATCATGCGGCCCATCCGCCTGCATTCCGGACCGACACTGCCTGAAATGTGGGGCGTGAGCATCACGTTGGGCAAATCGAACAGCGGCGAATTGACCAAAGGCGGTTCCGGGTCCGTCACATCAAGGATCGCAAAAAAGTCCGACCGTCGCTTCAGCACGGCGATCATCTCGGGTTCGTGCACAATCGCCCCGCGCGCGGTGTTGATGAAGGTGGCGCCAGGTTTCATGCTCGCGAAATGACGTTCGCGGACGAGGTGGGTTGTTTCTGGCAGCAACGGCGTGTGACAGGTGACGACGTCGGACCGCGCAAAGAGTTCGTCGAGCGAACAGGCTTCCACTCCGAGGGCCTGTGCATCATTGGCGGAAAGAAACGGATCATGGCAGAGCACGCGCACATCGAGTGTCCGCAGCCGTTCCGCGACCATCCGGCCAATCAGTCCTGCCGAAATAATTCCGACCACGCTCCCGTAACATGTCGGCATCGTCGCGTCGTTGCGAACGAAACGGCGCGCATCACGCGCGGCCTTGGTATTTTGAAAAACCTGTTTCAGACTCAGGATGATGTGGGCGATGGTATATTCCGCGACGGGCACGGCGTTGGCCCGGGCCGCGCTGGTGAGACGGATGCCGCGCTCCCACATCCGGTCGGTCGCCAGGAATTTCACCGAGCCGCCCGCGTGAAACACAATGCGCAGCGACGGAAACAGTGCCAGCAGGGATGGATCAAGCCTTGGCGAGTCCCAGCCGGTGAACAGCGCTTCCACCTCGGAAAAATCGCCGGGTGGCCGGCTCCAGGGGGAGACCTTCGGCTCCGGGTCGACAAAGGTGACGAGTTTGTTCAGCGCCTCTTTCTCTTCGCTGCTATAAACCGCGCTGAAAGATTCCCTCGGTAGAAGAAATGCGCCCCGCGGATTTCCCGTTTTCCGGTTGTCGTTCAATTTCGCGGCCGGGCGTGGCAATGCGTTTGTGGCCGGTAAGCCATTGATTTGTCCCTGGGGATTTCCCGTGGATTCCGAAGAGGAAGCCAGGAGCCGTTGGGGAGGAACGGGTGCAGGGGCGGAAAATTCGTTCATGGGGCAAGGCCGCGCAAGCCGTTGGGGGCAATGGGGCCGGTTGCGAAAAGCTTGGATTGGGTGACCGGCAACTCCACCCCTTCCTAGGTTACCAGTTAAATGGATTGCGCCCCGAATGGTTTCGTCGGCAAAAGAAGGTGCCAGCGAGCGGAGGATGACTGAATTATTCCGCATGTAATTTCACTTAGAGCTCGATCGAAACACCGCATCTGCGCAGGTTTCGTTTACCAGTTAATATGCCCGCTGCGCAAAACCCCGATTTCGAAAAACGCCCGACCATGCGAGCCATCGCCCAGGAAGCGGGGGTGACTCATCCCACGGTTTCCATGGCGATGCGCAACGATCCGCGGATCTCGGCAGCGACCCGGCGAAAGGTGCAACGGATTGCGCGGAAGCTGGGCTATCGGCCCGATCCTGAAGTCTCGAAACTCATGCATCATTTGCGAATGAAGCATAAGCCGAAGTTTAAATCGACGATGGCCGCTGTGACGGCGCTTTCCGAAGAGAATGAACCCCCCTACGCGGTGGCGTTGCGCGAGGGCGCGCAAAAAACGGCCGAAGCGCTGGGCTACGGATTCAGCCTGTTCCGGGTGGAAGTCGGGCGGAAACGGGATTCGAGTTTGCAACGGATGCTGCGGGGGCGCGGCGTCGAAGGCGTGCTGCTTCTGTTGATGAAGGATGCGACGTCGCTGGGGCGTTTTCTCGAGTGGGATGATTTTTCGGTGGTGGCTGGTACTTACGGCGTGCTCGCCCCCGACTTCCATCGAGCGGTGCCGGATCAGTTCGGCAACACCATGTTGATTTGCCGTCATCTGGCGCGCCTCCGTTGCCGGCGGATCGGGCTCGTTGCCTGGCGCAGCACACTCGCGGTGGTGGATAATCGTTTTTCGGCAGCGGTCATGTGGCAAAACACCATGGGAGGAACCGAATTCGTGCGTCCCTACATCTACGAAAATGATATTCGCGAGGGGTTGCGGGCATGGTTCGACGCAGAGCGGCCGGATGGCTTGATTGTCGGCACCGAAAAGGATGCACGGACGATTGCCAGCGAACTCGGACTGCGAACGCCGGGCAGCGTGCACATCGCCGTCACCGAGCGATCGGGCCTGTCGCTCTTCAGCGGAATCGATCAACGCGCCGCCGAGGTCGGTGGGGCGGCGGTGGCGAAATTGCATGGTCTGATCCAGCGCGGCGAAAAAGGCATTCCTGCGGTGCCGAGTGTCACGGTGATCAAAGGTCACTGGGTGCAGGCACCGCGGACCCCGCGCATGCCGGCGGCTGCTTCATCGAGCAAGTCGACGGTTCTGCGCGACCGCTAGAGGATTTTAACGTAAACTGTAGCCACAAAAGGCACAAAAAGCGCGAAAGTTCTTTTTGCGTCTTCTGTGCCTTATGTGGCAATCCCTGTCCGGTGATTCGTGGCGGAAAACTGGCAGCGAGAAAATTTAAACTGCTCCAGTTGACCGCCGGATTTCGAGTGGCCCTGATTTGCTCAAGACGAAATCGTCTTTATTGTTTGGGGTGTCCCGCCTCCTGCCATGCCCCAGCAACGGAAATTCTCATGGATCGTTTTTCCGGCCGCAGTCCGGGCGTCCGCCGTGGTTGAACGCGTCCGCTCCGCAGTGGTCACTGTGTGCTTAACTGGTAAACGCAAAATGGATCGATTCCTCTAGTGCTTCGCTGAATCCTGCCGTTGTCAGATAAAACCCCGTCCCGCAGCCAAGGAGCCTCGCGATTCAAAATAAACTGAGCCGCAGCCCCTCAGCGGTGGGATGAGTTTCCCGATCATACTACAACCCCAAGCGTATCGGACACCCGTCCATCATGATATGCCTTCACTCATGAGCACCCCAACCCTCACTCAACAGGTCTCTCGCCCCGCGACCGGCCTTGATCGTGGAATGACGCGACCGTCGTTTCATTATTTTCGCCCGCTGTTAGCTGTTCTCACCGCGCTCTCGGTCTCAGCCCTGCCCATGATTGCGCAGGTGGCGGCCCCCAACACCACGAAACCCGTCCCGGCGAAGCCCGTGGTCGTGGAGAAGAATGCTGTGGGCGCCGGCCCGGCGGGAGCGGAAGCTGCCTTGGAACTGAATCCTTACACTGTAAATGCGGAGAAGGACCGGGGCTTTATGGCGACGAACGCCGGCACCGCCACCAAACTCGGTCTCGATATGAAGGAGCTCGCGGCGCCTTACTCCGTCATGACCGGCGAATTTCTGCAGACGATGGGCATCACGAAGATTGAGGATGCCGCCATCTGGTCAACCAACGGCGCGCCTGTGCTCGATGGTCAGGGCGGTGATACTTTTGCGGCCAACGGCACTGGTTCCGGACGCACCTTCCAGGCATCGACGATGTATTTCGCCCGCGGCGTCATCACCAACGCCGGCCAGCAACGCGATTATTTCCTGAACCTGGGTATCAACGACACGTATGACGTCGAGCGCGTTGATTTCGGCCGCGGTCCCAACGCCGTGCTTTTCAACGTCGGAGCGAGCAGTGCTCTCGGCGGCGGTTACAGCACCGTCGGCAAGCGCGCCCGGCTCGATCGGAACTTCTACAATTACGGCGTTACGGCGGGCTCGTATGATTACTACCGCGCCACCATTGACGCGAACCAGAAGCTTAACGACAAACTGGCGCTGCGCCTTAACCTGATGCAGCAGAAAAAGGGCGGCTACATAGAAAACGACCGGGACGACCGCTACGGTGCCACGCTCGCGGCCACCTGGCGCATCTCCGACAAGTCGGAACTCAATTTTGAAGTGCGGGACGCCCAGTTGAAACGCACGAATGCTCCGATTCCGATGACCGATAATCTCAGCGGTTGGGACGGCAAGACGGTGCTCAACGGGCGGATGACCAACGACCAGTATAATGGCGCTGCCGCGCTTACGGGCACGGGCCAGACGCTGTCGACGATCACCACCACCAACGATGCCGGAGTCGCCTCGACAGTGGCTCAAGGACGCGCGGAAGGCATCAACCGCCTTGACAACTATTATATCTACGACCCGGTCAGTGGCACGGTGATGGACTGGGAAGGCACGGGCGTCACCCGCCGCGCCGACGCCGATCTCGGCGTGCCGTTCTATGCTACCGACGGCAAGACCTACGTTCGTTACAGTTCCTATATCCCGTCCTACGGTGCTTGGGGCGCCAGCGGCGGAGGCACGGCCCCGGCGTGGAACAACAACCCGAACAACAGTCCGGCGTTCCTCGATTCCATCAACCTTCCAATCAACTATAGCAAGCAGGTGAATGCCTCTCACTTCACGGTGCCCGGACGGCGTTCCAGCAATATCTTCAAGGATCCGGTCTACACCGAGACCACCCGGGGTGCTTTCATGAACTTCACCCACAAGTTTACGGATGAGCTGCTCTTCGAGGCGCAGGCGAGCGTCACGGAAGTGGACATGAAGATTATCCAGTCGGCATTCCTGGATGCCCGCAGGATCGGAATTGATATCAACAAGGTGCTGCCCAACGGCCAGGCCAACCCTCACTTCCTGGACGCTTACGGCGACGTGTCGGACGTTCAGTATTCCGACAAGAACTCCCGCGATTCAGGTGCTCGCGCCGCGCTGAACTACCGGAAGGACTTTGGCAAATGGGGTTCATATACCTTTAATCTTTCGGTACTGGGGACCGAGCGTGTCATCGACCAGGTCTTCTATGCTTACTCGCTGAAAACGACGTCGACCGATCCACGCGACTGGCACGACGGCGCGAATCATATGCGTCTGCGCTACTACCTTAACGACCCAGCGAAGCCGTTCTGGGGGCTCGCACCCACTCAATTGTACAGCGTAACCTCGAGTGGCGCGGGCAACGCGCAGACCTACACCGCGAACACGGTCGCGATCAATCCCGGTTTTGTCCCCGTCGACTGGGGCTATCGCAATGAGAAAAACCTCGCCGGCATTTTCGCTTTCGCGGCCCGCTATTTCGATAACAAGCTGATCGTCTCGCCTGGCATTCGCTACGGCAAACAGAATACCTATCTTCGCAACCGCACCGCAAGCTGGGCCAATATCTCGTCGTCATGGAATGGCATCAGCATGAACGAGGCCTCCCTTTGGAAACCGGATGCGCCGGCCGATTGGGCGACCATGACCTACGTCAAAACGGGCACGACCGCGCCCTCGATTGCCTTCAGCCGTCCTTACCCGACCTCACTTGCCGGCCGGAATGACGTCAAGCCTGGGGATCCCGCTTATGCAAGTGCTCGCTTCCGCGATGACTACAATTTGCCGAGGGCCAAGACCACAGACCTGGCTACGACGCTCGGCGTCACCTACAATGTCACCAATTGGGCGGCCTTGAAGCTTAACTACGGCTCCGCTTTTAAACCGAGCGACGTTGGTCGGTTCACGCTGGATGGAAAGCAGATGGATTCCGAGAAAGGCATCGCTTATGACGCCGGCATCACGTTCAGCCTTTTCAACGACAAGCTGGTGATTACTCCGCGCTATTACTACAACCGTGCGGAAAATATCTCCCAGGGTGGCGCCGGAACGGGTTCGATCAACGAACTGGTCAAGCACCGCAAGTGGGATGATCCGATCATCGGCAACTGGAATCTTCACGGTTCCAGTGAAGTTTGGGGATCGGACTCCCGCTCCCAATATAACGATGGCTACGAGTTGGAGATTACCGGCAATCCGATCCGGGGTTTGCGCATCTCTGCCAGCTACGGTACGGCTCAAATCGTGGACTTCGCCAGAAACCCACAAAGTAAAGGTTACGCTTTGAGCAGGGCAGGCGAGATGAAGACGCTGCTCGAGGACTCGGGAGGTAAGCTGGATACAACTCAAAAGCCCAAGTACGCTGGCGCGGACGTCTCCTACGCTCCGGGTTTGGCCGTCGCCGATCCGGCGATCACCGATGCCATGCTTAACGGAGTTTTGATGAGCGACGGAACCTTCGGCAAGGCCTCGGACCGCACTGCGGCGGTCAACAGCTATAACGCTATTTGGACCGCGCTCGCCCAGAATGATGCCCAGACGGAAGGCGTCGGCCTGTCTCGCGCGACGGCAAAGCTGGTGGTGGATTACACCATCCAAAGCGGAATGTTGAAGGGATTCCGGGCCGGGTTCGCGGGCTTTTATGTTCAGCGGGACCGTGCTGGATTCTATACGGGTGACGTGATCGCCAACCCGAATTTCAACTCGGCCCTGGTGCCTTCCAGCACCAACTCACCCTGGGTGAGTTCCTCCACGGGGAATAATGTCTGGACTCCACGTCAATGCTACATCGACGGACTATTCGGTTACAAGTTCCGGGTCCACGGTTACGGCGTCCTTGACGGCCATGACGTCGAGCTGCAGCTGAACGTGAAAAATCTGTGGAGCAAATACGATGTCTACTACCAGGACGATGGCGTCGCGTTGCGCGCACCTGATGGCAATCTGAACTCGGTTGCCCGCGTGTCGGTACCGTCGCGCGTTGCGGACTACTCGCTTCCAGTGAACTATGAATTCAGCGTGAGCATGAAGTTCTAGTCGCTTCCTCAGGGTACATTTAAATTCAACCGCGCCGTTCGATTCACTTTGAACGGCGCGTTTTTTTTCTGGTCTTTCATGAACCTAAATTCTGCAGATGAATTGGCCACAAAATGCACAAGAAGCGCAAAAGTGGAGATTTGAAAATCCATCTGAGATTGCGCAGCAGTCACTGCGCAGGTGGGTTGCCAGCCGAATCCGATTATTCATTTACTATTCCACGCATTCCGCGACTTCTGCGTTTCAATTGCATATTCTAGCATGAACTCAGCGCGATTCTTGAGAGGGTTTGGACAATTGCTCGTAATATGCGCGGCCTGTGCCTTGCCGGGTCTCTCGGCCAACGAGCAGACGGTGCGTTTAACCGAAGTGTCCGCCAATGCGGACCTGACTGCAGCCGGGAGGAAAATCCCGAAGCCCGCGTCCGGCCAGCCGGTTTACTATGTGCCGGTGATTCTGGGTTGGCATGAGGAGGGCGCGCTCGTCGCGGGTGAGGAACCACCGAAGCGGGCGGCGGTACTCCGCGAGATCGGACAGGCTCTGGCGAAACAGGGCTACGTGCTGCAAGCGCTCCGACCCGACGCAAACACCACCGTGCCTTCGCTCATCATCACAGTCGAGTGGGGTTATATCAACCCCGTGATAACGCACGAGGGCGCAATGAGCCAGACCACCCGCGATGGCGGCACGATGGCGGTGGAGGGGATGCGCGATGATCCCACCCAACGGGAATCCACGTACCTCAATCAACGTGATATGGTCAGCATTGTTGCTGGCTCCGCTATTCAACGTCAGGCTCACTTCACCGAAGCGGATTGGCAGAAACTGAACGAAGCTTTCGCCGAAGACCGCTACTACATCATTGTCAGCGCCTACGATTTCGCTGCGTCGCTCAAAGGGGAACACGTGTTGCTCTGGCGCACGCGCATGAGCACGCCGCGACAGGGAGTGTGGATGCGCGACATCGTCCCCGCACTCGTCGCGGGCGGCAGCGCGCTGTTCGGCCGTGAGACCGACGTGCCCGAGTGGCGGGAGTTCCGGGTTCGCGATGGCACGATCAAACTCGGCCCGCTGGAAATCAAGGACGGTGACGTTCGTCCGGAGGAGATGAAGCCAGCGCCGGAAAAAAAGCCGTAGGTTGCGAAAGGCGGGGCGCGCGAGCGGGGGGTATGTCGGACGGCATGGCCACAAGGGCCAGCCCTACAATATAGACGTATTTTCTCTCGTATGGCTGGCCCTTGTGGCCACGCCGTCCGACGCTGTATCCGTATTCAGGATTTAACTGGTAAACGGATTATGATTTGAGTCTGGACGATGGCTGGCTGATTACGTTCGCGTCCTTTCTTGGCACCCACCCGTTACCCTTCTTAGACGCCGCGTTTCTTCTGGCGGTCATCCGCCGATAGACGTGCACCCACGCTGTTTCACTTTTTCCACCGACCGCGTTCGGCGATCCACCGACTGCTCGTGATCGCTTCAGGCGCGGTTGTTTCCAAACCCCTCTGGTCCGCTTTCCTTTGGTTTTGATTGTTCCGTTTATGAATAAATTATTTCGGCAGATTTCCCGTCAGGCTTGGTCGCTCGTGGCGGCCTGTTCGATGTTCCTCGGTCTTTCGCAATCATCCCGGGCGTTTGTGCATCCCGGCATTCCGTTTACGACGGCGGATATCAACCAGCTGAAGGCGAACATCAACACCGCGCCGTGGAACTCCGGCTATGCGGCGCTCCAGGCCGATTCGCATGCGTTGCTGAGTTACGGCATGAAAGGACCCGCGATTACCGTGGGTCGCGCGCCGGACGTGAATCTTCCGGCGTGGACGGAAGACATGGTGGCCATTCACCACCTGACCTGGATGTGGGTGTTTACCAACAACGCCGCATATGCTCAAAAAGCGACTGACATGCTCGATGCCTGGGCCGTCACCAATACCCGGTGGACGGGCGACGAAACGTTTTTGGCCATCGGCGACTGGGCCCAATTTTACGTCACCGCAGCAGACATTCTCAAGTCGACCTACCCGGGCTGGACCGCAGCCAACACGGCTCACGTAAACAATTATTTTGCCAACGTACTCTGGCCTGAGGTCGACGTGCCCAATCCTGTTCGCGGCAATAATCAAGGTGCGATCCAGCTCAAAGCGGCCATGGGCATCGCGGCGTTCCTCGACGATACGACGAAATGGAATCAAGCCGTCGCCTCACTGCGCACGGACGCGGGTGGCGGCTTGCCGAATTCCCTGCCGAACGGCGAAGTCGGTGACAGCGGTCGCGACGAAGGCCATTGGGCCGGGCAAATAACCGCACTGGCGTGGAATGCGGAGGTCGCCTGGAAGCAGGGGATCGACGTCTATGGCGATCTGGGCAACCGGATGCTGGCTGCCGGCGAACTCTATTCGCAGTATGCCATCAACACCGCGGGGCTGACGTTCGTTCCCTTCGGCGGAACGTACGGGTACTATGGCGCGTGGGGTTATGGCGGCGGTGCGCGACGCGTGCAGATTTTCTACAATATTATTCAAGGCGCGTATCCGTTACGCAAAGGCATCGCCGCGCCTTTCTCGACGCAGTTGAGTTCGCTGACCGGTGAGGATGCGACCACCTTCATTTTCAAAAAGAGCGCGGACAGCTCGACGGCGTCCGTCCCGCCGGCGATGGTTCACCCCTCCACGGCGCCTGCGACGAATCTCACCGATAGCGATGTCGGCGCGGTGGGGCTCGCTGGCAGCGCAAGCTACGACAGTGGGACGAGTACGTGGACGATCAACGGAGCGGGCGCAGATATTCCGGTGCCGCCGCTCGACGCCCCGGACGCATTTAATTTCGCTTTTCAACAAATCAGCGGTGACACCGTGATCGTCGCACGTGTGGCGTCTACCCAAGGCACCGCGGGTTCGAAGGTGGGCTTGATGTTTCGCGAATCGCTCGCACCGAATGCGAAATATGTCGGTGTATTTCTGGATCCAGCGCTCGGTGTGGCTGACACGTGGCGAGGCGCGACGGCGTGGACCAAGACCCAGACTTCATGGTTTAGTGGCGTGGGCGGTTTCCAAAACCATGGCGGCGTTGGTGCGCCGCGGTGGTTGAAGATCGAACGTCTCGGTTCACGGTTTGGCGTGTATCATTCGTCTGATGGCGTGAGCTGGACTTGCCTCTCGATGATCGAATCTCCGCTGTCCGGCGCGGCGTACGCAGGGTTGTGCGTGAGCTCTCATAATAGTTCCGCTCTGAACACAGCGACTTTCGACAACGTCGCGATCACCAATCCCGCTCCGGCCGGCTCTCCGGTCATCAGCAGCGCCACGGCGGTGAATGCGATTGCCGGCACGCCGTTGAGCTACGCCGCGACTGCGACCAACACGCCTGCGAGTTTTGCCGCGACCGGTCTGCCCGCGGGACTGGGCATCGATTCAAGCGGCGTTATTTCCGGTACGCCCACCACGCCGGGAACCTTTCTTACGACGCTAAGTGCGACCAATGCCAGTGGAACGGGCACGGCTGTTCTGGTTTTTACCGTTTTTAATAATGTGGCTCCGGCCGCGCCGACGGGGCTCACGGCTTCCAATTTGGGCGGCACGCAAGTCGGTCTGTCTTGGACGGGTTCCGCGAACGCCACGAGCTACGCCGTGAAACGTTCGCTCACGGCCGGCGGACCTTACGCCACCATCATGTCTGGCATAACCGGAACGGCACTTGTCGACGCCACTCCGTATCCGGGTTCAAATTACTACGTGGTGACGGCATTGGCGGGTTCATCGGAAAGCCCGGTGTCAGGCGAAGCTTCGGTCGTGCTGCCACCCGCCATTCCGACTTCTGCACCCACCATCACGAATGGAAATGGTCAGGTCATACTCACCTGGCCAGCGGCGACGGGCGCGTCCAGTTACAACGTCAAGCGCTCCAGTGTTCGCGGCGGGCCCTATGCGACTATTGCGTCGGGTGTGAGCGCGGCCACCCATACCGATACGAGCCTGACCAACGGCACATATTATTACTATGTGATTTCCTCGGTGAGCGGTGCACTGGAAAGCGTGAACTCAGCCGAAGAACTCGGCGTGCCCGGCGCGACGACTTACACCTGGAGTCCCAGCGCAGCTTCGGGCGCTTGGAACACCGCGGCCAATTGGGTTGAGGGCGCTGTTCCGGTCAGCCCGGCAATTTTGATTTTTGGCGCGTCGGCGACAGCGACGCTCACCAACGATCTTCCCGCCGGCCTTCAAATTGCACGCATGACCTTCAATCCCGACGCGGCTGCGTATACCATCGCGGGCAACGCAATCGCGCTCGGCAATGACATCACAAATAACGCCACCACGACTCAGACCCTCAGCGGACCAGCGACGCTGACGGGCTCACTCGCGTTGAATGCGACATCGGGAAACATCACGCTTGGCGGTGTGCTCAGCGGCAGCGGCGCGATCGTCAAAAATGGATTCAGGTCAGTCCTGCTTTCGGGCCTCAATACCTATTCGGGCGGGACCACGCTGACTGGATTGGCTGACATGTGGGCTCCCACTTATGTGCTATCGATTTTGGGTACGGGCACCGGCGTCGCGGGCGCGCCGGTCAATGGCCCTTTGGGTACGGGCCCGCTTTATCTCAAGGGTGGGACCTTGTACGCGAGCGGCGCCACGGTTTATAACGATGTCGTATCCCTGCCTGGACCACAAAGCGTTCTGGTGAACGAAGGGGGAAATCTGAATCTGTATGGAAATCTGTCAGGCACGGGCACGATCAAATACGACGGTAGCGTTCCTTCCGGCAGTCAGACCCAACTCGGGGGCGACAACAGTGGTTTCACTGGGACGTTCACCATCTTCATGCGCAGCACGGCAGCGCGGTTTTATTTCAACACGGAGAAATCCGCCAGCGCAGGGGCGAACTGGGTCTTCAACAACACCGGGGCGGATTGCCCACGGATCAATTACGCCGGGACCGCTTCCTTCGGTTCGCTCTCCGGCTCGGGCGCGATGCGCAGCGTCGCCGGTTCCCCGGTGGTGCGCGTCGGTGACTTGAACACGAGTTCCGAATTCACCGGCAACGCCTCGGGCGGTCTCGCGATAAAAAAAGCCGGCACGGGCACCTTCACGCTCTCGGGAGTAAACAGCTATTCGGGAACGACCACGGTCGATGCTGGCGTTCTGCTGGTCAATACGCCCGGCTCGATCACGAGTCCCGTGACGGTCAACACCGGCGCCATTTTTGGCGGCACGGGTTCCAGCACCAACACGGTGACGGTCACCGCTGGCGCGACGCTGGCGCCAGGCAAGCAGGGCATTGACACCTTCACGACCACGAGCGCGCTCACGCTGAATACGGGTGCGACCTATGCGGTGGAATTGAGCAGCACTGACGGATTGTCGGACACCACGAACGCCAACGGTGTGACACTGAATAACGCCACGTTGGCGTTGACGGATATCGCCCCGGGCACGTTGCCGTTGGGTGCGGCGTTCACGATCATCAACAACACGGGCAGTTCCGCAGTGAGCGGCACATTTAACGGTCTGCCTGAAGGCGCCGAAATTTCCATCGGGGCTTATACGTTCATCCTCACCTATCAGGGCGGCAATGGCAACGACGTGAAGCTGCACGATAAACGCACTGCCGCTTTGCCATCAACGGTGACCAATCTGACGGCAGCCGGAGCCAACAGCTCCACGATTAATCTGTCGTGGACCGCATCGCCGCTGACGGAGTCGGTGACGGCTTATTCGGTGAAACGTTCGACCACCCCCGGCGGACCTTACGCGACGATCGCGACGGTGGGCAACACGACCTACGTCGACACGGGTCTGATCTACAACACGCCGTACTATTATGTCGTCTCGGCGGCGAACTACAAAGGAAGCGGTCCTGATTCAGCGGAAGCCAGCGCTACGACTCCGTCTCCAGGAATTCCGCCCGCACCAGGCAATGTTCTCGCGGCGGCGGGAGATGGAAAAATCAATCTGAGTTGGAGCGCGGCATTCGAAGCGGTGAGCTACAATGTTCTTCGCGCAACGACTCCGGGCGGGCCTTACACGACGCTGGCCTCAGGGCTCACGACTACTTTCTACACTGACACCACGGCGGTAAATGGCACGGCGTATTATTATGTTGTGACCGCGACGAACGCGGTGGGCGGCAGCTCAAGTGCGTCTCTTGAAGTCGGCGGCACCTCGGCTGCGGGCGGCTTTAGCTACTGGACTTTCAATGAAACCAGCGGCACCGCCGCGACCGATGTCTGGGGCGCGCGCACCGCAACCTTGCAGGGCGCCGGTGTTACACGGGTCTCGGGAGTGTCTGGCAACGGGCTGCGTTTCGATGGAGCCGCCACGAGCTACGCAACGGTGCCAGCCGGGGTGGTCAGTTCGCTCGCGGGCGATTTTTCGCTCTCGGTGTGGGCGAAATTCGACACGTTGGCCAACAATCAGCGCATTCTCGATTTCGGCACGAGCAACACCAACTACCTGTTTATCTCGCAGCAGAGTTCGACGACCGTTCGCTACGCGATCAAGGTCGGTTCCGGAGGAGAGCAGGGGATCACGAGTCCCGCGCTGACGCTGGCCGTGGGGAAATGGGTTCATGTGACGGTTACACAGACCGGCGCCGTTACCGCACTTTATATCAACGGCAGTTTGGTCGGCAGCACCAGCGCGATCACTTACCGTCCTTCGGGCTTGGGCGCGACGACGGCAAACTATTTTGGCAAATCGCAATTTCCTGCCGATCCGATGTTGAAGGGCACGCTGGACGATCTCCGCATCTACAGCCGGGCTCTCAGCGCGCCGGAAGTTGCAAGTATCGTCAACGCCACGGCTCCGGTCGCTCCGACCACCCTGACGGCGGTCAGCGCTCCGGGCGCAGTTGCGCCGGTCACCTTAACCTGGACCGCTTCTCCGCAGGCAACCAATTACAATATCAAGCGGGCGACAGTGGCGGGCGGTCCGTACACCTCAGTCGCGACGAATGTGATTGGTACGAGCTATACTGACGCGACCGCGACCAACGGCGCGTACTATTATGTGGTGACATCGATCGCGGGTGCGTTCGAAGGCGCGTATTCCAACGAAGTGTCCGTCTTGCTGTTGCCTGCGGTGGTGCCGGCTTCCCCAGCGCCAGTGGCCACCGGTTGGAATGGCCGGGTTGATCTTAACTGGGTTCCCGCCACTGGTGCCACGAGTTACGATATCAAACGCGCCACCGTGAGCGGTGGACCTTACGTAACGGTCGGTAGCGTGCCGTACACGTCGTCCTCCCTGCCCGCTGCATTGATCTACAGTGATACCACGGTGACCAACGGTGCGACGTATTATTATGTGATCGCCGCGACCAATGCCGGCGGTTCCAGCGCGGCCAGTGCCGAGGTCAGTGCGACTCCGCTTAACGACGCGGTCGCGAATGCGTGGAGTCACGCTGATGTGGGCGCCGTGGGTTTTTCGGGTAACGCGGGTTACTCCGGCGGCACGTATACACTCTATGGTTCGGGCGCGGATATTTGGACTACAGTGGACTCGTTCCATTTCCTTTATCAGCCGCTCTCGGGCGACGGTGCCATCATGGCTCGCATCATGACTCAATCCACCACGGCCGAAACCGCCGCGTCCGCCAAGGCCGGCATCATGATTCGCGATAATCTCACGACGGTAAACTCGCTCAACGCCACGGTTGATCGCACACCGAATAGTGTCGTGGAATTCATCCGCCGTTCCGTCACGACCACCAATGCCGTTGCGACCACGATCCCCAGCCTGTCGCTTCCGCGCTGGGTTCGTCTCGTTCGCGCGGGCAATACATTTACCGCGTACCACTCGGCCGACGGCCTAATTTGGACGACGGTGCTTACGCCTGCACCGACGATTACGATGGGAGCCAACACCAGTGTTGGCCTCGTGTTTTGCGCCAATGCCAACGGTAAACGCGGTCAGGCGACGTTCGATCACGTCAGCGTTGCCAATGCCGCGCCAGTCATCAACAGCGCGACGACAGCAACGGGAACGTTCGGCGTTCCTTTCGCGTATACGATCACGGCGACCAACTCGCCGGGTTTGTTCACCGCCTCCGGACTTCCCGCAGGCCTGACGCTCAACGATGCGACGGGTGTAATCTCCGGTATTCCGACTGCAGTTGGAGCTGGAACTTATACAGTGACGCTCACCGCAGTGAATGCGATCGGCGCCAGCGCAAGCGTACCGCTGACACTCACGATTGCCAAACGCACCGCCACGGTGACGCTGGAGAATCTGGCCCAAGTTTACGACGGCACCCAGAAAGTCGTGACGGCAACCACGTCGCCGGTGGGACTCGCGGTGGATATTACTTATAACGGAAGCGTGACTGCACCCACCGAAGCAGGCAGCTACACGGTGGTCGGCACCGTGCACGATACGCTGAATTACGAACCGGCGAGCGCGACGGCCACACTCGTTGTTGCAAAAATTCCCGGCGCACTTCTCCTGGGCAATCTCGCCTTGAATTACGATGGCACGTCGAGACTCGCGACGGCGACCACGACTCCGCCCGGACTCACGGTGTTGTACACCTATGATGGCCTGCCCCTGGTAATCACGCCGTCCTCGGGCAATCTCGCGGCATATGCCGCGGCGACCGGGCAGACGCTTTTTGTTAACACGACCGGCGCGACGACGGGTATCGCATACGGTTCGAACGGCGCCGGCTACGCCATCAACTCCGATCTTGGCACTGCTGCTGTTCATGCTGGCATGCTTGTATCGGGTCAATCTGCGGTGCTTCAAATTGCGGTGCTGGCTGATGTTGGCACGTACACCGGCACCACTGCGAATGGCGTAACAACCCAATCGGCCGCCGCATCCGGTGGCGCTTTTAAGATTATCGGAGTTGCGGCCAGCGGCGATTATACGACGGGACCGGTCAGTGCCGGCAACCACACGGTCGTCGCCACTATCGCGGACGCTCACTACAGCGGCAGTGTGACTGGTACACTCGTCGTTGCGCAAGCGATGCCGGTGCTCACGTGGAGTGCGCCTGCCGCGATCACCTACGGGACGGTCCTCGGCGCGACGCAGTTGAATGCTGCCGCGAATACGGCGGGCAACTTCATTTACACTCCGGCCGCGGGATCGGTTCTCGACGCTGGATCGGATCAAACTTTGTCGGTGGATTTCGCCCCGACGGATACGGTCAACTACACTTCGGCAAGCGCCGCCACGACCATCACGGTCAATAAAGCCGTTGCGACCGTCGCGCTGGCCAACCTCGCGCAAACCTACACGGGTGCGCCGAGAGCGGTTACGGGAACCACGTCGCCCGCAGGCTTGCCGCTCGTGATTACCTACAACGGCGCCGTTACTGCCCCAACCGATGCGGGGAGCTACACGGTGGTCGCGACGATCAATCACGCCAACTACGTCGGTTCCGCCACTGGCACGCTCGTGATCGGCAAAGCTGGCGCCGCGGTGACTCTTGGCGGATTGAATCAAAGCTACGACGGCACGCCGAAAAGCGCGACGGCGACGACTTCGCTGGCGAACCTCGTCGTGAATTTAACTTACAACGGAAGCGCGATTGCGCCTACTTACCCGGGCACCTATGCCGTGGTCGCCACGGTGGATGATCCGGATTATATGGGTTCGGTCAGCGGCACACTTGTGATCAGGACCACGGTGCTGGTCCGTCACGCGCCGGCAATGAATAGCGACATCGACGGATCTTTGCAGCAATTGCTCCCCGAAAACACGACGCTCAACAGCGGCGCGATGATCTCCGGTGATCTGCTCGTTCCGGGAACACCCGCAGTGCAGCTTAACGGATCCCCCGTGTTTGGTGGCGCGCACACCGGCCCTGGCAGCGCTTCGCCGTCGAATTACACGATCACGCTCAACAGTAACACGCTGTTGCGTTATCTCGTACGCCGGATCGATCCCATCGCGATGCCGGTTGTCACCGCGCCACCCGCGACCTCGGGCACGCGCGATGTCACGATCAACAACGCCAGTCAGAGCATTGGGACTTTCGCCACGCTGCGTAATTTGACACTGAACAACGGTGCTGGCCTGCGCGCGATTCCCGCGGGCACGTATGGATCGTTTGCCCTCAACGGCACCAGCGGAATTATCCTCGGTGTCGCTGGTGCAACCGAACCGGCGGTCTATAATCTGCAAAACCTGACGATTAACACGCAGTCCGGCAGCACCGCGCTGCAAATCGTCGGACCAGTGATCCTCACGCTGGCAAACGGCACGCAGATCAATGCCCTCGCGGGAGCGTCGGCCCATCCCGAGTGGCTGATACTCCGAATCGCCAGCGGCGGTTTCACGATCAACGGAAGCGTCACATTCCATGGCAGCGTGGTCGCACCCAACGGTACAGTCACCTTGAACAGCAGTTCCAAACTCAACGGCACGGTCGTCGCCGACCGTCTCACGCTCAACGGCACCAGCCTCGTGAACGATCCAAATCAGTGAGTCCGGCTTGGCTACGAAACTGCGTAGATCCAAGGTAGGGGCCGTTGCCCCCAACGGCCCGTTCATCAACGCCACGCATTTCACCTTTCGTAATTTCTTTCGACACCGAACTCGCAGAACCCGAGACGAGTTTCCCGGGGATTTTTTTTGGCCCCCCAGCGGTAGTATTTGAATGTAGCAGCGGACATAAGTCCGCTGGCGGTGCTACTGCCAGTACCCAGCGATTTTTTGATATCCCATTTGTTTTGTATGCGCGGGAAATGACAGCGCGTATCGGGCGGCGTGGCCAGGCCGCCTTCCACTAATATTACTCAAGTCCGGAGCCTTTTGGATTAGTGAGTCATTAGTGTGGATTAGTGGTTAAAGATCCTGGCGTCTGAATGCATCGATTGTGCTCATGTCATCCCATGTCACCAATCCCCATCCCAGCTTGACCGAAATGTAGGACTTCGCTTGCAAGCAAGTCTTACATTGAGGGACATCGTCACCGGTCTGGGTGACGACTGGTTACCGACTGACCTTACCCCATGAGAAAATCCTTCCTGCTTTGCCTGTTTTTTTCGCTCGCCATTGCGGCACGGGCGGCGACGTGGACCGCCGACAACGGCAACGGCACGTTCACGAATCCGCTTTTCTACGACGAATTTTCCGATCCTGACATGATTCGCGTCGGTGATGATTATTATCTCACGGGAACCACGATGCATACCATGCCGGGATTGCCGGTATTGCACTCCCGCGATCTCGTGAATTGGGAATTTCTCACCTACGTGTGCGATCGTCTCGACCTTGGGCCGGATTTTCGTCTCGAAGACGGCAAGAACATCTATGGCCAGGGTTTTTGGGCGCCTTCACTACGTTATCACGATGGCACGTTCTACATTTTCTCGAACGTCAATCATCACATGACGCAACTTTTCCGTGCGAAAAACCCCGCCGGTCCATGGACGCACACCGAACTGAAAACATCCCTGCACGATCTGTCGGTGCTTTTCGACGATGATGGGAAAATCTACGTCATCTGGGGCTATGCCGAGATCTTTTTCGCTGAGCTGAACGCCGATCTGACTGACATCAAACCCGAGACCAAGCGCGTGCTCATCCCGCGCGGTCGTGGGATGGGGGAGGGCTGCCACTTCCTGAAGATCGCGGGAAAGTATTATATCTTCAGCGCGAACTACGATCCGGTGTGCTACATGGTGTGCGCGCGCGCCGACAAACCCGGGGGCCCCTACGAAGTCACGACCGTCAGTGCGGAGGAGAGCTTCGCGGTAGGAGTTGGCTGGAGACAGCGAAACGATCGTCCGGGTTCGCCATTCACTCTCGTGCCGCCCGAGTTGAACCGTGTCGGCAATATGCCGCTGCACCAAGGCGCCATCGTTGAAACGCCGACCGGTGAGTGGTGGGGATTTTCGATGACGGATCAAAACTCCATCGGCCGCCTGACCGGGTTGTCGCCGGTTACGTGGAGCAACGGCTGGCCCTACTTTGGCCTGCCCGGAAATCTTGGCCGCACGCCGCGGACTTGGATCAAACCAAATACCGGTCACACAGCCCCGCCATCGGCGCCGTATGAACGCAGCGACGATTTCTCCGGAGCGAAGCTCAAACCCGTCTGGCAATGGAATCATGCGCCGGACGACGCGAAGTGGTCGCTCACCGAACGGACGGGTTTTCTCCGCCTGCATTCGCTACCGGCGGCTGATTTCTGGTCCGCGCGCAATACGCTCACGCAGCGCGCCGTCGGTCCCGAATCCAGTCCGACTGCGGAACTCGACGCGAGCGGCATGAAGCCCGGCGACGTCGCGGGGCTCGGATTGCTTAACTCTCCTTATGCGTGGATTGGCATCGCTCGTGTCGAAGACGGTCTCGTGGTGCAGCAATTGGATCAGACCACCGGCGAAACACACCGCCAGTCGGTGAGCGGGTCGCACTTCTGGCTGCGGGCGCATTGCGACTTCGACACTGAAAAGGCCACATTCAGTTTCAGTACGAACGGCGCGGACTTCCAGCGGCTCGGCGGCGAATTCACGATGGCCTTTCAATTGAAGACGTTTCAAGGCGTGCGCTACGGGTTGTTTCATTTCAACCCGGGCGGCGTCGCGGGTGGTTTTGCCGATTTCGACCGCATCACCATCGACGAACCTCGCGCCCATGGTCTCACGAAACCGATTCCGGTTGACCGGGTGGTTACCCTGAAGAGTCTCGGTGACGGTACTGTGATTACCGCAAAAAACGGCGTTGTGCGTGCGGTGCCCGCGTCGGATCCGCTCGCGGCGTCGCCGAGTGCCCGATTCCGCGTGATTGATCGCCAGTCCGGTCGCATCGCGTTGGAATCGATGACAGGCGAGGGCTGTATTTCCGTCGGGGGTGCCGCGTTGCTTGGCGACGTGAAGCTGAAGCGCGGGGAACCCGGCGAGGCGGAGACGTTTCAGTGGGAAGACCTGCTTCGCGGTGACATCGCGTTGCTTTCACTCGCCACGCACCGGTATCTCCTGAGCCCACCGCACGAATCTGCGCCTCTCTCCGCGAATCACGCCGGCCCCCGTCCCGATCGCAAGGACGGTTCGTGCTTTACGTGGGAGGAGGGAAAATAATTATGAGATCCCATCCCGTTTTATTTGCCGCCTGCATCGTCGCGTCAGGTTTTGCCGCTGAACCGAACCGGCCCAGCCTACCGGTTTCCGCTGTGCAAAGGCTGCCGGGCAAGGGTTTGGCGCAGCACGATTTTCTCTACGCGGGCGAATCGAAGGAGCGGAAAATGTTCATCGTGCGCGAGGGCAGGGTGGTGTGGTCGTATGATGATTCCGCGGGACGCGGCGAAATCAGCGACGCGGTGCTTCTTTCCAGCGGCAACGTGCTCATCGCACACCAATATGCGGTCAAGCTGGTCACGCCCGAGCAGAAAATTCTCTGGCATTACGATGTGCCGGAGGGCTGCGAGGTACACACTGCCGTGCCGATAGGCCTCGAGCACGTGCTCTTCGTGCAAAATGGAGCGCGGCCCGTGGTCCGGGTGGTGAATGTTGTCACCGGTGAAACGAAGAAGGAATTCCCCGTGACGGTGGGTAATCCGAAAAGTGTTCACGGCCAGTTTCGTCACGCCCGGATTACGGCGACGGGCACGCTCCTCGTCGCGCACATGGACAATAAGAAAGTCTGTGAATACGACGCCGACGGCAAAGAACTCTGGTCATTTCCCGCGGACGGTCCGTGGGGCGTTGAGCCGCTCGACAACGGCAACGTGCTCATTGTCGACCGTCGCGATGTTCGCGAGGTAACGCGCCGCGGCGAGACGGTATGGACATTCGCGAAAGCGGACGCGGCCGACATCGAGTTTAAGAATCTCCAACTTGCGTGGCGTCTGCCGAATGGAAACACGCTCATCAATAACTGGGTCAATCAGTGGTCCGGACAAATTGATCCGAAGAATCCGTCCGTGCAGGCCATCGAAGTCACACCCGAAAAGAAAGTCGTTTGGGCGCTGCGTTCGTGGTCCGAGCCGAATCTTGGTCCGGCGACGACGATACAGATTCTGGATCAGCAGCGTGTGCCGGAGAATGTGCATTTCGGAGATATCCGCTAAGGAGTGCTTCCCAGCTATTCGTGCACTCCATCCCACTCCTCGAAGTAGCCCCGCGCGGGAGCGCAGGGTCCCGCGCCTCCCGGCGCGGGCCACACGATACATCGTGACTCGATTTCGTATCTGTGGATGAAATATCCATACCCTTTTCCTGTGCATCAACTCCGATCCCTTTTCCCCAATGAACATCTCTTTCTCCCGCCTTTCCCGTTTCTCGATTACCATACTCGGCAGTGCGCTGCTGATCGCGCTCGCATACGCTGCACCGCAGACGATCAAACCCGGCGAACTCTGGCCCGACGATCGCGGGCGGCATGTGCAGGCGCATGGTGGCGGCATCATCAAGATCGGCGATACCTATTACTGGTTCGGCGAGGATCGCTCGAAGGATAACGATCCGGGCAAGCGTTACGTTGCTTGCTATTCCTCGAAGGACCTCGCGCATTGGACGTTTCGTAATCAGGTCATCAAACTCGCCGATCCCGACAACTTCGGACCCGAATGGGTGCTCGAGCGGCCTAAGGTTTTCTTTAATGTGAAGACGAAGCAGTTCGTCATGTATATGCATATCGACGGCCGGCTACCGGGCAATAAGTCGCGTTATAGCATCGCGCGCGTGGGCGTGGCGGTGTGCGACACCGTAGATGGCGACTATCGTTACGTGAAAAGTTTTCGCCCGCTCGGGAAGGAGAGCCGCGACATCGGCCAGTTCATCGAAGACAACGGCTCAGCCTATCTGATTTTCGAAAGTCGTCCGACCAAAGGATTCTTTATCGCGGCACTTTCCGACGATTACATGGACGTCGAAAAAGAAGTCTGCCTCATCGACGCTCCGCTCGAGGGCGGTGCGGTTGTGCACTATCAAGGGCTTTATTACGCCATCGGTTCGGCGCTCACCGGCTGGTCGCCCAATCCCAATAAATACGCGACGGCGAAATCGCTGGCCGGACCGTGGTCCGAGTTCAAGGACATCGCCCCGCCCGAGACGAACACCTATGGCTCGCAGTCGACGATGATGTTGAAAGTTGCCGGAATGAAGACGACCACGGTGATATTCATGGCGGACATGTGGAAACCGGATACGCAGTGGGAGTCACGCTATCTCTGGATGCCGCTGGAAATCGGCGATGGAAAACTACAATTGCCGGCGCCGGCGGAATGGACACTTGACGTCGTCACCGGCGGGGCGGTGATCGGAAGTGCCAAGGGACAAGGAGCAAAAAATTCCGAATGACGAATAACGAATGACGAAAGGTGAATGACGAGAGGTGTCCCTTTCGTGTGTTTCGTGGGCAAAGAAATCCGGAATTTTAACGCGGAGTTCGAGGAGGACGCAGAGGGGAAATGTAATCTGAATATTTTGCTCAGTGAAGCAGCCCTGCGCGGGCTACATGACGCGGCATGCTTTGATTTCTCGTCGGGGTCCGGATTTTCTGCGCATTTCATTCGTGTCTATTCGTGTGTTTCGTGGGCGAAATCTGGAGTTTGGGTCTTCCGGAATTATTAGTGGTTAAAAATTCCGATTCTTAGATGCATTGATCGACGGAGGGTTTAACTGGTAACTGAGAAAGGATTCGAATTCGTACGGCGTCGGCGAATACTTCGCGTGTCGCCTCAACCCCGGTGACATTCTTCCTCCCTATCATCATTTGTCCCGACCGGACCTTGCAGTTCACCCCCTGCTGATCCCATCGGGTTTCACTTCACGGCTCGCTCTCTTTGAGAGGGCGCGTCCTTCGGACATCCCCATGTGCGCTGGGCTGCGTCGTGTCTGTTTTTGTCAGGTTAACTCGAACCCCAAAGGAAAGGTTATGAATACGATAATGCGTCAGATCGTCCGTCGGCTGTGGCCGCTCGTTCTCGCCAGTGTTGCAGTGGTTGGTCTCTCCGTGAATGCCCAGGCATTCGTTCACCCCGGCGGTTTGCACAATCAGGCTGATCTCGATCGCATGAAAGCTCAGGTGGCCGCAGGCGCGCATCCCTGGATCGATGGGTGGAACAACCTCATTACCGATCCCCGGGCCCAAAATACTTACACAGCCGCTCCATCGGCAAACATGTCCAGCCGCCAGCGCGCCCAGGAGGACGCGACTGCCATGTATTATAACGCGCTGCGTTGGTATATTACCGGCGACACCAGTTATGCGACCTGCGCAGTGAACATCGCCAACGCCTGGTCTTCGACGGTGAATGCAACGCCCGCCGGCGACTTCCTGAGTGCCATTCCCTGCGGCAGCTTTGCCCTCGCAGCGGAAGTATTGCGGATCTACCCGGGGTGGGCCGCAGCCGACGTTACCCGGTTTAAAAACATGACGCTGAATTATTTTTATCCCAAGTGTAACGACTACCTCTTGAACCATGGGGGATCTTGCATTTCGAACTACTGGGCCAACTGGGACGACTGCAACATTCTCGCGGTGCTGGCGATCGGGGTACTTTGCGACGACACCCCGAAATACAACCAGGCCGTCACTTATTTCCAAAGCGGCGCCGGCGAGGGAAGCATCATGCACGCCGTCTACTTCATTCATCCCGGCGGTCTCGGGCAATGGCAGGAGAGCGGTCGCGACCAGGAGCACGGGCAACTTGGCGTCGGCCTGCTCGGCGCGGTATGCGAAGTGGCATGGAAACAGGGGCTCGATCTTTACGGCTATTCGAGCAGCCGTCTTCTCGCGGGCGCGGAATACACTGCCCAATACAATCTCTGGAAATCCGTTCCCTTCACGTTCTACAACAACTGCCAACCCGCGAATAACAAGTGGGTGTCGATCAACGGCCGCGGTCGGTTGGACGACCGTCCGGTGTGGGAACTGCTCTACAACCACTACGTCATCCGGAAGGGCCTGAGCGCCCCGAACACGACGGCAATGGCCCGACTGATGCGGCCTGAGCATGGGAGCGCCGACCACTTCGGTTACGGTACGCTGACGTTCACGCTGAATGCGTCCACTTATCCTCCGTCGCCGACGCCGCCGGCTCCCAGCGGTCTCACCGCGACGGCAGGTGTCGGCCGCGTGTTCCTGAACTGGACCCGCAGTGGCGACACGGCTAATGGCTACGAAGTGCGGCGCTCGACCACGAGTGGCGGATCGTATACCAGTGTTGCCTCTTGGACCGACAATACCCGTTGTGAGCACACGGATACGGGAGTGACCAACGGCACGACGTATTATTACGTTGTCGCCGCGCGCAATCAATCCGGCACGAGCGGCAACTCCGGTCAGGCCAGCGCCACGCCGGCAGCAACGGGAGCTTTGCCTTCCGGATGGACGCGGACCAGTATCGGGACGGTTACTGGCGCTGCAGCGGACTTCGCCAACGTCAACGGCGGTACCTATGTGGTCGCCGGCTCCGGCACCATCGGCGGCACCGCCGATGCGGTTAGCTACGTAAATCGGAGTGTCACGGGCGACGCCACTCTCACCGTGCGCATCTCGAGCCTGGGTGGGACGGTGCAAAAATCCGGAATCATGATGCGTGAATCCACCGCGGCCGATGCCAGAACGGTCAGCATGACCTTGGGTGATGCGGGCTGGCGTTTTGCCAGTATGGGCACGCGCTCCACCGTCGGAGGATCCATGTCTTTTGTTCTGGGCAATACTTATACCTGGGTGCCCGCCTGGTTCAGGCTCGCCCGCGTCGGCAATGTTTTCACCGCTTCCGAATCGTCCGATGGCGTGACTTGGTTTACGGTGGGCTCGACCACCATTGCGATGTCGGGCACCTATGTGGCTGGCATGGCGATCAGCTCGGGAGGAACTGCCGTCAATGACACCACCTTCGACAACGTCATGGTGACAGGGGGTGGCTCTGGTGGAGCTGTTCCCGTCGGCACTTACAGTCTGCTCAATCGCGCGAGCGGCAAGATGCTGGATAATCTCGGTGCGACTGCCGACGGCGCAATCGTAGGACAGTGGGCCGATAGCAATAGTAACAACCAGAAGTGGACGCTTTCGTACGTGGGCTCGAATGCCAAGCTGACGTGCGTCACTGGTGGCAAATGTCTCGATAGCATCAACCACACGGCCGATGGTTCGACGGTCGCCCAATGGACCGCGGGAGGCAGCCTGAATCAGCAATGGACGATCCAGGATCTGGGCACCGGCTATTACAAAATTATCAACGTCGCAAACGGTAAATGCCTCGACACGGGTGGCGGCACCGCCGACGGCGCCCAGATGCAATTCTGGGGCAGTGGGAGCAGCAACAATCAGCAGTGGCAATTCGTGACGCCTTAACTCCACTGACTGCATTTCTTCGATGTCACTCGTCTTTTCCGAATGTAGCCCGCGCCGGGAGGCGCGGGACCCTGCGCATCAGCGCAGGGCTTCGGATAATTGTAGGGCGGGACCGCGCGTCCACGCCGCTCTTTCTAGAGGCAACGGCGCGCACACAAGGTCCGGCCCTACAGGTCTGACTACGGTTGAAACCACGGATGATGCACATCTCTTTGTAGGAGCGGCTTTACGCCGCGATCCGCGCGCGTTGCCACGTTCGAATCGCGGCATAAAGCCGCTCCTACAACAATCACGGCACCGTAGCGTAGCCTTCATGCGCGTGGTGGTTTTCGCCGCGTTGTTGTTTTCGTTTTATCACGGGGTCCCCGCATTCGCGGAAGAAACATCGGCTGGTTTACGCGTCGAACCAGCCGAGATAGATTTTGGCAGAGCGCTGCAGCACCAGGTGCGGGAGGCGAAAGTGAAACTGACGAACACGGGAAAAAATCCGGTGACTTTTCTTCCTCCGGCCACGGATTGCGGATGCACCACCGCTTCGCTTTCCAAGGTAACACTCCTGCCCGGGGAAGTTTCGCTCCTCACCGTGAAACTGGAAACACGTGCCGAGACGGGCACCGTGCATCGCATGGTCATCGTCCATGCTTCGTCCGGCGATCTGGCAGTTCCCGTCACAATTGAAATCGTTCCCGATTCACCGCCGTGAACACATCCCTGCTTCGGATCGCTACAGGTGTCGGCGTCGCGTTACTGTTGACGTGGAAATATTCCTCTCACCAGTCAATCGCGTCGCAGCCGCCAAATGTTTTCCGGCATTCATTGGTCGATGCCGCGGCACCGGCAGTTCGTCCGAACAGCGCCGCCAGTAGCGGAGACGGGGAGCGACGGCTTTTTCCACCGCGTCCATCGTCGACGACCGACGAGGGGCTGCGTCAACTCGAGCGGGACGTGTCGCGCGCCGCTCAGATCGCCAACGCGGCTGAGCGCGAGAACGTTCTGGTCGCCGCCTGCCTGCGATGGGCGGAAATCGATCCCGCTGACGCGCTGCGGATCGCGCGGATTCTCGGTCTCGATCAAGTGTCGAACGCTGTCTGCGAGGATATTGTTCAAAAATGGGCCGTCCGGGATTTTTCCAGCGCGGCCGTGTGGGCGAACAACGAGCCGCCCGGTGAGCAGCGCGATCACCTGATGGCTCGCCTGGCTTATGTGCGGGTCCAAACGCAGCCGGCACTCGCGGCGAAATTTGTCGTCGAGCAAATCCCGGCGGGTGCGATTCAAACCGAGGCGGGCATCTCGGTGCTGCACCAGTGGGCCTTGCGGGATTTTGATGCCGCGATGGCGTGGGCAAACTCGTTTCCCGGGGAATTGCAAGATCGCGGCCGTGAGGAATTGGCGGGGATTGCGCGTTTTCGACTGGCGCACAGCGATGCCCGGTAGACTATCGCGCGGAAAATGAAGGTACTGGTTTTTTGTGACGATCTCTATCATCCGGCCGCCACCGCACGCACGGGCCTCGCGTCCCTGTCGGCGGCGGGTTTCACCTTTGATTGGGTGGAGGATGCGACCAACTGGGATCCTGCCGAACTGGCGGGCTATCCGGTGGCGCTACTGGCGAAATCGAATGTTCGCGCTCACGGAAACAAAACCCGCTGGCTGAGTGGTGCAGCGGAAGGCGTGTTTCTCGATTACGTGCGAAGCGGGAGCGGGCTGGTCGTGATTCATTCCGGGACGGCGAGCTACGCGGACGTGCCGGCGGTGCGCGCGGTCACGGGCGGAACGTTTTTGAATCACCCACCGCCATGCGCGGTGACGATCGAGCCCAAAGCGGGGCATCCGTTGACGGCCGGCGTGGCGGATTCGTTTGTTGTCCACGATGAACATTACCAGATGACGTTCGACGATGCGCAGGCGGATGTCTTTCTCCACACGAAATCCGTTCATGGCACACAGCCCGCAGGGTGGACGCGCACCGATGGTTTGGGGCGGGTCAGTGTGCTCACCCCGGGACATTTTCCCGAGGTGTGGTTGCATCCGTCCTTTCAGCAATTGATGATCAATTCACTTCAGTGGGTGGCGCGTTCCCAATGAACACGGTGTTGCCAACCGAACAATTTCAACAACACCGTTCTCGAATCCGTCTGACCGGAAAGGAAAACTCTTTCTCTTGTGAAAATTCTCTCTGACTTCAACGCAGGCGATATCGTGGTGCGCTATCTCCATGAACAAAAAACCGGCCGCGTCGGCCTGCAGCTCATTCCGGCGAGCATGCTTGATCAGGTTGCTCCGCGCCGCACCACCCTGCGGGGATTGCCGTTCATCGACGCTTTGCCCGGAAATGATCCGTGGCCAGCGGCGATGTTGGACTCATTGGTTCAATTGAAACTGGTGGGTGATCAATATACCGGTGCTTTCGCTCAAGGTCACACGATGCGGGAAGCGGGAAGTGTGAGCGGATTTCGGTTGCTGAATCAGACAGTAGAGAAAAGCGCTGTATCAACGACCATTCTTACGGTGTCGGCGAATCCGGCCGGATGCCGGACGGAGCATCGTCTCACTTGGAAACACGATGCAGCGGTGTTCGAGGTCGGGACAACTTTCATTAATGCTTCCTCCGCGCCCGTAATTCTTGAAATGCTGAGCAGTTTTTCACTCGGCGGAATCACTCCGTTCGCCGCGGACGACGCGCCTGGCCGGTTGCGCGTGCATCGTTTTCGCTCGGCATGGAGTGCGGAAGGACGATTGGAAACGCGAACACTGGAAGAGTTGCATTTGGAGCGCTCGTGGAGTGGCGCCGCGGCATTCAGCGAACGTTTCGGACAGGTGGGCACGATGCCGGTGCGGCGCTGGTTTCCCTTCGTCGCCATCGAAGACACGGTGGCCGGTGTGTGTTGGGGCGCGCAAATTTCGTGGGCGGGTTCCTGGCAACTCGAAGTATTTCGCCAGCATGACGAAGTCAGTATTTCCGGAGGACTCGCTGATCGTGAGTTCGGTCACTGGATGAAAACGCTTCAAGCCGGGGAGTCATTGGTCGCGCCTCCCGCCATCCTGACGTGCGTGGCGGGTTCACTGGATTTGCTTTGCGACCGCCTGACTGAATCGCAGCAGTCGGCGGTGGACGCACAACCCGCGGTGGAGCAGGATTTGCCCATTGTTTTTAATGAATGGTGCACGACGTGGGGCGATCCGCAGCACGACAAATTATTGGCCATGGCGGATCGCCTTAAGGGTTCCGATGTCCGCTATCTCGTAATCGACGCGGGATGGTACAAGTCGGAAGAAAGCGATTGGAGCAGTGGTCACGGGGATTGGGTGCCCAGCAAAAAACTTTTTCCGCAAGGCATCGAAGCCACCGCGGCGGCAATTCGCGCACGAGGGCTGATTCCGGGACTTTGGTTTGAAATGGAAACGGTCGGCTCTCAGTCCACGGCATTTTCACTCGGCGATCTTCTTTTGCAGCGTGATGGGCGGCCGGTCACAGTGCGCGAACGACGTTTCTGGGACCTGAATAATCCTGAGGCGGTCGCGTTTCTGTCGAGCCGGGTGATCGATTTACTCGAGCGCGGCGGATTCGGATACTTGAAAGTCGACTACAACGAAACCCTCGGACTCGGTGCACAACATCCCGACGGGTTGGGGGAGGGACTGCGACAGCAGGTGTTGGCCAGTTATCGATTCTTCGAAAAAATTTGCGAGCGGTTGCCTCACCTGGTGATTGAGAACTGTGCGTCGGGAGGACATCGCCTCGAGCCGTCGATGCTGGGCAGAACCGCCATGTCGTCGTTTTCCGACGCCCACGAACTGGTGGAAATCCCGATCATCGCGGCAAATCTTCATCGATTGATGCTGCCCCGACAGTCGCAAATCTGGGCAGTACTCCATGCGACGGATTCGGAAGCACGACTGGTTTACAGTCTCGCCGCGACCTTTCTCGGTCGGATGTGTTTGTCGGGCGAAATTGAAACGCTTTCACCGGGCCAGTGGGAAATCGTCTTGAGGGCGCAACGGCTCTATCGTCGCGTCGCTCCCATCATTAAGCACGGTGTCAGCCGCCTCTCGCGGGAAATGGGCGAAAGCTGGCGTCACCCGAAAGGCTGGCAGGCAATGGTACGCGTGGCGACTGACGGCCGCAGCGTGCTGGTCGTCGCCCACGCCTTCGCCAATGCGTCCGCCCATGCATCGATCGATCTCGGTGACCGCGGCGCCTGGGGAATCGTCGACGGCATGGGGGCGGAGAATCGGCCTGTCATCGATCAATCCGGAAAACTGAAACTGACCTTCGACGGAGACTTCACCGCGCAAGTCTGGTTGCTCCAAAAAACCTGACCGGAGCGACCCTCCGATCCGCAGATTTTTTAACCACTAATAGTTTCGCCAAATACAAGGCGGCGAAACTTTAGGTTACCCCTCCGACTAATCGTCTCCGGTTTTGGTTGCGGGGGAGTCCGGTTGCCTCGCACGACGGTGCGTGGACAAGTGCCGGGATGCGAGCACGCAGCAACGGTGCTGATCGCAGACTGGCTCGGATCTTCACCCTGTGTCGTGTAGCCCGCGCCGGGAGGCGCGGGACCCTGCGCTCCCGCGCAGGGCTACTTTGCCGAGTAGGATGAAGCGCACGAATAGGTGGGAAATTCAGGCCGGGTTTATAGATATATCCTCCGCGATCTCCGCGTTAAATTATGGATTTTGCCCACGAAACACACGAAGCAATACCGCTTCCGCACCTTTCGACATTCGTTATTCGTCATTCCGGATCGGCCTTTCTTGTCACTTGCCCCTTGTCCCTTGTCACTTCGCGGCCGCTGCGGCCGCGGCCGTGCTTAACGTGAAAAGCATATCCTGTGTGGCCATCGCAAGCTGATCCGGCCCTCCTGCTTACAATCTATGTCGCGATAAAGTCGGGTCCGCTTATTTATTCAGAAACTCCGCCCGTCCTTACTCCGTCTCGCTTTCTCACCCTATGGTCTTGTTTCCCTTTCCGTCCCGGCTGCTCGCCCTTGCGGCATTGTCGCTCGTTTCCATTAACGCCGTCGCCGCGACTTATGCGGTCGACTCGGTGGCCGCTCTGCAATCGCGCATCGCCGCCGCCGTGCCTGGCGATGTGATCACATTGAAGGACGGAGCCTACGTCACGGCGGCCGCCCTCGCTGTGAAATGCGCCGGCTCCGCGGATCATCCCATCACGATCGAGGCGCAGACCGTGGGCGGTGTGGATCTGGGCGGAACACACGGTTTCGAAGTCGTTTCGCCCGCCGCGTGGGTCGTTATCCGCGGCTTCAAGTTTACGCACGCCGCCGGACACAACACCATCGCGGTTGGCGCCACCCACATACGATTTACGCGCAACACGTTTCAGTGCTCCGGACCGGGTGCAGAGATCGACATCGCCGGCGACGATGCGGAAATCGATCGCAACGAATTTCGCGACAAGAAACTCGTGGGCAACATGGTGTCGGTCACCGGCCTCGGAGAACAAGTCGCGCGCCGGGTCTGGCTGCATCACAATTATTTTCACGATTACGCCAACGCGCATCAGAACGGCGCCGAAACCGTGCGATTTGGCCGCAGCTTTTATAGCATGTCCCGGGGCGATGGCCTTATCGAATACAACCTCTTCGTTCGCTGTGTGGGAGAAAACGAAATTATCACGAACAAGTCGTGCGCGAATACTTATCGCTATAACACGTTTCTCGACAGCCCGGGTGGTGAACTCAGCCAGCGGCATGGCAACGATTGTTTGATCTACGGTAATTATTTTCGCGGTACCCAGGGCATTCGCGCCAGTGGCGACCGGCACCAGATTTTCAGCAACTACCTCGAGGAGAATTCAATCGCGATTACGATCTGCAATGGCGATGGCGAGGTTGCCGACGGCGCCAAACTTACCAGTCATGATCGTCCCGACGATTGCGTTGTCAGCTTCAACACCCTCGTTAACAACAAGGTCAATTTCCAGATGGGCGCACGCGCGAAGGGACTCGGTGCGACCAATATTACGTTCGCGAACAATATCATCCAGGGCGGTGGCCCGGCGGTCTCGATCAGCAAGACGGAGCCTTACCCAGGCGCGGTCTGGCAAGGAAACCTTCTCTGGCAAACCGCCAGCGTGGGCGACATTCCCGCCAGCGGTTATGTGACGGAGGATCCACACCTGGCCACTGACGGAAATGGCGTTTTCCATCTTCAGGCCGGCAGTCCCGCCATCGGATCGGCGGTCGGCAAATATTCCGCGGTCGTATTCGATCTCGATGGCCAGCCCCGCGCGGATCCAAAGGACAAAGGTGCCGATCAATATCTGCCGACCGCGCCGGTCACTGCCCATCTACTCACGCCCGCCGACGTCGGTCCCGCTTCGGGCCCCAACGAAGCTGCGAACGCGACCCACGCTGCGGCGTTGCCCGCGCCCGATGCAGACGACGGCGGCATCAATTTGCCGCCAGGGTTTCGCGGCTTGATCGTTGCGGACAATCTCGTGGTGGACCGAAAGGTCGGCAAGACCTCGGAAAAATTGCGATTCCTCGCGGTTGCGCCCAACGGCGATCTCTACGCCAAACTCTATCACGGAAAAATTCTTGCCCTGCGCGATACCGACGGCGACGGACGCGCGGATAAGATCGAGGAATTTGGTCCCGGCGATGGGGGTACGCACATCCAGTTTCACGACGGCTGGCTCTATCACTCGAGCCGCACTGCGGTGTATCGCTACAAATATATTCCGGGTGAACTCGTTCCTTCGTCACCGATGGAGACGGTTATCCATGATTTGCCGGCTGAAAAAGATCACGACGCCAAGGCCTTCGCCTTTGACGATCAGGGCCGGATGATTGTCGAGGTCGGTTCTCCTTATAATATCTACGCCGACGGCGACCGGCGTCTCGGCGCCAAGGGAAAATCTCCGGCCGAAGTTGACGAATTTCAGAAAACCTATGGTGGCTTCTGGCGTTTCGATCCCAACAAGCTCAACCAGACGCAGGCCGACGGGGTGCGCTTTTCGACCGGGCATCGCCACAGCCTCGCTCTGGCCTGGCATCCGACCTCACACGAATTTTTCATGGTGATGATGGGGCGAGACCAGATGAACACGATTGCACCCGAGTACTACGACGAACTCGACAATGCCGAGCGCGACGCTGAGGAGATGCATTTGTTGCGCGAAGGCGTTAATATTGGCTGGCCCTTCACCTATTGGGATCCAATCAAGAAAGCCCGCATGGTCGGCCCCGAATACGGTGGTGATAATCGCAAGCGCGACGACAATCCGCTGTTCGACAAACCCGTAGTGGCTTTTCCGGCGCACTGGGCTCCGTTGCAAATGGCGCTCTATACCGGTACGCAATTCCCGGCTCACTATCGCAACGGAATGTTCGTGGCGTTTCATGGTTCATGGAATCGCGCGCCCCGGTCGCAAGCCGGATACAAGGTTTGTTTCGTTCCCTTCAATGAGCAGGGTCTGCCGACGGGTGCCTACGAGGAATTCGCCGACGGTTTTCCAGGCACGGAATATTTCACCAACACGCGCGACGCCCGCTATCGTCCCTCCGGCGTCGCGATGGGGCCTGACGGTTCGCTGTATGTGAGCGAAACTGAAAAAGGGCGCATCTGGCGAATCATCTACACCGGCGAGACTGCCGCTTCCGTTCCGGCGAAAAAGCCGGTGGTGATCGCCGCGCCTCCGGCCCCCAAAGGCCCGATCGGTGCCGACACGCCGGGCGGCAAATTTTACGTCCAGGTCTGTGCCGCCTGCCATATGCCCAATGGAAGCGGAGTCCCGGCCATGCAACCTGCGCTCGCGGGCAACGCCACCGTCGCAGGCAATCCCAATCTCCTGATCAAGGTGATCCTCCGCGGTCCCGCGGCCGCACTGCCGGCCGAACGCGAGAAGTTCAGCAATGTGATGCCGGCCTTTGGTGCGATGCTCAACGATGCGGACGTTGCGAGCCTGGTGAATTACCTGCGCGCAAACTTCGCCCCGGGCGCCAGTGAAGTCACGGCCGCCCAAGTCGCCGCGCAACGTGCTTTGCCGTAATGATCACGTGGGAAGAAATCGATCTTCAGGAATTTTAACCGCTAATAGTTTCGCCAAAACAAGGCAGCGAAACTTTAGAAGTCCCCTTCGACTAATCGTCTCCGGTTTTGGTTCAGAGGTGTCTGTTTGCCTCGCACGCAGGTGCGGGGACAATCGCCCCAGCGCAGGCTGGTGGACGATCCCTGGGAAGCGAGCGCGCTTCAACAGGGCGTACCGGGATGCGAGCACGCAGCAACGGTGTTTGCCTCGCACGCAGGTGCGGGGACAAGTACCGGGATGCGAGCACGCAGCAACGGTGCTAATCGCAGACTGGGTTGGCCGGGCGCAAGGCCCGGAGAATTTCGCGGGTCGTGAAAACCGAGGTTTGATGCAGCGAGCCGATGAGTGTTTGGTGATTGGTTGGCGTGACGGCCTTGTGCGCTACCAGAGTGAAAACGTGTTGTGCCGCGTCCTCGGCCAGTGGCCTGTATCCGACTGATTATCTCCGGCTTTAGTTTGGAGGAGTTAATGCATTCTGAGGTTTAGTCCCTACGCCATAAGCCTTGAGCGAGAATGTAATTCGTTCACCCTAGCGAGCGACGCCGCTTATTTGGATGAGCGGCATCGTATGCTGACATTCACCACTGTCATGGAGGAACGGATACCCCGCCCGTTTCTCCTGCGCTCCGCGGCGGCATTTCTTGCCATTGCCGCGGTGTGCGCCGCCGTTGCGCAGGATGCCACGACGGATACGGATCGCGGCCCGTCCGTTAAGAAATTGAAGCAAATGAGTCTCGACGAATTGATGGACGTCGAAGTCACTTCGGTCTCGAAGCGGCCGGAAAAACTCTTCGAGACCGCGTCGGCGATCCAGGTCGTGACTGGCGACGAAATTCGCCGCGCTGGGGCGACGAGCCTGGCCGAAGCGCTTCGGCTCGCTTCAAACCTTGAGGTGGCGCAGATCAATTCCCAGCAGTGGGCTATCAGTGCACGCGGGTTCAACAACGCCTCCGCCAACAAACTCCTCGTGCTCATGGATGGACGCACGCTCTACTCGCCGCTCCATGCCGCCGTATTTTGGGACGTACAGGATACGCTGCTGGAGGATGTCGATCGCATCGAGGTGATCAGCGGTCCCGGCGCCACGCAATGGGGCGCGAATGCTGTCAACGGCGTCATCAACATCACCACCAAAAGCGCGAAGGACACGCAAGGCCTGCTGGTCGAAGGCGGCGGCGGGTCGAAGTTGAACGGCTTCGGCGGCGTGCGCTACGGCGGTACATTTGCTTCAGGGGTGCATTACCGAATTTACGGGAAATATTTTAATCGCGACAGCACTCGATTCGGCGACGGCCGCGACGGTGCCAATAATTGGGAAATGAAACAGGGTGGTTTTCGGGTGGATTGGGATGCCGACGCCAACAACCTCGTCACGCTGCAAGGTGACTTCTACGACGGCCATGTTGGCCAGCCGGGTACGGCCGATATCAGTGTGAGCGGCGGCAATCTGCTCGGTCGATGGACACGCACACTGGAGGGAAAGTCCAGCATCTCGCTGCAATGGTATTCCGATCACACCCATCGGCGCATTCCTGGCACGTTTGCCGAGGACCTCGATACGCACGATATCGATTTCCAACACCGCCTCACCTTAGGCGACCGGCACGACGTCCTCTGGGGTGCCGGCTACCGGTTGATCGATGACCGTCAACATAACGACTACCCGTTGCTCGCGTTTCTGCCGGCGCATGTCAGGCGCCAATGGTTCAATGTATTTTTGCAGGATGAAATCGCGCTGGTAAAAGATCGGTTGCTCTTCACTTCGGGCGCAAAGCTCGAACATAATTTTTATACCGGCTACGAACTTCAGCCGAGCGCCCGCCTCGCATGGCTTATAAACAAAGAGCAGACCGCGTGGGCAGCGGTCTCCCGGGCCGTTCGCACGCCCTCACGCATCGATAGCGAATTTTACTCTCCCCGGGATCCGCCGTTTACGTTTCTTCAAGGCAATCCCCATTTTGTGTCTGAAGAGCTGATCGCCTATGAACTGGGCTACCGGGTGCAATTCCGGTCAGAACTCTCCGTCGGACTGGCACTATTTTATCAGGATTACGACCACCTCCGCTCGATCGAACGGGTCAATTCCGCAACACCGTTTCCAATTTTTCTCGGCAACCTCCAGATGGGTAAATCCACCGGAGTGGAACTGACCGCGGACTACCGGGCAACGGACACCTGGCGGTTGCATGCAAGCTACACGCAACTCCACCTGGATCTGCACAGCAAACCCGGCAGCACTGACGCCGCGCCGGTCGACACCGATCCGGAGCACCAATTTTCGCTGCGCTCCTCACTGGATTTGCCCGGCCATTTCGAGTTCGACGCCGTTTATCGCTTGGTGGCGCGCCTGACCAGCTCGCGCGTCCCCGCTTACGATGAAGTGGACGTCCGGCTCGGCTGGTCGCCTTCGCCCGCGTTGGAGTTTTCTCTGGTCGGACAAAACCTTCTGCGTCCCAGTCACGCGGAGTTCAACGCCACCCCGTCCCGTCAGCTGATTGCGCGCAATATCTATGGGAAGTTCACATGGCGCTATTAAAGGTCCTCTTTCATGGATACCGTTGTTGGCCGAGCCGATGTCCGATGACCGCGCTCGCCTGGGTCTTATGGTGCGGCCTGGCCGTCTCTCTCCCGGCGGAGCCCACGCGCGAATATCAGGTGAAAGCTGTATTCCTGTTCAACTTCGCCCAATTTGTGAACTGGCCAGCGGGCGCGTTCGCCGATCCGCAGGCGCCACTCATCATTGGCGTCCTCGGTGACGATCCGTTCGACACGGTCCTTGATGAAGCTGTGCGCGACGAGAAAATTGGCGCCCGACCTTTGCTGATCCAGCGCTACCAGCGCGTCGAGGATATTGGCATCTGCCATATTTTGTTCATCAGTCGTTCCGAGACGGGACGGCTTGAGCAGATCGTGGCTCGTTTGCAAAACCGCAGTATCCTGACCGTCGGAGATACCGATGGTTTCTCCAGACGGGGAGTCATGATCCGGTTCCTCAGCGAGAACAACAAGATCAGGTTGCGCATCAACCTGGACGCCACCAAAGCCGCCAGCCTTATGCTCAGCTCCAAACTGCTCCGGCCGGCGGAGATCGTCACCACCGGGAGGGATTAGCCGCGATGACACTGTCGCTCAAAAATACTCCCATCCGGCGCAAGTTGACGACGATCATCCTGCTGACCAGTGTCGCGGTAATGGTGCTGATGGGCGGGGCTTTTTTCACCTACGAGTTCCTCTCTTTCCGGCAGACCAAAATCCGGCAGCTTTCCACGCTTGGGAAAATCACTGCCGCCAACAGCACGGCTGCGCTGGCGTTCGAGAATCAGGAGGATGCGAAGGAAATTCTGTCTGCTCTCAAAGCCGAACTCCACATCGTGGAGGCGGCCCTTTACCGCGAGGACGGTCGACTCTTCGCCAAATATCCGGACGACCTGCCCACGGACGCGCTCCCGTCCGCGCCCGGCCCGGTCGGCTATCATTTTGCGGGGTCGCATCTGTCCGGCTTTCAGCCGGTCCTCCAACGGGACCGCCGGCTCGGTGCGCTCTACCTGAAATTCGACACGGGCGTGGTCATGCGGGAGTGGCTCTGGGACTCCTTCCGCATCGCTCTCGCAGTGATGGCGGTGGTTCTCCTGGTGGCCTACATGATTTCCCGGACGCTGCAAAAGCAGATTTCCCATCCCATTCTTGCCCTGACTGAAACGGCCCGCGCCATTTCCGAGCGTCGCGACTACTCCGTCCAGGCTGTCAAAACGGGCAACGATGAACTGGGTACGCTCACCGACACCTTCAACCAGATGCTCGCACGCATCCACGAGCAAAACCTGAATTTGAGTGAAAGCGAGAATCGCGTGCGCTCCGTCATCAATTCAGCGTTGAGCGCCGTGCTGGTGATTAATTCCGCGGGTGAGGTCGTTGATTGGAATACGCGGGCCGAACAGATGTTTGGCCGGACGCGCCAGGAAGTGATTGGAAAAAAACTGGCCGAAATAATCATCCCGCTCCGCTATCGGGACGCGCACGAGCGCGGCATGAAACATTTTCTGGCGACCGGCGAGGGACCGGCTTTGAACCAGGTTCTTGAGTTGAGCGCCTTGCGCCGCAACGGCGACGAATTTCCCGTGGAACTGTCCATTAGCCCGATGAAAACCGGCGACGTAGTGACGTTTTGCGGTTTCATCACCGACATCACTGAACGCAAGCAGGCCGAAGATGAGCGCACCCGGCTGCTAGTCCGGGAACGCGAAGCGCGAAGTGAAGCCGAAACGCTCAATGCATTCTCCCGCACGCTCGCCGCCGAACTTGATTTGCAGAAGCTCGTTCAACAGGTCACCGACGCTGCGACCAAGGCGACCTCGGCGAAGTTTGGCGCCTTTTTCTACAACTCCCTCAATGAACAGGGTGAGGCCTACCTGCTTTATACTCTTTCAGGCGCACCGCGCGAAGCGTTCGAGAAGTTCGGCATCCCGCGCGCCACCCCGCTGTTTGGGCCCACGTTTCTCGGACAGGGTGTCGTTCGTATCGACGACGTGCTCAACGATCCGCGATACGGAAAAAATTCCCCGCACCACGGCATGCCTCACGGGCATCTGCCGGTGCGCAGTTATCTGGCTGTGCCTGTCATTTCCCGGTCGGGTGAAGTGCTGGGCGGGCTGTTCTTTGGCCATCCCGATACCGGTATTTTCACTGAAAGCGCCGAACGGATCGTGGTCGGCATCGCCGCCCAGGCGGCCATTGCGATTGATAATTCCCGGCTTTACAGCAAGGCCGAAAAAGAAATCGCCGAGCGCAAGCGCGCGGAAGAGGAGATTCACCAACTCAACCAGACTCTCGAGCAGCGCGTCACTGAGCGCACAGCCCAGCTCGAAGCCACCAACGTCGATCTGGTCCGCAGCCGCGCCGAGCTCAAGAGCCTGTTCGAGTCCATTGACGAGGGCTACTGTATCATCGAGATGCTGTTCGACGATCAGGACCTGCCGGTGGACTACCGTTTTCTAATCATCAATCCCGCCTTTGAAAAGCAAACCGGGCTCGTGGGCGCGCAGGGCCGGCGCATGCTCGAACTGGCCCCTGGACACGAGACGTATTGGTTTGAAACTTACGGCCGGATCGCCCTGACTGGCGAGCCGGCGCGCTTTCAGAACTACGCCGAACAGTTGAAGCGCTGGTTTGATGTCTATGCCTTTCGCTACGGTGATCCGGAAAACCGGCAGGTCGCCATCCTCTTCAGCGATATTACCGAACGCAAAAACAGTGAGGATCAGATCAACCGGTTGAATCTCAATCTTCAGCTGCACGCCACCAAGCTTGAGGCCGCCAACAAGGAGCTCGAGGCCTTTTCCTATTCGGTTTCGCATGACCTGCGCGCGCCGCTCCGCCACATCGATGGCTTTGCCGGGTTACTTCTGAGGACGGACAGCCATCTCTTGTCGCAGCGAGGGCGCGGTTACGTCAACCAGATCACGGATTCGGCCAAGCAGATGGGTATGCTGGTCGACGACCTGCTGGTTTTTTCCCGGATGGCGCGCAGCGAAATGAACTTTGGAGCGGTTGATTTGCAGCAGATGGCGGCGGACACAGTACAGTCGTTGCAAAGGGAGGAAGCCAAAGACCGGGCGATCAACTGGAAGGTGGAAGGTCTGCCGATCGTGCATGGCGACCGGCCGATGCTCCGGCAGGTGTTCGTCAATTTGCTTTCCAACGCCGTGAAGTACAGCCGTCCACGAAATCCCGCAGAAATAGAGGTGGGTTGTTATCACGATACCTCGGACGAATTGGTGATCTTTGTCCGCGACAACGGTGTAGGTTTTGAGATGGAGTACGCGCACAAGCTCTTCGGCGTTTTCCAGCGGCTGCATCGTGCCGAGGATTTTGAAGGCACCGGTATCGGGCTGGCGAATGTGCGGCGCATCGTCACGCGCCACGGCGGCCGGACTTGGGCGGAGGGAAAACCCGGCGTTGGAGCAACCCTCTACTTTTCACTGCCAAAAAAAATAACCAAAAATGAAAGCACTCAGACGAATCCTCCTCGTTGAAGACAGTCCCAAGGACCTCGACCTCACGCTGGATGCTCTCGAAGAGCATGCGCTGGCCAACGCAGTGGACGTTGCCCGCGATGGCGTCGAGGCACTCGACTATCTTTATCGCCGGGGGAAATACGCCGGCCGTGACTCCGAGTACCCCGCCGTGATTTTACTCGATATCAAGATGCCCCGGCTTAATGGCCTGGAAGTATTGCGGCAGATGAAGTCGGATACTTTATTGAAACTCCTTCCCGTCGTCATGCTGACTTCATCCCGGGAGGAACCGGACCTCGAGGCCTGCTACAAACTGGGGGTCAACGCCTACGTGGTGAAGCCGGTTGACTTCCAACAATTCGTCGGCGCGATCAAGCAAGTGGGTGTTTTCTGGGCGATCATTAACGAACCGCCACCGCCACCTGCCGTCGCTGACATCAAATAACGGTTCGCGTCAGGCGAAATCAAAATTTCGCGAAACGCAGAGGCAGGGCTCCGGCGTTTTGGCCGCCGAACTCGCGCAACGCTCGCGGCATACCCGGGGAATCTGTGACCGGATTGTTCTTCTGATTCTCCTGGTGGATCAGATTATTGGATACAGAAAAGCAGCGCCTCCCGAATGGATATTAGGTAAGTGGGTAGGGGGCCGTTGCCCTCAACGGACCGGATTGTTTTGGACTAGCTGTCATGTTTTCCCGCCCTGCGCAGGAGTGCATTGGCTTCCACTGTCACCGCAGCGGGTTGCATGGGTTAAGGCTGTCCGGGTTGTTAAAATTCCATTTTTTGGACCGCCACGACATCCCGATATCCATCGTCTACCGCCATCTTTCGCTTGAGAATAGGGCGATTGTATACATACTTTCCGTAGTTCCCCCGCTCTTTAACCCGCCCCTTTTTGCACCTGCATTTTTCGTAGGTGTCGTTCGCTGGAAAACCGCTTCGTTGCGTTCCCGCCATGCTGACCTCCCGTCTAACCACCTGTTGGGACAGACTCGACCGGGAGACTATTGTCAGACTCCAGGGGCGCAAACTTCACCGTTATCTGCGCGACTGCGTGCTGCCGTTTTCTGCGCATTATCAACGGGTGTTCCGTGAACAACGGCTGACCGCCGACGATTTTCGCGCCCCCGGGGATCTCATCGAACTGCCGTTTACTTTCAAGGAGGACCTCCTGCCGACGACAGACGATCCGCGTCGCACGCTCGGGTTCGCGCTCGTTCCCGACGCGAAAATTCTCTCGCATCGTCCATCCGTCATCCTCCGCGCGTTGCTGCGCGGCCGCGCACGGGTGAAGGAGGAGCTGGATCGCGAGTGGCGCCCGATCTTCATGACCAGTACGACGGGGCGTTCGACGGAATCCGTTCCATTTCTCTATTCGCAACACGACGTCGCCAACCTCGGTATCGGCAGCGGCCGGATCGTGGATATCTGCGGCGTGACGCGTGAGGAACGCATTCTCAACATGTTCCCGTTCGCCCCACACCTGGCGTTCTGGTACATGCACTACGCCGGCATGGCCCGAAACATCTTCACACTCTCTACCGGCGGCGGCAAGGTGATGGGCACCGAGGGTAATATCCGCGCGATCCAAAAGTTGCGGCCCGCCGTACTCGTCGCGATGCCAACGTTTCTCTACCATGTGCTGCAAGAGGCGGTGGAAACAAAAGTCCTGCTCGAAGGCATCCGGTTGATCTGCCTCGGCGGCGAAAAAGTGCCGGGCGGCACGCGCCGGAAACTCACCGAAATGTGCGCTGCGGTCGGATCGCCCGACGTACGCATCGTTGCGACATACGGCTTCACTGAAGCCAAGCTCGCCTGGACTGAGTGTCCGTTCAAACCGGGTGTGCCTTCACCCGGCTATCATCTTTATCCCGATTTCGGCATCGTCGAAATTATCGATCCGGTTACCGGGTTGCCCGTGCCCGATGGCGCCGGTGGCGAGATCGTGTGGACGCCGCTCGAACAGCGCGGGACGGTCGTGTTGCGTTACCGCACCGGCGATTTCATCGAACACGGATTGACCTACGAGCCGTGCCCCTGTTGCGGCCGCAGTCTGCCGCGGCTCGTCGGCAAGATATCCCGCGTGTCCGATTTCCGTGCGCTGCGCTTTCAGAAGATCAAGGGCACAATCGTCGATTTCAACGAACTCGAACATGCGCTCGATAATCTCACCGGCATCGGCACGTGGCAGATCGAGCTGCGCAAAGCACACGATGACCCGCTCGATCTCGACGAGTTAATTCTTCACGTCTCGCGCAACGGGGGCGGTTTCTCCGACACCACGCTCACCCACGAGATGCGCCACTTGCTTCACGCGCAATTCGAGATCACGCCCAACCGGATATTGTTTCATTCGTCCGAGGAAATCCGCGCCTTGCAAAAGGTCGGCGTCGCGCTGAAAGAACAAAAAATTGCCGATAATCGTCCGACATCCGGAATTGGCCAAAAGAGTCTTGCCCGCGACACCGCGCCGCAGACGCGGGCCCGCACGGAGGCGCACGCATGAGTGTTCCCGCTCCACTCTACATCGTCGACGGCGTGCGCACGCCGTTTTGCCGGATGGGTACCGATCTCGCCGGCACCGACGCCGTCGAGCTTGGACGCACCGCTGTCGCGGCGCTTCTTGCCCGCACCGGCCTCGATCCCGCGTTGATCGATGAGGTCATTCTTGGGTGCGTCGGCCAGCCCCCCGATGCAGCCAATATCGCGCGCGTCGTCGCGCTCCGTGCCGGTGTGCCGCGCGGGGTGCCGGCATTCACGGTTCATCGCAATTGCGCCTCGGGCGTCGAGGCAATCACCCAGGCAGCCGACAAACTCGCGGCCGGTCGTGGCGATATTTTCATTGTCGGGGGCACCGAAAATATGAGCAGTTATCCGCTGCTCTATCCGGTGGGTGCCGCCGGAAAATTTGCCGGATTTGCGAAGGCCCGTACATTCGGTGGGAAATTTTCTGCCGCCACCAGGTTCCGTCCGGCCGATTTTGTCCCGCGCGTCAGCCTGATGCTCGGGCTCACTGATCCCATCTGCGGTCTCAACATGGGACAGACGGCCGAGCTGCTCGCACGTGACTGGCATCTTACGCGCGAAGCGCAGGACGAGTTTGCCCTGCGCTCGCACCTGCGCGCCGCGGCCGCACTGTCCGTGCTCGCCGGGGAAATCGTTCCGGTCTTTCCACGCACAACACGGGATGTTGCGGTGGAATCGGACAACGGAGTGCGGGACAATCAGACGATGGTGGCACTCGCCAAACTGAAGCCGGTTTTTGAAAGGCACGACGGGACCGTCACCGCTGGGAACTCTTCACAAATTACCGACGGTGCGGCGGTGCTTCTGGTCATGAGTGAGGCAGGGCTCCGGCGCAGCGGACTCGTGCCGCTCGGGCGGCTGGTCGACTACTCCTATGCCGGCTGCGAGCCGTCGCGCATGGGGCTCGGTCCTGTCTTTGCCATTGCACGCGCTGAACAACGCACGGGACTCGGCCTGAAGGATGCCGAGGTTATCGAGATCAATGAAGCGTTCGCGGCGCAAGTGCTGGCCTGCCGCGCTGCCGCCACGTCGGGCGATTTTGCCCGCGCTCATCTCGGCCGTGATCGGGCGCTCGGCGAAATTCCCTTGGAAATCCTCAACGTCAATGGTGGCGCCATTGCCCTCGGTCATCCCGTCGGCGCGAGTGGCACGCGCCTTGTCCTCACCGCGCTCAAGGAATTGCACCGGCGTAATGCGCGCCGCGCACTTATCTCGCTCTGCATCGGCGGCGGCCAGGGTGCGGCGGTTTGGCTCGAAACCGTCTGATGCGGCCACCATGAACATCTCGCTCACCTTCGGCGCCGACAACGTTGCGCGGCTCACCTTCGACCGGCCAAACTCCTCGGCGAACGTCTTCGATGTTACGACGCTCAACGAGCTCGATGCACATCTCGCCGTGATCGAGGCGCGCGGCGATCTGGAGGGCGTGGTGTTGATCAGCGCGAAACCAAAATTTTTTATCGCCGGAGCGGATCTCAATGCATTTTCCGGCGCATCCTCCGAGCAACTCGCCGACATGGTGGATCTGGGGCATCGCGTGTTTACCCGACTCGAGCAGCTGAAAGTGCCGTCGGTCGCGGCGATTAACGGGGTGTGTCTTGGCGGTGGGTGTGAACTGGCGCTGGCGTGCGACTGGCGCGTGGCCTCACTTGATAAATCCACACTGCTCGGCCTGCCCGAAACGCAGCTCGGCATCCTGCCCGCGTGGGGCGGCTCCGTCCGGCTGCCGCGGCTGATCGGCCTGCCCGCGGCGCTTGGTCTTATTCTTACCGGGAAACAGCTGGCGGGCGCCCGGGCGCTCAAAGCCGGCCTCGTTGATGGGCTCGCGCATCCGGAATATCTTTTCACCGCTGCCTGCCGCCTGCTCGTGCGCGGGAAGCGGGGGCCCACGTCGCGTAAAATTCTGAGCCGCGCGCCGTTCAAAGCGTTCGTCGCATGGAAGGCCCGACGCAATGTCCTGGTTAAAACGCGCGGTCATTATCCGGCGCCGCTCAAGGCCATCGAGGTGTGTACGTCGGCGCTCGGCCAGCCGCTCGCAGAAGCTCTCGCCTGCGAGAAGAGTGGGTTCCTCGAGTTGGTGGGCACGCCGGCGTGCCGGAACCTGATGAACCTCTATTTCCTGCAGGAGCGCGCAAAAAAACTTTTGCCTCCCGGGCCAGCCGAGGCGGCGCCCGTACGCCGGGTCGCGGTCATCGGGGCCGGCGTGATGGGTGCCGGGATCGCGCAATGGATCAGCGCGCGGGGAATCCCGGTGTTGCTGAAGGACGTGGATGCCGCCGCCCTCGCGCGTGGCCTGCGTTCGATTGGGAAAATATATGAAGACGCCACCCGTCGCCACGTCTTCACCGCGACTGAGGCCCGGGCTGGATTCGATCGCATTACGCCGGTGTCGACCAGTGTTCCCCTCGCCGGTGTCGATCTGGTGATCGAGGCGGCCGTCGAAAAACTCGATCTCAAGCAGCGCATTTTTCAACAACTCGAGGCCCGGGTGCGGCCGGATGCAATTCTGGCGACCAACACGTCCGCACTTTCCATCGACGCGATCTCCGCCGATCGCGCCGATCCGGGCCGCGTGGTTGGATTTCATTTTTTCAATCCCGTGCACCGGATGCAACTCGTCGAGATCGTCCGCGGCGCGCGCACTTCAGATGCGACCGTTGCAACCGCGGTGCAGTTCGCCCGGACACTTGGAAAACTGCCGGTGTTGGTGAACGACAGTCCGGGATTTGTCGTGAATCGTATCCTGATGCCGTATCTGGTCGAAGCGGTGCGGCTCTTCGAAATGGGTTGCGCTATTCGCGACCTGGACGAACTCATGCTCGACTTTGGCATGCCCATGGGACCGCTACGGCTGTGCGACGAAGTCGGCCTTGATGTGGCGTTGCACGTGGCGAAGGATCTCGAACGCCGGTTGCCTCATCCGATTCCGCTGAACGATACGCTCGAACGCATGATCGCCAAAGGCTGGCTTGGGAAAAAATCCGGCTGCGGTTTCTATGTTCATGGTGCAAAGGGCGGGCCAGAGGTGCCGAATCCGGCCGCACGTTCCGTCCAGATTATTCCGGCCGAGTTTTCGATCGATGCTGCCACCCAGCTCGACCGGCTCGTGCTGCTCATGGTCAACGAGGCCGCGCGCTGCCTCGAGGAGAAAGTCGTGCGGGCGCCAGAGGACGTCGACTTCTCCATGATCTTCGGCACGGGCTGGGCGCCATTCCGCGGCGGCCCGCTGCGTTACGCCGACAGCCTTGGTGTGCTCGAGACGGTCAAACGGCTTGAAAAATTCGCACTCGAGGTTGCGCCGTATTTCGCACCATGCGAACGCCTGCGCAACATGGTCAGCCAGCGGACGGCTTTCTACCCCGGTTCGTAGCGTTAACCCCAAACTCATACGTCCCATGAAAACCCCCGACGTGATGGATCCACCCACCACTCCGCAACCTGAGGCGGAGAGCACCATCGACACCTCCAGAATGAGTCAGGGTCAGCGCGAAGCACTCGAGCTCACCGAGGCGGCCCGCGGCGCGCCGGCCCAGCGGAGTTTTGCGGGCGAGCTGTTCATGGGCCGGCTGGAACTGGAACAGATTTATCCATTCCCGGAGCAACCGGCGGCCGATGTGGAGGCAGGTCGCCCGTTTCTTACGGAGCTTACACACATTCTGAAACACGAGGTGGACGCCGATCAGATCGATGTGGACGGTGAAATCCCTGACGCGCTCATCGCTCGGCTGGCGAAGCTCGGCGCGTTTGGCATCAAGATTCCCAGTAAATATGGCGGGCTTGGTCTCTCGCAGCTCAATTACTGCCGCGCCACGATGCTGCTCGGCAGCGTCGACGCAAATCTCACTGCGTTGCTTTCGGCCCATCAGTCGATCGGTGTCCCGCAACCACTCATGATTTTTGGCTCCGAGGAGCAAAAACGGAAATATCTACCCCGGGTGGCGCGGGGAGAAATTTCGGCCTTTGCGCTGACGGAAACCGGTGTGGGCTCCGATCCAGCGAAGATGACGATGCGGGCCGAGCCCTCGCCGGACGGAAAGCATTTCATCCTCAATGGTGAAAAACTTTGGTGCACCAACGGTACGCGGGCGAGCGTGATCATCGTCATGGCGCGCACTCCCGACCGGCTCGTGAATGGCAAGCTGCGCAATCAGATCACCGCGTTTATTGTCGAGATGCACAGCCCGGGCGTGAAGGTCGTCACCCGTTGTCATTTCATGGGCCTGCGCGCACTTTATAATGGCGTCATTCGCTTCACCGACGTAGTCGTGCCGAGGGAGGCGATACTTGGAGGCGAGGGCCGTGGGCTGAAGGTCGCGCTGATCACGCTGAATACCGGCCGTCTCAGCATCCCCGCCGCGTGCACGGGTTTCATGAAACGCTGTCTCGATTATGCGCGCGCGTGGAGCGCCGGGCGGGTGCAATGGGGCGCACCGGTGGGCCGGCACGCGGCGATCGCCGACAAACTTGCGCGCATGGCGGCCCAGGTGTTTGCGTGCGAGTCGATGGTGCTGCTTTCCTCGGCGCTCGTGGATCGCGACCACCGCGACCTCCGGATCGAAGCCGCCATGTGCAAATTGTGGGGCGCAGAGGCGGCCTGGCGGGCGATTGATGAAACGATGCAGATCCGCGGTGGGCGCGGCTACGAGACAGCGCAGTCGTTGCGCAATCGCGGTGAACCCATCGTGCCGATTGAGCGCATGATGCGCGACAGCCGGATAAACCTTATCTTCGAGGGCTCGTCTGAAATTATGCGTCTCTTTCTCGCGCGTGAGGCGCTCGACCCGCATTTGAAAATCGCGGGAGGCGCGCTCGACTCCCGCCAGCCTGCGGTCCGCCGGTGCGCGGCCGCTTTGAAAGCGGGTGGCTTCTACACATTCTGGTATCCGCGGTTGTTCCTGCCCGGCGGCGGTGTGCCGCGGGATTTCACGCCGGTGCTGCGACCCATGCTCGCCTACGTTGCGCGCACGAGCCGCCGGCTCGCCCGCGCGCTGTTTCATGCCATGGTGAGGCACGGCCCCGCTCTGGAGCGGCAGCAACTTCTGCTTGGACGCGTGGTCGACATTGGCACCGAACTTTTTGCGCTCACTGCTGCAGCGTTGCGTGCCGATGCGTTGATCAAACGGGTTGATCCGGCGTATCCGCGGGCTGAAGTGGAACAGCTGGCCGGCTGCTTTTTCGGCATGGCACGCCAGCGGATCGCGGCCAGTTTTACCGGACTGGGGCACAACGAGGACAACCGGAACTACGCACTCGCACAGGCGCTGCTTGACGGACGTCACAGCTATCTGCGCCCGGAGATTGTCGATTGAGTGCGGGCGGTGCCATGCTCCGAAACCACTGGCTAAACTGAGTGCCCGACGGCATCAGCCTACTCGATGAATCCCCAAAAAACGCAGTCTTGTCGGATCATGACCACTGAGCCCGACAAGCTTGCACTGGTGCTAACAGGCGGCGGGGCACGAGCAGCCTATCAGGTCGGTTTTTTGCGCAGCCTTGCGCGGTCGTTTCCCGACCTGCGGTTTCCGATTGTGACCGGGGTGTCAGCGGGAGCGATCAATGCGGCGTTCCTCGCGAACAGCACGGAAGATTTCCCGAAGACGGTTGAGCGACTGACAGAATTCTGGAGCCGCATTACGATCGATGAGGTTTTTCGCACGGATTTTGTTACTCTCGGCATCAACATGCTGCGCTGGGCCGTGCAGCTGACATCGGGTGGGACACAGCGGACTCCGCATATCCATGCGCTGGTCGATACTGCTCCGCTGCGCCGTTTCCTGCGCGATGCATTTGGCGCCAATGGCGGACCTTTGACCGGCATTGACGAGAATATCCGGTGCGGCCGGCTGAGCGCAGTGGGAATCACGACCACCAATTATGCGACCGACCAGTCGATCACGTGGATACAAGGCGACGGTCGGACGATTTGGGAGCGACCGGGAAACCGCAGTCGGTCAACCCAGCTGACCGTGGAGCACATTATGGCCTCGTGCGCGCTGCCGCTGTTTTTTCCGGCGGCCCAACTGGAGGGTGCGTGGCATGGAGATGGCGGCCTGCGAACGATTTCACCCCTGTCGCCGGCGATGCAGTTGGGCGCGAACCGGATTATTGCCGTCTCAACCCGCTACGCGCGCAGTCAGGCCGAAGCCGACCAACCGACGACTCTTGGTTATCCGCCTCTGGCGACCGTCGCCGGTGTGCTGCTCGACACAGTATTCCTCGACATGCTCGATCATGACGCCATGAACGTGCGCCAACTCAACCAGCTCCTGATCGATCATCCGCGGCGTGCGGAGACCGGTTGGCGGACGGTGGAATTGATACTTCAACGACCTTCGAAAAATCTCGAAAGCCTCGCCCATGAGTTCGAAGAGGAGCTTCCTGCGACATTTCGTTTTGCCACCCGGGGACTCGGCACGCTCCAGACGAACCACGCCAACCTGCTGGCCACATTGCTTTTTCAGCCGGACTATATCCGCCGGATGATCGAAATCGGTGAGAGTGATGGCGAGCAGCGCCGCGCGGAGATGGCGGAATTTCTCGGACGGTGAACCCCAAAGGCGCCCGGGCTCAATTGTCCTAAAAAACGCAGTTGAACCACCAAGACACGAAGGCACAGAGAGAGGAAACCAAGGAAATGAAAGCACACATCGTTCCACCTGCCGGGTGAACTCCACCGCCGGACCAAGTTCTCACAAACGTTTTTTTCTGTGTGCTCTGTGGTTCAATTCATCTGCGGAATTTGAGATTGCAAAAGACATTCCGTGTATCCATAAAACCAGATACCCATATCGGCGCCGGTCCATTCATGAAACCGGACCAGGTTGACCGCCCAGGCCGAGTTGTTCAAGCTGGGGAACAATATGCTTTTGGTAACACTTGGGGCAGATGCCATGGGAAAAGCGGGCCTCGGTCCGGGTCGAAACATACGCCTCCAATTGCTGCCAGTAATTGTGATCGTCGCGGATGCTTTTGCAGTAAGAGCAAATCGGCAGCAGGCCGGACAACTCACTGACTTCCCTCTGCAGGGCGAGTAACCGTTCCGCTACGCGCAGTCGTGCAGCCAGTTGCTGTTCGTCCCAAGGCTTGGTGATAAAATCGTCCGCACCCGCGCCCATCCCTGTTAGAAAATAATCTCTGCCATCGAGCACGGTGAGCAAAATGACGTAGGTATATTTGGGCGGGGGAATGGCTCGGATTCGGCGGCAAAGGTCCAGGCCATCCAGTCGTGGCATGTTCCAGTCGGTGAGTACGAGGGGTATGTTTTGGGTTTGAATCATCGTCCACGCCTCCTCTCCGTCGGCGGCCATGTGAACTTCATGTCCGAAGCGTCCAAGGGTTGATCCAAGGACCAACCGTGTACTGAAATCGTCGTCTACAATCAGGATTTTCATGAGGAAAGTGGGGGGAGTTCCCGGTGCAACTCAGCTTCGACGCGCGCTAATTCGCCCGTCAGTTGAACCAACAGGACTTCGGCTCCGACAAATTCAGCGTCATTTGCGACGGCCACCAGCGCTCTGGCCGTGGTCGCGAGAGCATGCGCTCCCACGGTGGCACTCGAGCCCTGCAAGGCATGCGCGGCCTCGCGCAGCGCCACTGCATCCGCACGCTGCACTGCCTTCCGGATGACGGCCACCCGGTCAGCGGCGTCCCGCTTAAATCCGTCAAAAATGCGTCGGAGCAGTCCGGCGTTTTGTGCCTGGGCAAGGGTTCTAAGATGCTTTAGCACTCGCGGGTCGAGCGCGGGAGACAAACCGTTTGATATGCCGGAGCCCGGTATTGTATCCGCGTTTTCGGATTCATTTTCCGGTGACGCGGCTGACCTCCATTTACCTGGCAGCCACCGGCGGAGCATCTCGGCCAGGTTGGCACTGCGGATTGGCTTGCTGAGAAAATCCGACATGCCGGCCGCGAGACAGCGCTCACGATCACCCGATAGGGCTCGCGCGGTCATTGCAATGATCGGCGTCGGGAAATCCGGGTGGCGAATTTTGATTTCTTTTGTGGCGGTAAAGCCGTCCATTTCCGGCATTTCGCAGTCCATGAAGATGAGATCGTAAGGAACTGCCCCAACCATTTTGATGGCTTCAATACCGTTCGTCGCGAAATCGGTGCGACAGTTCAATGTTTCGAGGATCAATTGCGCGACCCGCCGGTTGGTTGACTGATCCTCCACGACCAGGACGTGCGCTGTCGTTTTCAGCGGAGGCGCCTGGTGGATTGGTGGCGATGATCCGTCGGTTGGCTGGCTGGTCTGCACGCTCCGGGCCATGTCGATGACTTCGAGTAACATTGAAGGTCGTACGGGCTTGAGCAGGCATTTGGCAAAGCCCGCCGCATGGCTCTGCTCGAATTGGGACCGATCGACCGTGGAAACGAGAAGAATGAGTACGGTTTCACGCAGCCAGGGATCGTTCTTGATCAATCGTCCCAACTCCACGCCATCGCCGGATATACGGAAATCGATCAGAACAACGGTGAAGGGATCATTTGTTTTGCCGGCGTGGCGCAACCGCGCGAGTGCTTCGTCAGCTGAGGCCGCGCTTTCGCCGCGGAGTCGCCAGGCGGTGAGAAGCTCGACCACGACCCGCCGGGTGATCTCATGGTCGTCGACCACCAACACCCTTGCGCCGGCCATCGCTCCGTGACCGGAAAACGGATCGGAAGTCTCGGGTGCGAGAGGCAGGGGGAGGGTTACACAGAAGTTAGAACCGGCTCCGGGGACACTGCTGACGGTGATCTCTCCGCCCATGAGTTCGACCAGTTGCCGGCTGATGGCCAGACCGAGTCCGGTGCCACCGAACCTCCGTGTCGTGCCGGCGTCGGCTTGCTCAAATTTTTGAAACAAACGGTCCCGCATGTCCGGGCCGATCCCGATGCCAGTGTCCTGAACCTGTAAACGAACCTGGGCGCGGTCGTCGATCGGCGGAAGACAATCCACCTCGATGATAACGTGACCTTTGTCCGTAAATTTAACCGCGTTGCCGGCAAGATTGAGCAGCACCTGCCGGATCCGAATCGGGTCACCGACAAAACGGCGCGGGGTTCCTGGTGCGTAGCGAACCACCAGATCGAGGCCCTTCGCATCGGCGCGGGGAGCGAGGATGGCGGCGCCCGCCTCGACGGTGCGCGACAGGTTGAAGGATACGGGCTCGATCTTTAGTTTCCCCGCTTCGATTTTTGAAAAATCAAGAATGTCATTGATGACGGTGAGAAGCGCCTCGGTACTCGCATGGGCGATCTCGGTGAATTCGCGCTGGCGGAAAGACAGTTCCGTCTGAAGCAACAGGTCGACCATCGCCATCACCCCGTTCATCGGCGTGCGAATCTCGTGGCTCATATTGGCCAGAAACTCGCTCTTCGCGCGATTCGCTTCCTCGGCCGCCGCCTTTGCCTTGCGCAATTCAGCCTCGGCCAGTTTGAGTTCGGTGACGTCGAATAATATTCCCTGAGTGCCAACAATATTTTTATCCGGACCGAACACCGCGGATCTCACGGCATGCAGATGTCGCGTCCTTCCGTCCGGCGCCGTATAGATTTCCTCCACTTCGATTGGCCGCCCTGTCTGCATGATCCGCTCGTGGTGGAGGTTTCCTTGAGCGGCCAGATCCATTTGCCACAGGGCGTCTGCATTCGGTCTTTCCTGGGTGAAAATTTCGACAGCGGTGCGGCCTATGATCCGGTCTGCCGGCGTGTGTTTTAGCTGACAATACCAGGGATTGACGAAGACGAATCGTCCGGCGGTGTCCTTGCGAAAAATCCCGGCGGGCATCTGCTCCACCAGTGAATAGTAAAGTGCTTGTGACTCGCGCAACGCCTCCTCGGCCCGCTTGAGGTCGGTGAGATCCTTGGAGATGCCAAACGTGCCGATGATGTTTCCTTTATGGTCACGCCACGGCATTTTGCTCGTCAACCACCAGCACGCCGTTCCGTCCCGGTAGGTTTGTCTCGCAAGCTGACCGAGCAGAGGCTCACCGGTGCGGACGATTCTCTGTTCGTCCTCATAAGCACGTTGTGCATCGTCGTCGCGAAACGTGTCGAAATCCGTCAGCCCGGTCAGTAGTTCCGTTTCCGACACATCGGAGGGAAGCCCGCGGGCCGTCCGGCGGGCGCGAAGGTCTGGCACGCGCTCCAATGTGTTTTGAACTTTTGAGCGGCTGGCCAGGACGAAGCGCGATTGTTTGTTTTTGAAATAAATCGCGTCCGGTACCGCGTCGAGTAGGGCGCGCAACTGATCGCGTTCATAAATGAGTTTGTCCTCGGCTTCTTTTTTTGCGGTTACGTCTGTGGAAATGCCGAACGTGCCGACAATGGCGCCGGAGCCGTCGCGCCAGGGCATCTTCGTGGTTACTGCCCAGGTAATGTGTCCATCGGGGTAGGTCTCCTTTTCCAGTTTGCCCACGAGCGGACGACCGGTGCGGATGATCTCTTCCTCGTCAGCCCGGGCAGGTCCGGCGTGCTCGATGGTATAAATATCAGCGTCGGTCTGGCCTCGCAGCATGGCGGGATCGGTGAAACCTGCGCGCTGCAAAAAACACTTGCTGAAACGGACGAAACGGGACTCGCGATCCTTAAAGTAAATCCAATCAAGGGTATTCTCCAGCATCGCATCCAGCAAACCGCTCGCCTCCGTCAGTCTGGCGCCGGCTAACTTACGCTCGGTGATATCCGTAATGATGCCGAGTACCCGGGTCGTTTTGTTTCCGTCTGTACCATAGATTTTTCCATGCACCTCTATCCAGTGCGTGCTGCCATCCGGCCAGATAATGCGGGTTTGAAACGTTACTTTTCGTGATTCCGCCAATGCGAGCTGAAATGCGCGGTCGGTTTCGGCGCGGTCGTCTGGATGGACGTGTTGGAGAAACTTCGCATAACCCCAGTCGGCGATTGGTTCATGATAGCCAAAGATCCTGTCGTGCCGCAGCGAGCGTTGCGAGGTGTCATTGGTCAAATCCAGGTCCCAGTCGCCGATCTGCGCGGAATCCAGGGCAAACTCAAGGCGTGCGCGGCTCTCCCGCAAAGCGTCTTCGGCCCGCTTCAGTTCAGTCACGTCGGTGATCGAGCCGACGTAGCCCATCAGGCGGCCATTGGCATCCGTAATGGCCTCGGCCTCACCGATGGTCCATGTGACTGAACCGTCCTTGTGGCAGAAGCGATATTGCATCTTGAAAGGCAGTCGCTCCTTCGTGCTCCGGTCCCATTCGGCAAAAACGCGTTGCCGGTCCTCAGGATGGATGCCGTTTACCCAGCCGGTGCCCAACGCCTCTTCAACCGTCATGCCGGTGATGTGGCACAACTTTTCATTCCAATAGGTGCAATGGCCGTTGGCGGACGTACGGAAGATGCCCACGGGCGAAACCTTCGCCAGGACGGCAAATTGATTCCTGCTCTGTTGAAGGGCTTCCTCCGCCTGTTTGCGCTTGGTGATATCACGGTAGATAGCCAGGAAATGAGTGACGGTTCCGCTGGAGTTGCGCAGGGGCGAAATCTGCCATTCCAGATCGAAATCCGTTCCATCCTTTCGCTGGTTGACGGCTTCGCCCGTAAAGGTTTCGCCGCTGCGAAGGGTCTCGCGCAAACGGTCCAACACCTCCCGGTCGGACTTGGATCCTTGGAGAATCCGCGGGGTCTTGCCGAGGACCTCTTCGGCCGTGTAGCCTGTCATTCGAGTGAAAGCAGGGTTGACGAAGAGAATCTTTGGCCCCGGCAAATCCAGATTCGTATCCGTGATCATGATGGATTCCTCAGACTGTTCCACCGCGGCCCCCAGAAGTCTCAGGGACTGTTTGCGCTCGGTGATGTCACGGATGATGACGACGATTTGTTTTCCCAACAGTGGCACGAACCGGGCCTCATAGTGCGATTCCCGCCCTCGCGCCACCGCTGAATACTCGATGCTGATGGGAGCATCGTAGGTAATCACGCGGTGGAGTGCTTCAGAAAACTGGGACGCGACGTCTTTGAGCGGAGTGTCCTCAATTCGTTTTCCGACCCATTCCGGATGCTCCAGCTTAAGGTCGCCAGTGGTGCCGGCTTTGACGCCAAGAATAGTCCCCTGATGGTCGATGCGGAACACGAAATCGGGGATGGCTTGGAACACGGCTCTCATCTCCGAATTCGCGTCGAGCAGTTCCTGCGAACTCAATTCGAGTGAATGTTCCAGCATTCTCCGATCGGAGTCGAAGCCCTGGTACGCGTCGTTCACCTCGTTGACGAATGCCTGCAATTCCGGCGGAATACTGGCCGGGTTTCCAAAATGGCGCTTGAGCTGGCGAGCCAGCAGACTGTGCGTCCGTTCCATTTTTCAGATTTCTGAAAGGACGGTGATGGTCATCGTCTGGTTGTGCAGTTCGCATCTCGCTCCGGGCGTGAAAGGGGAGATTTCTCCATAGGAATAAAATCCGGCCAGGGTGGTGCGTGGGCCAAAAATTTCCCGCACTGCCTCGACCTCTTCCTCGATGCGTTGTTTAAGCACCAGTTTACGGCCGACACAACTGATGAGGATCGCCAGGTCGGGAGCCGTCGGGCCGATGGCCTGATAGCTGTTCTGCGCCGCGACGGTCGCGCCGTCGATCAGCCGGTCAAAATTAGCTTTCATCAAACGGGCATACGCGCCCTCGGGAATGTCCCCTGCAAACGTCAGGCATTGAGTAGCTTCATCGACGGAGAGAATCGTACGGACCACCGCCGTTTCGGCCGTCTTGGAGCGAATGCTCAGCGGAAATAGGAGTCCGGTGCCTGGTAGACCCTCCGCATGTTCTCCCAGGTACTGCTTGTAGAGACCCAGCGCGGAATGGCCATCCAGCTCGTACAGGATGTTTGCCTTGGATTTGGTGACGAGTCTTTCCGGGCCAAAGGAATCCCAGCCGCCGAGGGAGGCGAAACCCACCTTCAAGCGGCTGCCATATAATCCCAGTGCAGCGACGGTGTTGGTTTCGGGAACGCCGTCCCGGAATACGAGCGTTTCCCCAAAGCGGGAGCCATCACCCGCCAGGCCTCCAGTCGTGGTGATGCCTCGGGGTAAGTGTCTTTCCAAACCGGATACGAAATCGCTGCCGTTGACTTTCAGGCCATCGGAAAGCACGAGGACGTGCGCCAGAGTTTCATCCGTGCCGGTGGCCGGGTTGCGTAACGAGACCGGCAGGGTTCGCGCGATTTTTTCGCCCGCCTGAAAGCTGTCGGGAATCCGTTTCAGATCGACTTGGGCAGTGCGGAACCGGGTGTGTTCAAAATAGATTGCCGTAATGACCAGCGAATCATCGGATACCTCGGTGTCGCAGATTTCCCCGGCGGTGGAGCAGCCGAAAACGTGCGCGGAGGGATAGTCGTTGCGGATGGTGGCCAGGAGATCCTGTTTTCGTAAAGCGGCGACTGAACCAAACACCATGACGAGGTGGGCGGATTTTGCGATCGGCCCGGGGGTTGCTGGCCTCCACCCGCGTGTCGAGGTCCATTTTCTCTGTTCAGTTTTCATGAGAAGGTATCCGGCGGAATTGATTGGCGATGGGGCGTGCGCAAAGTCGTCTCGCGGCGGATTGACAAGCCTCGGGACTGGCTGAACGGAACAGCGGCGTTATACCGCGATGGTGAGTCAGAGTGACGACTGGTAATCGTCAGTCGATTGACGGGGAGGTATTCCAGGCCGTTTCCGGCGAAACGGCCGACGCTAAAACTGCTGCGATGATTTGGTTACACGAGGTGGCATTGAGGCAGCCGCAGATTTCCGCGAGCTGAGGGGTTTCCCGTGTTTGGGGTTTCATTTGGTCCGGTTGCAGACCGCTTACAAATCGGTTTGTCTGGTTTGGGCTATGTCATGCGTTGGGGTGGAAAGCTTTGTATCCGCAACCGAAAATACGCCCGTCCGAGCAAATGTAACCTGAGTGCTGCCAAATAGCTAGAAGGTTCACTCGCCAATGTCACGACCCAAGAGTCGGACTTATGCCGCATACGTGGCCCAAAACCAGCGCAACCAGACGGGCACAATTCGTATGCGCCACCCGGACGCGGTTAGGAATCCTTACTTTCTGACCGCGCGAGTTCCGTCAGATTGCGGCCATACCTGGCCTCTTGTCTCTTTGAATTCACATCACCGCCCGCAATTTCCTCGCCTCGGCCAGAAGTTCCTGGGCCGCGATGAGAGTTTCGACGGGAGTGTTTTTTGGCGTTGCTGCCGTCGGCGCGGGAGTGGGTTCATCGGGATTTCCGAGTCCGCTTTCGCGAAAACGGCGGAGACGTTCGAGGATCAGGTCCCTGATTTCGGATGCATTCGTTACGCCATGAAACAAACCCAGGTGCATGTCTTCGCCTTGTTTTTCGTCCTTCTCTCCGCCGCCGCCCGCCGACTGCACTTTCACATCGGCCAGGCCCATCAGGCGCTGAAGAGGGCCGTGACTTACGACGACCTGCTGAATATTGGCGAAACTCATGGTGGATTCCGACACCTTCCAAATGCCATGGCGAAGCCGGAGGCTGCGATCCGTCACCATGTACCAGCGCATTTCATAATCGAGCCGGCGCACCGCGTAGGTAATCGGAATCTGGAGCAGGTAGATGACAAAACCAAAAATTTTCAGACTCCAGATCAACGGAAAAGCCCACAGGGGGAGGAGTAGGGCGAGCTCAACAAAAATTTGTTTAAAACCCGCCATGCCTCCCCCCTTTGCTTCCGCCGCCTGCTTGAGTTTGTCCGGCAGATTGATCGTCCGATTGTCTCGCCGTGGTTTGGCCCCGGGAGACGCATTCGTCGCGGACGTTGTTCTAATTTGCCCGCCCGGTACCAGGGGCGCGGCCGGCGGACTTGCGCGTTCGATTCTCTGGAGGTCGGCGATTGCTTCGACGTCGATTAGAATGACGGCCCAAAAGATAATGCCGCCGAGAGCGAGCAGCTGGGCTGCGGTCCAGGTGGCTAGACGCAGCGTGTAGTAGTTCCGGCCGGCACGAAATACCTGCAACGAAGCGGGATCGCCCATCGGCGGGTGTGGGGCGTCAGGAACTTTCAGGAAGGCGAGCACGCGCCGTCGCAACGGTTCATACATGGTGTGGTTCCTCCGGCCGGGTCAGCGTGCGTTTTTCCATCGTTTCGCGAAGCGCGCGGAGTTCGCGCGCGGTTTCCCGCAAAGCCAGGGTCAATTCGTCCGCGGTCGCTTTGTCATCTGCGGAAACAACTCGGGAGTTTTCCGTGGGATGAGCATGACTGTCTTTCACTCCGCGCATTCGCGCATAAAGAAAATCGCGCAACGGTTCGAACTCCTTGATGCCTTCAATGGTCATTTCGGCCGAGTGGCTCCCCGAAGCCGTCTGAACCAGGATGCGGGCGAGTCCGAGCCAGCGTTCAACGAGGTTGGACTTCAGGTGAATATCCTGAATTCGCGCATAATTCAGAATAATCTCTCGACGAAAGAGAAGGCCCCAGCTCATGGAAATACCATCATCGGTGAACTTGTACCGCATGGTATGGTAACGGAAATAAAGCGGCAGAATGAGAATTGGAAATGCCGGGGGAAACATCGCGGCCGTCAGAAGATAATAAGTCCAGAGCGCCTTGTCCGGACGGGTGATGGCCTGAATCTGGCGATCCAATGCGGGGTCGTTCATCAACTTTCAGCCAAGCGCACCGGTCGCCGCGATGCAAGCGGAAGGCAGACCGGGTCGATAACTCCCGGTTACCCGATTGTGCTGGAGGGAGGGACGGAGCGTTTGCCCCGCACCCACGTGCTAGGTAAACAGACCCCTCAGTTCCAAACCCGAAGGCGATCAGTTGAAAGGGTGACGGGAAGTGCCAAGGGACAAGTGGCAAGTGACAAGAGGGGTCGATCCGGAATGACGAATGTCGAACGGTCGAAGGTCAAAAGGACGATGAGGCCATACTACATTTGAGTCCTTTCGCGCGTTTCATCCTACTCCGTAAGGTAGCCCTGCGCGGGCTACACGACACAGCGCGAATATCAGGCCAGTCTGCGATCAGCACCGTTGCTGCGTGCTCGGATCCCGGTACGCCCTGTTGAAGCGTGCTCGCTTCCCGGGGATCGTCCACCAGCCTGCGCTGGGGCGATTGTCCGCGCACTTTCACGCGAGGCAACCGGACTCCTCCGAACCAAAAAACCGGAGATGATTAGTCGAAGGGGACTCCTAAAGTTTCGCCGCCTTGCTTTGGCGAAACTATTAGCGGTTAAAAATCCCCATTCTCCGCGTGTCCCTGTATTCATTGCACGGATGCATCAGGGTTAGTTCGCCCCGGAGCTATTTCTGATCCGAAAGTAATTTGTCCTTTGCTTTTTGGAATTCCGCGTCGCTCAAAACACCCTGGTCTTTGAGCGTTTTTAGCTTGGCCAGTTGATCGGCGAGATTTGATCCAGCTCCAGTAACCGTGGTGGTGGTGGCGCCGAGACTGAATGCCTGTGGAAAATTGGGGTCGCCGGGCTGTGCATTGGTCACCGGTCGACTATAGAGATCAAAGAGTTGCCTGAAACGTCCGAAGGACTCCACCTTGCCGTCCACCAACCGAACCATATAGGGCTGCTCTCGTCCGCTCAGGTTCGGCGCATCGAGATAATACGTGAGGTACACCACATTGGCTTGGGCACTGGTGCTGTCTGATTTGCCCAGGATTGAGAGGACCTGATCCATCGTCATGCCAATGCGAATGTCGTTGAGCCGGTCGGAAGAGGCGGTGCAACCGGAGAGAATTGCACCAACGAGAATCAAGGCGAGGAACTGAATTCTTGTTTTCATGATTTGGAAGAACTGAGAATAAGGGTTGGTGTGATGACGTTCACCGTTGCTCATGAGTGATCGTTCTGCCGCGGGCCTCGTCATAGGCAGTGAGTTCGTAAAATCGGGTCGGTTAGGTTGAGTGTAGGAGCTTGCTTGCAGGCTCCTGCATTTCGAAAGGAGGCGTTGAGGGGGCGGCTTGCGTTCGTTTGAGTAAATGTCCTCCGGGAATTTTCACTTTCGGAATCGTACCGCGAGTGCCATGGCCGTCGAACAAGTGCCGCCAGCTGCGAGCAACCACGTGCGATAGACGAAACTCCCGTCTTCGATGAACGAACCGGCTGCGAGCGTGAATAACACCAGGCTCATCGCCGCCATGATGGAGACTGACAACCAGGGCGAACTTTTGCCGGATGCTGGCGAACCTTCTTTTGTGCTCATGGGAAATATTATCTGCAAGGTTTGTGACGCGCGTGATTGCCTCTGGTTTCAATGGCTGCCCGCGCGGCGGGTTGTGGGGCCGATAAGGAGTGTTTTCAGACCCTGTAATCCTCGTTCACTGTTTTTCTGAGCGCAGCGACATCTGAATCCACACGTTCGCGGCTGATGCGATCATCGATCCCATGGATTCTTCACTACGTTCAGAATGACAAACCAGGTTTGAAATCACACCCTAATGGTTTAGCCATACCCAACCTCCCTGTTTTTCCCGCGAAACCCGCGTATCGCAGTGAAAGAAACTCTCCGTTCCCTCTGCGACCTCCTGTTAAAATGTTTTTTCAGGGCTGACTGAGCAAAAAGGTCAGTCCCATCTTCTGTTCATCCCAACCGCCTACTTCGCCTCCTGATTTACGAGCAACCAGTAGTGGCCCAACTCCGCGACTGCGGCGGAGAAATTCTCGAATTCCACCGGTTTGACGACGTAGCTGTTCGCTCCGAGTTTGTAACTTTCGATCACGTCCCGGTCCTCACGCGAGGAAGTGATCACCACCACGGGCATCAGCCGCGTTCGCTCGTCGTTGCGGAGGGCTCGCAGCACTTCGAGGCCGTCCACCTTCGGGAGTTTCAGATCCAGCAACATGAGCTTGGGATGATCACGGGGATCGCGACCGACATAGGCGCCTGCGCCAAAGATCCAGTCCAGTGCCTCCTGACCGTCTTTGAGGACAATCACCTGATTGGCCAGATTGCGTTTGTGGAGCGCACGCAACGTCATCTCGGCGTCGCGCGGATTGTCTTCAACGAAGACGACTTCGATTTTTTTGTGGTCGTTCATGGCGCGGATTCCTTCGGTTTGGGCAGGGAGAAATAAAACGTCGCGCCTTCGTTCACCTTTCCCTCGGCCCAAACGCGACCTTGATGGCGGCGCACGATGCGTTGAACCAGGGCGAGTCCGACACCAGTGCCTTCGAATTGGTCATCGGTGTGCAGTCTCTGAAAGACACCAAACAGTTTGTGACTGTATTTTTCGTCGAAACCGACGCCGTTGTCCTTCACGGAATAGACGACTTCATCGTCACGGATCGAGCTGTCGACCGTGATGACGGGCGTGGGATTTTTCCCGGAGTATTTGATAGCATTATCGATGAGATTGGCGAGGACCTGCCTCAACATTGCGGCATCCCCCTGCGCGTGCGCTAACGCCTTAAGTTCAAAACGAACGGCCGGGGCATGCGGCGTCGCAGTTGCCGTCGCACTCGCGACGACCGCGCGTACCAGTGCGGTCATGTCGATATCGGCACTCTCCATTTGTTGACGGCTGAGACGTGAAAACGTCAGCAAATCGTCAATCAACCGGCCCATGCGCATTGCCTCGCTGCTCACGACATTGATCAAGCGGTGACCCTCGGCATCGAACCGGTCCGAGTAATCTTCTTTCAACATCCGGATATAGCCGTCGATGCCCCGCAGCGGGGCGCGCAGGTCGTGGGAAACGGAGTAGGAGAAGGCCTCGAGCTCTTTGTTGGCGGTCTCCAGTTGCGCAGTGCGTTCGACGATCCGTTCCTCCAGCTGGTCGTTGAGTTGGCGGATTTTTTCCTCCGCACGTTTGCGTTCGGTGATGTCCGTTGAAATCCCGCACATCGCATAGGGATTTCCAGCACTGTCGAGCAGGGGACACTTGATCGAGATATAGGTGTGCAGTCCGTCCTCATGCGGAGCGACTTCCTCGATTTCCAGGAGGGTGCCGGTGGCAATCACCTTCTGGTCAACGGTGCGAAAGGCATCGGCCAGAGCTTGCGGAAACAGATCGTGATCGGTCTTGCCGAGAATGGCTTCACTCTTGAGGTGAAATATTTCCTCGTAGCGACGGTTGACCAAAATATAGCGCCCATCGAGATCCTTCACGTAAACCACGGTGATTGAATTATCGATGATGGCCCGCATCAACTGCTGGCTTTCGCGCACTGCCGCCTCGGCTAATTTACGATCGTTCACTTCCCGCTGCAAATTCTCGTTGCTGAGCCTGAGTTCCGCAGTGCGTTCAGTCACCCGCTGTTCAAGTTCACCGTAGGCTTTTTGCAGGGCGTCAGGACTGGGGAGCGCCAGCGCCTGGGGAATTAATTTGACCAGCAAAATTGCGGTCGGCACTGAGGCGAGGGCGGTGAGGGCCTTGATTCCGCCAGAGACCCAGTAGTCTGCGTGCCAGATGTTCCAGATCTCCAATAAGTGCGTGGTCCCGCAAGCTAGAATGAACACCGCAAAACACACGTAGATCCAATGAAAGACCAAGTCCTTTCGTTTACGGACGAAATACAGAAGAGTGATCGGAATCGAGTAGTAGGCCAGAGTGATCAACGCGTCAGAAATCGCGTGCAGGGCAATCAGGCTGTCCGTCCAGTAATAACAATGTCCGTGCGGCATGAAGGGCGGGGACGTAAGAATCTCTTCAGTGGCATTCATCATTTGATGCGTCGTTTAAATTGGGGGCGAAAATCCCTACCCAAACATTACTCCACCTTGGCAGGTCGGAGCGTATCCGAACTGCGGAACCTTATCCTATATGGGGTGTGACGCAAGCGCGGTCGTGCGTTCCGATTTCACAAAACATTTTGCACCAAGACCGCCAGGAGAGCAAAGACGGGAAATCTCATCACTTCGCTACCTTGATAAATAGTAACGTCCAGTGCGGAAACGGACTATCTTGGCAGGGGCCGTTGCCCTCAACGGACCGCGCCGAATCGGAGGGCAACCGCCCCAACCGGCCAATCCCCAATCAAAAGTACTAAAGCATGATCGCAGACTTTTTATGAAACCCATCTCCGCGCTCTCTGCGACCTCCTGTTAATAATGTCGGCGCCTTTTCGGGTTTGAAACCGTTCGACCTTCGTCCCTCGGCCTTCGACACTTCTTCCCAAGCCTTCGCGAACTTGGTGTAAAAACTCCGAGGTCTGTTCACCCTCAGCTGGTCAACGACATCACCAATGCCCTCCTTGGCAATTTGAATGCGGCGCACAAATAAGTGCGTCCATGTACCCAGTACCCTTAAAGCGGTTCGCGCGATCGTCGCAGCGAAGTCTCGTTCAGCTCTTGTCCATTGGTATATTCATCGCCGTTGGATTGATGTCACCCTCGTCCAGCACCGCCGCCGAAGCGCCCGTGGCCCTCGTGATTGACGCGCAACATCCTGGCGCCGCTATCGGACCGGAGTTCGCAGGATTGAGCTATGAAGTTTCGACGATTCTTCCTGTGGATGGCGTGCGCTATTTTCGCCCGGAGAATGCGAAACTCATCTCGCTGTTTCGAACGCTCGGCCTCAAGAGTCTCCGTATCGGCGGCAATACGTCTGATCGCAACGTGCGTGAGTTGCCGACCGAGGCCGATTGGGACAGCCTTTTTGGTTTCGCCCAGGCGGCGGGAGTAAAAGTGATTTACTGTCTGCGTCTTCACCAAGGCGACCCGGCGGTGGACGCTGCGACCGTGAAATACATTATGGCGCACTATGCTTCGCTGGTGGATTCGTTTTCCATCGGCCAGGAGCCGAGCGCCTATCCGGTCGAGAAGATCGATACGCGTCCGGCGGGCGAGCGCATGGGAGCGGCGGTCGAAAAATATCCCTATACGAGTTATTGCGATCAGTGGAAAATTTTCGCCGATGCGATCGTTGCCGCAGTGCCCGAGGTCAAATTCTGCGGCCCCAGTGTGCACAACAATGCCGACTGGGCGCGCCGCTTCATGGAAGATCACGGCAAGGGCCAGCACGTCGCGATGATTACCGAGCATCTCTATCCCGGCGGCTCCGCGAACAAATTACCTTCGGCGGAAGTTGGCCGCGAACGCATGCTCTCCGGCGAGTTTATCAAAGTGTATGAAAAACTCCACGCCGGTTTCGTTCCCGCCGCCCAGGCGCTGGGCTTGCCGTATCGGCTCGAAGAAGTGAACAGCTACTTCAACGGCGGCGCACAGGACGCGAGCAACACCTACTCGGCCGCGTTATGGGGTTTGGACTTCATGTACTGGTGGGCGGCGCACGATGCGGCTGGCCTGAATTTCCACACCGGTGATCGCGTCTCAATGAACAACGACTACCAGCCGTCACGCTACGCCACCTTTACATCGATGCCTGACGGTTTCGAGATTCGTCCGCTCGCTTATGCACTCAAGGCTTTCGATCTCGGCGCGCAGGGACGCTTCGCGCCCTTGACGCTCGAAAACTCCGCTGCGCTCAATCTCACCGCTTATGCCGTGATAGCCAACGACCACAGCATTGCGATTACGATCATCAACAAGGAACACGGACCGGGTGCCCGCGATGCAAGCGTTGCGCTATCCACCGCTGGAGCGAAATGGCGGAGTGCGCAAGTGATCAGGTTACAAGCACCCAATGGCGATATTGCCACCAAGACCGGTCTCACGCTCGGCGACGCCGCGATAGAAAAGGGCGGAACGTGGTCGGGCGCATGGCACACTTTGCCCGCGCCTGCTGCTGATGGATCCCTTTCGATCAAAATTCCCGCCGCGAGTGCGATGATCGTCCGGTTGAGTAACTGAGACAGTCGCTGGCGGTCGTTTTAATTGGCGACGCGTTATTCAATCCACTGTAGCAATCAGGAAAATCGATTGTCTCGCAAAGGAGTTGAAGGATTCGAAATCTCTACGACGTCGCTGAGGTAGGGCGGGACCGCTGGGCCCGCCGTTCTGCTACCTCATGACGCCTCACTTTTTTTCAACCGCTGGCTTGCGCCAGACCCATAGAAAATTGGAGGCCAGGCTAAAGCCCACGGAGAAGAAACTGGCGAGTCCTGCCGCAACGAGATAATGTACGCCGTAAGATTTCAGCACGTTGGCTGCACTCCACCAAATGGCGAAACCCAGGGCATTCGCGACGTGATACTGCCACAGCCGCGTCAGAGTCGGGCGTGGGTGATTAAACACCCAGCGATCAACCGCCAAAAACCGCAAGATCGTGCAGAGTTCTCCCGTGAGTAAAGTGGCGAGCGCGTACGGCCATGCAAGAATGCCTGCTGTGACCTTAAGCAATGCGAGGCTGGCTCCGGCAAATATTCCTGCCACCGCGAACCATCGGATTACCGGGAGGGACAAAATATGTTGCAAGCGCCGCATTTCGTTGCCGGACGTTACCGCCCGACCGGCGACCGGCGAGTGCAAATACAATACGGTTTCGCACTGAAACTGAATCGGTAGCGTGGTGGTCTGGTTCAGCACTGTCTGACCGGGCGCGAGTTTCAGGAAAAGTTTGATGGCGGTGGTAGAGGCCGTTGCCCCCAACGGCCTTCCGGTTTGCATCATAAAATTCCACGGGCCGTTGAGGGCAACGGCCCCTACCACGGACGCATCCGTTGAGGCATCAGTCTCCGCCATGGGAGTCGCCGGCCATCGCCGTCCCACCAGCGGTCTTACGACCGCTGCTACATGTTGCATTCACTTTCGTGATCTTTCGTGTGTTTCGTGGGCAAAAGATCGAATCAGCTGCTGAGATGATTTTCCATCCGCGCAATCGCGTGATTCGCGGACGTGATGACTTGCGTGGGATTTTTTTTCACAACGCGACTACCGCGTCACCCATCCGGATTGAGCCTCCGGTTACAATCTGCGCCCTCAAGCCGCCTTTGTGTACGAGTCCTCTCAGCGTCTCGGGAAATGTCGTTTTGGCCAGGTAGTTGCAGGGTTCGCACAATCGAATGCCGCGAAGACGAACTTCTCCGGCGAGAAATTCCCGTCCAACGAGTGCGTTCAAGTCGACCCCTTCAGTCACCAGGTTCCGTCGCGCATGAAACGCTGTAAACGGCAAACCGCTCTCGCGAGCAAATGCGTCGATTTTCTCTTTTTCCACGAGAGTGATTTCGTAGTCGGGTTTTTGCGGAAGCGGCGAAAAGGTGCCAACGCCGGAAAAGTATCGATCTCCTTCGATTCCTTTGCCGGGCACCGCACGCACTTCAGGCCGGCTGGTCATCGGTGAAATTGGTGAATCGGCGATCAGGATTTGGATAACGGATGGCATGGAAGGGCGATAGTGTGTAGCTGAGCGTTGCGTCCGGGCAATCCGTGAAATTGCTGGATGGCGCCTGCATCGTTGCTCACATCCTGACGGACCGTTGAGGGCAACGGTCCCTACCACAGATAAGACCTCGTAGCTACGAACACGAATTTCCATCTGCCCGGCGTCACTTGCGTCCGGTGAAGATAATTTTCGATGTCCCGTTTTTCACCTCTACATTGAGATTCGTCATGTAGGTGCTGATGTGGATTCCGTCGACGCTTCCGTCGCGCGCCAGGGAATGAAAGACGCCTTCCTGTGATCCGGGAGTCCGGGCAAACATGACATTTCCGATCGAGGGTGTGCCAGGTTCGAGAGGAGGAGTGCCGCCTTTAAATGTCAGCACGTAGCGTTCTCCGACTTCCGCCACGGTGTAGATAGCCATACCCGAGCCGATTTTGACCGCATCGCCCTCTACGAACATGTACATCCCAACGAAATCGCCCACGGCGATTGGCGGGAGCTTCGTGGCCGCAAGGAGGTTGGACTCCGCAGCGCTGCCGTCATGCTTCGAGCAGCTGGCGAATAACAGAATGAAAGCGGAGATGATGACAGGAATGGGTTTCATTCGAAAAGTAGTGTGAGGCGGCATAGTCCAATAATTAGTCCCCTCCCGCCGCCGGGCAATCCGTGAAATTGTTAGCGAGGGTTACGGCGGTTGTAACATCCTGACGGACCGTTGGGACAGCAGCCTTCACCCAGGCCCCGACGGCCAGAAAGGTCCCTACCAGCGGTCTTACGACCGCTGCTACATACTGCCTTCACTTTCGTGATCTTTCGTGTGTTTCTTGGGCAAAAAGATCGAGTCCGCTTCGGAGAAGAATTTCCATTCGCGGGATTAGCGTGATTCGCGGGTAGTATCGACGAAAGAGGGTGTTACATGTAAATCACGCGGTGGCTGCGGGCCGCCCCGCGGTCATTGGCGTGATTCTCTAAAGATTCTTTTAATTGGTTTGGTGGGCCGGAGTGTCTAATTAACTGGAGGCCTCATCATATCGCCTCCGCCCTTCCCGTGCCACCGCAAGATCCAGAACATGCCCGCTGGTTTGTCGACGAGGTCCTCCCTCACGAACCGAAGCTGCGCGCGTGGCTGGGCGCCCGCTTCCCCCACTTGAACGATATCGATGATTTGATTCAGGAGTCCTACTCCCGTCTGATGCGTGCGCATGGTTCCGGGCCCATCGCCAATCCGAAGGCGTTTCTTTTCGTCACCGCTCGCAACCTCGCGCTGAACCACCTGCGTCACCTCGGCTATGAAAGGCCGGCGGGCATGGTGGAAAACGATTGTCTGACCGTTCCCGATGACGCGCCCGGTGTGCCCGAGGCTCTCACGCGCAAAGAGGATTTCCAACATTTGATCCAGGCGATCCAATCCTTGCCTGATCGCTGTCGCCAGATCGTCACTCTGCGCAAGATCTATGGCCTTTCCCAAAAGGAAGTCGCGGCCCGCCTGGGCATTTCCGAGCATACGGTCGAGGCACAGGGAAGTATCGGATTGCGCAAGTGTATCGAATTTTTCCGCCGCCAGGGCTATGGCCCGGGCTCACCCCGATGAACGATCCCATTTCCAATTCCCCTGAAACCGACGCAATCGACCGTGAGGCGGCGTATTGGGTTCTGCGCATTGACCGGCGGCTGACTGCCGCCGAACAGGACGAGTATTCCCAATGGCTCAGCGCAGATCCGCGGCATCGCGACGCCATCGCGGTTCAACGGTGGGGTTGGGAGGAACTTGACCGTCTGACCGGTTTGCAGACCACCGTAAATGCGTTGCCCGATCCCGATCTGCTGGCGCCGTCGCGCAAATTGGGCGCCCGGAAATTTTTAGAATTTGCTCCGTGGTTGATGGCGGTGGCCGCCGCAGTGGCCGTGGGTCTGTTTATTCGATCGGAGCACCCGGCCTCAGAGACGACCCGGAGTCCGGCAAACGAATCGGTAGCGGTGCCGTCTTACGCGCTCGCCGCGCCGATCGAGCAACGCACCTTGGAAGACGGTTCGGTGATTGAGCTCAACCGGGGTGCTGCGATCGAAACTCATTTTAGTGCGGCGGAAAGACGCGTTTCGCTGATGCGGGGCGAGGCGAATTTCACCGTGGCCAAAAATCCAAATCGCCCCTTCATCGTCAGCGTGGGCGGCATTGAGGTGCGGGCGGTCGGTACAGTGTTTAATGTTCGGCTTGATCGCGCTGCCATCGAAGTACTGGTCGCCGAGGGCAAGGTGCAGGTGGAGCAGTCCGCCGCCAACGTCCCGACCGGCGGTCAGCCGCTTATTCCCCTGATGATTGCCGGCCAGCATGCCGTCGTGGCACTTTCCCCGGAAGCGGCCCCACCACAGGTGGCCACACTGAGCGCGGAAGAACAGGAACAGAAAACGGCGTGGCAGCCACGGCTGCTCGATTTCACTTCGGCGTCATTAAGCGAAATCGTCACCGATTTTAACCGGCGCAATCCGGTGCGGCTGATCCTGGGTGATCCCGAACTCGGCGCGCTCCGGCTGAGCGCCACTTTTCACTCGGACAACGTCGAGGGATTTGTGCGTCTGATGGAATCCGATTTCGGAATGCGGGCTGAGTGGCGCGGAGAAACAGAAATCGTGTTGCGCAAGGCCCGGTAAGCGGCGGGTGCGATAATTTCTTTTAACGGAAATTGTGCCGTCAGGGTTCTAAAGGGGGAATCCTCACCAAAGTGACCATGCATTCCACACCTCTCTTTTTACGCCGGGCCTGTCAGCTCGTCCTTTTTGTTTTCGTTTCCAGTCTTTACGCCGCGGCGATTGCCGAAAAACAAGTATTCGACGTCCCGCCGGGCAATGCGGCGCAGACGCTCAAACAATTCGCGGTGCAGGCAAAAAGCGAAATCGTCTTTGCCGCCGACAAGATCGCCGGCGTTAAAACCAACGCGGTGCAGGGCGTTTTTACTCCACGCGAAGCGATCGGAATTATGCTGACGGATACGGGCCTCGCCGCGACGCAGGACCAGAAAACCGGAGCCTTCGCGGTCCGCCCGGAGACCGCGTTGGAAAAAAACGGCGCAAGCCGGCTCCCGCCAAAAGTCGTCAAGACTGAGGGGTCGGCGTCGAAGGATGAGCCGGTGCAGTTGAGCACCTACGTTGTGACGGGTTCCCGGATCAGCCGCCTGGAGGGGGAAGGTCCGCAGCCCACCGCCACCTACCGCAGTACCGATATCCAGGCTCGCGGCTATCTGACCACGGGCGATTTCCTCCAGAGCCTTTCCTTCAACACCGGCACGACAAATTCCATCGGCGTGCCCGCGGCCAATCCCGTGAGCAATGTGCCTTTCGCCCGGGGTGCGGTGACGATGAATCCACGCGGACTCGGCGCTGGCCGGTTCCTGGTGCTGCTCGACGGCAAACGGGTTTCGGCCTACGGCCTCGCGGACAATAAGGGCGGTTCCGTCTTCGACCTGAACAGCCTTCCCGCCGAGGCGATCGAGAGCATCGAGTATCTCAAGGACGGCGCGTCCGCCATCTATGGGTCCGATGCGATCGCGGGTGTATTGAACGTGAAACTCAAGCCCAGCTATTCCGGGCTGACGACTTCCGTGCTGGCGGGAAACACCCTCGGTCATGACACCTTTACCCGCAGCGCGAGTATCCTCGCAGGCGGCGCGGCGGAACGCAGCAGCTATGTGGTCAACGTGAACTGGTTCAAGCAGGCCAGTAATTTTGCCAACGACTACGATCGCTCACAGACCACGGATTACAGTACGTTTCCCACGCCACGCGGCCAGAACAACAACAGCACCGCGAATTTCCCCTTTAATCTTACGCTCTCGGCGGCTCAAGCGGGCGCCGCCGGATTGAGCACCGGAGCTGGAGCCTACGTTATCACCGGTGGTCAGCCACTGACGGCTGCGGCGACACGAAGCAATTTCACGTACCTCGCGGCCGGCGTCAACGCCACGACCAATGCGAACCGCTACGACTTCGCCAACTCCACCCAACTGACGCCCGAACAGGAAAACCTCAGCGGCTTGTTCAAATACCGCTATGATCTCACGCCGTCGCTGACGGCCACCGCGACGGTCCTGTACAGCAACAATATCACGAACATCGTCTACACCCCGATCTCGATCAATACGAGTTCGTCGCTGCCACTCAGCATTCCGGTCAACAACCCGTACAATCCCTTTGGCATCGTGCTGAATAATTTCCGCGGACGCGGCAATTTTGGTCCGTTGCGCACATTCGATGTCGAGTCGACGAGCGGCACTTTCATCGCCGGACTGGAAGGCAAGCTGCCCGCCAGTTGGACGTGGAGCGGTAGTTTTGTGCGCAGCACCAGTCAGGTGGATCAGGTCTACGGCAATCAGATTCGCACCGCCGATTTCCAGAGTGCACTCAATGGCACGCTGGCGGGATTCCCCAATGTGTTCTTCAATCCCTTCGGGACGAACAATCCGGCGTTGCTCAGTGCTCTATTCGTCAATTCCAACAACAACTCGAAGAGCACCACCACGGCCGCCGACGTTTCTGCGAGCGGCCCGCTCTTCGCGATGCCGGCGCTGGGCGGTGCCGTGTCGCCGGGCGATGTCTCGCTTGCGGTCGGTGCCGAGTGGCGGCAGGACAAGCTGGTCAATAACTCGGACCCGGTGGGTTATCTGGTCGCGATCGGCGACCTTCCGTATCGTGGTCAACGCACGGTCACATCGGCTTACGCGGAACTCGCCGTTCCGCTCGTACACAAATATCTTGAGCTTCAGATAGCGGGCCGCTTCGACCGGTACGATTCCTTCGGAAGTACGGTGAATCAGAAGTTCGCGTTTTTATCCCAGCCGTTTTCGTTTCTCAAACTGCGGGGCTCATTTTCCCGTTCATTCAAGGCGCCAGACATTGGTCAGCTCAGGCAGCCGGCGGTTATCACTCAGACCGCCGCGGTGGTTGATCCGCTCAATCCGGGACTTGGCACCAACACGTATGCACTGGTCTCCTCGGGCAATCCGAAGCTGCAGCCTGAGAAAGGACGTGTCTGGTACGGTGGTGTGGTATTCGATTTTGATCACGTCGTCAAAGGTCTCAGTGTGTCCGCCGACTATTTCGACATCGGCATCAGCAATGTGATCACCACTTTCAGTAGTCCGACCGATTTCTTTAATTTCTTTCCGCAGCTGGTGGTGCGCGATGCCTCTAACCGCATTGTTCAATTCAACGGCATGACGATCAACGCGGCGGGTTACCGCTGGAAGGGAGCGGATTTCGGCATCGATTATCACCTTCGGAAAACGCGACTCGGCGATTTCAATTTCAATGCGCAGCTGACTTACATCGATACCTTCGCCTTCAATACGGGAACGAATCTGGGTTTCGTGAATAAGGCCGGCCGCTATAGTATCGCGGGCGCCAGTCCACGCGTTGTGGGCAGCTCGTCACTGGGCTGGCGAAAGGAGAAGGTCGGGGCTTCCCTCGCCATGCAGTACAAGGGTTCCTACGTGAACGACCAGTTCGCGCCTTCGTGGATCGAGGACAAAGCGTACCTTTTCAACGGCACCGTGTCCTACGATATAGCGAAAGGGCTTCGTGCGACCCTCGGCGTGAATAATATTTTCGACACCGAGCCGCCGCAAAACGGCAAGGCGATCCCAAGTTATGGTTTCGATATCGCCACCTACTCGGCGTGGTCGATGGGCCGCTTTGTGTATCTGAAAATCAACAAGGATTTCTAAGGTGCGATCGCTCGCGTCCAAGGGAACGGGCCAGTCAACTGGTCGGTTCCGTCTGATTGCGCAGGTCGTGGTGCTGACGATCCCGACCTTGCTGATGCCACCGGCCGGCCGCGCGGCCAAACCGGTGAACATTGGGTCGCTACGTCTGATCGGCATCCAAACCACTCCCGCGAAAATGACCTTTCGGGACACTCCCGTCGGAGGTCTCTCGGGACTGGACTACGATCCGGCCAGCCAAATGTGGATCGCAGAAAGTGACGACCGATCCGAACTCAACCCGGCGCGGTTTTACGCGCTGAAACTCAACTACGATGAACGGGAATTTCGCCCTGTTGAGTTAACCGACGTGACTTTTTTCCGACAGGCTGACGGCAAGCTCTATCCGGACCAGACGCATGCCATCGTAAACGGCGGAGAGATTCCCGATTTGGAGTCGATCCGGTTCGATCCACGCGATGGCAGTATCTGGTACACCAGCGAGGGAGATCGCGCGCTGGGGATGAATCCGTTTGTGCGTCAGGCCGCACGGGACGGCTGTTTTTTGGCTGAATTGCCGCAGCCCGAAATGTTCCGGGTCCATCCGAAGGAAGGAATTGGCCCGCGGAACAATCTTTCGTTTGAGGGATTAACCTGGGCTCCCGATGGCCGCACACTCTGGCTCGCGATGGAGGCACCGCTCTATCAGGACGGTCCGCTCCCGACCGTCGATGCCGGAGCCGTCTCCCGATTCATTCACTATGATCGTGCCGGAAAAATCCTCGGACAGTGGGCTTATCCGCTCGACCCGATTCCAGTGGCGCCGGCCGCCGGTCGCATGGCCAACAATGGTGTGTCCGAAATTCTCGCGATCGATGACCACCGTTTTTTGGTGGTGGAGCGTGCGGGCAATCAGGATGCGGCGGCGGTTTTTCATTTTCACATCCGTCTTTATGAAGCGGATCTCGGTGACGCGACCGACGTCAGTGGAATCAGTGCGCTGACGGGTGCGGTTTTTCAGCCTGCACGGAAACATCTGGTGCTGGACTTCGATCGGCTGGGGCAGCCTTGGGTCGATAATCTTGAAGGTATCGCCTGGGGACCACCGCTGGCCAATGGCCATCCCACGCTCGTGCTCGTATCAGATGACAATTTCTCCGCTGACCAGCAAACCCAGTTCTGGGCGTTTGAGGTGCTGCCAGCCCCAGCGATCGCGTCAATTTCGCAAGCTGGGCACGCGGCGCCGAACCCCCCCCGGTGGGACGAGGTATTTGAGGGCGTGGTGCATGACGAAAAATCCATTTGCGGATTTGTCGCGGAGTATCGCTGGCTGAGTAATTTTTTCCTCTGCCGCGTCGAATGGCAGGGGCGCATTTACGGCTCATCTGAAGCGGCGTACCAGTCGGCAAAATATCCACCAGCGGAACGCGACGCATTCTTGAGTCTTGATCCGGATGCGGCGAAGAAACTTTCCCGGAAAAAACCTTACGACACCGCAGCCTGGGAAATTCGCAAAGAACAATGCATGCGGGAAATAGTGTGGGCCAAATTCAGCCAGAATCCTGAGCTGGCGGCAAAGTTGCGCGCCACTGGCGTGCGTCGGCTGGAAGAGACCAACTGGTGGGGCGACAAGTTTTGGGGCGTTTGTCAGGGCGAGGGAAAAAATGTCCTGGGCCTGATGTTGATGGAAACCCGGGACCGGCTCGCGGACGCCAAACGCGCGCCATGACGTGGTTTCAATCCCTCTTCGCGCGGCTTGACCTGCCGCCGGTGTCTGACGCCATCCGCGATCCGGCGGAAATTGACCGGATGTACCGTTACTGGCGCTTACGGGTCATGTATTCGATGACCACCGGGTATGCTTTGTATTATCTGGTGCGAAAAAATCTCTCGATGGCGGCCAAGTCCATCATGGATGAGTTTGGATTTTCCAACACGCAATGGGGTTTGGTCCTGAGCTGCGCGACGGTGGTCTACGCGCTCTCAAAATTTCTCAGCGGGATTATTGGCGACCGGGCAAATCCCCGTTACTTGATGGCCGGAGGACTGCTGCTGTCGGCGCTTGTTAACCTTTTTTTCGGTTTTGCCGCGGGCCTCGGCTCATTTGTCGTGCTCTGGGCGTTCAACAACCTTTTTCAGGGCGCGGGATCTCCGCCGTGCTTTCGACTGCTGACCCATTGGTTTAGTCCGAACGAGATCGGTCGTGCCTGGGGCATTTGGAATGCATCGCATCAAATTGGTGGTGCGCTCATCGCGATTGGAGCGGGTTATCTTGTGACGCACCATGGCTGGCGCGCGGCGTTCTGGACGCCTGCAGTCATCTGCATCATCGGAGCGTTCTGGCTGCTGAATCGACTCACCGATTCTCCGGAATCGCTGGGTCTGCCCGCCGTGGAAGTTTACCGTGAGGGCGCGCAGTCTGTGGCATCCGTGTCTTCTGTTGGACGTGGACCTTTTTGGGGGATTTTTCAGGAACACATTCTGACTAACAAATGGGTCTGGATCGTGAGCTTCGCGAATTTCTTCATCTATGTTGTGAGGATCGGATTGCTCGACTGGGCGCCCAAGTATCTGGTCGAAGCCAAAGGGTTTTCGTTGAAGGACGCCGGTGTCTCGCTCTCCGTTTTCGAAATCGCTGGGATTTTCGGTGCCTATGCTGCCGGATGGATTTCCGACAAACTCGGAGGACGTCGTGGTCCCGTATCGGTGTTTTTCATGGTGCTATTGCTGGTGGCAGTAATCCAAATGTTCTTCGTTCCCGCCGGGCAACGGGTGACGATGGCACTCTTGTTCGGAGCGATGGGTTTCTTTGTCTATGGGCCGCAAATGTTGGTCGCTGTCGCCGCAGCTGATTTCGCGACCAAGGTTGCCTCCTCCAGCGCCGTGGGTCTGACCGGTCTGCTGGGCTATCTCGGCGCATCCGTCTGCGGTGTCGGCACGGGCCTGTTGGTGGATGCGTACGGTTGGAACGGTGCGATCTGGCTGTATGCAGTTTCAGCTTTGATCGGCGGTGTGCTGTTGGCGCTCACCTGGGGCCAGACTGCAGCCACGGCACGACGGGCGCATCGTTGATTTTATTTCCCATGATGAACTCCAAATTCCCAACCCTCTATCCCCTGATTTTTTTGGCTGCCGCTTTCTTTGCGTCATCACTTTCGCATGCGAACGAAATTTCATCCCCGCCGCCGGTGGTGCCGGTTCGTGCTTGGGTCAGCGACAAACTGTCGGTCTGCGTTTATTGCGGTGCCAGCGATTTGCCCGCGCCAAAATACGCTGAAACTGCGCGCAGGCTGGGCGAAGGACTCGCCGGCCGTCAGTGGACGCTCATTTATGGTGGCAGCAAAACCGGTCTGATGGGGGCGGTCGCCCGCGGAGCCAAGGAGTCCGGTGGGCGCGTTGTCGGTGTGCTGCCGGAATTTATCAAGGCGTGGGAAGTAGCTTACGAACCCGCGGACGAGTTGATGACGTGACGACAATGCACGAGCGAAAAATGATGCTCCAATCCCGGGCAGATGCGTTTGTCATTTTGCCCGGCGGTTCCGGCACGCTCGACGAACTGGCGGACACGCTTGAGTTGCGTCAGCTGAACCTGCTGAGAAAACCGATTATCATTCTGAATCAGGATGGCTACTACGACTCGCTGCTCGCTTTCTACAACCGGGCCGTTGAAGAAAAATTCAGCCGCGCCGATCTGTGCCAGAAATTCCAAGTCGCGGGCGATCTCAAGGAAGTTTTCGCGCTCCTTGAGCAGATCAAGGTGCCCGTGCGCGTGACCTCCGCGCGTTGATCGCGGCCAACTAAAATGTTTTGGGCCGGTGTTACAGCGGTTGTAACATCCTGACGGACCGTTGAGGGCAACGGTCCCTGCCTTGTCGGATTTATTTCGTGACCTTTCGCGTGTTTAGTGGGCAAAAATTCGAATTTGCCGCGGAGATGAATTTCCATTCGCGGGATTTGCGTGATTCGCGGGCGAAAATGATTTCGCCGCTTACGCTGTCGCCAGCAATCCACTCTCATTGAAATCTGCAGGGGTTTCGGGTTTCCCGCCGCACCGTCCTGCGGGCTCGCCCATGGGCAATGAGGAACCATCAGACCACGTCCCGTCCACTTTTGTGGTGGTGGCAACCGTCGGCACGCCACGCAGGTTTTGCTGGATTTGAGACACCAACATCGCTGTCGCCACCTCACCGACGCTTTCACCATTCTGCCGCACACCGGCGATCTGCGAATCATCGCGCTCGAGGCATAATTCGATGTAGGCGACATCCTGTGGTACGACCAATCCGAGTTGTTGGATTTGTCCAAGCACCAGTGGTGAGAATCCCACAATTACCGCGGGCCGATGATCTCGATACCATCTGGCAAGAGCTGCCCGATCGCTGGGAAGCAACGGCCCGGCCCGCCAATCTTGCTGGCCGCCGCCAAATCGAAGAAGGGGAATACGCTGGGCGGCCGGCAGTTTGCCTTGCTCCGTAAGGTAGCCGCCGGACCAGGCTTGTTCGGCGAGATCGTCCCAGCCTTGCGCCATGACAAAACCCACGCGCTCAAATCCCGCGCGCCGAGCCTGCCGGACCGCGAGCCGGGTTATGCTGCTGTGATCGTCCGTCACGCGATGAAGCGCTGAAGCCTGCGGCAAACAACCAATTTTGACGGCACTCAACCGTGTCCAGTCCATCTCGGACAGGTCGTCGCCGTTCTCTGGATGATCGGCGAGCAACACGCCGGTGATGCCACGGTGATAAAGCATATTGCTCATCCGACGCGAATTCATTCCCGGTTCTCCCAGCCAGAAATGCTCCAGTTGATAACCGAGTTCGCCGGCTTTGCGTTGCGCCCCGGCATAAACTTTTTCATGTGCAGGTAACGTTCGCCAGCCCCAGCGCGTGGCCCAGTTCGTCAGATAGGCGAGTGTTTCCTTTGGCCGGTGCGAGGTCCGTCCTTTTCGATACGCCACCAGTGCCTGCAGCGTCGGATCCGGATAATAGCCCATTTCATCTGCGATCGCGCGGATCCGTTTTCGCGTGGCTTCGGGGATCGACAAACAATTTCGCAAGGAAAGTGACACGGTGGTGTTGTGCACACCCGCCACTCGTGCCACGTCGGATTGGGTTACTCGTTGTTTCATGGGCAAAGGGTCCATTGTACAGGCGGGTTGGTCGGAATGGTGGAGCTTGCCCAACGACAGGCTCTGGGCCCTGAGCTTGTCGAACGGGCAAGCAAGCTCCTACAAAGAGGAGATGCCGCGAAAAAAACATCGTGCGATACGCTACGAATGAGACGACCGGGGAGAGCAGGAACTAAAGGGGTAACACGCATGCGGGGTAGGGCAGCGACGCGGGTGGAAACCGGACGAGGTCCGGAGCGGAAGCCCCGCGAACTTCAGCGACGCGATCAGGTTCGGTCCAATGACTCCGTTCAATCCCGCAGTGGTCATAAGGCGGCTATGACCTGGGTTATAAGGGTGCCGCGCAAAAGCCGTGGTTTTAAATCGTATGGGTTTAAACCGCAGAATTTTTTAACCACTAATCCACACTAATATTCACTAAGGTACGGAGTACTTCAGATTAGTGAGTCATTAGAGCATTTCAAATAAAACTATAGCCACAAGCGGCAAACCAACCGAGGGCGTCCTGAGCGGTGACGGCGCGTAGAGCGGCCGCGATCGCCAGCAGGAGGTCATGGTGAGTGCGGGCCTGAGCT